>Ga0315906_10004764_pt1 | contig 17252 bp, 12 predicted proteins | sample LakEriMetagenome_4_FD_203526 | JGI IMG/M metagenome (GOLD analysis project Ga0315906, IMG submission 203526) | Freshwater fungal communities from buoy surface, Lake Erie, Ohio, United States - Buoy 2 MA122 | ecosystem: Environmental > Aquatic > Freshwater > Lake > Lake biofilm | place: USA... | reverse complement strand
TAGATATTGTTCGCTTGGGTAAGAGGATAAACAAAGGATCCTGCCCCTCCCGACCAGAGAACCCCATCAGCACCCGAATAGATTCCATTAAGAATTATCTGTTCCTGACCGGAACAGATATCCTGATCTTCACCTGCAAAAACCTGAGGAACATCTAAATCCTGAATAACATTGAAGTAGTAGGTAACTTCCGGGCAATCGGTAGCGTCATTGACTCTTACCCATGCTGGTCCGGGAGGAAGTTGAGTCACTGGCCCGGTACTTCCGTTGGACCAAATAAATTCAAAAGGTTGCAGTCCGCCTTGAACAACAGCTTCAGCTATAGCCGTTTGCTCGCCATAACATACAATAGGAGGTAAAGGATTTACTAGCAGGGAGAGTCCGGGAACGAACGTTACGTCTACATCCACGCAGGTATAATTAATGTCACAGCCGCCCATGGGTAATCCGCAAGCCTGATAGGTAATAGTTATGGGCTGGCTTACGGCTGCAGATGCTACTACCATGGTACATCCGCTGCTGCAATTGAGGTAGCTATTGTATTGTCCTGCTATTCCAGGTGCGATTGAATTCCATACGACAGTTTGGGGATCAAATCCCCAAACCTGCAATGTTGCGAAACATCCGTCTCCAACAACCTGAGCTGGACTAATAACAGGCTTCGAAATGGAGGTTATGCAATAGGTATTCTCGTTATTTCCCGGTTTACAAAAAGTAAGGTAGTGAGGACCTGTGCCATTAAGGCAAATGGATTCACCCACATTAACCTGTGGACCACAATTAATTTGGTAGTACATAGCACCCGGGCTAACGGCACCACCACATACGTCGAAAATAATTCCTTCAGCTTCCGGATTCAAAGTAATAACAAAGGCGATGCAGCGATCAGGATTTCCTGTGCCACAACAATTGCCTTCGCGAATTATAGGATTGCTAAGAAATACACCGTTAGGATCTCCGCTAAGGTCGACTTCAATCTCCGGCACATTCGGATCGCATTCCTGTGCCGAAGAACCCAATGCAACGACTACAAGGATGCTTACGGCTATGTATTTTAACAGGTTCATTATTCCTGCGTTTTCGAAATGTTTCACACCATTATGTACGTATAGAGTTCATTTTGGTTACGAGGTTTTTAGCGGGTTTTAATTGGTCGATTATTTGGTTGTTTTCGACTACGTTAAATGGCTACTGGTTGATTTTATAGTTGTTGAATTTGTTTTGACTATTTTGTTTTTTGGCTGACGTCCGTCAATTTTCTCAATCATAAAGGGAAATAGCTTAATTTTGAATCCCGTATTAACACTTTCTGTTTACGGGATATGCCAGAATCTACCAAGTACATTTTTGTTACCGGAGGGGTTACTTCCTCGCTCGGCAAAGGAATCATTTCAGCCTCTCTGGCAAAATTGCTGCAATCAAGGGGGTATACTGTTACCATTCAGAAGCTGGATCCGTACATCAATATCGATCCTGGAACACTCAACCCTTACGAACATGGCGAGTGCTATGTAACTGAAGACGGCGCAGAGACTGACTTGGATTTAGGTCATTACGAACGATTTCTCAATATCCCGACTTCACAGGCAAATAATATTACCACCGGTCGTATTTACCAATCGGTTATTAATAAGGAGAGGAAAGGCGAATATCTTGGAAAAACGGTTCAGATTATTCCACATATTACGGATGAAATCAAGCGCTGTATTCAAATTCTCGGTTCGCGGAGCGACTTCGATTTCGTGATTACAGAAATTGGCGGGACGGTAGGGGACATTGAGTCGCTTCCCTATATAGAAGCAGTACGTCAATTAAAATGGGAAAAAGGGCGCAACTGCCTTGTGGTACACCTTACGCTTATTCCTTATCTGAGTGCGGCCGGAGAGCTTAAAACTAAACCTACTCAGCACTCGGTAAAGCAATTACTCGAATTAGGGGTACAACCCGATATTTTGGTGTGTCGAACGGAGCATGATCTCAATGCAGCTATTAGGACCAAAATTGCCCGTTTTTGCAATGTGGCTCCTAATGCAGTTATACAAAGCATCGATGCGGAGACCATTTACGATGTGCCTTTATTGATGCTGCAAGAACACTTCGACGATGTCGTGCTGGAAAAACTCGATATCAAGCCTCGAAAGAAACACGATCTTAAAAAGTGGATAGATTTTCTCGAGCGATTTAAAAACCCGAAGGGCAGCGTGGAAATTGCTTTGATCGGAAAGTATGTGGAGTTGAAAGATGCATATAAAAGTATTGTAGAGTCTTTCAGCCATGCGGGTGCTGCCAATACCGTAAAAGTCAATCTGCGGTGGATTCATTCCGAGGAGCTATCTGGGAAGAACGTTGCTGAAGAATTAAAGGGTATTCATGGCCTGCTTGTAGCCCCGGGCTTTGGTTCCAGAGGTATCGATGGAAAGCTTGAGGCCGTTCGATACGCCCGTGAACATAAGATTCCTTTTTTCGGAATTTGCCTCGGAATGCAAATGGCTGTTATCGAATTTGCCCGAAATGTTCTTGGTTTACGGGATGCCCATTCTACCGAAATCAAGGAATACACCCCTCATCCGGTAATTTCTCTTATGGCAGAGCAAAAATCGGTTTCTTACTTAGGAGGAACTATGCGCCTTGGAACCTATCCCTGCCAGTTGGAAAGAGGCAGTCTTGCTTACAAGGCTTATAGAGACGACATGGTAGAAGAGCGTCATCGCCACCGCTTTGAGTTTAATAATGATTTTCTTCATCAATTTCAGAAGTCAGGTATGAGAGCTACGGGTATCAATCCTGATAGTGGTTTGGTCGAAATTGTTGAGGTCGAGAACCATCCTTGGTTCGTGGGCGTTCAGTTTCACCCTGAATACAAAAGCACTGTCGATTGTCCGCATCCCCTGTTTGTCGACTTCGTGAAGGCAGCCTTGACCTACGCAAAGAAGCGCAATTAATTAGATCATTATTTCTTCGTGCGCGGAAATGTGATTTTCCCAGATTCCACCAGGATTAACATCCAGTAACAAAAGAATACTATACCGCCCTGCATTTCCAGCATAGATTCAACCATAAGGTTCATAGCAACAATCAGAAGGAAACTCAGATAAATATAGTCGCTATTTTTCCAAGCAAAACGCACCCCAAACCAAAAAAGGGCTAGCAAGGCAAGTATTCCAGGCCAACCTAAAGCAATGCCAGTCGATAATATCTGATTATGGGGATTGAGCTTTTTCTCTGCCGCGAAAAAGGCACCCTGACGAATATACTCTTCCTTCAAGGCTTCATTCAGGTCTCCTGTTCCGGTGCCTAAGGGATGTTGGGCAAATGTGCGTATTCCTGCTAAAAGAGCAGTCCGGCGCAAATTGGTCGAGCTTGTATTTTCCTCAACATGTTCTGTCGCTGGTGCGAGAAGTTTACTTGAATCATTAATTGCGGACTCTATTCTGGCACTTACTCCTGGAGAAAACAAGGCATTGATAGCCAAAAGAGGTACTGTGGCGCCAATAAAAATAAGGGCATGTCGTCGTTGTCCGTATTGCCAGAGAAGAACACTTCCCGCACAAATAGCGAATCCTGCCGAAACCATTCCCGCTTTGGATGATAGTAAGCCAATATATACCAGCATTAATGCAGCAGCCATGATATGCCACCACAATTTAAGTTTGTGGTTAAGTGATATCCAAAGGACCATTGCAAAGGAGATGTACATAGCCGAATACGAAGGATGGAAGTGCATGCTTAGCTCGGAATAGAACCAAACGCCGGCACCTTCCCCCTGAGAATATTTCCAGCTTGCATTTAAAAGCGTCCAGATGATAAATACAATACAACCTGCAATAAACGCAAGACAAACTTTTGCGGGAAGCTTTTCGTCTCGGGAAATACGCCAGCCAAGAAGTAATGGAAAAATAGCGAAGCTGAGCTTGTATTCGATTTCTTTCCAGCCGGTGGCTATATCCTCTGTCCATAACATACCAATCAGGTGTAACAGAAAATATGCGGCCATGGCTGCCGCTAATCTTCGGGTAGGAATACTTGCTACACGAAGAGCCTGGTCTTTTGTAAACAGTTGCCATAGCCGCAATATTGCCATAGCGGCAATAACCAGAGGTACGCCCCGCTTGGTAATAGGTAGTAGAAAGGCCAGTATCGTTAACAGGACATCAAAGCCGGCCTTGTTTGTTGGAAGATGACTGCTGAAGCGGCTCAAATGCTCAATCTTATCTGGTTTTCTTTCCTAATTTCTGCATTATTTCCGTAAAATCATGGGCAATAATATCCCGATTAAAGTGGAGGCTAACATATTTGCGTCCTTTCATTCCCATCTCCCTTATCCATTGCCGGTTTTGAGCGAATAGCCTCAGTTTATCTGCCAGATCTTTTTCATTTTCCGGTTCAAAACTCATCCCTGCGCCGGCTTTATCTATGAAATGGCGTTTTGCCTCGCCTTCTACTCCCAATAGCAAGGGTTTCTCCATGGCGAGGGCCTCAAACAATTTGGAAGGAATAGCTCCCTCGAATAATTCGAGCTTGCGAAGGGGTACCAATGCCACATCCACTTCCTTCAATACTAAGGGCATATCGGTTTTCGGAACAGGATCTAGAAAATGTACGTTCGTTAAGTTCAAAGAACGTTTAAGAGCTAGCAGCTTCTCTTTTTCAGGGCCACTCCCTTGCAGTATTATGGCGATTCCGGGTTCATCCGAAACTAGTTTAGCGGCCCGAAGCACTGTTTCCAGGCCCTGCGCATGGCCAATGATTCCTCCATAGAAGAACAGGCAATCCGTTGGTGCGAAAGTATTTCTTTCTCTAAATCCACTTATGTCGTACTTTTCTGGATGGTAGTAGTTAAGGTCGACTCCGTTTGGCAGCCAAAACAAATTTTTATACCCGAACCGATCTCGGATATTATCGATAATACCCATAGTCTGTCCGGTAATGAGGCTTGCCTTCCGGTAACAAAGTGCCTCGAGTTTCCAGGCAAACCAAAGCAATACGCGGTTTGTAACAATACCTAGTTTCAATGCGCTTTCCGGCCATAAATCGGATACATTGAAAATAAGTTTGGCGTTGAGTCTGCGGCTGAGGGCAATGGCCGAGATGCCTAAAAAAAGAGGGGGTGATTCTACCAGCAGAAAGTCATAGTTACCCAGCTTTCGCCCGCGTAGCCAAGACGTAAATACAAAACTGAAATAGTTGAGAAGACGGGCAGGAATTCCCGAGGATTTTGAGACGAAAATTCCTGATCGATATACCTTAATGCCATCGATGGTTTCTTCCCGAATACTTCCTCTTCGGTATTCTGGAAACACTTCCATTTTGGGGTAGTTGGGCATGGCTGTTAGCACTTCCACCTCCATCCCCGAAGCGTTAAGTCTCACCGCCAGTTCGTGGAGGCGATTCTGTGGCGCACCAATTTCCGGTGGATAATATTGGGTAAGGATTAACAGCTTCATGAAAAAGCTTTTATGAGCTCGTCCACTATTTTGCCGGAAGCATTACCATCGCCGAAATAATTTTTCCGAGGACTAGCTGGTTGGAAATGCGAAATGGCATGAACAATTTTATCTTCGTTGGCACCGCAAATACAATTCCAGCCGTTCTCTACCGTTTCCACCCATTCGGTTTCGTCGCGAAGGGTAATGCAGGGCTTACCCAGAAAGAAGGCTTCCTTCTGAATGCCACCGCTATCAGTAATTACTTTCCTCGATTCGCTCATCAACCGCAGCATGTCCAAATAACCTACTGGATCGATAATTCGGACATTTGGGGCTGTGAATATCCCGTATTCTTTAATAAATCGCTGGGTTCTTGGATGAAGGGGCAAAATAATTTCTTCACCCGATTTGCCCAAAGCGGAAAAAATAGAAATGAGTCTTCGGGAGTCATCGGTATTTTCTGCGCGATGGATGGTGCAAAGGCAATATTTGCCTTGATTGGCGCCTAGTCCTTGTAAAATATTGCTTTTCTTCGCCGCCATTTTTGAATAGTGCAGTATGCCGTCGTACATTACATCGCCGCATAAAAACACACCTTTTTCTATACCTTCTCTGGATAGGTTTTCAATACCTGTTTGGGTGGGCACGAATAGAAAATCGGAAATGTGATCTGTTAGAATCCGGTTTTTTTCTTCGGGCATATTCCGGTTAAAACTTCGCAGTCCCGCTTCCACATGTATTACGGGTACAAGTAATTTACTAGCCGCCAGCGCTCCCGCCAACGTAGAATTGGTATCGCCATAGACCAGCAGCGCATCAGGTTTTTCCTGAATCAATACCTGCTCAATACCCATAAGCATCTTACCCGTCATCTCTCCGTGTGAACCCGAGCCGATATTCAAATGAAAGGCAGGCTTGGGGATTTCCAGTTCTTCGAAAAAAACCTCCGACATATTGGCGTCGTAATGCTGGCCGGTATGCACGATTATCTCTTCAATTCTTCCGGTAAGTTTTCGTGATACCGAGGCCGCTTTAATAAACTGCGGACGGGCACCGATAACGGTTAAAAGCTTCATTGGTGCAAATTGTTTTTTTCCGGAATAAGTTGCAAGGTTTTCGCTAAGCATTAACAAATATAACGATAGCCCGAGGATTGGACCCCAAACCTACAGGGGAAGGCCGCCAATGGCCTTATTCCTGAAGCTTTGCGAGTATCCTTTCCAATTGATGCCTGTGGTGTAATATGTGGGCTGTTAAGAACTTTAGGGTTTCTTCCAATCCCATGGGCCCCGCAATTGGATGTCGGAATATGAATTTTCCATAAATCTCCACCGGGAGAGAGGCAATAAACTGACGATATTCGGAGCGAAGTTCTTTCCAGCTGCCGGCAAGTTCTTCGTATGTTTTCTTGCCCTCGGGCTCTCTTATTCCCTGCGGTGTGCCATATCGTTCCGTTGAATATAAGCGCTTTACCAGGCGATGCGCATTTTCACGTTCATCTTTACTAAGATAGAGCAGTTCGGATGGTGTATTTTGTGTTTTATTCCGAATATATGAGAGCGTTCCGAATTCCGATTCGATAATATGTTCCAGAACCTGAGCCGCATTCCAACCCTCTCCGGGCGGCCTGGCCTCAAAAAAGTCTGGAGGCCAGATCTCTAGTTCTCGCAAAAAATCGGATTTTGCCTGATCGAAAAATTCCCATAATTCAGCTAATTGAAGGCGCCTCGCTTGAATCCGGTTTTCGACGAGCGGGATGGTATTGCCCGGGCGATATATCATTTCTACGTGGGGAATACCATCTTCCAGGTATATGTCGCTTACTGCGCCAAATCCGTGTTTATTGTAGAATCCACTTAAATGGTCTTGGGACGAGAGCCCGACGGGAACATCGCCATATTGATTTTTAATCCAGGACATCGCACGGGTCATAATCATATGACCAATGCCTCTACCTCGCATTGGTATGGCAGTAGCAATACGGCCAATCATGGGTTCTGCGGCAATGATGCCCGGATCGACGATGCGAAGGCAGGCCATTACTCGTCCATCGCCGTCTCTACCGAAAATATGGGTAGCGAAATAATCCTTGCCATCGGTTTCGGGATATGGGCAGTTTTGCTCTACCACAAACACCTTTATCCGCAAATCGAGAAGTTCGTAGAGTTCTGCCGCGTGCAATTCATTGAATCGCTTAATGGCCCAAGACAGTTCCATGGGGTAAATGTAAGGATTGGATTGACGCCCGAAACGGCGAATTCCTCTTTTTTGGCTGCCGGCAGTCGCGATGCTATCGGCATGAACGTATGCAAGTGGATGTTTAAGCCGAGGCTAGAATTAAAAGATTTTATTTCTTAAGTCGTAGCAGGAATAGGTTCCGGGAGCCAAAGCTGCACTACCTTTGCATCCGCATGAATTACCTGAGTGTAGAACAACTGGATAAACGCTACGGCGAAAGAGTGCTGTTTGAAGATGTAAATTTTGGTGTTCAGCAGGGACAAAAAATTGCACTCATTGCAGCGAACGGAAGCGGAAAAACAACATTGCTTCGTATTCTCGCCGGATTGGAGCCTCCAGACGATGGTAAAGTTATCTGGAGAAGCGGTATTCGCGTTGCGTATCTGGATCAAGACCCGCAACTCGATGCGGAAAGCACGGTTCTGGATACTGTTTTTAATGCAGACATTCCTATAATGAATGTTGTTCGCGATTACGAGCGATTGTTGCGAGAAGCTCCTGAATCCACTGATTTTGAGCGTGCGGCAGCCGATATGGAACGTATGTCGGCTTGGGATTACGAATCCAAAGCGACCCAGATATTGGGGGCATTGGGTATCGTCGACCTTAAGCAAAAAACTGGCACACTTTCCGGGGGGCAAAAGCGTCGTGTCGCCTTGGCGCAGGTGCTCTTGTCTGAGCCGGATTTTCTTATTCTCGACGAACCTACTAATCACTTAGACCTCGACATGATCGAGTGGCTGGAGCAATACCTTGTTCGCAGTAATATTACTCTATTCATGGTAACGCACGACAGGTATTATCTGGAGTCTGTGTGCGATGAGATATACGAACTGGAAGAAGGGGCATTAATACGGTATCGCGGCAACTTCTCTTACTATCTTGAAAAGAAAGCTGAGCGCGAGGAACAACAGGCGGCCTCCCTTGAAAGGGCAAGGAATATAATGCGCAAGGAGTTGGAATGGGTGCGCACATCGCCTTCTGCCAGAACTACCAAGAGTAAATCCAGGTTGGATCGCTTTGAAGCCGTTCAGGCGGCAGCAAGGGGAAGGAAAGAGCAGGATAATATTCGCGCCGAAATAAATATGGAACGTCTGGGTTCCAAAATTGTCGAATTTCATAAAGTAAAAAAATCCTTTGGAAATCGGACTATATTGAACGGTTTCGACTACCATTTTCGCCGGGGAGAACGCATGGGTATTGTAGGGCGAAATGGTTCCGGAAAAACTACCTTTCTTCGTCTTATTCTCGGACAGGAAGTTCCCGAAGGAGGGAAAATTGTTGCCGGAGAAACTGTTGTTTTCGGGTACTATTCTCAGGAAGGAATTCAGCTAAAACCAGGTATGCGCGTTATTGAAGCCATCCGGGAAATTGCAGAGGTGGTGCCACTGAAGGGCGGACAAAAACTGGGAGCAGCGGAATTATTGGAGCGCTTTATGTTCCCCAGAAAACGACATTATGAATTCATAGAACGATTAAGCGGAGGAGAAAAGAAACGACTCTTTCTCTGTACCATACTGATGAGGAATCCTAATTTTCTTATTCTCGATGAGCCTACCAACGACCTTGATATTTTCACGTTGGCGGCATTGGAGGAATATCTGGAGTCATATATGGGATGCCTCGTGGTGGTAAGCCACGACAGATATTTTATGGATAAACTGGTAGAGCATATTTTGTGGTTCAAGGGGCAAGGCGAAGTCCGCGATATACCTGGTAATTATACCATTTACCGGGAGCAATTGTTAGAGGAGGAGCAGGCCAGATTGCGAAAGAACAGCCTTCCGGATGAACCCGCAGATAAAACGCAGGCGCGCGTAAAAGACAAGCCAAAGACCAAGCTTAGTTTTAAAGAAAAACGCGAATTTGAACTTTTGGAGGCAGAATTGCCCGCATTGGAGCTCAGAAAGAAGGAGCTAGAAACTTTACTTGCCTCCGGAAAGGGTGGGTACGAGGAAATTAATGCCTGGACCTTCGAATTATCGTCGTTAATGAAAGATATGGATGCCAAGGAAATACGATGGCTGGAATTATCTGAATTGGCAGAAAATTCCTGAATAAGGAATTCACTTAAGAAATACTTCTTTATCCGCCAACGTCGTAATTAACGGTGCATGCACCGCTGGTTGGGTGGCTCTGGCAGGTAAGAATGTAGCCGCTTTCTACTTCGCCGGGTTCCAGCGCCCAATTGGCATCCATGCGAACTTCCCCATTTTCCAATCGGGCAATACAGGTGCGGCAAACACCCCCTTTGCACGAATAGGGTAGGTCTGCTCCTGCTTCTAACGCAGCGTCGAGTATGCTTTTTCCGCCGTATTTCAATTCAATTTCGGTAGCGGTACCATCGAGAACTATGCGTACGTTGGAAATCTTGTCTTGGTCTTCTTTGTTTGGTTGATTTTCGCCCTTTTCTTTTGATATGGTGCCTCGCGGTGATGTAAAAAGTTCGAAATGCACTTTTTCCCGCAGAATACCGCTGGAAGAGAGGAACTCTTGCACAGATAGAATCATGGATTCCGGACCACAGATAAAAAACTCATCGAAGTCAGAGAGATCGGCAAGGGAGTGGAAGAAGGTCTTGCACTTGGCAGCGTCAATGTGTCCGCTGAATAATTCAAGTTCGGATTTCTCTCGGCTAAGTATATTGAACAGCCTGAACCTACCGATATATTTATCTTTTAGATCTTCTAATTCTTCCCTGAAAATAATGGAACTGAAAGAACGATTTCCGTATAAAAGGGTTGCTCTGGAAAGAGGTTCTTCTCGCAAGATGGTTTTAAGTATCGAAATTATAGGGGTAATGCCTGATCCGGCAGCGAAAAGCATATAATTTCGTTGCTTTGTTGGGTCCAGGGGGACGTAAAATTTCCCCATGGGAGGCATTACATCGAGTTCGTCGCCAACGTGAAGTTCGTTATTGGCGAAATTCGAAAAAATTCCCCCTTGAACACGTTTAACAGCCACTCGGGGCGCTTCCCCTTTGGCGGAGCAGATGGAATAGGATCGCCGCTGTTCTTCACCTTGAATCTCCGCTTTTAGCGTTAGGTATTGCCCCTGTTGAAATGCGAAATCGTCTTTAAGTGTCGCTGGAATTTCGAAAGCGATAGAAACAGTATCGGCCGTTTCTTTACGGATATCGCTGATTTTTAGTTTGTGGAATCGTACCATGTGAGGAGGCTTGGGTCAAAAATAAACCAAATGATGGTTTTATATCGAACTTCCTTTTGCTAAAGGGGGAAATTCATTTTATAGATTGATCCTTATTCGATGGTTTTCGATCGATTTTTTAGGCAAATTCCCTTGTTTTTTCGTACCTTTGCGCACATTTTTTGGGCATGAAAATCAATATTACCCTTCCGGACGGAAGCATACGAGAAGTGGAGAAAGGAACAACTCCACTGGACATAGCGAAGAGTATAAGCGAAGGACTTGCTCGCAATGTGCTTTCGGCTGAGGTGAATGGCGAAGTAAGAGATGCCTCCCGACCACTGGAAGAGGATGCCCGACTGAAGTTACTCACCTGGAATGACGATGGTGGAAAAATGACCATGTGGCATTCTTCAGCCCACATTATGGCGGAGGCGCTCGAGTTTTATTATCCGGGGATTAAGCTCGCCATAGGTCCGCCTATCGAAAATGGGTTTTATTACGACATTGACTTCGGCGACTATACGATTGCAGAGAAGGATCTTGCCAAAGTCGAAGAGAAAATGCTCGAGATTGCCAAAGGCAAGTTCAACTTCTGTCGTAAAGAAGTTACCAAGGATGAAGCTTTGGCATACTTCCGCGCTAAAGGAGATCCCTACAAAGAAGAATTGATTTCGGAGCTGCAGGATGGTAGCATTACCTTTTACACGCAGGGTAATTTTACCGATCTCTGCCGGGGTCCGCATATTCCCGACACTGGGTTTATTAAAGCGGTAAAACTCTTAAATATTGCAGGGGCATATTGGCGTGGGAACGAGAAAAATAAGCAGTTAACACGTATTTATGGCATAACTTTTCCAAAGCAGACTGAGCTGAAAGAATACCTCGACTTGCTGGAAGAAGCTAAACGTCGTGATCACAGAAAGCTTGGGAAGGAGCTCGATCTTTTCCATTTTTCACAGAAAGTAGGATCGGGACTACCTTTATGGTTGCCAAAGGGCGCAGATCTTCGTGGCAGGCTGGAGGCTTTTTTGAAAGATGCTCAGCGCAAAGCGGGCTATCAGCCTGTTATTACGCCGCATATAGGCAACAAGGAACTATATGAAACCAGCGGCCACTGGGAAAAATATGGCGAAGATTCCTTTCAGCCGATACGGACTCCGGAAGAGGGTGAGATGTATATGCTCAAGCCCATGAACTGTCCTCACCATTGCGAAATTTTTAAGGCAAGGCCGCGGTCTTACAAAGATTTGCCCCTTCGTCTCGCAGAATTTGGCACGGTTTACCGGTACGAACAGAGCGGAGAATTACATGGACTTACAAGAGTTCGCGGGTTCACCCAAGACGATGCTCATATATTCTGCACCCAGGACCAAGTGAAAGAAGAGGTAGGGAAAGTAATTGATTTGGTCTTGTATATTTTTAAAACGCTCGATTTTAAAGATTTCATTGCGCAGGTATCGCTCAGAGATCCCGAAAATCCGGCTAAATACATCGGATCTACCGAGAATTGGGATAAGGCAGAAAAGGCAATTCAGGAAGTCGCTGTGGAAAAGGGGCTGAAAACAATTGTGGAACCCGGAGAGGCAGCGTTTTATGGGCCAAAGCTTGACTTTATGGTAAGAGATGCCATCGGTAGGAAGTGGCAACTGGGAACCGTTCAGGTGGATTATAATCTTCCGGAGCGGTTTCAGCTGGAATATATTGGCAGCGACAACGGCAGGCACAGGCCGGTAATGATTCATCGCGCGCCTTTTGGATCGATGGAGCGCTTTGTAGCTATTCTTATCGAACATTGTGCCGGACGCTTTCCCCTATGGCTTACTTCGGAGCAGGTGAGAATACTGCCTGTAAGTGAGAAATTCGAAGAATATGCACAAAGTGTTTCGAATGTCCTGGAAAATTACGATATTCGCGCCCTCGTTGACAGAAGCAACGAGAAAGTTGGCAAAAAAATCCGGGAATCCGAGGTAGAGAAAGTTCCTTTTATGGTAATTGTAGGGGAAAAAGAAGAGGCGGAGGGAACGGTGTCGGTTCGGAGGCATGGCCAGGGAGACCTCGGTACCATGACGCCGGTGGATTTTGCCGAGCACATCAGGCAGGAAATTGCTGATATGCTTAAGCAGTAGAAACTTAATTTATACGGCCATAGAAAACATAGGAGGGCGGCCCTTACGCGGCAAGCCAAGGAAACAGGAAGACCCGCATCGCATTAACGAACGAATTACGGTTCGGGAAGTACGATTGGTTGGGGAAAATATAGAAGAGGGAGTTTACCCCCTTGCGCAGGCAAGGAGGATGGCCGAAGAACTCGAGTTGGACTTGGTAGAAATAGCGCCAAATGCTGTTCCGCCGGTTTGCCGGGTAGTAGATTACAGTAAGTTCCTTTACGACCAGAAAAGGAAGCAAAAGGAACTCAAGGCCAAACAGGCCAAAATAACTGTGAAGGAGATTCGTTTCGGGCCTAATACCGATGACCACGACTTCTCCTTTAAATTAAACCACGCGAAGAAGTTCCTCGCGGAAGGAAGCAAGGTGAAAGCCTACGTGTTCTTCAAGGGGCGCTCGATCGTTTTTAAAGAACGGGGAGAAATCCTCTTATTAAAGTTCGCCCAGGAACTTACAGAAGATGCCCTGGTAGAACAGATGCCAAAACTGGAAGGCAAGAAGATGTTAATTCTACTTGCACCAAAGAAGAAAAAGTAATTAATAACTCCTTAATACTGAGGCAATGCCTAAGATGAAAACCAAATCCAGCGCCAAAAAGCGATTTAAGCTTACGGGTACTGGTAAAATCAAGCGAAAGCATGCGTTTAAGTCTCACATTCTTACGAAAAAGGACACTAAGCGCAAGCGTAATCTCACCAAATTCACTACGGTACATAAAAGCGATGAGAAGAGCGTTAAGGCTCAACTTGTTATGTGATTGTTTCCGAGAGATGAATGGTATGTTTAACCCGGAATGCAGTTCTAAGATCTGATTTACAGACGCTGTAAGCCAAAAAAACAACAAAATGCCCCGTTCAAAAAACAAAGTTGCAAGTCGCCAGCGCAGGAAAAAAATCCTAGACATGGCAAAAGGCTATTATGGCCGCAGAAAGAATGTCTATACCGTAGCAAAAAACGCGGTAGAAAAGGCTCTTCGTTACTCTTACATTGGTCGCAAGCACCGCAAACGTCATTTTCGTAGTCTGTGGATCCAGCGTATTAATGCCGGCGCCCGCCAATATGGTTTGTCTTATTCTGCCTTTATGGGTAAAGTGAACGATAAAGGACTATTACTTAACCGCAAAGTTTTGGCCGATTTGGCTATGAATCATCCCGAAGCGTTTAAAGCTGTCGTGGATTCAGTGAAGTAATTAACCTATTCCTAAATAGTAAAGCCGGTACCTGCGTATCGGCTTTTGTTTTTATTTTGAGTTATCTTTCACAGTAGGTTTTTAACTCTGCGGGGTAAATTAACTCTCCGGAATCAATCTAATGTTGCTATGAAACAATTGCATGTCCTGTTCGCTATTTTTCTATGTTTAATAGCATTTTCTGCTATTTCTCAAATAAGGAATGGTAGTGCTGATGACCGCGAGAAACTGGAGGAGCTGAGCAGAAAGTTCAACGGAATAGTATTTCCTGAAAACGCTGTTTGGCTAAATACGCAGCGGCGAGAAATATTTTCGGAGGCCAAGCGGGTATATCTTTTGTCGAAGTGGTCCCCGATATCTCTCGAAAGTCGACAGAATCTCGCTGATATAGATCGTATTGTGAAGGCTAATCCAGAAATCCAAGTAATCTTGGTTTTCGAGCCTCAGTCAGTTGCTGAGCAGGATACCTCCATGATTCGTCAAGCGATTATTATGGAGCGTATCAATTATCCGGTGGTTTTGCTTTCAGATAAAGAACGCATGGAGGCCTTGAAATCGGATTGTTTTCCTTATACCGTTTTTGTTCGATATGATGGAATTCCAATGCGAGATCGCTGTGGAACCGGCATTTTTAATGAGCTGAATCCATTCATAACTGAGGCTATGAGTCTCTTCCGTCAGACCAATGTTATTAGTCGTAGTAGCTCGGGAAGTCGGGATGCCGAAGAACGCTTTTCCTTTGCCAAGCCGGTTTTAGGTTATCCCACTTTTATGTCTGCTGATGAGGCCGAAGATCGCTTATTTGTATCCAGTACCGCAGAGAATAAAGTATTGATTTTAAGTGTTCAGGGAGAAGTGTTGGATGTTATCGGCTCGGGAGAAAGGGGTAATGCTCCCGGATCTTTCGAAGCTTGTGCTTTTAATAAACCTCTCGGTCTTGCCTATGACTCCGGTGGAAGTAGACTTTTTATTGCAGATTCTGAAAACCACAGTATAAAAGTAGCAGACCTGATCACCCGCGAGGTAAGACTATTTGCCGGGTCAGGTAGCAGATCTGAGGGCAGTATGCCGCCGGAAGCGGATAGCAAAACTAGTATGGCATATCCCTGGGATCTGGAATTGCTGGGCGATCGCCTACTCATAACGATGAGCGGGGATAATAGCATTTGGGAATATAGCACTTTCGGAGCAAAGGGGAAACGCTTGTTGGGTTCAGGAGCAAAGGGCAATATCATAGGCAAAACGAAATCAACTCTTCTTAGCGAGCCTATGGCTTTGGCGACAGATAGGGTAGGAAATATTGCCTATACCGTTTCGGGTTCACCCGAAATACAGTTTTGGAACCTAAAAAAAACAAGCTCTTTATTGGATAGCGCTCTGAAGAAGAGCATGAAGATTGATTTCGACTTGCCTGTATATCCGCAAGGACTCTTGTACCATGGTAGTTCCTGGTTTGTTTGCGATACCTATAATCGGAGAATTCTGAAGCTCGATAAACAGGGCGAGTGGGAAGTGGCGGCTGGCAGTGGAAGTGCCGGATGGAATGATGGCCCTGCGGTTACGGCAAGTTTTAGGGCGCCCTGGGATATGGTGTTGCTTAAGGGTAAATTGTATATAAGCGACTGCTTTAACAGCCTCATACGGGTGTATAATCCTGCTGATGGAAAAATAAATACCCTCGCTGTGAGCAAGACTGATGTAATTACTGAGCGGATTCCTGCACTCGTTGATCGGTCGAGTACGATATATACAAATTCGCTTGAATTGGAGGAAGGCGAAAATACAGTTGTTGTCGAATTCGAAATTCCGGAGCACTTAGAACTGGTTCGGTCAGGCCGAAATGAGGCCTTTGCCCTGGATGACCAATATAACGAGCTGCTTGCTTTCGATCCCTTTGAGGGCAGTATTGTCTTCAGCGCACAAGGAACCCCCTCCAATCTTCATCTTACATTTGAGCTATATCTGGAGTATCGTTTGAAAGAAAAGCCTGAAGCACGTTTTTATCGAACAGCCAGAGTTTTTATACCCTTCACGGGAGGAAGCGAAGCATTGCCGGCGGGTTCTGTAATAAAAATCAGCCCTATGGATCTTCTAACGTTTTGATTTTTCTGGTCTTTCTAGCACCCGTTGCAGTGCTTTGGCAGCGCTTTCGAACTGAGGGTCGTATTTCAGCGACATACGGTAGTCCTCTTCTGCGCCTTTTATATTTCCTGCACTCTCACGGCAAAGGCCGCGGTTATAAAATGTTTTGTAATCGTCCCCACGTCTTTCCAGCGCCATAGTAAACCATTTTTCTCCCTCGGTATAAGCGCCTTCGTCCGACGAACTTAGGTATTCCAGATAAACATATCCCTTATTGTAATAGGGTGTAGCTATGGAGGGGTTTATGGCAATAATTCTGTCGTATAGTTCCAGCGCTTCCGTATATCGGTTATAATCCCGGTATCCACTTTCCTGCATATAGATTGCTTTATTGTAGAGTGCTTCTACGCTTGCCGGCTTGAGATCTATGGCAGTATTGTAGTATTCAATCGCGAGGTCGTTATCTACCAGGGAATAAAGATGCCCTAAGGCGATGTAGGCCTCGTAATATGAGGGATCGACTTCGGTCGCTGTCTGGTAGGAGGAGACTGCCAGGGCAGTATCGCCTGTTTCAGCATAGATAAGGCCTTTCATAAAATAGGCATGACTAGTATACTGATTGATACGAAGTGCAGAATTGATATGGTCCAGCGACTCTTTGTAATTTCTCAACAATAATTCAATCTCTGCTGCTTTCAATAAACAATCCGTGTTATCGGGATCATGCCGCAGGCAGCTGATATAATCCTGATAGGCCGGCTTTATATCGTTTTTTGTAAAGGCAATCTCTCCCCGCGCGGCGTAATATTCTCCACGTGTTGAATCGGCCCTAATGGCGCGCTCCAAATCGGAGAGGGCTGCATCTATATTACCTGTTCGACTGAAATAGCGTGCTCGTTCGAGATACCCATCGCCGCTGGACGGATTGGCTTTAATGGCGGAATTTAGCCGGATCAGGATGGTATCTTCGGTTGAACCCTTACTGCTTTCAGAATCGTTG
>Ga0315906_10004762_pt1 | contig 17258 bp, 13 predicted proteins | sample LakEriMetagenome_4_FD_203526 | JGI IMG/M metagenome (GOLD analysis project Ga0315906, IMG submission 203526) | Freshwater fungal communities from buoy surface, Lake Erie, Ohio, United States - Buoy 2 MA122 | ecosystem: Environmental > Aquatic > Freshwater > Lake > Lake biofilm | place: USA... | reverse complement strand
ATCCGCTGAGCTTTCAGGAAAGCTATACCAAGTACGACGCCACCATCGCCGTCGAGGGTGGTGAGGGACGCTGGCGCATCGGGCTGATCGGCCAGAACCTGGGTAACAAATTGACCAGCAACTTCGGCAACACGGGCCCTGGCGATCGTTCGGTGTTCCGCTTCGCGGAGCCGCCGCGCGGATTGGTGCTACAAGGCCGCCTTGCATTCTGAGGACACCAACCTCGTGCGGGTCCTGACCCGCAGGAAGTGCTCGCGCTGGCCTTCGGCGCGATGATCCCCTAACGCTGGATCATTCTCACGGGAGAGTGAATCCAGCGTGCCGGATTGGCTCGGAGCCTGCGTGCACTCGGCCTTACCGAATGCTTCGCCGGTACCGGAGCGATCATCCTCGTCTATGTCTCGATCTGCTGCTTAGAAGCGGTGGGACTCGCCGTCGCAAAAACCTGCATTTCGGCCTACAGCAGGTTTTCCGGTGGACGGTCGCCAGCTACAACGCCTTTTTGGTCTGGGCGAACCGTCACACGTCCTGCGCTGCGGACCCGATACGGATACCGACAGTACCGATTCCCTCGACGCCCCCTGCCACTACATCGCCAGGGACAAGCGGTCCGACACCCGCTGGTGTACCCGTGAAGATCAGATCGCCGGCCTCGAGCACCATGGAACTGGAGATGAACGCGATCACCTCAGGTACCGACCAGATCAACTGGCTGATGTCGGCCTCCTGGCGAATCTTGTCGTTGACCGATAACCAGATACGACCCTGGGCTGGATGGCCGATCGTTTCGGCGAGCACGAGGGCCGAACAGGGCGCGGACCGGTCAAAAGCTTTGCCCCACTCCCAGGGGCGACCGGCATCGCGTGCCGCCAGTTGCTGGTCACGACGCGTCAAATCGATGCCGACGCCATAGCCGAGCACGTGCGAGTTGGCCTGCGCCGCACTGATGTCCGAGCCACCGCGACCAATCGCCACCACCAACTCGATTTCGTGATGGAAATTGTTGGTCTGCGGCGGATAGGCGATGAGCGAGCCGTCGGCAATCACCGCATCGGCTGGCTTCTGGAACAGAAACGGCGGCTCGCGAGAGGGATCCTTGCCCATCTCACGCGCGTGCGCTTCGTAGTTGCGCCCAACACAGTAGACACGACGCACCGGGAACCGGGTGTCGCGATCGCGTATTGCCACTGACACTTGCGGCGGTGGATTGATGATGTAGTTCACGTCACCCTCTCTTCACGGAACAATCCTGTTGCCTGCTGCACTGGCCGATCGGAGAACGAGAACAGCACGGCGTCGCTTGAGGCGTGATGCCTGACCGTAGACCAACTTGGCACTACGAAAACATCACGCGGCCCCCACGCCACGATCTGATCACCGATCTGAGTCTTACCCTCACCCTCGACGGGCGTGTAGACCGTCGCATCGGTAGAGCGGTAGCCGCTCGAGGCAAAACCTCGGGGCAACAACTGCATGAAGGTGCCAATCGTCGGCATCGCAAATCCGCCGGTCACCGGGTTGACGAAGCGCATCTTGTAACCATGGCAGGCATCAGGCTCGCCGTTGAGTCGCAAGGTCTCGAGCGCCTCGCGGGTGCGTTCGTAGGGGTAGCTGAATACGGGCGAGGTGAGTCCGCTCGTTCGATAATCCACAGGAAGCAGGTTGGCGCCAAAGCGGGCGAGGCTGTCTCCAACCGGACGAGAGATCGGTTGTTCGACTTGTCCGAGCTGCTCCATGAACGACGCGTCCAGCGCCTGCACCAGCGGGATGTCGAGGCCGTCGAGCCAGATTACGGGATCCGGCGTATCGTTGCCGTGATCATGCCATTGCCACGATGGCGTGATGATGAAATCGCCCGGGCGCATGATCGTGCGCTCACCATCGACGGCCGTGTAGGCACCACGCCCCTCGAGTACGAAGCGCAGCGCACTCTGCGTGTGACGATGGCTGCGCGCGCGCTCGCCCGGCAGCACCAACTGCAGCCCCGCATAGAGCGAGGTGGTAATGCGCGATTGCCCGGGGAACGCAGGGTTCTCAAGCACCAGCACGCGCCGCTCTGCCTCCTCCACCGACACCAAACCGCCGGCCTCCATCAACAGCGCGCGGACGGCCTCATAGCGCCATGCGGCCGTACGACAGCCGCTTGAAGGCTGCCGTGTCACCAGCGCTGCGAGCGATAACCACAGTGGCGCGAGGGAACTGCGCCCCAATCGCTCGTAGAATTCCGCGCGCTTGAGTGCATCTTCAGAGGCCATGGAAGACATGAATGACCTCCATAGGGTTCAGGCGAGATCAACAGCAAGTGGATCGTAGCAATACAGCCATTCACGGCGTGAGCGTGCGATGTCCTTGCGCATAAAGGCATCGCGCATTTCCGCGGCGTCGGTGATGTGGAACAACTCGCCATGCTCGGTCGACTCGCGCACGATCCGCGCCGTGCGTGGTGCGCGGTTACGTTGATACCGCTCAAGTGCTGCGGGAAGCGGCTCAGCGCTACTCAAGCATCGGGACAGTACGGCTGCATCCTCGATCGCCATGACGGCGCCCTGCGCCATATACGGCAAAGTCGGATGGATGGCATCACCGAGCAGAGTGGCTCGCGGGGTACTCCAAGTGTCATGGGGCACGCGACTGTTGAGAGCCCAACGGAAGCACTGGTCGCGATCCATGGCCTCGATGATGGTCTGCACGTCGGGATGCCAGCCCGCATAGTCACGCTGTAACTCCGCCCACGGACGACGAGCCGTCCACGACTCCTCTTCCCAATCGCGCTCGTGACAACCGACGAAATTCAGCAAGGTGCCGCCACGGACGTAATAGATGACGGCGTGATTGCGCGGTCCACACCAGACGGTCACCACCTGCGGCATGATGCCTGGCGGCAATCGATCGGTTGGTACGACCACCCGCCATGCCGCCTGACCCGTGTAGGTAGGATTGGCCGAGCCGATGATCTGCGGACGGATCACAGACTTGATGCCATCGGCCCCGACCAGCACGTCACCCGAAAACTCGCGCCCGTCGGCCAGCTGGAGCCGTACCCCAGCCTCGCTCTCAACAAAACCCGTGGTGCGCGCTGCGAGGTGGATGCAATCGGGATCGAGCTCCTGCACCCGAGTGGCGAGCATGCGATGCAGATCACCTCGATGAACGTGGAAGTACGGTGTGCCATGCACGCGCTCGTGCGTGTCATTCTCGTTAAGCGGCACCCGATGCAGGATCTCACCGGTATCGAAGCGACGGAACTCGTAGGCCAAGGGACGAACGGCCGACTGCTCAAGCTTGGCCCTGAGACCCAGCGAGTCGAGCACTTTTACCGCATTCGCACTGAGCTGGATACCAGCGCCTACCTCGCCGAGTTCGGGGGCTTGTTCGAAGATCTGGACCTCGTGACCTCGCTGCATCAGGCAGGCAGCGGCAGTCAGACCACCGAGGCCGGCGCCGGCGATGATAGCCTTCATGTCCGCCCTCTCCAGCTGATCATTAAACTCATTCCGTCGCGAGTTGGGCTTTGCGGCGCAGGACGCCGTTACGCTGCTCGAGTTGCAGCATTCGGATGGCATTTCCGCTGTATATTTTTTCGCGGCTGGAGGCGTCGATATCGAGCCTATCGATGATGGCGATAGTGTCGCGGATATACATCGGACCCTGCTCCGGATCGAAGGGCGCATCGGAAGCAAACAGAAATCGATCTGCCCCGAAGAACTCCAAGGCTAGACGCGTCGCGCCAGCCGAGGTGAACAGCGCACTGTCGGCGTAGAACATGCGGAAATAGTCGATCGGGCGATGCTTGAGCCGCCGTAGCAGGGCGAAATAGTCCTCGTCCGAAGTTCGCGTGCCCATCTGATCCCAGCCGGGGCCGAGCCGGCCTTCAAGCATCGGTGCGAGACCGCCGCCATGGTGGGTGATGAACTGCAGCGACGTATGACGATCCAGTACCCCAGAGAACGCGAGGCGTGCCATCGCTGCGGTAGTCTCGTAGGGCCAGCCGAGCGTCCACCAGATCTCGTACCGCGAGCGCGGTTCGCTGGGGTAATCGCTCATCGCCGCCGTGCGCGTCGGGTGGATCCAGATCGGTAGGCCGTAGCGCGCCATACGCGCATACAGCGGCTCGAACTCGGGCCCATCGATCGGACGTCCTGCGGCGTTCGTGTAAATCAGCACGCCAACCGCACCCAGCGTATCGATCGCCCGCTCGGCCTCACTCACCATGGTTTCTGCGTCGGTAAGCGCCAGTGTCGCTATGAACCCTGGAAACCGCTGTGGGTGCCGATCGCAGATCTCCGCCACGGTATCGTTGGCAATCCGTGCGAGGGTTGCAGCGTCCGCGGGCGTCGTTGCAAGCACCTCGACAGGTGGCGAAGACAACGACAGAACCTGGCAGTAGTCGTCGAACCCATCCATGACACGAAACCGAATATCGAGGTCCATAAGCATCGGCACGCTGGTGACGCGCTTTCCCATGTCGAGGAACTTGGGCACATAGCGTTGCACCGCTTCGAAATACGGCTTGGGCCAGATGTGGTTGAAAATATCGACCTTCATACGCGGTACGTCCTCGACGACACTCGCGATCATCATCACCCAAAGCCATGGCCCTCACCTGTCCCACGACCGGTTGACACCCGCTTTCGCAAATCAATCGTCCGATTCTTTAAATGCTCGGACAGCGATTGAAATGACGGGTTTTGCGCTGCATTCTGCGCAGCATGACTCGCTCCACCGCTCCGCGATCCAGCGCCCCGACCGAAAATCACGCCGATGGGTTCATTCGCACCCTACTTGCGGGACCGCATGGTCGTTTGTCGCAAGCGTTCGAAAACGCCTGGACATCGCCACATACCTCCCGAGTCGAAGCCAACGCCGAGCGCGGCGTGACACGCTTTCTCATCGACCGGAATCTGCCCAATGCGTCGGGTCGATACGAGCTGTTCGCGATCCGCGACCAGATCAGGGTGGTCATCGAGGATTTGCAGAATGTGGGTCCGCGCCTCGAACGAGCTCCCGGCGAGAACCTGATCTCGTTTCGCATCCAGCTGGCCGGCGAATTCATCGCTGGTATCGGCAGCGGTGATCCGGTGCATTTCCATTGTCCGCACCTCGGTGCGCGCTTCCAGCCGCGCGGCACGTCGCTCCGCTTGTTCTTCCCGACCGCACCGCTGGCGCGCTCGGTCACGCTGTTCTGCTCGCCGCAGTTCCTGCTCGGCAACCTCGTCACGGAACGCGATACGCTGCCTTTGCAAGCCATGCGCTTGCTGACCGCTTCGGCGCCCGATTTCAGCTTTTGCCGACTTACGGTGACAGCCGAAATCATCGAATGCGCACAGGCATTGCTGCACAACCCCATCAACGGTCTACTGCGCTTGCCGTTTGCCGAGGCCAAGACGTTGGAGTTGTTGACCTTGTGCGTGGCGGCATTCAGCCGACTCGAGGAATCGGCCGTACAGCAGTTCTCGGAGACGGACGTCGGCCGCTTCCATCGGGCGCGCGAAATTCTCGCCACCAAGTTCAGCCCACCGCCCACTATCGCTTCGCTGGCTCGCGAGCTGGCTATAAATGAAACCAAGCTAAAGAGCGGATTCAAGTCGCTGTTCGGACATACGGTGTTCGAATACGGCCACGAGTGCCGTATGCAGCACGCGCTGCATCTGCTGCGCGACAAGCGTATCCGCATCAGCAAGGTGGCCGAGGCTGTGGGCTACCAGCACCAGGGTACGTTCGCCTCGGCCTTCAAAGCCCACTTCGGTATCCGACCGAAGGACGTGCGGCACCCGCCGGAGCCCGAAGTGACCCACGCGCTGCGCAGCGGCGAGCGCGCATGAACGCATCGCGGCGACCCCGCGATGAACGGGGTCGCCGGATGGGCGTCGAACTTAGAAACCGATGCGGAACTGCAGCGTGATCTCGCGCGGACGATCGGTCTGGGCGAACTTGGCCTGACCGGCCGAGGGTGCGTTCGCGATCCAGTGAGAGGTCAACTCGTTGGAGAGATTGCGTCCCGACAGAGCGACGTCCCAGGAGCCGTCCTCGGCAGCAAAACCGAGGCGCGCGTCGTACTTTTCGTAGCCCTCTTGCACCGTGAACGGATCGGCATCGAAGTTCGTATTGAACTTGTCGGTGTAGAACACCGAGGCCATCGCCCGCAATTGCACGGCGTCACCAAACCAGGTCATGCCAGTGGGATAGCGGAAGTCGACGCCAAAGGTGCCGGACAGATCTGGGGCAAATGAGGTCGATTTGCCAGACAGATTCTGACCAAACACCGGAGCACCGCCGACCGTGCCGATCTGCACACATCCCTGGGCCACGGTTTGCGCTGGGTTCTGCCAGCACTGTGCCTTCTCAAAGGTCAGGTATTTCGAATCGAGCTTGGTCAGAGCCAAGGACAAGGTGACGAAGTCGTTCGCCTTGAAAGCCGCGTCGATCTCGAGACCCTGCGAGCGCGCCTTGCCAGCATTGAGCACGCGGAAGTTGGCCGTCAGAGTGTCAAGCTGCGTGACCTGCAGATCGTTGTAATCACCGCGGAACGCGGAGAAGTTGACCCGCGCCCGATCGTCGAGCAGCGACATCTTGCCGCCCAACTCGATGTACTCGACCTGCTCAGGACGGAACTGCAGATCAGCGATGACGGAGGTATTTACGTCGAGATCGATGCCGCCGGCCTTGAAGCCTTCTCGATACGAGGCGTACCACAGCATGCCGTCGGACGGCCGCCATTCGAGGGTGAGTGCCGGATCCGTGCTCGAGTCCTTGCGCGACAGCGTCAACGGCAGGAACGGCAAGGCAGGGCCGAGACGCGTATTGACCGTCGGCGTCACCTGCCACAGATCGACAGCCATGTTGCCGACTTTCTCGACCTGCGAGTAACGCACACCGAGACGGGCCGTGAGCTCGTCCGTGAACTCGTAGGCGAGTTCGGCGAAGGCCGACCACGTGGTCGCCGTCTGCGTAGAACGACTATCCGTAGCCATGGCCATCGGAGCCGTCAGCACCTGCCGGCCGGTAGCCACGTTGCGTTGCTCGTCATGGTAAACACCCGCGAGCCACGACAGCGCACCGTCGCCCTTCGACACGGCGCGCAACTCCTGGCTGTCGAGGGTCACGTTCTGGGTACCCTCGAGGACATTGCGCTGCAGCACGTTGTGGTCGGGCTTAATCGCATTAAAGTTGTCCTGCTCGTAGTGACCGAGGATCAGCGACACGTCCGCCGGCCCCGTCGACCAGTCGAGACGTACGAGTGCGTTGTCGAGGGTCAACTCCTGAGTCTCCGGACCGCCATTGCGACCAGAGAGGAACGGGTTCGCCGCCGGCTGAAAGGAGGCCGGATTGAAGCTGACAGCACGCTTGAGGTCGAACACACAATCTTCGACGGTGGGATCACGTGGCGCGGTAGGCAGACACTTCAGCAGTTGCGTGAATCGACCGTTCTGCTCGTAGCGCAGCGACTCGTACTTGGCGAAAAGCTGCACGGATTCGGACAAATCAGCCTCGATGCTCAGGCGGCCGGACATGTCTTTGACCGCCGGATTCTTTTTCTTGGTACCCAGGTTATCCATATAGCCCGTCATCTCGGTGTTTTTCACCGCGAGTCGAGCGCGCACCGTGTCACTCAACGGTCCGGAAATGCTCGCTGCAAGAGCGCGCTCCTCGGCCTCGAACTCGTAGCTGGCATTGAGGTTGGCTGAGAACTCCTTGGTAGGCCGCGCGCCGACGATGGCAATAGCGCCCGCGATCGCGTTCTTGCCGAGATACGTGGGCTGCGGACCCTTGAGGACTTCGATTTGCGCCACATCGAGAAAGGCGAGACGCTGCGACTGCGCAACGCCGAACCAAACGCCGTCGATGTAGATGGGTGCAGACTGATCGAACCCGGTCGCGAAGCCCGAACCGATGCCGCGAATGAACAGGGCGTCGTTAGCCCCACCTTGGCCAATGTGAATTGCCGGCAGTTCAACGTCATCGAAGCGCTTGATCGCCATGTTTTCGAGTTGTTCTGCAGTCACCGCGGCCACGGACAGCGATACGTCCTGCAGGTTGGTGTCGCGCTTGGTGGCGGTAATGATGATCTCCTCAAGCCCTTCCTGTTGTGCCGAAGCGACACCGCTCGACAGCAAAGTGAGGCCGACGGCCATCGTGATCGCGCGTGCGGCGCGAATTGTGTTGTTGGACGACTTCAGCATCGACAGTTCCCCCAGCAGATCGGGATGTGTGGACGTTCGCCGACAGTTGTACACAGAGGGACACCCTGACGGTTTTGTGGATTTGGCCAGATTCTTTCGCGTTCCGACGGAATTGACGTCCGGCAGGCTCGAACGCCCAGGCGTCGGGATCAAATTGTAGGCCCCCTCAACAATGGACTCATTTGGATGACGCGGCGAGTTCGGTGAGGCTTGGTACGAACAAGTCGGGGGTGAGTTCCAGATCGTCTACTCCCGGCGGCGCATACTTCGAAAGATCCGTGACGCCGTGCGCGCGCAGCACCTCATCATCCACTAAAAAACGCCCGTTCACGGACGCGGGATCGCTGGTGAGGATCCACCACGCCGCATCGCCCATGATTTCTGCAGAGCGCAGTTTACCGATCTCCATACGTCGCCCGATCTCGCGCATCGCCGCGGTATCAATCGCCGTACGCGGCCACAGCGCGTTTACGGCCACGCGCCCGCGAAACTCCGCTGCAGCACCGAGCACCAGCAAGCTCATGCCGTACTTGGTGATGCTGTAGGGCGCATGCGGCGCGAACCAGCGCTCCTCGAGAGCCAGTGGCGGCGAGATCGACAACACGTGCGCGTGGTCAGAGCGCAGCAAGTGGGGCAAAGCCGCCTGCAGAGTAACGAGGCTGCCGCGCACATTGACAGAGTGCATCAAATCGAAGCGCGACAAGGGTGTGGCGGCCACACCCGCCAAGCGTACGGCACTGGCATTGTTGACAAGAATGTCGATTCCACCAAATTCTTTGACTGTGCGGTCGATAGCAGCCTCGACCTGCGCCTCTTCCCTGACGTCGCAGACCAACGGCAGGGCGCGACCACCCTGCGCAACTATTTCCGCAGCAGCGGTATGAATCGTGCCAGGCAGCGAGCGATGCGGCGTATCCGTCTTGGCCGCGATGGCAACGTTTGCACCGTCACGCGCGGCGCGACGCGCGATGGCAAGACCGATTCCCCGTGAGGCTCCGGTGACGAAAAGCGTACGCCCCTGTAGTGAACGCGTCATGGCCGCCTGACCCGCGAGGCGTCGAGGGCCCAAACCGTTTTGGGCAAGGCATCGACACAGCGCATATCGAGCGGCGCCTTCGGATTGGCGTAGAAATTACGCATCAGATCGCCGACGCATTGCACGTGCTGCAGCAGCACGAAATGACCGGTCGAGGGGAACACGACCGTACGCGCGTCGCTCATCGAGCGCGTCACCAGATCGCTGCCGGTCTTGGGAGTCACCAAGTCCAGCTGGCCGACCAGCATCAGCGCGGGCACGTCGACCTTCGGCAGCATGAACGTCTCCGGCGAGCTCTTCGTGAAACCCATGCGCGGACAAAAGGTGGCCCAGTCCCAGGACTCCCCGTCCACCATTCGCGCTCCTCGGCGCACGGCCTCCGGCACGGCGCGACGTGCCATCTGCTGACGATCGGCGTCGTCCCGCCGAGACTGCTCGTCACGACAAACCGAACTCGGCCACGTCATCGCGGGATCCTTGCCGCCCAGACCACGAACGTCAGCGCTCTTCAGGCTGACCCACGGGCGGTAATCACCTCGTGCACTGCGGTCAATGGCCAGCGGGATCAGGCCACGGCGTTCAGGATCGGGCAACGCCTCGCGAATGACGGCGAGATACTCGACGTTCGAGACACTCGTACCGCCGATGCGTCGTGGGCGCTGTTCGAGCTCGGCCGCTACCTGACCCAATTGCACCTCGAGTTCGGGAAACGCGCGGCGACAGTCGGTGGCCGCGTTGCACTCATCGATCAGATCGAGCAAGGGATCAAGCAGGAAAGCCTCGGCGAACGAATTGGACTCGAGGCCCGACATCCCATCGAGCACGATGCCGGCGATGGCCGACGCGTCGAGTCCGAGTAAACGCTGCGCGATCGTCGTGCCGTAGGAGACGCCGTAGACATTCCAACGCGGAATCCCGAGCGCGAGTCGCAAATCGCGCAGATCCTGGGCTGCCTCGTAGGGCCCGTAGAGGTTGACGTCGAGACGTGCGTCGAGGTACCGACGGCAGGCTTCGACTTGACGCGGATCGGCGGTTGACAAGGCAGCGTTGAGACCTTCGGGGAATTCGGGGCAGGACATGTCCGGCCATCCCCAAGGCGTCGAGCCGCGGTGGTCGACAATGATCACGGTGTCGTCCCGTGACAAGCTCGCCACCATCCGCCACTGACGCTGCAGCATCTTGAGTCCTGAACCGTTTCCCCCCATCACGAACAGCAGCGGCAGACGTTGCGAGTCAGGGCGTTCGGCAGCGACGACCGCGAACGCCATCGAGGCGGTGCGACCCGTGATTCGACGCCGATCCTCCGGCACCGTGAGACGACCACAACGGGTGCGATCGGCAATCGCCGGGGCGAGAACGACCGGACAGGTGGAGGGCTCGATCGCCCGGCGTGGTATCTCCGCTGCAGTGGCAGCACTAACCCGCAGCGGCAACAACCCAAGCAAGCCTGCTGCAACAATCGATGCAGTCGTGAACAAGGTTCGCTCGGGGCACGCGCGATCTGCTCGGTTCATCGGACGATCCTCTATTTCAGTGCGTTGCTCGATACCGACGATGGACGGCGCGACCATCGCCGGTCGTGATTACTGGTGATCGCGCGGAATGCGTTCCTTCCACTCGCGCTCGCGTACCACTTTGCCGTCCCGCAGCAATTGTCGGAAGTGCCGATACTCGAAAGCGGTCGCATCGCTGCGGACTTCGGTCGTACCGCGCCATTCGACCTGCTGGCCTTGCCACTCGCTCTTGACGAAGCTGCGACCAACGAAACTCGAGCGGGCAGGATCATCGTCGTCCACCGTGAACTCGACGCTGACGTCCTCACCATTAGGGTTCAACCACTGGTAGCCGCGCGACACGGTGGTCGTCGCCGCAATGTCGTCGCGCGAATGGCTGCTGCGCACTGGACCGTTCCACGTGTAGGCGCTCGCTCCCGTCGCTGCGGCTTCGGCCTCCGCGACGGTGACGTTGCGACTGCCCAGTGCTGCGGCAGCCTCTGCCGCCGCGGCGGAGGACTGCGGCGCGATCACCGGCAGCGTGATACTCGAACCGCCCTCGCCCACACCCAAAGACATTGTCACCGGCTCAGCCGACGGCCAGAACGCAGGAAACAGCGCGTTGGCGACGGAGATCCGCAACCGATGACCGGGCTGGAAGATCCATGACGTGGCAAGCAGTGGCACGGAGAGTGTGTAGCGCACACCGGGCTCCATCATCGCCGGCTCGGTGGAGGACCCGCGGTGCGCACCGTTGATCGCACCACCGGTGATGAGCGTGGTCGTCCCATCCGGCGCGACATCCGATAGTTTGACGAACCAGTTCGCGCGATGCGCATCGATTGCTGTGACGAGTTGTGCCACAGGCTGACCCAGGATTTGCAGTTCCGCGGTGAAGGGTGGGCTCTCGTACACCAACGCCGTGGCGTCACCCGGCCGCTGATCCGGCGCGACGTCGATCCAACCGAGTCCAGCGGCCACACCCGTGCTCGGCACCATTCGCAAGCGATGTTCGCCAGCAGGACCCGCCGTGGAACCGATCGAGCGATCGGCGTTGAGTGCCCAGCGGCGCTCTTCGATGGGCGCATTGCGCCAGCGCTCGAACGCACGCCATTCGCCAGGGATCATCGCGCGCGTAATGACGGGCGCGTACGGACGGCGCATGTAAGCGTAGACCTGCGGCCGCTCGAGCACGCCGTTGCTGCGGCCTTTCAGGAAGTGGTCCCACCACTCGAGCGCCGCGCGACCGAGCTCGGCGCTCGGGCCTGGAAACTCGGTGCTGTGGTTCCATGGACCGATCACCGCACGCACAGGACCACTGGACCGCTCGAGCGCGCGCAGCACCGCGTCGCGGTACGGATCGTGCCAGGCGCCGATCATCATCGTCGGCACCTCGCCCGCCTGCGGATTCAAGTCGCGTCGCAGACTGCGACGCCAGAATTCCCCATCTCGCTGTTGCCGAAGGTAGGTCAGGCTCCACGGCTGCTGGTCGAATCGCTGCTGCAGCAACGTCTCGTCGAACGGATCGCGACCGGCTGGAGTGGTCACCAGCATCACGTCTGCCGACATGATGTAGTCGTCCATGTGGAAGATACCGCTCGGGAAACGCGCATCCTCGTGGTAGATGTTGTCGGTGCCAACGTTGACCACGATGGCGCGCAGCGCTGGAGGGCGACGTGCGGCCACCATCATCGAGTTGAAACCGCTCCACGAGGTGCCGAACATGCCGACACGCCCGGTGGACCAGGGCTGCTTCGCGAGCCAGCCGATCATCTCCACTGCGTCGTCGAGCTCTTGATCGGAGTACTCCTTGTCAGGAAACGTACCGTCGCTGTCGCCGGTACCACGCACGTGCAAGTAGGCGACCACATAGCCCGCACGCACGAAGTCCTCGTACCACGCACGCCCGAAGTATCCGCAAGGTCCCGCATAGGCATCCGTGGTGAACAGCACAGGGAACCGCTGTCCGCGCCGTGCGCCCGGTGGTTTGGCAAGACACACCGCAACTGGCGTGCCGTCCTTCATCGCGACCCGGCGCTGTTCCAGCACGAGCGCAGGCTTCACCGTAGCGGAAGCAACGGTTGTATCGGCAGCCTGTGACGGCGCTGCACAGAGCAGCGCCAGTACTGCCAACACCCACGCCGACCGCACCACTCCCACGCTTTGTCGCATCAGACGCACGTCCGTAGCGCCATCAAGTGAGCGGTGGATTGCGTGGAATTCGCGGTATCGCATCTCCCATCGGCACCCATGGCTGCGCCGATTCACACCAAATATTGACCTGCGGCTGTACCCACGAGGTGTCGTCGAGCGTCCCGGCCTTCAGCCAATCCATTGCCGGCGTGGCCGCCGCCTCGGAAAGAATCGGCGACCCGCAGGTCGAGCAAAAGCGACGATTCACGGCCAAACCACTATCACCTGTGTCAGCGTATGAAGCGGGTTCACGGCCCTCGAACTTCAAGGAACCCTTGGGGACGGCGATCACCACGGAAAATGCGGTGCCCGACTGCCGTTGGCAGTTCCTGCAATGGCAGGCTGCCGTCATCAGCGGCGCCGCATCCGAGCTGTACCGGATCGCGCCGCACAGACATCCGCCTTGTATCTTGTTCATACTCGTCTCCTCCAGGGATGGACTGCGTCCTACAGTTTGTGGGTCGACAACAGCAAATTAGTTTCGGTATTGGCGATTCCCTCGAGTAGCCGCACGCGCGCCAGCACGCGATCGAACTCCTCGAGGCTATCGGCTCGCACCTCGGCTACAAAATCCCAACGACCGTTCGTGGTGTGCAGTTGTGTGATGGCCGGGTCACCTAGCAACGCACGCTGCAGCGTACCGGCGCGGTTACCTTCGACCTCGATCATCATCAAGCCCCGTACGCGACGCTCCTCGTCGACTTGAGGCTTCAGGCGCACGGAATAGCCGACGATGATGCCCGCTGATTCGAGGCGCGCAATGCGGTTCTGCACCGTGCCGCGCGCCACGCCTAACTGCTTGGCGAGTGCGGCGATTGGCGCACGTCCATCTGCCCGAAGGGCAAAGATCAGTTGCTTGTCCAGTTCGTCCATTGTCCTGACCTGCGAGGTCCTTGATCACTATGCACTGACAGACTGGTGATTCTGGTCAAAAAACCCAACAAACCGGTCATTTCTTCGGCTGTCGGCTGGGCATCCCCAAAACGCATACTCGGTAAATAGTAGAGGGGAGCACAAGTATGGACTACATAGGCACGGAGCGGATACGCCAACTCGTCACACGCACCGGTCAGCCGCAGTTTCTGCAGGGCTTGGTCGCCGAAATTGAGGCCGACTTTCGACGTTGGCAGGAGTTCGACAAATCACCGCGCTATGCCTGTCACTCACGAGTCGGCGTAATCGAACTGATGCCGGCAAGCGATGGCGAGCAGTTCAGCTTCAAGTACGTTAACGGTCACCCGGGTAATACTGCCAAGGGCCTGCTGACCGTCACCGCTTTCGGCGTTCTCGCTGACGTGGCCACAGGCTATCCGGTGCTGCTGTCGGAACTGACGGTGACTACCGCGCTGCGTACGGCAGCCACTTCAGTGCTCGCGGCACGTGTCTGCGCTCGAGCCGACAGCCGCCGCATGGCGCTGATCGGCAACGGCGCGCAGAGTGAATTCCAGGCGATCGCTTTCCATTCGCTGGCGGGTATCCGCGAGTTGCGGTTGTTCGATACCGACCTACGCGCCACCGAAAAACTGCAGGCCAACCTCGCGGCGATGGCGCTGCCGGGACTCACCGTCGTCCGCTGCGGCGGTGTCGCCGAGGCTGTGCGAGGCGCCGACATCGTCACCACCGTGACGGCAGACAAGCGTAAGGCGATCATCCTTACGCCCGAGATGATCGAACCGGGGATGCATCTGAACGCCGTCGGCGGGGATTGCCCGGGCAAGACCGAACTCGATGCTCGCATCTTGCTGCGCGACGACGCGCGAGTCATCGTCGAATACGAACCGCAATCACGCATCGAGGGCGAGATCCAGCAGTTACCCGCGGAGTTTAAGGTCATAGAACTCAGCGACGTTCTGACCGGTCGGGTGCGTGGCCGTACATCGAATGCGGAAGTGACCATCTTCGATTCGGTTGGCTTTGCGCTCGAAGACTTCTCTGCCTTACGGTACCTGCATCGCCTACATCGGCAGCACGGCGGCGGCCGCGAGGTCGATCTGATCCCGACACTGCGTGATCCCAAGGACCTGCATTCCTTGTTGCGCGCCCCGCAAAGTCGCCGCAGCGCAGCATGACGCCCGCAAACAACGAACCGAAGGCCGCGCTGATCGGCGCCCCGACAGACGTGGGTGGCGGCGCACGCGGTGCGTCGATGGGTCCTGACGCCCTCCGCGTCGCCGGACTCGAGCGAGCGCTGCGCACGCTTGGCGTCGACGTCGAGGATCGCGGCAATCTCGCCGGACCCCACAACCCGGAACGCGACGCGATCGCGGGGCACCGCCACCTGGCAGAGGTGACAGCCTGGGTGACCGAGGTGCACTCGGCTACGGCTCGTGCACTGCAGGATGGGCGTATTCCCATTGTGCTCGGCGGAGACCATTCGTTGGCGATCGGCTCCATCGGCGCAGCAGCAGATCATTGTCGTCGCACCGGGAAAAATCTTCGCGTCCTCTGGTTTGACGCGCACCCTGACTTCAATACTTCGGACCTGTCGCCGAGCGGCAATCTGCACGGCATGCCGGTGGCTTGTCTGTGCGGCCTCGGACCGTCGGAACTCGTGACAACAACGGACGGACGCGCGCTACTGTCGCCGTCGCAGATCCGCCAGATCGGCATTCGAAGCGTCGATCGAGGCGAGCGAGCCCTGTTGCGCCAATATGGCGTGATGGTCTTCGACATGCGCACCATAGACGAGCTGGGGATGCGCCTCGTCATGGAGCGGGCTCTGGCCGACATCGACGAGAATACGCATCTGCACATCAGCCTGGATGTGGATTTCCTTGACGGTGAACTGGCGCCGGGCGTCGCCACGGCAGTCCCGGGCGGTCCGACCTACCGCGAGGCGCAGCTTTGCATGGAGATGGTCGCCGACACGGGACGGCTCGGCTCGCTCGACGTCGTCGAATTGAACCCCGCATTTGACCAATGCAATCGCACCGGACGATTGGCTGTGGAACTCATCGGCTCGCTATTTGGCAAAAGCACGCTGCTGCCGGAAAGCCGAGTTTGGACCGCTGGACTTACCGCCGTTTATTGAGGGAAACTCAAGACTCTGTTTTTTGATATTTAATCGCCGTCGAAGCAGAGGAGGCAGCGTCCGTGCAGACCGATTCCATCGCCGACATCATCCGTACTCACGCCGCACAGGCGCATGCGCGCAGGGCGTTCATCGAACCGGACCGCGAGTGGACGTTTGGGCAACTCGACAATGAAACCAATCGCATCGCCAATGGCTTAATCGCTGCCGGCGTCGGCGAGGGCGATACGGTCGCATGCCTCACCCGCAGCCTTGGCGCATGCCTGCTGCTGTCTGTGGCCGCCGCCAAATGCGGCGCGATATCTGTGCCGCTCAACTGGCGACTCAAACCAAGCGAAATCGACTACGCCATCCGTCTTGTCGATCCGAAAGTACTGGTGTCCGATGCCGCCGTCGCTGAAGGAGTCGCCGAACTATCGCTGGGCTCGAGGATGACGGTGCTGCTGGTTGATGGCACGGACCCCGCGACGCGGCTCGGCCCGTGGGCGCAGCAGCAGCGCCTCGAAGACCCCGGCGTACGGATGGCTAGCAACTCGGTGGCGTTTTGCATGTTCTCCTCGGGTACCACCGGCCGACCCAAAGCGGTATCTGTGACGCACGAGGGCGTACTCGCACACATTCGCCACTGGACCGGGCCCTTTGGTTTCAAGGGTGCAGACACCGTACACCTCAATGTTTTACCCACGTTCCATGTCTCAGGCCTCGTGAACGCGCTGTGGGTGCTCGGTCTCGGCGGTACGGTGGTGACGCGGGCGGCCTTTGATCCGACAGATTTCCTCGCCAGCATCGCACGCTATTCGGTCACGGACACCTTCATGGTACCCACCATGCTGGGCGCCATCGTGGCATCACCGGCATTTGCCAGCACCGACCTGCGCAGCCTGCAGTGCATCGCTTATGGGGGCTCACCAATCTCGCTCGATCTGCTGACCCGATGCGTACGAGCGCTACCGTGTGCGCTGCGTCAGGTCTATGGCATGACGGAGTCGTCCGGCTGTATCGCTTTGCTACAACCCGACGATCATCGACGCGGGCTCGAGAACCCGCAGATCCTCAAGGCGGCTGGAAATCCCGGGGCACACTTCGAGGTGCGCATTGTCGATCCGCGTAGTGGGCTCATTTGCGGTGACGAAGCGGTCGGCGAGATCTGGGTGCGCTCCTGCCAGAACTTCGACGGCTACTACAAGGATCCCGAAGCAACGCAGCAAGCCTTCCCCGAGGGACGACCGGGCTGGTATCGCACGGGCGACGCCGGATACTTGGCGGACGGGTTGCTCTACGTCAGCGATCGCATCAAGGACATGATCATCACGGGCGGCGAGAAC
>Ga0315906_10004758_pt1 | contig 17273 bp, 37 predicted proteins | sample LakEriMetagenome_4_FD_203526 | JGI IMG/M metagenome (GOLD analysis project Ga0315906, IMG submission 203526) | Freshwater fungal communities from buoy surface, Lake Erie, Ohio, United States - Buoy 2 MA122 | ecosystem: Environmental > Aquatic > Freshwater > Lake > Lake biofilm | place: USA... | reverse complement strand
GAAGTAGAAATGCACCATTTGAAGATTTTAATTTTAAAGTAAATAACTTTGGATTGCCACAAGTAGAAGGAGCATTTTATGACCCATTAAAAGATATATTTTAAGATGAAAATAAAAATAGAATGTGAAATAGAAGTAGATGAAATGTGGTTAGGAACAGAAAATGAAGATTTAGAATGGTTTTTATGGATGTTGAATGATAAAGAAGCATCACATATAATTCTTTGGAGTAACGAAATTGGTGATGAAATAGGAAATAATTCTAATTTTAAATATAAAATATTATGAAAGATACAATAAAATACCACATAGAAGAATTACAAATATCAGCAGCAAGAATGCTTGTATTAAATTCAGATAATTCAATGTTAATAAGTTTCTTCAAAGATTTGAAAAATAAATTAGAATATTTGTATGAATTGAACGAAATGGATAACCAAGCAAACTGGACTGAAATACAAAATGCTTTTAATTCAATTTTAAAAATAGATACAGAATTAACAGAAGTGGATTTAAAGATTAAAGTAAAAGAAGCACCAATACCAAAAACTGGTATAATAACAATAAAAATGTACTAATGGAACTATCTACAAATAAATGGTTAGAACAGGTTGCCCAACATCACAAAGAGTGGGTTAAAATTGCTAACCTTTATAAAGTAGATGATTATGCTGAAGATATTGTTCAAGAAGTTTATATTGCATTATTTAAATATGCTGATGCTGAAAAAATAATTGATGCAAAAGGTAATGTGAGAAAAGGTTATGTATTTTTTACAATTAAAAGTTTATGTTTTCAGTATTTAAACAAACGTAATAAGATTGATAAAATAGGAATAGATACTTTGTTTAATTTATCAGACAATAGCAATATAGATGAACATAAAGCATATAATGATATTTGTTTAATGATTGATGAAGAAATAGATAATTGGCATTGGTATGATAAAAAGCTATTTAAATTGTATAGGGATACAGATATGTCAATGAGGGATATTGCAAAAGAAACTAATATTAGTTTAATATCAATATTTCATTCAATTAAAAACTACAAAGAAGTATTGAATACAAAGTTTATGAATGATTATCAAGATTATATTAATAATGACTATAACAACATATACTAATGGGACGTAAAAAGAAAGCAACAGGATTAGGTGATACTATTGAACAAATCACAGAAGCAACAGGTATTAAAGCAGCAGTTGAATTATTCAGCAAAGTAACAGGAATAGATTGTGGTTGTGATGAACGTAAAGCAAAACTAAACAATTTAATTTCATATAGAAGAAACGTAAATTGCTTAAAAGAAGATGAATATTTGTTTTTAAAAGTATTATACGACAATAAAACAAATCAATTAACACCAAAACAGCAGCACACAATTAAAGATATTTACTTAAATGTATTTAATGAAAAGTTAGAAAGTTCAAATTGTTCAAGTTGCTGGAGAACTATTTTAAGTGATTTACGCAAAGTTTATGATACTTATGAAGTAAATGAATAACTGGAAAGAAATTGATTTATTTAACTATTTAGTGGAAAATGTTTATCCAGATTTAGTTAAAGCAAAAAACCAAATGAGTAGATGGGATTGTTACAGTCCATTAACTTCACATAGGATTGAGTTAAAATGTAGACAAGTGCATTATAAAACTTTATTATTAGAAAAAGTTAAATATGATGCAATGATAAAAGAATGTGAAAAGCATTTAGATATACCAATATATATTAATTCAACACCAAAAGGAATTTATAGTTTTAATCTACATTTGATTGAACCAATTTGGGAAGTAAACAATAAAAATCCAGCAACAACATATTTTAACAATAGAGAAAAAATAGATAAAGAAGTAACATATTTAGAAATAACAAAAGCAAAACAATTATGAAAGACAATCCTATTCAATTAGAATATTTAAAATCTGTATTATTAGCACAACTTTTATTAGAAGCTAATGAAAGTTTAATCTTCACAACACAATACAGGCAAACTATTAAGAACTTAATTAACAGGTTAAACAAAGAGCTTGAACAAATAGTGTTTGAAGAATATACAAACATTTATAAAACAGACCCAGAAATGACTACAAACATATTACGTTCAATAGAAAATATAGTTAGCAAATTGCAAACTTCTACAATAGATGAATTAGTAATGATTGATGCAGTAGTTGATAAGTACAAAGAAAATAAAAAGTGGTTTATGGAAAATGGTAATGCTGAATTTTTAAGAATAGACTAATGAAAATAACATATACATCTTACGGAAAAACATCAACAATAGAAATAGAAAATGATGGAATTGATATTGATGAATTAGGGCAAGTGCTTTATAATATTTGTTTAACACAAGGTTGGTCACCAGCATTATTAAAATCAATATTTAAAAAGAATGTAACTAATGGCGAAAGTTAAAGAAGTTAAATTTTCACCAACTGAAGAAGATATAAAAGCAATGGCAGTATGTTGGAAAAATGATTTAGCTTATGTTATTAAACCAGCAAAAACTGCAAATAGATATAATATTATAAAATATCAAATAAGCAACTACAATGAAATATTTTATTATAAAGAAAATAATGTAAATGCAGAATTTACAGAATATGAAGGATTAAAAAAAATAATGGAATTATATAAGTTTCACGCTAAAAGATTTACACAATGATACCAGTACACTACAACAATCAAAAAGAATATGATGTTATAGACTTTATTAAAGACTATGATTTAAACTTTAATGAAGGTAACGTAATTAAATATGTAGCAAGAGCAAAACACAAAGGAACACACATTAAAGACTTGGAAAAAGCAATAGACTATTTAGAAAGAGAATTACAACATTTAAGAAAAGAACAAGAACAATGGATAGAGAACAACAAATAGAATTTGAAGCATTAGAACTTGAATACACTTTAAGTTATTTAATTAAGAAAAGAAATTCATTATATTTAAAAGGTTTAAATGATGAAAAGATAAACGATAAGATAAGAGCAATACAACACAAATTGCGATTTGCAAATCACAAATCAGGGATAGTTTAACAGCTATCCTTTTTTTATTTAAAACTTTAACATTTCATTAACACTTTTATATTAATAACTTGTTTATATTTGCTAAACAATTAACAATTTAAAAAACAAACATTATGACAATTACAACTGAAAAAAAAATTATTACAGAAATTAAATGTACTATTTCTGAATTTAATGCTTATACAACAGCAAAAAAATGGATACCTACTACTAATGTTAAATTTTTTAAACAAACTGAAGGATATGTTATGTGTAACTGCAAAACTAATTATGGCGTAAGTTTAATTAAAATTATAATATTACAATATTTTAAAAAATAAAAATTATGAAAACATTATTAAAAGAATTAGCATTAGCATTATTATTATGGGTTGTATTTTTCACTGGTTCATTAATCCTTTTAAACGTAATTTAATATGAAAACACAAATTTTAACAAAATTAGATATATTATTATCTATTACAGAAGAAAATAATATTCATCAAATAACTTTAATTAATTCAATAAAGAAAGATTTAATTAACGAATGGAATGCATCAGATAACTATGCACAACAAATCAGAGAAGTATTAGATATGGATAACACATATGATTTATTAAACAACATTAAAATTAGATAATGAGAACATATTTAAGAAAAAAATACGATTGTTCAACAGGATTAAGTTATTGGAAATTTAAAGTTAAAACAAGAATTAAACAACCATTAACAAATGAAGAAGTATTTGAGTTAGAAGAAATAATAGAAACATATTTAAATAATATAGAAAAACAATGATAACAACATTTGACAATAAACAATGGGATAAACAAGAACTGTTAGACAATATGTATGATGATAGTTTTTATTATGGATATTTAGGTAAAAATGCTTTGAGTAGTTCATCAGCAAAAATGCTAATATCTTCACCTAAAACTTATAAATACGTTACACAATATGGTTCTGATGAAAGCCAAGCATTAAGAGATGGTAAACTATTTCACACAATGATATTAGAACCACATAAGTTAAATGATTTAGTAATTGTAGATGTAGCAACTAAAGCAGGAAAAGAATACAAACTTGCAAAAGAACAAGGTTTAGAAGTATACACAAGAAAAGAATACAATGATGCTGAAAGATTAACTGATGCTTTATTAAAAAACAATGAAGTAATGAGTTTAATGAGTAAATCACAAACTGAAATACCAGCTATTGAAATGATTGATGGTATAGCATTTAGAGCAAAAGCAGATATCTTAAAGCCAAATATGATTATAGATTTAAAAACTACAACAGGTGTTAAAGACTTTAGATATAGTGCAGACAAATACAGCTATGATTTACAAGCATATCTTTATAAAAAAATGTTTGGTGTTGATGACTTTTTATTTGTTGCAATAGACAAAGGAAGTTTAGATATAGCAATATTTGAATGTAGTGATGAATTTTATGCTAAAGGTGAAGCAAAGTTAGAACAAGCAATATCTAACTATAAATACTTCTTTGGTGAAGAAGATATGGATTTAAACCAGTATGTATTAAGAGGAATACTTTAACAAATAAAAACAATTTAAAACAAAAACAAAATGAAAACAACAGAAATTAAAAGAGGTGAATTTAATGCTTATTATTCAATAAATAAATTAAAATTAGCAAATGTAAATAGAGATTTGTTTTTAAAACATTCTGAAGCATTTAAAACAAAATTAAATGAATTTGGCTGGATGATGCCAATAGTTATTTCAAGTAATGGTGATGTAATTGAAGGACATCATAGAATAAAAACAGCAAAAATGTTAAAGCAAAAAACAATTCCAGTTTATATAGTTGATTGGATTGATACAAAAGATACTTCTGAACATTTAGAATGTATTATTAATTTAAACAATGCAAATAGAGCTTGGACTAAATTAGATTATTTAAAGGCATTTGCTAAAGACAATAAAGATTATAAAATAGTTTACGATGCTTATTTAAGTAATTCAAATAATATATCAGTAGGTAATGTTATAAACTGTTTCTTTGGTAAATCGGTAAATGATAAATTTAAAAAGGGTGAATGTAAAATAGAAGATGTTAATTTTTCTTTAATTTTGCTAAATAAATTTTCTGAACTTGTTAGTAAATATGGTTCAAGAAAAATACAGGCGTATTGTATTAGAGAATTAATTAATGTGGCTTATGTAAAAACAAATAAGGATTTAGAAGCAATAGAACATTTATTAAGAGAATATGATAAAATGGCAAATGATAATCATCCAGCATTAACTTCTATAACTGATTTTAAACCAGCAATAGAAAAAGAATTAACTTATTATACACTTTTAAAAAATGAAAGTAACAGATAAAATAACAATAACAAACGAAGATAATATGTTATTGATGGCACGTTATCCTGATAACTATTTTGATTTAGCTATTGTAGACCCGCCTTATGGACTTGGTGATAGGTTAAGTAGTGGTGGTGGTAAAAGAAAAGACGACCCTTCAAGACTTTTATATGTAGATAAAGAATGGGATGTACTACCTACAAAAGAATATTGGAATGAATTATTTAGAGTATCTAAAAACCAAGTTGTTTTTGGTGCTAACTATTTTTTTGAATATTTACCTAATACAAGAGGATTTGTTTGTTGGGATAAAAATCAAGCTATGCCAACTTTATCGGCTTGTGAGTTAGTTTGGACTTCTTTTGATAAACCTGCTAAAATAATGAAAAAGTCAAGTACAGATTTAGAACGTTTTCATCCAACACAAAAACCTATTTATGTTTATAAATATATGTTTGAATATTGTAGAACACAAGAAGGTGATAAAATATTAGATACACATTTAGGTTCAGGTTCAATAGCAATAGCAGCACACGATTATAAATATGAATTAACAGCTTGTGAATTGGATAAAGAGTATTACAATAAAGCAATAGAGAGAATAAATAACCACGTAGCACAACAAAAGCTATTCTAATGAATGATATAGCAACAGAACATTATAATATTACCTTATATGAAATAGAACAAGGAACATCTATTGCACATTTAAGATTAATATTAAAAGAGTATGAAGCAGCAGAACTATATGAAGAATGTCAAGGAATACATTTAGCAGTAGAAATAGTATCATTCAATGTACTAACTGAATTAATTAAACAAAGTAAAAAACAAAAAATAAAAATTAGATGGAAACGCAAATAACAAGTCAATTAAAAAAAGTAATACAAGAAATAACAGGTGTAGATATAAATGAATTGTCACGCAAAAGAGAAATAATAGAAGCAAGAGCAGTTTACTATAAGATATTAAAACAAATAGATAAAAAGAAATCATTAAAATCTATTGGTGCTTCAGTAGGAAAAGACCACGCAACTGTATTACATTCATTAAAGAACTATGATATGTTTGAGCAGTTTAATCCAACATTAAAACTATTTAGAAAACAAATATTGCAAAGATTAAATTATGCATCAGGAGAACATATATTAGATATGACTAAAGATGAATTAATACAAAATTTACAAATAGATGTAATGAAACTATCAAGTGAAATAGAAAACTTGCAAGAAACAATTACTAACTTGCAAAAACCAAGAAACAAATACAAAATAGTAAACAACATAGAAACACTATTATTAGAAACAGAAGGTAAAGAACAACAAGAAATAATTATAGAAAGACTACAAGCAGTTTATAGAATGAATAAAAACATTAAACTTTAATAAGATGAGAATACAAACAAACTACACTGACAAATTTAGTTTAGGAATTGTAATTGGCAACAATGAAATATCAATAGCATTAGTATTAGTAATAATAGATATAAAGTTATGGCAGATATAGCAAAATGTAATGATGCATTGTGTCCATCAAAAGAATACTGTTATAGGTTTACAGCACCAGCAAGTATTTATCAATCTTATGCAGACTTTAGTTTAGAAGATGATGAAATGAATTGTTCTTATTTTTATCCTAATGGTAAATGTAAATATTGTAATTTAGAAAATGATAATCATAAAATGAGTTGTCCAATAATGAAAATACAAGTGAACTTATGACACCAAGAGAAAAAGCAAATGAATTATACAGTAAATATGATGATTTATTAAACAAAGATTTTGGCAATCCTATTGTATTTGATAATCAACTAAAACAATGTGCTTTAATAGCAGTTGATGAGATAATTGAATTTGCTTATAATTATACTGACTATAATGAAAAATCAACAAAACAATATTGGCAACAAGTCAAACAAGAAATAGAAAACCTATGACACCAAAAGAAAAAGCAGAAGAAATAACTTTATTATATTATAATTTAGGTAAACATTTATATGTACCTATAAGTTTTGCTAAACAATGTGCATTAATTGCAGTTGATGAATTGATATATGAAACACAATTTGAAGTTCCAAATATTAGACAAAGATATTGGATTGATGTTAAACAAGAAATAAATAAACTATGACAGCAAAAGAAAGAGCAAACATACTTTACAATAAGTATAGCAAAGAATATAATAGATTTGTAGTAAGTGGATATATTAAACAAGGTTTAGATGAATGGAAAGAAATAGCTATTGAATTAGGTAAGTTGTATAAACAATAAATAAAAACTATTATTTTTAAATTGATAATAATTTTTTTCAATTATGGAAGATAAAAGAAAATACAATGGTGGTCATACAAATGGTGGTCGTAAAGGTAAAGCAGAAGAAGTTGCATTAATAGAGAAACTAACACCTTTAGAACCATTAGCATTTGCAGCATTAGAAAAAGGATTAGCAAAAGGTGATTTTAAATTCACACAATTATTTTATAATTACTATGCTGGTAAACCAAGAGAAACAAAAGATATAACTGTAAGTAATGAGCAACCTATATTTAATATTGATTTAGATGAAGTTTAAAGCATTATCTTATGGAGTTTATATTAACTACTGCAATTAGAAAGTTATTACGTTTAAAGCAACGTATTAAAGTTATTAGAGGTGGAACATCAGCTGGTAAAACATTTGGTATTCTACCTTTACTAATTGATAAAGCAATTAAAGAACCTAATTTAGAAATTAGTGTTGTATCTGAAAGCATACCACATTTACGCAGAGGTGCATTAAAAGACTTCTTAAAGATTATAATGGCACTTGGTAGATATAATGATGCACAGTTTAATAAAAGCACTTTAAAGTACACATTTACAAACGGAAGTTATATTGAATTTTTTAGTGTAGACCAGCCAGATAAATTAAGAGGTGCAAGAAGAAATATATTATATGTTAATGAGTGCAACAATATAGATTTTGAAAGTTACTATCAATTAGCAATTAGAACATCAGGTGATATATGGTTAGATTATAATCCTACTTCAGCATTTTGGGTAGACAAAGAAATACTAACACAATTAGATGTTGATTTTATTACATTAACTTATTTAGACAATGAAGCATTATCAGAAACAATAGTGCAAGAAATAGAAGCAGCAAAAGTAAAAGCATTAACATCTACATATTGGGCAAACTGGTGGCAAGTATATGGTTTAGGACAAACAGGTTCTTTAGAAGGTGTATGTATTACTGATTGGCAAGAAATAGATTTACCAACTGATGCAAGAATATTATGTTACGGAATGGACTTTGGATATTCAAATGACCCAACAAGTTTAGTAACAATGTACAAATATAATGATGCATATATATTTGATGAAGTAATTTATAAGAAAGGATTATTAAATAGTGAAATATCAAATCTATTAAAAGCAAATAATGTAAACGAAATTGTTTACGCTGATAGTGCTGAACCTAAATCAATAGCTGAATTAAATAGTTATGGTCACAATGTGTTACCAGTTACAAAAGGAAAAGATAGTATCTTATTTGGTCTTAATTTAATTAATCAAAACAAAGTTTATGTTACATCAAGAAGCAAGAACTTAATTAATGAATTAAGAAACTACATTTGGCAAACTGATAAAACAGGAATTAAAATGAATAGACCAATAGATGCATATAACCACGCAATAGATGCTATGCGTTATGCTATGACAAGTCAATTAGAAAATCCACATAAAGGAAACTATTTTATATATTAATAACATTATATTGTTATTTTAAGTGTATTTAATACTTTTAACATTAAAAATATATTCAAAATAACATTATAATATCATTTTACTAATGAGTTACGGACAAATAATAGCAGCTATTCAATGTTATATTCACCACGTTAAAGGTGTTGAAGTTCAAATTAATCTACCAAGAAACATAGGTGAAATAAAAAAGATGCAACAGATGTATAATGTAGCAAGTGCTTACCTTTCATAGTAACATAAGTATTAAAATCAACGTTTATATTGACACAAAAGGTAATGAAAGAAGAAGAAGATGTATTTGAAAATATGGAGTTTGAAGCAGCAGATACAAGATATGAAATTATATCAATGTGCAATAGTGCTTTAAATGCAGTTGAAGGATTTGATACAGGAATGATAAGTAAAGAAGATGCATTTAAGATTAAAGAAATAAAAAGAAAGTCTTTAGCTTTAATTGATTTGCACATTGGAATGATATATGATGAAAACTTTGATAGTTAAATGTATTATATTTAAAACAATATTGTTGTTTATGTACATAATATAAAACATTTGTAAATGTTAAAGTTTTGTTAAAATTTGTAAATAGTTTTTTAGTTCATAAAATGTTTATATATTTGTACAAGTTAAAACAAACAAAAACAAATATTATGTTATCAAAATCAATAGAAAAAAGAGCAATTAATTTAATGATTACTGGAGTAGATGCAATAGAAGCTGTTAAACAAGCTATCATTGAAGAAAACAAATTTATATCTGAAATGTTAGAGCAAAGAACTGAAAGAAGTGTAAAAGCAAAAAAACAAATTTGTAAAAATGTTTATGGTTTAATTCACTTAATTAATTAAATATGGAATTTATAGAAGTTATTTTAAAAAACAATAAAAGATATTCATTCAATATTGAAAAGCTACAAAGTTTTAAAGAAATGGGGATTAGATGGACAAGAATATATTTACAAAATGATGGCTTTTATGATTTAGATGAATGTTATCAAGAATTTGTAAATAAACTTAACAGATTAAACAAATGAAAACATATATGACAAAGTATTTAATAACTTACTGGACAGAAAGAAATGATGAAAGCACAGATGTAGAAATCATTATAGAGGCATTAAATGAAATAGATGCTATGAAACAATTTTTAGATAAAAGATTAACATATAAAAAAATAGAAAGCATACAAGAATTAGTTTAGTTTAGGTTTATAATTAGGGGAAGGAAAGGCAATCAGAAATGGTTGCTTTTTTTTGTTTAATACAATTTGCACTTTATTTTATTTTTAAATAAAAAACAATAACAGATAATGAAATTACAGATTACAATACCAACAAGTTTAGATGAAATAACATTAGAACAGTATCAAAAGTTTTTATCAATAGCTAAAGATAATCCTGATGGTGAGTTTCTTCAACATAAGATGGTAGAAATATTTTGTGGTATTGATTTAAAGAATGCTGCTAAAATAAGCTATAAAGATGTTAATGAAATAACAACTAATTTATCAAATCTATTCTTGCAAAAATATGATTTGAAAAGAACATTTAAATTAGGTAATACAGAATTTGGTTTTATAACTAACCTTGATGAAATAACATTAGGTGAATATACTGATTTAGATAAGTACATATCAAATTGGGATATGATGCACAATGCAATGGCAGTATTATACAGACCAATAACAAAGAAGTTAAAAGATAAATATCAAATAGAAGAATACAATGGTAGTTATACTTATTGTGAAGCTATGAAATTTGCACCAGTTGATATAGCATTAGGTGCTGTGGTTTTTTTTTACAATTTAGGAAACGAATTGTTGAAGTCTACGATACATTATTTGGAGAACAACAAGGAGTTTCAGAATATAGTAAACAATCACAATTTGGAAGTAAATGGGGTTGGTATTCATCATTCTATGCTATTGCTCAAGGAGATGTTAGAAGATTTGAAGATGTCTCAAAACTTCGGTTATCAGTTGCATTAACATTTTTAACATTTGAGAAAGAAAAGAACCAAATAGAAACAGAATTAATAAAAAGATAATGAAAGGATTTTACCAAGTTACAACAGCAATTAAAGACCAACTATATAAAGATATATTTGTTAATACAGTTTCATCTGGCGATATATTTGAAATTGATTTAAACAAGCAAACTATATTTCCTTTGTCTCATATTATAGTAAACAATGCAACATACAATGGTAACACTTGGTTATTTAATATATCAGTTTTATGTATGGATGTTGTAGACTTTAGTAAGACTGAACAAATAGACCAATTTTTAACAAATGATAATGAACAAGATGTACTGCATACTCAATTAATGGTTATTAATAGACTGTTAGAAGTATTAAGACGTGGAAGTTTATTTGATGATTTATATCAGTTGCAAGGCACACCTAATTGCGAACCATTTGTAGATAGATTTGAAAACAAAATAGCTGGTTGGACAGTTACATTTGATGTTATGGTTGCTAATGAAATGACAAGTTGCGAAAATGAATGCTAATAATTTAACATCTACTAAAGAAGTTTTAGAAGCATATAAGAAATATGTTATTCAACAAGCAAGAAGTAATTTATCTAAAGGCAATAAGAACGTTTCTAAACAACTTTATAATAATATTAAAGGTGAAATACTATTTGAAAATAATTATTTCTTATTGGGTTTTGAAATGCCTGATTATGGATTTTATCAAGATGAAGGTGTTAAAGGTGCAGACCCAAGTAAAGTATCACCTAATGCAAAAGTAAAAGGACAACAAGCACCTAATAGTAGATTTAAATTTAAAAGAAGAATACCTTCAGCACCATTTGAACAATGGGCAAAGTTTAGAAACATTAGATTACGTGATGAAAAAGGAAAATACAAACAAGGCAATTATAAAACAATAGGTTATATTATAGCAAAAAATGTATGGGCAAGGGGAATTAAACCTTCTTTATTTTTTACTAAACCATTTGAAGATGGATATAAGAAATACATAGATATAGATTTAATAAAAGCATTTGGTGACGATATAGAAACATTAATAGATTACACAATAACAAATAAATAAAATGGAAGTAATATTTGTAAGAAGTCCTTATTTTATACAAGTAGATGAAGCAAGTCAACTTGAAAGTAAAGTTGAATTATTTATATGGCATAAAGGTGAAACTGAACCAGCAACAGCTACATATACTTTAAGCAAAAAAGCAGCATCAGCAACACAAACTAAAAACATTTACAATATATCAAATTATGTTAAAGAGTTTATAGATATAATTAATCCAGCATTTGTTTTTTCAGCTATTGAAGAAAATACAAATAATTGGTGCTATGTTAAAGTTAAAAGATATTATTCAACTACTGCTAATAATCCTTCACCAACTTTATTAGATACAACAACTTATGTTGCTTTAAATGGATATACAAATTATTTAGATGGTTATAATAATTCAGATGATAATGAATTTATACCATTTACTGTTTTAAATGAAGCCAAAACACATAAATATAGTTTAGACAATCCTTTTTATCTTAATTTTTATGTAGATTATTTAAATGATACTGATGTTTATTCTGTTGTTTATAGTGATTTAAATAATGCAAATTTTATTACTAATGAAATATTAAATGGTGATGCAGAAACACAATATGTTTTTAAAGTACCAATTACTAAAAACGATATAGATTATTTAGAAGGTAATAAAGTATCTATTGTAAAAAATGAAACAACATTAATTACTTATGTTTTTAAAACAGAATGTGAAAATAAATATACACCTATGTTATGTTCATTTATAAATAGATTTGGTGGTTGGGATTTTATTACATTCTTTAAAGCAAGAACTGAAAATTGGGAAGTTAAAAATAAAGAATATCAATTATTGCCAGATGATGTAGCTTATAACATATTAAGAGGTGAAACTAAAATGTTTAACTATGAAGCAAAACAATCTGTTAAAATAAATACAGGTTGGGTTGAAGAAAGCTATAATGAACTTATAAAAGATTTAATGACTTCAGAAACTATTTTGTTAGATAATAAACCAGTTAAATTAAAAACAATGACAACTGATTTAAAGACTTCTTTGCAAGATAAGATGATTAATTACCAAATAGATTTTGAGTACAATTACAATCAAATTAATAATGTAATATAAATGTAATATAATGGAATTATATATTTACGTTGATGATGTTGCTAAAAGAGTTGAAATGTTTCAAGATGAAAAAGTTTCAGTAACTTCAACTATACAAAACTATTCAGATATTGGAAAGCTATTTACTGACTATTCACAATCGTTTACTATTCCAGCATCACCAACAAACAATGCTATCTTTTCACATTGGTATGATAATGCAGTTGATAATGGCTATGATGCAAGGATAAGATATAATGCATATATTGAAATAGAAACAATACCATTTAAACAAGGTAATGTACAACTTGAAAAAGCAAATAAAAAAAATGGTTATATTGAAAGTTATACACTTACATTCTATGGTAACTTAACACAATTAAAAGATAAGTTTGGTGAAGACAAATTAAATGGTTTAGATTTTAGTTCTTTAAATCACGCTTATGATGCTTCTACTGTTATTGGTAAAATAACTTTATCAAGCAGTAGTGATGTAAGATATCCATTAATTGGAAATACAAGAAAGTTTGATTATAAAACTGCTTCAATATATGATATAACTACAAATACAGGTGCTATTAATTGGAATGATTTATTTCCATCTGTTGCAATTCCTAAAATTTTAGAATTTATTCAAAATAAATATAATATAACATTTACAGGTAACTTTTTAAATTATAGTCAATTTAACAAATTACATATGTATATGAAAAATAGTGAATTACCAAGAGCGTATAATGCTGGTATTAATTTTGTGCCAATAAGATTTATTCATTTTCAATCTGGAACAACTACAACATTTCCAGAATATAATTCAACAACTAATTTAATAACATCAAATTGGTCAAGCACATTATTTCTTAATTATGCAACACCAACTGCTCCAAGAAGAATAATTATAAAATTTAGAACAACACCAAATACAGGATTTACAGGAACTAATTATAGAGTGGATTTATATCAAGATGGAGTACTTTATAAAACATTTGATAATTTAGTAGGAACAACTGATTTAACATTATATAGTCAAACACAAAGTGAAGACCCAGCATCACATACTTATTATGTAAAAGTTTCAGCATTAGGTGCTTTTAATTTTAAAGGAATACTTTCATATATACGTAGAGGTGGTGGTGATTTTTCAACTGATGCATATAACTATAATTCAAGTGGTGTAACTGGTCAATTATTTTCAGCAATACAACAAATTGTTAATTATGTGCCAGATATTAAAGTTACAGATTTTTTTATGGGATTAGTTAAAATGTTTAATTTAATTATTACACCAATTAATTCAACAACTTTTAAATTAGAACCTTTAGAACTTTATTATCAAGCTGGTCAAATAAAAGATTTAACACCATTTATTTATGCTGATGAATTAGATATTGAAAAGCCAAAACTATTTAAGACAATAGAGTTTACATATGAAAAATCAGAAAATATTTTAAACAATGCGTTTAATGGTTTATTCAATAGACAATATGGTGATTTAACATTTGATAGTGGTTCTAATTCAGAAACTGGTAAGTATGAAATTAAATTACCATTTGAAGATGTTATGTTTGAAAAAGCAACAGGGTACAATTTTCAAACTGCTACATTATTAAACAAAGATTTACAAAGTTATACACCTAAACCAATATTAATGTATGAAAATGGATTAACTAATGTATCTATTTCTCCAAATTCTCCTATAAAAATATTTAATGGAAGTACTTATGTAAGTATAAATAACTATATAAGATTTAACAATGAAATAAATACAGGTGCAACTGATTTAAGTTATTTATATTCTATAAACTTTGGTAATGAAGTGTCATCTTGGTATTTAGTAAATTCACCACAAGGTTTATACAAAAGACACTATGAACAATATATAGCAAATCTTTACAATCAAAAAACAAGAGTTTTAAAAGCTAAAGCAAAATTACCTTATAAATTATTAGGTCAAGCAATAGCAAACAATCCAAATGAATTAGTTAATCTAAAATTAAATGATAGGATTATAATAAGAGACAATAGATATATTATAAATTCTTTTACTACTGATTTAACAAGTGGTGAAACATCATTTGAATTAATAAATGATTATAGAACTTTAGGTTATGATAGTGTAGGTTATAGATTTGCAAATATTGAAATGTTGAATATAGATAATACAGCACAAGAAGTTCAAATAGATTTATTTTTAGGAGTATTTAAACAATTTCAAATTAAATCACTTTCTGGATGGCTTTCATCATCAACTGTTGGTATTAAATATGAAGATACAAGTATGATTGTTACAATAGCTGCTAATGCAACTGCTGCTGAAAGAACTGATGTTGTAGGTATTGTTTTTAAAGATTATGATAATAATAATTTTGAAGTAGAAATTCCAATAACACAAAACGCATAATGATAAAGTTAATATTAGAAATGCTACAATTAGATGAGCATTACGGACAATCAGAAACAATAGAAATAGCAAAAGGTAAGTATGAATTACCAACAACTTTTTCAGGCACTCTAAAGCAATTTAAAAGACAAATAAAAGAAAGAAAAAATGGCAGAAACTAAAACTGTAAATTTAGAAGTTAATTCTAATTTAGCTAAAACTGAACAAGCAGTTACATCTTTAAAAAGTGAATTAAGAAAAGCACAAGCAGAAGTTACTACTTTAAGTGATAGGTTTGGTGCAACTTCACGTGAAGCTATTGAGGCAGCTAAAAGAGCGGCAGATTTAAAAGACAGAATTGGTGATGCAAAAGCAATGACTGACTCGTTTAATCCTGATGCAAAGTTTAAAGCATTAGCTGGTGCTGCTAATATTGCTGCTGGAGCATTAAGTGGTTTTGAAGGTGCAATGGGTTTACTTGGTGTACAATCAGAACAAGCACAACAAGCTATTTTAAAAGTTCAATCTGCATTAGCATTATCACAAGGATTAAATGCACTTCAAGAAATACCTGACACATTTAGAAATATAAAAGCAGTTGCTATTGATACTTTCACTGGAATTAAAGGTGCTATTGCTGCAACTGGAATTGGTTTATTAGTTGTTGCATTAGGTGCTGTTTATACTTATTGGGATGATATCAAAGAAGCAGTTAGTGGTGTTTCAAGTGAGCAATTAAAATTAAATGAATCTGCTCAACAAAATGTTGACTTACAAAATGAGAAATTAAAATCGCTAAATGACCAAGACAATATTTTAAAACTTCAAGGTAAGACTGAAAAGCAAATATTACAATATAAAATTGCTCAAACTGATGAAGCTATCAATGCTCAAAATATATTAATAAATACACAAATAGAATCCAATAAACAAGCATTAGAAGGCACAAAAAGAAATAAAGGATTGTTGCAATCTATGTTGGATTTTATTAATAAACCACTTGAGTTTTTATGGCGATATTCTTCAAAATTTATAAATGGAACTCTTAAAATTTTAAATAAAATTCCTGGAGTTAAAGTTGATATTGGGTTAAATGAAGATATGCTTGACGAATTTAATGAAAAAGCTAATGAGTTAACTTCAAATTATGTTTTTGATGAAAAAGAAACAAAAGCGGAAGGTGATAAAGTATTAAAAGCACAACAAGAAGCGTTAGCAAAACTTAAAAATGACAGAGCTGGTTACCAATTAGCGATTAAAGATATTGATAAAAAAGCTGGTGATGATGCTGCTAAAATACAAGAAGATAATTTAAAGGCATTAGCAGAAATAGAAAAAGAACGTGCTGAACTTCAAAATGCAAAAGGTAGAGCAGCAGAAGAAGAATATGATGCTATTTTAAAAAGAGAAGAAGAAGCAAAAGAAAAAAATAGACAAAGTGGATTAACTGAAATTGAACAAATAAATGATAAATATGATAAGTTAATACAGGCAGCTAAAGATGCTGGAGCTTCTACAATAGAATTAGAAATTGAACAAGCTAATGCAATAAATGATATAAGATTAAAAGCACAAGATAAACAATATTCAGATTTAAAAGAGGCAGCAGAAAAAGAAGCAGCACTTGATTTAGCAATAAGAGAAGCAAAAAGAAATGCATTAGATA
>Ga0315906_10004756_pt1 | contig 17274 bp, 16 predicted proteins | sample LakEriMetagenome_4_FD_203526 | JGI IMG/M metagenome (GOLD analysis project Ga0315906, IMG submission 203526) | Freshwater fungal communities from buoy surface, Lake Erie, Ohio, United States - Buoy 2 MA122 | ecosystem: Environmental > Aquatic > Freshwater > Lake > Lake biofilm | place: USA... | reverse complement strand
AGACGGAGCGCGCATGGCCGATCTCCTGCGCCCCTTCCGCTCCCCCTGGCGCGACCCCACGCGCCCACTCCCCGCCGGCGCCCCAACCGTCGTGCGCCTCCGCATGCCCGACGCTGGCGACCTCACCGTCGCCGATCATGTGCAAGGCACAGTCTCGCGCGCCTATGCCGACATCGACGACCTGATCCTGCTGCGCTCCGACGGAACGCCGACTTACATGCTCGCGGTCGTGGTCGATGATCACGACATGGGCGTCACGCATGTCATCCGCGGCGACGATCACTTCCTCAACACCTTCCGCCAGCTGCCGATCTACCACGGCATGGGCTGGCCCCAGCCCGACTACAGCCACATCCCGCTGATCCACGGGCCAGACGGCAAGAAGCTGTCGAAGCGCCACGGCGCCACCGCTGTCGACGAATACCGCGACGGGCTGGGTTACCTGCCCGAGGGCATGCGAAACTACTTGCTCCGCCTCGGCTGGTCCCATGGCGACGACGAGATCATCTCCGATGAGCAGGCGATCGCGTGGTTCGACCTCGACGGCCTCAACAAGGCCCCCGCCCGGCTCGACTTCGTCAAGCTGGACTCGGTCAACAAGCACTACATGGCCCTCGCTGACGACCAGCGCCTCTTCGACCTCTGGATGCAGCGCTCCGAGGTCCAGGCCCTGCCGGAGGCAACGCAGCAGCGCATCCGCGCGGCCATTCCCCACCTCAAGACCCGCGCCGCCAACCTGGTCCAGCTGGGCGAGCAGGCCCGCTTCCTCACCGACCTCCGCCCGATCCAGCTGACCGGGAAGGCCGCCGACCACGTCAATGCCGAAGCCAGGGCCCGGCTGGCCGCCCTGTTGCCCCAGCTCGAAAGCCTTACGGACTGGTCAGAACCCGCCATCAAGGACCAAATCGCCCAGTTCTGCGCTCAGAACGGCATCGGCATGGGAAAAATCGGCCCGGTTTTGCGCGCGGTGCTTACCGCTGGGTCGCCTTCACCGGATATTACCCTTGTGCTGGCCTTGCTAGGCCGTAATGAAGCTTTCGCACGTATCGCGGATCATGCAGATGCCGGGGCGTAAGCCCGCGCGCGGCTGAATATTGAGGAGACACGCTCGATGGAAAACAAGGTAAAACCCCACGGCAAGGCTAGCATCACCGCCAACGGGAAAACCGTCGAATTGCCAGTCTACAGCGGTTCGATCGGCCCCGATGTCATCGATATCGGCAAGTTGCACGCCCAGACCGGCATGTTCACGCTGGACCCCGGCTTCACCTCGACGGCCAGCTGCGAGAGCCAGATCACCTATATCGACGGCGACGCCGGCATCCTGCTGCACCGCGGCTATCCGATCGACCAGCTGGCTGAGAAGTCCAACTTCCTCGAAGTCTGCTACCTGCTGCTCCACGGCGAGCTGCCGAACGCCACCGAGGGCTCGGACTTCGTTCGCACCATCACGCGGCACACCATGCTGCACGCCCAGTTCGACCGCTTCTTCGAGGGTTTCCGCCGCGACGCTCACCCGATGGCGATCATGTGCGGCGCCGTCGGCGCGCTGTCCGCCTTCTACCATGACTCCACCAACGTGGATGATCCCGTGCAGCGCAAGGTCGCCCAGCATCGCATGATCGCGAAGATGCCGACCATCGCCGCCCGCGCCTTCAAGTATTCCTCCGGCCAACCGTTCGTCAGCCCGCGCAACGAATACGACTACGCCTCGAACTTCCTGCGCATGTGCTTCGCCGTTCCGGCCGAGGACTACGAGATCAACCCGGTGCTCGCCCGCGCGATGGACCGCATCTTCATCCTGCACGCCGATCACGAGCAGAACGCGTCAACCTCGACCGTCCGCCTGGCCGGATCGTCGGGCGCCAACCCGTTCGCGTGCATCGCCGCCGGCATAGCCTGCCTCTGGGGGCCCGCCCACGGCGGCGCCAACGAAGCGGCGCTCAACATGCTGCAGGAAATCGGCACAGTCGACAATGTGAGGAAGCACGTCGACAAGGTGAAGAACAAGGTCGACGGCGTCCGCCTGATGGGCTTCGGCCACCGCGTCTACAAGAACTACGATCCGCGTGCGACGGTGATGCAGAAGACCTGCCGCGAAGTCCTCAAGGAAGTCGGCATCAACGACCCGCTCCTCGAAGTCGCCATGGAACTCGAACGCATCGCGCTGTCGGACGAGTACTTCATCGAGAAGAAGCTCTATCCGAACGTCGACTTCTATTCGGGCATCACGCTGAAGGCGATGGGCTTCCCGGTGACGATGTTCACCGTTCTGTTCGCTCTAGCACGTACCGTGGGCTGGATCGCCCAGTGGGAAGAGATGACCACCGACAAGACCCAGCGTATCGGCCGGCCCCGCCAGATCTACACCGGCGCCCCGCAACGCAACTACGTCCCGCTGTCTGCGCGCTCCTAGTCACGACACATCGACACCGAAAGGGCGGCTCGCAAGAGCCGCCCTTTTTGATTGCGCGCCACTCACGACAACCGCAGGATCGTCTCCGCCGCGATCTCCGCCGCCGGCCGCCCCGTCCCCTTCATAACCGCAATCGCCTTGGCCTGCGCCTCCTGCTGCGCGCGCAGCACACCCGGCTTCGAGAGCCGGTCAATCGCCGACACCGCAATCAGGTCCGCGCGAAACCGCGTCTGGATGAACTCGGGGATCACCTCCGCATCCGCCGCCACATTCACCAGCGCAGAGTACTTCGACCTGAACAGGAAGCCGCGCAGAAGCGCCCAGGTGATCCAACCCAGCCTGTATCCAGTCACAACGACCGCGCCCTGCGCCGCCAGTTCCGTCGTCACCGTGCCCGAGCACGCAATCGCAACGGTCATGGCGGCATACGCATCCGCCTTCTCAGCCTCATCGCGCACCAGCACGATGGGATAAGCCTGCTCCTTCGCCTGCCGCTCCACCTCGGCAGCAACACTGGGCGCCGTCATGCACACCACATGCGCGCCCGGCGCAGCGGCACGCGTCCGCTTTACCGCCTCGAACAGTGTCGGCGCCACACGCCGCATCTCCGCATTGCGACTGCCGGGCAGCAGGCCGATTACCGGCGCCTCCGGAGGAATGCCATGCCGCTGCCGGAATCCAACACTGTCGCCCTTTGCCAGACGATGCAGCGCCGGATTGCCGATCACCGTCGTCGGCAGGCCCCACTCCACATAGAAGGGCTGCTCGGACGGATGGATGCACAGCAGGTGGTCCACCCATTGCGCCAGCACGCGCGCCCGCCCCGGCCGCGTCGCCCACACCTGCGGTCCGATCAGCTTGATCCGCTTCGCCCGCACCCCACGCAGCTTCAGCGCGCGCGCCACGCGCCACATGAAGCCCCAGCTGTCGATCAGCACCACGCTGTCAGGGTCGGCCTTTGCGATGGCGTCGGCCGTATCTTCCACAGCCTTCTTCACGCGCCCGTAGGCCTTGAGCCCCTCGATCAGCCCAAGCACCGCCAGCCCGGACATGTCGACATCGGCCGCCGCGCCCTTCGCGCGCATACGCTCGCCACCGATGCCGGAAATCCGCACCCCCGGATCGGCCGCACGCATCGCATCGATAACGTCCGCGCCGATGGCGTCGCCGGAATCCTCGGCCGCGACGAGGTAGACGTGGCTCACGCGATATCCGCCGCAGTGAAGCCTACAATGAACAGCCCCGCAGCATCCGCCGCCGCCGCGACTTTCTCGCGATCGACCACCAGGGCTGCACCCGCTTCCACGGCAATACCTGCCAGCCCCGCCTTGACAGCCCCCGCGACAGTGGCCAGCCCGATGGTCGGCAGATCGATGCGTCGCTCCTGCTGCGGCTTGGCCGCCTTCACCAGCACGCCGCGTCGCGCCTCCGGGGTCCCGCGTATCTCCTCGACCAGTTCCGGTATGCGCGCCAGCATCCGGTCCGTTCCTTCCTGCGCTTCGACGGCGAGGACGAGCCCGCCACAGACCACCGCACCCTGACCGATCTCGAGCGAACCGGAAATCTTCGCGACCTCCGCCGCGCGCCGGATGTCCGACCAATGGTCCGGCCCCGGCGCGATGGCGCCCAACGGCCCCGGCCCGACGCGCAGATCATCCAGCACGTCATCGGCGCCCACGATGCGAAACCCGGCCTCCGCAAACACATCCATCACGGACCGAAGCAGCGCATCATCGCCCATCTTCGCCGCGGCAAGAATCCGGGGCAGCGACTGCACGCCCTTTAGATCGAGCTTCAGCGAAGAAAAATCCGGCCGCTTCAACGAACCGGCGAAGACCATCTCCTCGCAGCCTTCCTTCTTCATCAGCTGGATCAGCCGACCGATCTCGCCAACAGAAAGCTCGGAGCCGGCAAACTCCGTCAGCAGCGAGGCGTCGACAAAGCCTTTGAGGCCAACAACCAGCGGATTGCGGCCTGTGCGCCGCGCATGTTCAGCGACGCGCCGCGGCAGGTCGCCGCCCCCGGCAATGATGGCAAGCCGCGCATCTGACATCAGCTCGATCTCGGCACACACAGCGGCCGCTTCTCGCCGGCCGCGATGAAGTCGATGATGCGCTTCACCTCAGGCACATGAGAGGAGGCCTCGGTGATACGTGCAAGCCTGTCGTCGAAATAGCCCGCGCCGTGGAACAACTCGCGATAGACATTGCGCAGAAGATGGATCGTCTCGCGTGAGGCGCCGCGCCGCTTGAGGCCGACAATATTCAGCCCGTGCAGCGCGCCCTGATTGTCCACCATGCCGAACGGGATCACATCGCCGAGGACAGCCGCGCATCCGCCGATGAACGCGCCCATCCCGACGCGCCCGAACTGGTGAACTGCCGAGTTGCCCCCGAGGGTCACGAGATCCTCGACGACCGCGAGTCCACCGGTAACTGCGTGGGTGGCATAGGTCACGCCGTTGCCGACGATGCCGTCATGCCCAACATGCGAGGCATTCATGAGCAGGCAGCGATCGCCAACCACGGTCTGCCCGCGCCCCTGGATGGTTCCGATATGCAATACAGACGACTCGCGAATGCGGTTGTCCGTTCCCACGATCAGCTGGGTGTCCTCGCCCCTGTAGCGGTTGTCCTGGGGCGGGTGGCCAAGCGAGGCGAACGGATAGATCGTGGTGCGCGCACCCACCGTCGTCGACCCGGCGATCGAGACATGCGAGACCAGCCGCACATTCTCCGCCAGCCGCGCCTTGCCCGACACAATGCAGAACGGGCCGATCTCCACGCCATCGGCGAGTTCGGCGCCCTTCTCCACGATGGCGGTTGGGTGGATGGTTACAGCCATATGCGCCGGCGCCCCTGGCCGGTCTGCCCGGCTATTCCTTGACGATGGGACGCTTTTGCGCCGCCCGCGCCAGCCATGCAAGCTCGCGCATCCATGTGCGACTCGGCTTTGCCGGATATCCAGCCCACGTCTCACCTGCCGGGACGTCAGTCAGCACGGCGGCGCCTGCGGCTATCCGCGCGCCAGCGCCCACCTTCACATGGTCCTTCAGTCCAACCCGCCCGCCGAACTGCACGCCGTCGCCAACTTCGCACGAGCCCGATATGCCGGCGAACGCCGCCATCACCACATGCGCGCCGATCTGGCAGTTGTGGCCGATATGGCAGAGATTATCGATGTGGCTGCCCTCGCCGATCACAGTGTCTTCCAGCAGGCCCCGGTCGATGCACGAGCCGGCCCCAACGGAAACGCCATTCTGGATGATCACGCGCCCGAAATGCGGCGTTAGCCGCGCGCCTGCCGATCCGCCCGCCAGTCCGAAACCGGCCTCGCCGATCACGGCGCCCGGATAGATGATCACGCCATCGCCAATCAGCGCGCAGCGAAGATTGGCATTGCCGCCTATGCGCGAATTGACGCCGATCTGCACGCCGGGTCCGATCACGGCGTTGGCGCCCACATGGACATTGGCGCCGATGGCGACGCCGGCGCCGACAACCACGCCCGGCTCCAGCACCGCGCTTGAGGCTATCCGCGCTGAAGGATCGATTGCCGGTTGCGCTGCTGTGAGCATCCGCAACTTCACCAGCCGCTCCCCAATCTTCGCAAAGGCCGCGCGCGGATGCGGGATCGCGATCACGGTCGGTCCATCGCGCACTGCCGGGGCCGCATCAGGCGACGCAAGACACACACCGGCGGCCTCCAGGCGCCCAGCAGCTCCCGCGCTTTCGACGAAGACAAGATCATCTGCTCCTGCCTGCCCTGCAGGCGCCAGCGACGATACAGCAAGCAAAGGGTCGCCACGTGTGATGGCGACCCCAAGCATGCTGGCGATTTCAGAGGCCGACAGCGGTTGCGACGTCTCGTAGAACCGCGGATCTATCACAGCCCCCGCCTTCCTGGTCTCGACTTACTGTCCGCCGCCGGCGGGCGGCGCAGCAGGAGCAGCCGGGCGTTGCGGCAGCAGCGGCTTCAGCGCTTCAAGCGTCGGCACGGTCGCATCGAGACGCGCAATCACCTGCGCCGAGATATCGACCGAGTCCTTGTTGTAGAGCGCCGAGCCATAGCTGAGCACCACATCAGCGCCAACCTGCTTGGCGACCGCATCGATTGCCGGCACCAGCGCGTAGTTGAAGCGAACAGCGTTCGCGGTGCGCTGCTGTTCCACGCCCTGGTCGAGCGCGGACGATTTCTGCACCAGCTCGTTATACTTCTTGTTCAGGTTCTCGACGCGCGTCTTGAGCGTCGCGTTGGCCTGGATCGCTTCAGGGGTCAACGACTGGATCTGCGGCTGCAGGGCTGCGCGCTCCGTGTCGGCTTCGGTCTTCAGCGTCTTGAGGCCCAGCTGCTCGACAGCCTGCTGCGCATCCGCCGTGAGCTGCTGGTTCATGGCCTTGCCCAGTTTGCTTTCGACCATCACCCGGGACTCGTTGACGATGTAGACTTTCGTCTGGGCCATGGCGGCGCCGGCCATGCTGGTGGCTCCAGCGAAGAGTGCGGCGGCAAGCACGATGTTTCGGAGTTTCATGACACTAATACCCTAGAACCTGGTGTTGGTAGCAAACCGGAAGCTTTCGGTCCGGTCGTACTCTTCGCTCGCAATGATATGCGAGAAGTCGAAACGAATGGGCCCGAAAGGCGAGTCCCAGCCGATACTCACGCCCGCGCTGGCCCGCAAGCTGGCGCTGTCGTCCACCAAGCGGACGCGCAGCGGATCATTCGGGTCCGGCTGTCCGCTCCGCTCGCGGTCACGCTCGTCGAGAAGGCCCACTGTGCCGGCCTCGAAGAAGAACGCGCCATCGAGCCCGAATTCATCTGGAACATACGGCAGCGGGAAGGAAAGTTCCAAGGAGGCAATCGCATATGCCTTGCCGCCCAGCGCATTGCCTGGCGTGACCGTCGGGTCCAACAGGTTTCCGTCGCCATCGCGCTGTGCAGTGACGTAAAGGAAGTTTCCCGCGCTATCTACCGCTTGGGTTCCATCGGTGTTGAGCTGCGGACGCGAGAACTCCGGCGGGGCCACACCCTGCGCCAGCGCGATCTGCTCGGTCGCATAGGCGTACTCGACCTCGCGCGGCCCAAGGCCCGCAACGTCGAAGCCGCGGAACGAGTTGCCGCCCTTGAAGAAGCGGTCGTTGATCCGCACACCCTCGTCGCCCCAGCTCTCGATCAGACCGGCCTCGAGCCGGGAGCGCAGCCGCCAGCCCGGCGCGAAGCCATGGTAGATCGACCCCTCGAACTCGTTGCGCAGGTAGTTCACGTCGCCGCCGAGCCCGGCAATGTCCTGGCTGAAATTGACGTCGAAACCACGCGTGGCTTCGATGTAGTCGTTCTTCCGGTTCATCGTGATCGTGTAGCCGAGCGACGACGTCAGCCGGTCGCCGCGCTGGTCGCACAGGGATGACTGGAAAATCGACACTGTCTGGCAGTTCGTCTTGCCCGAGTTCTGCAGCGGGTCCTCGCCCGGGAGCAGTTCGTCCAGCTGCAGGTTGTCGTTGCGCAGGCGATAGCGCAGGCCGAGCTGGTCCGTGTCGGACAAGGGCATCTGCAGTCGCCCGCCGGCGCCGATGATCGAGTTCTCGAAGCCCGCGATGTCGAAGAAGTCCGATTGCGTCACGAACACGTCGAGACCAACCGCCAGGTTGCGGTCCTGGAATTTCGGCTCCGTGAAGCGGAACTCCAGGTCCTGCTGGCGCGACGTCGTCTGGATGCGCGCCGACAGGTACTGGCCGCGTCCGCGGAAGTTGCGCTGCTGGGCCGAGGCCGAGAACAGGAACGCATCCTGTGACGAGAAGCCCGCCGAGAACGCGAGTTCGCCCGTGGCTTCCTCTTCGACCTTTACCTTCACGACGCTCCGGTCAGGCGCCGATCCCGGCTCGTCCGTGATGTCGACCGTGTCGGGATTGAAGAAGCCGAGCGACCGGATGCGGCTCTTCGCATTGTCGAGCTGCACCGGGTTGTACTGGTCGCCCTCGGCCACGCGGATCTCGCGGCGGATGACGCGGTCCAGCGTCTGCGTATTGCCCTGGATGTCGATGCGCTCGATGTAAACGCGAGCGCCTTCATCGACCTCGAACGTGATGCCGATCGTGTGGTTGACCGGGTCGCGCACTTCGCGCGGACGGATCTGCACGTTGGCGTAACCCGCGATGCCCGCAGCGAATGTCAGCGAGTCGATCGCGTCCTGGATGCTCTTCGAACGGAACTGGTCGCCCTGCTTCATGGGCAGGAACAGTGCGAGACGCTCGCCTGACAGCTTCTCCAGCTCGGTCTGCACCTTCAGCTCGCCGAACGTGTACTTCTGCCCCTCATCGACCGTGAAGGTCAGGTAGAAGTCGCGCCGGTTCGGCGTCAGCTCGGCCACCGACGAGATCACCCGAAAATCGGCGTAGCCTTCGTTCGTGTAGAACTCTGTGAGCTGCGAGCGGTCGAACTCGACCTGGCCCGGGTTGTAGTTGTCCGCCTGTTCGAAGAACCGCCACCAGCGCGACTGGCGCGTGGTGATCTCGCGGCGCAGCCTGTCGTCCGGATAGGCCTCGTTACCAATGAAGTTGATCGAGCTCACGCCTGTCGTCGGGCCTTCGTCGATCACGAAGATCAGGTCGGCGCGGTTCTGCGGCAGCACCTTGTACTGCGGCGTCACCGTCGCCGCAAAACGCCCGGCGCGACGATAGACTTCGAGAATGCGCTGCACGTCCTGTTCGACCCTGGACAGCGTGAATGTCTGCCGCGGCTCGGCCTCGGTCTCTTCCTCGAGGCGCTCGGTTGTGACCGCATTGTTCCCCTCGAACATGATGCGGTTGATAATCGGGTTCTCGAGCACGCGGATGACAAGGTCCGTCCCGCGCGTCTCGATCTGGATGTCCGCGAACAGCCCGGTCGCGCCAAGCGCACGCACTGAGAGGCCAATCCGTTCCTCGTCAAAAGGGTCGCCCGGCCGCACCAGCAGGTACGACTGGACCGTCCGCGACTCGATACGCTGGTTACCCTCGACCAGGATCCGGCCAATGATCTGCTGCGTGGGTTGCGCCGGAGGCTGGGCGGGCGGTTGCGCCGGCGGCTGTCCAGGCTGCTGAGCCCACGCCGTCTGAGCGCCCACAATGGCGCCAGCCGATGCAGTCAGCGCCAAAGCGCATGCAAACCATGACCGCATCTAAAACCCTCGTGCGACTACTAACCACCACTATACGGCCCAGCACCAGACGAACTGTCTGCCGCAGTCCCGTCCGTCTGCTCCCGTCCTAGTGCGAGACAGGCACACAGCTCAAGCCTCCCCCGCACCCGGCCCCCCGGCCTGTCCCCTAGGCTGGGCCCGGGAAGAAGCCCGATATCAACCGCCCGATGTCTTGCCAGGTCACCAGCAAGGCGAAAACGACGAGACTTACCAGCCCGAATGTCAGCCCCGCATTCTGGGCCTTCTCGGGCAGAACCTTGCCTGTCAGCGCCTCGGCCAGCGTCATCACTACCGCGCCCCCATCCAGAACCGGAATCGGTAGCAGGTTGAAGAAGCCAATGCCGATGGAAAGCAGCGCCGCCAGATGAAAATACATCCAGAACAGCTGCATTACCTTGGCGCCGAGGTCGATATCCTCCTGGTTCATGGTCATTTCAGTCACCCCGCCCGTAAGGTGAAGGATGCCGACAGGCCCTGACAGCTTCTCGATGCCTTCCTTGCCCGTAATAAGGCGGCGCAACACATTGATCGTCTGGCCGATGGATTCAGACGTCCGCTGCAGCCCATAGCCCACGGCCTCGACCGGATTGAGGTTGCGGATCGACGTATCGCGATGGCCAAGGTCGAGGCCGATGCGGCCGACCTTCTGCTTCATGCGCATACCGCTATCGACCAGCTCCCGCTCGACCGGCGTGGCCAGCAGCGCCACCGTCTCCTCGCCACGAAGCACGCGATAGCTGACCGCTTCCCCGGCGCTCAGTTGAGTCGCCATGATGATGTCCTGCGCGGTCTCGACAGGCCGCCCGCCCGCTTCGATGACGACGTCGCCCGCCTTGAACCCGGCTCTGTCGGCTGCCTCGCCAGCAATCACGCCGCGTACGAACACTTCCTGCGCCTGCGGCACGCCCTGAACGCCGCCGATCACCGCAAAGGCTGCGATCGCGAACAGGAAGTTCGCAAATGGACCGCCCAGCGACACGGCGATCCGCTGCCAGGGGTTCAGAAGGTTGTAGGGCTTGCCCACGAGAATCTGATTGTCATGGAACGTGGTCGGCTTGCCCTCGACCGCGCCCCTGGGGCGGGTCGCCCGCGCGACTTCGGCGAGGCGCGCCGCCTCTTCCTCGGTCTCGGCCGTCTGGGGCAGTTCCTGCTTCAGGTCCTGCGCGAGCTGTACTTCGCCCACGAATTTCACGAACCCGCCGAGCGGGATCCAGTTCAGGCGCCAGCGCGTCCCGCGTCCATCCCGCTTCTCGACAATTGGATTGCCGAAACCGATCGCAAAGGATTCCACCGCTGCGCCGAAGATGCGGCCCACCCAGTAGTGGCCAAGTTCATGAACGGTGATGACGACCGAAATGATGAGCAGGAATACCGGCGCGTAGCTCAGAACCCAGAGGATGACATCCATCAGCGCGCGTCCTTCAAGGTCAGGTACTCCAGGCGATCACGCCGCGAGGCGGAGCATTTCGACAGTGCGAGCTCGCGCCCACCGGTCGATCGCATAGACTTCTTCGAACCGGGCAGGTTCGTCGCGGGCAGTCGTGTCTGCGAGAAACTCTTCAAGCACCTGCCCTGACACCTCGGAAATCGTCAAGAATCCAATACGTCGCTGCAAGAAGGCAGCCACTGCGACCTCGTTCGCTCCGTTCAGCACGATCGGCGCACCGCCCCCAGCGGAAACCGCACCCCTGGCAAGCGTTAACGCTGGGAAGCGCTCGGCATCCGGAGGAAGGAAATCCAGCCTTCCGATCTTGGCGAGATCAAGGCGCTCAAGGCCCGGCAGGGGCATCCGCCGCGGCCAGGAGAGTGCGTAGGAGATCGGCGTCCGCATGTCCGGCAGGCCTAGCTGGGCGAGGACCGACCCGTCATCATAGGCCACGAGGCTATGGATAATCGACTGTGGGTGGATCAGGACGTCGATTCGGCTCTCGGGAACGTCGAACAGATAGGCCGCCTCGATCAGCTCCAGCCCCTTGTTCATCATGGTGGCGCTGTCGACGGATATCTTGGCCCCCATGTCCCAGTTGGGGTGGGCGCAGGCCTCCTCCGGGGTCGCCGCCGCCATCTCCTGCATGCTGGCTGACCGGAACGGCCCACCCGACGCTGTCAGGATCAGCTTCTCGACCCGCTCCGGCCGGTCGAGCACCTGGAAGATTGCGTTGTGCTCACTGTCGATCGGCAGAAGTCGCGCTCCGCTCTGCCGCGCCTCATCCCGCAGCAGCTTGCCCGCGCAGACCATGCTCTCCTTGTTGGCCAGGGCGATGCTCGCTCCCTGCCGCACAGCCGCCAGCGTCGCGGCCAAGCCAGCGATCCCCACGATGCCGGCCACCACCACATCCGCCTTGCGCGCGCCCGCCTCGGCGATGGCGGCGTCACCCGCAGCCGCCTCCACGCCCGACCCCGCCAGCGCGCTCTTCAGCTCGGCATAGCAGGCCTCATCCGCAACGACTGCAATCTCCGCCCGCACCTTCTTCGCCGCGGCCGCCAGCGCAGCGACGTTGCGGTTCGCAGTGAGCGCCACAACGGAGAAATCCGGCGCCCCCTCTCCGCCCGACGCAATCACGTCGAGGGCCGAGACACCGATCGATCCCGATGCGCCAAGCACGGATACGCGAACAGTGTTGGTCATTGCGCCCCCGCAGAAGAAAGCGACGGCGCCAGCGCGGGCAGGAACCTCACGATCAACGCCGCCGCGACCGTGGCCGCCATCAGCCCGTCAAGCCGGTCAAGCACGCCGCCATGCCCCGGCAAGAAGCCGGACGTATCCTTGACCCCGTAGAGCCGCTTGAACCGGGACTCCAGCAGGTCGCCCAGCTGCGCCACGATCGACAGAGCCAGCCCGAATAGCAGCCAGTGTGCAAAGTCCCCGCCTCCGGCCCGCGCCACAGCCGCGCCCGCAAGCCCCGCGCAAACCAGCGCGCCGATAGCCCCCGTCCACGTCTTGTTCGGGCTGTCCTTCGGGCTCAGCAGCGGGCCGCCAAACCCCCGCCCAGCGAAGTACGCACCGACATCCGTCGTCACCACGATCGCCAGGATGGCCAGCAGCAGCAGATGCCCGTTCGGAGTCATCTCCCTGATCCACACGAAGCACCCGAACGGCAGGCTCGTATAGATCGCCCCAAACGCCATCGAGCTGATCGACCCCTTGCCGATGTGCGCCAGCCCGCTCGCCACCGCGCATCCAACCAGCGCAGCCAGCGCCACAGCCTCGATTCCGCGCGTCGCCAGCAGCACGGCCGCCGCAGCCGTCAGCCCCAGCGTGGTGTACTGCGCCCAGCGCACCCACCCAGTCTCCGCCTGCGAGGCCATGCGCGTCCATTCGAACGCCGCCACAACGCCGCACGCCGTCGTAGCCGCCAGCAACCAGTATCCTCCGGCCCACACCGCCCAGACGCCCAGCGGCGCGAGCACGGCTGCGCTGACGACGCGGAGAATGATCTCGCGCCGTCCGCCGCCCTTCGGACCGCCCTCAGGCGCCGAGGCCGCCAAACCGTCTGTCGCGACGTCTGAACGCATCAATCGCCTTCTCGAGGCTCTCCTTCGTGAAATCCGGCCATAGCTGGTTGATGAACATCAGCTCGGCATAAGCCCCGCTCCAGAGCAGGAAGTTGCTGAGCCGCACTTCTCCGCTCGTCCGAATGACAAGATCCGGATCAGGCGAGTCCGCCGACCAGATCATCCGCGAGATCATCGCCTCGTCGATCTCGCTCGGCTGCAGCTTGCCCGCCGCAATCATCCGGCCCATCTCGCGCATCGCTGCAACCAGCTCGCCGCGCCCGCCATAGTTGAACGCGATGTTCAGCGTCAGCCGCGTATTGTCACGCGTCGTGTGAACCGCATCGTCAATCAGCTCGAGCAGGTCTTCGCTCAGCCCTTCGCGCGACCCGATGATCCTGATACGCACGCCATCCTTGTGCAGCCGCGCCAGGTCCCGCTTCACGAACATGCGCAGAAGATCGAACAGCGCGTCGATCTCCGTCTGCGGCCGGTTCCAGTTCTCCGTTGAGAATGCATATACGCTGAGATGCCCGAGCCCCAGATCGCGCGCCGCCTCAACCGCAAGCCTCAGCGCATCCACACCCGCCTTGTGGCCCATCGCCCGCGGCCAGCCCCGCGCCTTCGCCCACCTGCCATTGCCATCCATGATGATGGCAACGTGCTTCGGCGGCGGCCGCAAGGTCGCCACGTCAGCATCGGCGGATGATGGCTTGGGCTCGCTCACACCTGCATGATCTCTTCGGCCTTGTGCTTCAGCAGGTCGTCGATCAGCTTGATGTGCGTATCCGTCACCTTCTGCACGTCGTTCGAGCGGCCCTTGGCCTGGTCCTCGCTCATCCCGCCGGCTTTCTCGATGCGCTTGATCAGTTCCATTCCGTCACGCCGCACATTGCGCACAGCCACACGCGCGCTCTCTGCGAACTGCCCCGCCAGCTTCTGCAGCTCCTTGCGCCGCTCCTCGCTCAGCGGCGGGATCGGGATGCGCAGCGTTTGACCGTCGGTGATCGGGTTCAGCCCCAGCGGCGCCTCGCGGATCGCGCGATCAACGGCGCCGACCACGCTCTTGTCCCACACGCTCACGCTCAGCATGCGCGCATCCGACGCCGACACCGACGCCACCTGGTTGATCGGCGTCGGCGCGCCATACGCCACCACCACGATCGTATCGAGCAGGTGGATCGAGGCGCGCCCCGTGCGCAGCCCGCTGAATTCCGTCTTCAACGACGCGATCGCGCCGTCCATGCGCTTTTCGATAACCTTGAGGTCGAAGGTCTCGGGCATCGTTTCCCTCTCCTATTTCTTCTTGCCGCTGATCACTGTCGACACGCCCTGCCCCGTCAGAACGTTCTTCAGGCCGCCGCGGTCGCGGATGCGGAACACCACGATCGGAATCTTGTTTTCCTTGAGCAGGCTGATGGCGGTCGCATCCATCACCTTCAGCTCCTTCGAAAGCACTTCCATGTAGTCGAGCGTGTCGAACCGCGTCGCGTCCGCATCGACCTTGGGGTCCGACGTATAGACGCCATCGACCTGCGTGCCCTTCAACATCGCATCGCAATTCATCTCCGCCGCGCGCAGGGCCGCTCCCGTATCCGTGGTGAAGAACGGATTGCCCGTGCCCGCCGCGAAGATCACGACGCGGCCCTTCTCCATGTGCCGAACCGCACGGCGGCGAATGAACGGCTCGCAGATCGACATCATCGTGATGCCGGACTGCACCCGCGTCGGGACGCCGAGGCTCTCCAGGGAATTCTGCATCACCAGTGCGTTCATTACAGTCGCCAGCATGCCCATGTGGTCGGCCTGCGCGCGCTCCATGCCCGCATCCACGCCCCACTTGCCGCGCCAGATATTGCCGCCGCCGATCACAAGACAGATCTGGCAGCCCAGCTCGATCGCGCCCTTGATCTCTTCGGCGTACTTCGTCACCGCCGGAACATCGATGCCGTAGCCCTGCTCTCCCATGAGGGCCTCGCCTGATATCTTCAGGAGCACCCGTTTGTACTTTAGATCAGCGTGGTCGGTCATCTTGCCTGCTCCACCGCCCTTTTGTGTGGACGGCCCGGACGCATGACACGCCGGGCCGCCAGACTCTACCCGCGAATACGCGGATTCCGCAAAGGCTTTACGCTTATCGTCCCCCCATGGACGCAACTTCCGCAGCGAAGTCGTCCTTGGGCTTGTCGATGCCTTCGCCCACTTCGTAGCGGATGAAGCCCTTCAGCTTCACAGGCGTGCCGAATTCCTTGGCGTGTTTCTCGATGAAGCCGCCGACGGTCACGTCAGGGTCCATCACGAAAGCCTGCTCGATCAGCACTGATTCCTGATAGAACTTGCGGATCCGGCCCTCGACCATCTTCTCGATGACGTTGGCTGGCTTGCCCGACTCGGCCGCTTGGGCCGTCAGGATCTGCTTTTCCTTCTCGACCACGGCCGGATCGAGTTCCGCCGTCGTCGCGGCCAGCGGCTTCGCAGATGCAACGTGCATCGCAACCTTGCGGCCGAGGTCCATCAGGCGCGCCTTGTCGGCGGTCGATTCGAGCGCGACCAGCACGCCGATCTTGCCCATGCCCTCAGCGGCCACGTTGTGCAGGTAGGACGCGACAACGCCATCGCTGACCGACATCGCATCCGCGCGGCGCAGCGTCATGTTCTCGCCGATCTTGGCCACAAGACCGACCAGCATCTCGCCGATCGTGTTGCCTTGCGACGACTTGGAATGCAGCGCCTTGGCAGCATCGCCGCCATTCGCCAGCGCCGCGCCCGCGACTTCGCGCACAGCAGCCTGGAACTCGGCGTTCTTGCCGACGAAGTCGGTTTCGGAGTTCACTTCGACCAGGGCCGCGGACGTGCCGCTGGAGGCGAGGCCGACAAGGCCCTCGGCCGCGATGCGGTCGGCCTTCTTGGCGGCTTTGAGAATGCCCTTCTCACGCAGCCAGTCGGAAGCCATCTCGATGTCCCCGTTGTTTTCGACGAGCGCCTTCTTGGCGTCCATCATGCCTGCGCCGGTCTTGTCGCGCAGCTGTTTCACGAGCGCGGCGCTGATCTCAGCCATGTCATGTCTCCTGAGTTCATCCCTGCGTCCACGCGGTTCGAACACCGCGCTCCGCAGGCTGGTTCAAACTGTCCGTCGCAAGCGGAGCATGCCGGCGTACTGTGTCGCCGGCATGTCCGGGATTGCGTTACTGCGCGTCGGCGGTCGCTGTCACTGCCAGCGCCGGTTCGCTGACTTCGGCGCGTGCGCCAAGGTCTTCGCCCGAGGCCATCGACGAATCCGACATGCCGTCGAGAACGGCGTCGGCGATGAGGTTGCAGTAGAGCTGGATGGCGCGCGCGGCGTCGTCATTGCCCGGGATCGGGAAATCGACTTCCTGCGGGTCGCAGTTGGTGTCGATGATCGCGACAACCGGGATGCCCAGCTTGCGGGCCTCCTTGACGGCGATCGATTCCTTGTTGGTGTCGATCACGAACATCAGGTCCGGCAGGCCGCCCATGTTGCGGATGCCGCCCAGCACGCGCTGCAGTTTGGCCTGCTCGCGCTGGAGACCCAGAAGTTCCTTCTTCGTGAGGCCGGTCTCGCCGCCAGCCTGCAGCATGTCGTCCAGATCGCGCAGGCGCTTGATCGAGTTCGAGACCGTCGCCCAGTTGGTCAGCGTGCCGCCGAGCCAGCGATCGTTCATGAAATACTGCGCGCAGCGGCCAGCGGCCTCCGCGATCGCGTCAGCGGCCTGGCGCTTCGTGCCGACGAACAGCACGCGCCCGCCCTTGGCGGCCGTCTCGCGAACCTTCACCAGCGCCTGATGCAACAGCGGCACGGACTGGGAGAGGTCGATGATGTGGATGCCGGACCGTTCGCCGAAGATGAACCCCTGCATTTTGGGGTTCCAGCGGTGAACCTGGTGTCCGAAGTGTGCGCCAGCTTCAAGCAATTGACGCATGGAAAAGTCGGGAAGTGCCAATGTAGTCTCCTGATCCGGTTGGCCGCCGCGGACAGAACAGGCTTGCGCCCGCACCGGAATGGGTCCGCGTGTCGGAATGGCGCGGGTTATACCCGTATTTCCAGCCCCGGCAAGCTCTGCGGGATGCCGTGATCGCCGGCGCCGGGCCTATCGCCCCAGACCCCCACATGCCCGCCCCTTGAAAGGGGGGGGGGTAAACCGGTGGGGGTCTTGTCGCGGCGCGC
>Ga0315906_10004754_pt1 | contig 17278 bp, 8 predicted proteins | sample LakEriMetagenome_4_FD_203526 | JGI IMG/M metagenome (GOLD analysis project Ga0315906, IMG submission 203526) | Freshwater fungal communities from buoy surface, Lake Erie, Ohio, United States - Buoy 2 MA122 | ecosystem: Environmental > Aquatic > Freshwater > Lake > Lake biofilm | place: USA: Lake... | reverse complement strand
ATTTTCTGACCTCGGAGAGTCTAAATCAGAAAACTGTCAAGGCAATCCTGGAGGATTCTCTCCGAACGAGATGCCCGACAATGACCATAACGGTTTGTATTCCTGGGCATCCAATCAACCGCTTGTAAGAGGTTTCTCCAATGCAGTCACAGGCTTGACGAATCAGGTGACTTCGCCGGGACCGTTCGAGCAAGCTGTGCATTATGAAAAAGTAGAAAATGCCCGAAAACTTACAGAGCAGGAGTACACTTACAATGCTTTGTTAGGGTATATTTCACTAAATCTTCCTTTGAATAATGATGAGGTACTTGCTGTAGCGTATGAATATACTTACAGAGGCGAAACATATCAGGTAGGTGAATTTTCTACCGATGGGGTATCGGGCCAGCAAGCACTCATACTTAAGTTGTTGAAACCAACAATTACCAATCCCAAGAATAAAATCTGGGACCTGATGATGAAGAACGTGTATTCTATCGGTGCATATCAGGTGGACCAAACAGGATTTAGAATTGATCTTTTATACAACAATCCGGAGACTTCACTCTTGGTACCGTTTTTTCCTTTGGAAGGTGTAGACGACAAGCAGCTTGTAACGCTCCTAGATATGGACAAACTCAACCAGGTTAGTCAGCCGTTTTCAGACGGAGTGTTTGATTATGTTCCAATCAATTATTCAGGAAACCGCGCGGAGAATGGAGGTACCATAAACACACGGAATGGAAGAATCTATTTTTCAACTGTTGAGCCATTTGGCAAAACCTTAGAGAAAAAATTACTAGATGCAGGGATCTCTCCGGTGGTGGTAAATCAGGTGTCCTTTAAGGAGTTATATGATTCAACAAAAACTGCTGCGCAGCAAATTCCTGCCAAAAACCGATTTAGTTTCCGTGGTGAATATCAGTCTTCTATAAGTTCAGACATTCCGCTAAATGCACTCAACGTTCCTGAAGGTGCAGTTACTGTTACAGCAGGAGGTATTAAACTCGTTGAGGGAACAGATTATACTGTGGATTACAACCTGGGAAGAGTTAAAATTCTAAATACGGGTATCCTGGAGTCGAACACTCCTATTAAGATTTCAATAGAAAGTAATTCGGTCTTCGGCTTTCAGGCAAGATCTCTGGTTGGCGCACATTACAACTATCGCTTCAGCGACAAGTTCAATATTGGCGGTACCTGGATGCGTATGATGGAACGGCCGGTGACTCAAAAAGTCGATATTGGAAGCGAACCGTTTAAAAATAATATCATCGGTTTGGACCTTGCCTATCGAACGGAAGTCCCTTTCCTCACAAAACTTGTGGATTTTCTTCCGGTTATTTCAACAAATCAAAAATCAACATTTTCATTCAGCGGTGAATTTGCTCACTTGATACCTGGCCAGCCTCGCGCAATCAATAAAGACGGAACCTCTTATATCGATGACTTTGAAGGAGCCCAAAGTACGATTGACCTTCGATCTGTAACAGCGTGGAGATTGGCCTCTGTTCCACAAGGGCAACCCGACCTGTTTCCTGAGGCTACAGCATTGAACCTTTCCGCTGGCTTTAAAAGATCCAAAACGTGTTGGTATTTGATTGATCCGTTGTTTTACCAAAGTAACTCGTTGACTCCTCAACACATCAAGGATAATCCTCAAATGCTCTCTGACAGCCGGATGAGGTTGGTGAATCAAACCGACGTCTTCCCTAATTTACAGCAGCAATATGGTTCGATTCCGAATATTCCTATTCTTGAATTAGCCTACTATCCCAAAGAAAGGGGGATGTATAATTATGATACTACCAACACAGTCAATCCGGATGGAACGTGGGTCAATCCCGAAAATAGATGGGGTGGCATCATGCGGGCATTGTCAACCAATGATTTTGAGCAGACCAATATTGAATTTATTCAGTTCTGGGTGCTCGATCCTTTTAATGAAGACGCAGAAAATGTGAATCCATCTTCACAGCATTCAGGTGGAGATCTCTATTTTAACCTTGGGAATATTTCAGAAGACGCTATTCCTGACTCAAGGAAGAGTTTTGAAAATGGCTTGCCTGCAACTGGTTCCAGCATCAACGATGACCTCGACACGACATTATGGGCAAGAGTATCTACGCAGCAAGTAGTAGTAAACGCCTTTGATACAGATCCTGCCTCGCGGTTAAATCAGGACGTGGGAATAGATGGATGGAACGATGTTCAGGAACGTAATGCGTTTCAAAATTATGTGAATTGGGTCAATAATAATCCGACACTCGACGCCGCGACTAAGGCAAGGATGATTTCGGATCCGTCAAGCGATGATTACAATTTTTACCGCGATGATACCTATGACAACCAACAGCTGAATATTCTTGAAAGGTACAAGAAATACAATGGAATGGAAGGAAATTCCCCAACGACGGAGATGTCAGATACAGCCAATGCGGAGGGTTATCCTACACAGGCTTCCAATATGCCAGATTTAGAGGATATCAATCAAGATAATAACCTTTCACAGACCGAGGCCTATTTTCAGTACAAGGTGAGCGTACGACCGGGAGATATGCAGGTGGGTAAGAACTACATTACAAATGTTCAGCTATATCAGAATGGTACAAAGACAGAACGATGGTACCAATTTAAAATTCCCATCCGTGACTTCGAACGTAAGGTAAACGGCATACTTGATTTTAGGTCGATTCGCTTTATGCGCATGTTCCTTAAAAATTTCGATGAAGAAGTTGTCCTTCGTTTTGCACGATTAGAGCTGATCCGCGGGGAGTGGCGTCGTTACCTTGAGGACCTAACGCAGCCAGGAGAAAGTATTCAGACGGATCCAAACCTTACTTCTTTCAATATTGGAGCAGTAAATGTGGAAGAGAATGACCAGCGTAGTCCTGTGAAATATGAGATCCCTCCGGGAATAGTACGTGAGATAGATCCTTCTCAAACCTATCAACGTCAGTTGAATGAGCAATCGTTGGTGTTGGATGTATGCAACCTTCAAGATGGAGATGCAAGGGCGGCTTACAAGAATGTGCAGTTTGACGTTCGAACATACAAGAAAATGAAAATGTTCGTTCATGCTGAAGAGGTTCTTTCCACCTTGCCGCTGAAAGACCAGGATCTTACCTTGTTCGTGCGTTTGGGGACAGATTTCGTGGACAACTATTACGAGTATGAGCTACCGCTTTATGAAACACAGTGGGGCTCAACCTTACCCGAAGATATCTGGCCTGATGAGAATAATGTTGAAATTGTTTTTGATGATCTTCTGAATCTCAAAACGAAACGAAATGCGCTCATCGAAGGAGGAAGTACAAGTGTGTCTTATGTTATTGAATACGCGGACACGGATCCTGCCAATTCGAAGAGAAGAATCAAAGTCAAGGGAAGTCCAAACTTACAAGGATTACGCACCATTATGGTGGGTGTTCGGAACCCTGGTAAAAATTCAAACACTGCTTGGCCGGATGATGGTTTGGCAAAGTGTGCCATTGTCTGGATCAATGAATTACGACTCACAGATTTTGTTAGTGAGGGTGGTTCTGCAGCAGTCGCCCAAATGCAGGTTCAGCTTGCCGATTTTGCAAATGTATCCATGTCTGGAAACTATTCCGGAATCAACTGGGGCAGCGTGGAAAGTCGCGTTCAGGACCGACAAAGAAATGAGCGCATCGGCGTGGATATGAATTCGACCATGCAGCTTGGTCAATTCTTTGGAAAACGAGCAGGGGTATCCCTTCCGTTTTTCTATGGATATTCCCTAGGCATTATCAATCCGGAGTTCGATCCATACAGCCCGGATGTGCGTCTTGCTGATTATGATGCAACGACAAGAAAAGAAAAGGCACGTGCAGGTCAGGATTTCACAGAACGTAAATCGTTCAATTTTACCAATGTAAGAAAAGAACTAAAGGCTGGTGCAAAACCGCACTTTTGGAGGATTGCAAACTGGTCCACCAATTATGCTTACTCCGAGAATATGCGTCGTGATTTCAATACAAATTACGATCGTACCAAAACATGGAATGGTGGTTTGAATTACAACTATTCCTTCACTGCCAAGCCTTTCGAGCCCTTCAAAAATGCCAAATTCGCCCAAAAATCGAAATGGTTTGCCTTACTAAAGGACATGAACCTTTACTTCACACCCAAGAATATTTCGTTTTCGAATGATTTGCTTCGCTCATACAACGAACGTCAGGTGCGCAACAACCTCGTTCCCGATTATGAATTTGCCCCTGTTTACGTAAAACGCTTTGGCTGGAATAGAAATTTCTCCATGGGGTATGACCTCACGAAGAATCTTAAGGCTACTTTCTCCTCTGCAAACCGTTCAATTTTCGAGGAAGCAGACGGACGGGTTGACCGCAAGAACGATCCATTGAGCTACGAGATTTTTATGGATTCGATTCGTTCTCAGATGTCAACGTTGGGTAAAACAATGGATTATTCCCACAACTATAGCATCAACTATACTTTACCTTTGGATAAGTTACCGCTGACAGACTGGGTTACGGCAAATTTCAAATACGGAGGTTCTTACAACTGGCAACGTGCACCGCTGGGTCAATCAGAATTCGGAAATACCATCCAGAACAATCGAACTGTCAATATGACGGCACAGGCCAACTTTACAAATCTTTACAACAAGGTTCCTTACCTGAAGAAAGTGAATGCAGATGGTAAAGGCGGACGAGGAATGGTTGGAGGGAAAGATGTTGGAGGCAGGGTAACTGGTGCGCAAAATAATGCGAATCAAGCACAAAAGAAGGATGAGCTGAAACCACCGAAACCCATTGAGGAAATGACGCCAAAAGAAAAGCGAAAATGGGAGAGAGAGAAGAAGCGTAAAGAGCGCAAGGATAAGCGAGAGGAAGCGTTCAAAAAAAGAGGCAACAAGGTGCATCCGGTGGCAGGGTTCTTTGCCCGTCTATTGATGACGCTGAGAAATGTGTCGGGGACTTACGCACTTACCGACGGAACGATGCTTCCTGGATATAATCAAGAGGCGGGATTATTGGGAATGAATACCTTCGATCCAACGCTTGGAGCCTTTGCCTTTGGGCAACAGCGCTACGACCTGTGGGGTAGGGAAACCGGATATAATATTGCATCGTCGGCATCGACCAGTGGATGGTTGGTTCAGAATCAGGACCTCAACAGGCAATATACCATGACGCATTCGCAGAATCTGAACTTGCGTGCATCCTTGGAGCCGTTGAAAGATATGACCATAGAGTTGACAGCGACACGCACATTTGGTAATAATTCCAATGAGTTTTTCAGATGGAATGATGCTACGCAGCAATATGAGAGCCAGAGCCGCGTGGAAACAGGTACACTGACCTATACAAATGTAACGATAGGTTCAGCGTTCGAGCTTTTAGGGAGAGATTTTACCTCAGAAACCTTTTCAAATATGCGAGAAATTCGTCAAGAGGTATCCGCATTACTCGGGCAGCAAAACGGAAATTCAAATCCGCTTTCTTCAGGATATTATAGTGGCTATAGCGGCACTCAGCAGGAAGTCGTTATGGGCGCATTCTTATCTGCATACTCCAAAAAAGCAGTAACTGAATCTAATATCAACCCAATTAAAAATGCCCCCTTGCCGAACTGGTCTATCAATTACAATGGATTGACGAAGTTTGAATTTGCCAAAAAACACGTGAAGAATTTTGTTATCCGTCACGCCTACAGCTCCACTGTGAGTGTTAGCGGACTTCAAACCAACCTGAATGCGAGTTTTGATGCCAATGGCGATGCAACAGCTTTGGATATCAATAATAATTTCATAGCTACGAGACAAATACAAAATGTCACTTTGACAGAACGATTCTCTCCTCTTCTTGGTTTTGATGCAACGTGGAACATCAAAGGTCAGGGACTGATCACGAAATTTGAATACAAAAAAGACCGGAGCTCAACTCTGTCATTAAATAACAATCAAATTACAGAAGTGCTCGGAAATGAGTGGGTGATTGGTTCAGGATACAAGTTCGAGAAGGTGAAGCTGCCTTTTGAAAAAATTCCTGCAAGTGCACTGAACTTGAGGTTCGATTTCTCTTTCAGAGATAACCTAACCGTGATCCGTAAAGTGGTTGAAAATACGAACCAGGCAACAGCCGGTCAGCGGGTGGTATCGATTAAATCTTCTGCCGATTACAACGTCACTCAAAATCTGACTGTTCAGTTGTATTACGATCAGGTAATCAATACGCCGAAGATTCAGACTTCATTCCCTACAGGAAATATGAGTACAGGTATCCGTTTGAGATTCAACCTTGCCGGAGTACAGTAATGATAATAAGAGAGGCTATACCCGGTGATGAAGCTGCGATCATGTCGCTGATTCATGAACTTGCCGCATACGAAAAGGCTCCTGAACAAGTTGTGAACACTTCCGAAGCTCTGCGAAAACATCTGTTCGAAGAAAAGATTTGTTCGGCCCTGGTTGTTGAACTAGACACTGAGGTGGTTGGTTTTGCGCTTTACTTTACCAATTACTCAACTTGGAAAGGCAAGTGTTTATACCTCGAGGATTTTTATGTTTTGCCAAAATACCGCCGATCCGGCATTGGATCAGTTCTGTTTGACAGGGTTGTGGAAATCGCCAAAACAAGCGGAGTAAAGCGTATGGACTGGCAGGTGCTAGAATGGAATGAACCCGCCCTATCTTTTTACAGAAAGAAAAATGCAGTTCTAGATCCTGAGTGGATCAACGGAAGATTGTTTTTCTGATACTACACTCACATTCCTTTACTTATTTTTGTTTCCAAATTGAATAAGATGAAAGTTTTCAAGTTTGGTGGAGCTTCTGTAAAAGATGCATCAGCGGTTCGGAATGTATCTACCATCCTTTCTATGTATGAAGGAGAAAAACTAACGGTAGTTGTTTCTGCAATGGGCAAAACCACAAACAAACTTGAGGAAATAGTGAATGCCTCCAGTCAAGGAAATCGCAAGATGTTCGTTGCTTTGGTGGATGAATTATATGAGTTCCACATGCATATTCTCGGGGAACTTTTTCATGAAAAGCATTTTGCAGTTTATAATAAGATCGAGGAAATTTTTGAAAAATTACGCGATAGAATTAACGAGCCCTTTCCTGACAACTTTAGTTTTGAATATGATCAGGTCGTCTCCCTCGGAGAGGTGCTCTCATCCCAGATTGTAAGTGCTTTTCTCTTTGAGCAAGGACACAAAGTTGGCTGGGCTGATGCCCGCAAATTGATCCGAACCAATCACCGTTATCAGGAAGGAAACGTGGATTGGAAAAAAACAGAGGAGCTGATTCGAAGCCGCTATCTTCCTGAATTTGAAAAGGTAGATATTCTGCTGACACAAGGGTTTATTGGCCACACTGATGAAGGATTTACTACAACGCTCGGTCGTGAAGGCTCCGATTATACCGCAGGTATTTTTGCATATTGTACGGACGCGGAGAACGTGACCATCTGGAAGGATGTTCCCGGCATGTTAAATGCCGATCCCAAGTACTTCGAAAATACCGTCAAGCTAGAGAGTATATCGTTTAAGGAGGCAATTGAACTCTCTTATTATGGAGCTTCTGTAATTCATCCAAAAACCATTAAACCCCTTCAAAATAAAGGGATTCCGCTGTATGTAAAATCGTTTCTTGATCCAAAAGCACCAGGTACGGTTATACAGTCATCTTCAGAGAATGATCACCTTATACCATCGTTCATCGTGAAAAAAGAGCAGCTCTTGATTTCTTTTACCACGCGCGATTTCTCATTTATTGTAGAGGAGCATCTGAGTGATATTTTTGAACGGCTTGCAGCTGTGAAGGCGAAGATCAATCTGATGCAAAATTCTGCTTTGGACTTCTCTATTCTCCTTGATGGAAAAAAGACAAACATGGAAGAGATCAAAGAGGTGTTCAAAGATGCCTACATTGTAAAATATAACGAAGGCCTTGAGTTGGTCACAATTAGACATTACGACTCGGCGACAATTCAAAAGTTGACCGCGAACAAGGAAATTCTTTTGGAACAGAAGTCGCGGCAGACGGCACGGATCGTACTTAAGTAAAAAGTCTCGTAAATACCTTTAATTAGGTAAGGCATCCTGCCCCAACAAAGGTTATTTTTGTAATATGGACTATTCATCTGTCGACCAGCCATTATCCTCCATTAAACCCGGAAATGCGGTTTATGTCAAAGACATTGTCCAGTCTGACTTAAAAACGAAGCTGATGGAAATGGGCATCGTGAAAGGACAAACGCTCATTGTAATGTTCAGGGCGCCCTTTGGAGACCCAATTGCGGTGGATGTGAATGGATATTTATTGTCCTTGCGCCTCGAAGAAGCAGCTCTGGTAAAAGTAGAAATTGCATCAGTCCAATGATGAAGATCGCACTTGCCGGCAATCCAAATACGGGAAAAAGCTCTGTTTTCAATATGCTTACCGGATTAAGACAGCACATTGGAAATTTTCCCGGTGTAACTATCGATAAACGTTCAGGCACAGTTTCTTTTGACGGTAATGATTTTGAGATTACTGATCTCCCAGGTACCTACAGCATCTATCCGCGTTCTGAGGAAGAAAAAGTGGTCTATGACATCCTGACGAATAAGGCTCATCCTGACCATCCTGATCTGATATTAGTTGTAGCAGATGAATCTAATCTTGAACGAAATCTGTTCTTATTTACGCAGCTTTATGACCTTGGACTTCCACTAGTGCTCGTTCTGAACATGACCGATGTCGCTGCTCGCAAAGGACTCAGTTTTGATGCAGAAGCTTTCAACAAAACGTTTCCGGGGGTAGCTATAGTTCAGACCAATGCCAAAGCAAGATTAGGCAAGGACCGAATCTTGAATTCCTTGAAAATGGAACATGAAGCTCCGAAAGCTCCATTTTTATCAGAGGGAACCTTATGTGCCATTGAGGATAAGGCATGTCAGGAGGTGGAGGCTGAAAAACGGTATCAACGAGTTAAAGAACTTTTTGCAGAGTTGGTTTCAGTCAATCAGATCGATTCTGAGCGATTTTCTGTTTCTCCAATAGACAGAATCCTGGTACATCCCGTTTGGGGATACTTGATTTTCGCTTTTGTATTACTCATCATATTTCAATTCATTTTTTCTTTTGCGAGTTACCCTATGGATTGGATTGATGGGTCGTTTGCCTCTCTTTCAGGTATGCTACAGGAGAACCTTCCCTCGGGAGTATTTACAGATCTTTTGAGTCAGGGGATTGTTCCCGGAATAGGGGGCGTTCTGGTATTCATCCCTCAGATCGCCTTGCTTTTCTTTTTCATATCGATTCTTGAGGAAAGTGGCTATTTAGCCAGAGTCGTATTTATTATGGACCGCATCATGCGTCCTCTTGGGCTGAACGGAAAGAGTGTCGTTCCATTGCTTTCAAGTGTAGCCTGCGCCATTCCTGGGATCCTTTCTACCCGGACGATTTCTGATCAGAAGGAAAGATTGATTACCATTCTCATTGCACCTTTGATGAGTTGTTCAGCACGTATTCCTGTCTACACTTTACTGATTACATTGGTCATTCCTAATTATACAATCGCCGGAGTATTAAATCTTCAAGGACTGGTTCTTTTCGCCTTATATTCCCTCGGGCTGATTACTGCCTTGTTGCTGGCTTTTGTCTTGAAGAATGTTTTAAGGCGCGGAGAACGAGGGTTTTTGCTTCTGGAGCTACCACCATATAAAACACCCTCGTGGAAAAATGTTGGTATGACCGTATGGGAGAAATTAAAGATTTTTACTGTGGATGCCGGAAAGATTATCTTAGCAATATCTGTTGTTCTGTGGGCTTTGGCATCCTATGGTCCTACAGGCAGAATGGATGAGGCAGAAAGGAAGGTTCGATCTGAAATGAAGCAAGCTAAAGACATTGAACAGCGCGTTACATCGGCGAGATTGGAGAATTCATTTGTTGGATTAATGGGGAAGGGGATTGAGCCGATTATTTCCCCTCTTGGTTACGACTGGAAACTAGGGATATCATTGATCACTTCTTTTGCGGCTCGCGAAGTATTTGTAGGTTCTCTGGCTACGATCTATGCGGCACAGAGTGATGAATCGAATACCCCTTTGATCGAACGATTGAAAAAGGAAAAACGCGCGGATGGAACTCCGGTATACACGTTGGCTTCTGGTCTTTCACTCATGGTTTTTTATGTGTATGCGATGCAGTGTATGGCCACACTTGCGGTCGTTAAGCGTGAAACAAGAAGCTGGAAATGGCCTATCGTACAGATTGCCATTATGGGTTTACTTGCGTATGTTGGCGCATTCATCATTTACCAGATTTTCAGATGATACAGTATATATTGGTGATAGCCTGCCTCCTTTCTTCACTGTTATTTCTTGTAAGAAGAGCAATTCAAAAATACCTCCATCGTAAAGAAGGATGTGAAGGCTGCACAATTAGTAAAGCTCATCAGGCACAAGAAAGGATGGAGGAATGATTTCTGGGAGCAAACTTAATGTCCGCTTGAACTGCCCTCTTCAAAGGAGATTCCCTGATCTGTCAAAAGCCTTTTGACGTACCAGGCAAAAAAAGCGAGATAAGCAAAACAGATCATTCCGATTACAAACGAAGGTTGGATACCTGTAAAATCTGACAATTTACCTTGAATGGGTGGAATTATGGCGCCACCTAGTATCATCATCACCAGAAATGCGGATCCTTGTGATTGGTATTTGCCTAAGCCTGCCAGTGATAGAGAGAAAATAGCAGGCCACATAATCGAGCAGAATAGACCGCCACTCAACAAGGCATATACGGCAAGAGTGCCACTTCCAAACACACCAAATGTCATAGCTGTAATTCCTAGCAATCCGAAAATGCCCAGGGTTAGCGCTGGTTTGTCTTGTGTAAGGTAAAATGCAACGATTTGAACCAACACGCATAAAACGTACCACTTGAGCGGAGAGACATCGTATCCAGAAAGGGCTGCAAGTCCGAGAACTACGCCGAAAGCAATGAGAGGAACAATGAAGCGCAGCACTTGCTTGGTGCTTTCCGCCAGATTAAATGCACTGATGGCTCCAGTCCAGCGTCCAATCATCAGACTGCCCCAGAACATGGCAATATAAGGAGCTATTCCGGAAGAGGGGACACCGTCTTTTTTGAGGAATTCACCTAAATTACTCCCGATAGCCACTTCGACACCAACGTAAACAAAAATAGCCAACATACCCAGTGTGAGTTGAGGGTATTGCATGGCGCCCCAGCCCTCTTTTTCTTTTTTACCTTTAACAAAAGCAAGTAAAAGTCCTCCGACCACTACCACTAGTGCTCCTGACAACCATAGCATTCGTTCTTTTTCCAACGGTTTTCGTATCGCGTCGATCTCTTTTTGAATGGAAATTTGGGTTGTTTTTTGTTGTTGATTCAGTTCTTTGATAGGATTGCCCTTAGCGTCGACATGTACGAGTTCCAGGTCATGCTGCAACTGCACCAGATCTTTGGCCCTGTCACTGCGATAACTATTAAATACGGGAGCAAAACAGGCCACGAGCAAACCGGTAATAACCAACAGAGTGACCAATGCTTTTTTTGCTTTTTCTGTTTTTTCCTCCCGAATTCCTGAAGGCACTTTCTTGGAAAATCCGAACAAGGCTGCTACACCCAGGAATAGCATTCCAACACAAGAATAAAGAAGGATTACTTTGTCCAAGCTGAGGGAGGCGATCGCTTTGTCATCCACTGCAGCTGCGGATCCGAAGAGTGCGAGCGATACGATCAGAGGTCCTACTGTGGTGCCCAATGAATTAATCCCACCGCCCAGATTGATCCGACTGCTACCTGTGGCCTCATCACCCAGAGAAATCATAAAAGGATTTGCTGAGGTTTGCTGAAGAGAAAAACCGAGTGCAACGATGAAGAGTCCGAAGAGCATGCCTGCGAATACGTTCAGGGAGACTGAAATGATCATCGCAACAGCACCTAAAGCCGAGAAAAGCAATCCAAAAACAATACTTTTTTTGTAGCCCCAGTTCGCAACAAGGTCTTTTCCTCTATTGGACCCTACCCAGAACAGCGCCAGCGCACCCAGATAGTACGCTCCGTAAAAAGCAAAATCGATCAGCATACTTTGAAACTGGTCAAGTTGAAAGTAATGCTTACAAAATGGAATGAACACGCTGTTCCCCGCGGCGATGAAACCCCAGAAAAAGAAAACTGTGGTCAGTGTACTGAGCGCTCCGTAATTGGTAGTTGACTTGTGATCAGACATATTTCAATAGATTGTCTGACCAAGGTAACAGAATGCTTGTCTTATCCGACGTTTTTGGAAAGATTATTTACACTATCTGATATGGATAACATGGTTTTCACTGCTGCTACAATGCCTTTGGTGTGGAATCCACACTCCTCCCAAAGCTCTTCCTGTGTACCATGATGAATATATTTATCAGGGATACCCAAACGTACGATTTCGGCTTGATACTTTTGATCTGCCATGAATTCGAGCACAGCTGATCCAAAACCTCCCATCAGACAACCATCTTCTACAGTGATCACTTTCTTGAACTTGCTGAATACTTCGTGCAACAGCACTTCGTCGATCGGTTTCACAAAACGCATGTCGTAATGTGCTGCGGAAACGCCAATGGATTGAAGTTCTTGTATCGCCTCCTGAGCGAAATTACCCGGGTGACCAATGGTCAGGATGGCGATATCCTCCCCAGAAGTGACTTTTCGTCCGGTTCCAACTTTAATTTCTTTGAAGGCAGTTTTCCACTCGGTCATGACACCATTGCCTCTTGGATAACGAATGGTAAAAGGCCCTTGATCAGGGAGTTGTGCTGTATACATCAAATTACGGAGCTCCGATTCATTCATAGGTGCAGAAACCACCATGTTCGGAATACTTCGCATGTATGCAATGTCGTAGGCTCCATGATGGGTTGCGCCATCTGCACCTACTAAGCCTCCGCGGTCGAGACAGAACACGACGTTGAGGTTTTGCAGAGCCACGTCATGCAACACCTGATCGTAGGCACGCTGCATGAATGAAGAGTAAATATTGCAAAAAGGAACCAAGCCCTGAGTTGCCAAGCCCGCTGAGAATGTTACCGCGTGTTGTTCTGCAATGCCTACGTCAAACGAGCGTTCCGGCATGGCTTCCATCATGATATTGAGTGAACATCCCGAAGGCATAGCTGGGGTGATACCCATAATCTTTTCATTTTCTTCAGCCAATTCAACGATAGAATGACCAAAGACATCTTGATATTTTGGAGGTTGGGGAGACTTAGGAATAATCTTAACGATCTCTCCGGTTTCTTTATTGAAGACACCGGGCGCATGCCACTTGGTCGGATTGCCTTCCTCTGAGAATTTATATCCAGCGCCTTTTCGTGTTACACAATGAAGAATCTTTGGTCCGGGAATATCCTTTAGGTCTTCCAGAATACGAGCCAAACCAACCACATCGTGGCCATCTACAGGACCGAAATACCTGAATTTAAGAGATTCGAAGAAGTTACTTTGTTTCAGCAACGATCCTTTCAAGGCCGTAGAGATTTTCGATGCAACTGTCTGCGCGTCCGGTCCGAATTTAGAAATCTTACCCAGCAATTTCCAGACCTCGTCTTTAACTTTATTGTAGGTATGAGAGGTCGTGATATCGGTAAGGTATTCCTTAAGTGCTCCTACATTTGGGTCGATCGACATACAATTGTCGTTCAGGATCACGAGCAGGTTGGCATCCTTTTCAAATCCTGCGTGGTTCAATCCTTCGAAAGCCAAACCGGCCGTCATGGCACCATCACCGATCACGGCAATGTGCTGACGTTGTTTTTCTCCTTTGTATTTGCTTGCGACGGCCATTCCCAATGCGGCAGAGATAGATGTGGATGAATGTCCTACCCCAAATGTATCGTATTCGCTTTCTGAACGTTTTGGAAACCCTGAAATTCCACCCTTTAAACGATTCGTATGAAAACGCTCTCTTCTTCCTGTAAGAATCTTGTGTCCGTAGGCCTGGTGACCGACATCCCAAACGAGTTGATCCTCCGGCGTGTTGAACACATAATGCAGAGCAACTGTAAGTTCTACCACACCAAGGCTAGCACCGAAGTGACTGTTGCCTATTTCCGAGATGACATCAACAATGTACTGACGTACTTCATCAGAGATCTGAGGAAGGTCATCCACAGAGAATTTCTCCCGCATATCAGAGGGGACGACAATTTGTTCCAGAAGAGGACCTGCTTTATAATGCTCCATAACCGTAAGGGTGTAAAGTTAGGGTGAATACCTAGAACAAACAAATGGGAGATTTATTTTGTTCGCGGCAGATTTTAATAATTGAACAAAGAGCAAGGAGAAATGATTTGCGGGGCTGTTTTCAGAGTGAGAATGAGCGTGAGTGCGAACTTCGGTGCTTTTTAGGAACAAAGAATTGTCTCGACTCTATCAGTGAAGCGGTCTATGCTCTATAATCCATCAGCGCAGCGGTCCAATTTCAGAGTGAGATTGAGAACGGAGAGCGGTTTTTTATTTTGTCGTGAGAAAGTCTTTGTTCTTTGTTCCTTGTTTCTTGTTCAGAAAATCACTTCATGTATAGCCGACGATTTTCCTTAAATCTCTTTCAGACAATCCGCTAATCCTTTAATTAAATTATAGTAAAACCTGTCCTCTGAAGAGAGTTCATCAATTGAAATGAACAATGTGATGACATTAGCACCTGTATGTCTAAAAATGTATTGATGCAACAAATTTGGATTATCGTTCGAATAGTATTCATGTGTTCCTGCTTTATAACCCAATTCACCGAGTTGCTGTTTTAGCTTTTCAAGCAGTTTTTTAAAGGAAGCTTCATCCGTAATGGTTGGTTTTTGAATTTCCTCCCATTTCAGTTGACCTTTTGCCCCGCCAAAATGGATATGAATGTTGTTTTCATGGTGTGAAGAGGCAGAACGGACCACAAATACCCAATCTCTTTTTTTTATAAATTGTTTTAAATCTTCGCAAAAGATCTGAGCTCCAAGTGGTCCATTAATCGTGTCATTTGCCAAATCAGGATTGATGTCAAGTTGATATTTTATATCATCAATCAACTCACCACTAGAGAAACATTCATTACTGATAAAATTAAATCCCCCATAATCCGCTAAGGTATTGGTGAAGTGCGAGATGCTTCTTTCCCCGCGCCCTATCGGATTAATAATGTGAATATTCGACCCTTCATTGATCCTACGGACTCCATAGGCTGTATTGGGAATAAAATGTTCCAAAACAATGGTGTCAAATATTTTTACTGAAGAATCTGATTTATCCCATTTTATTCGTAATTGTGATGAACTTCGCACAGCTTCGAAGATTTCGTTGTCTGTGAAGTTTAGTCTAGCTTGGATAATTGGTAGTGTTCGCTTTCTGATAGGAACCAAAATTCCTAAAAAGCTATTTATTCGTGGAGTAAAGCTTGCTTCGAGTAATCGTACCCGTTCATTGATTTCCTTTGTTTTCTTTTCATTTTCGATTTCTTCAACGAAACCGGAGGCAATAATACCGGCTGGTACCGCAAAAATGGCAATGGAAAGGATCCCCACCCCGGTTGCCAAAAGCATTCCTACAGGGGTAACGGGTGAAAAATCTCCGTATCCTCCTATATCACCAATGAATTTAGAGAAAGACCAAAGCATTGCAGCCCAAATACTTGAAAAATGATTAGGTTGAGCAACATTTTCGACATGATATAATAAGACGGAGAGAACAAACGTCAACAAAATGACTATTTGCAAAGAGATAAAAAGCTCAGCTCTTTTGTTTCGGGTAGCTTTAACGATAAAATCAAACGATTTCATATATCTTGCCAACCGCAATATTCTGATAACTCTTAATACTTTGGAAGCCTGCCATGATATTCCTAGAAATGACATAGAGAGCAAATAAGGTAAGATTGCCGCAAGATCAATAAGCGCATAAAAGCTGAACATGTATCGAAGCCTTCCACTAAATCCATTATACCTTTCAGATATTAAGTCGGCTGTCCACAACCTAAGAACATATTCAATGGAAAATATAATAATACAGATGAAATCAATTGATTCAAATACAATCCGATAATTCTGAAATTTTGGGTCAACTTCTAATATGGTCAAAACAACCAATAGAAGGATTAGGGATATAATTCCGCCATTGACGACTTTTGAAAACACATTTGTTTTAATGTTGTGTTCATTGAGCACTGCAGCTATTTTCTCTTTCATCGTAATAAGCATAAATTTATGTAAAAATGGTAAGGATAATGAAATCAAACTGCATTGATTTGCAACCCAAATCGGTAAATTTCAAAATGAGTAGTTAAAATGAATATCAGAGCGGTTGATCAGAGTGAGAATCAGAGCGAAGAGCGGCAGAATTTCAGAGTGAGCCTGAGAGTAGAGTGCGAACTTCGGTGCTTTTTAGGAACAAAGAATTGTCTCGACTCTATAAGTGAAGCGGTCTATGCTCTATAATCCATCAGCGCAGCGGTCCAATTACAGAGCGAGAATGAGAGCGAAGAGCGAAGAAGTCTTAAAGTCCTGAGGTCCCGAAATCCATCTCCTCACAACTGTTTCAATTTCAATTCCAGCGCTTTTGTGATGAGGTTTCTTTCGGAGGCATTGATCTCCAATTCGGAGGCAAAACTGCCAAAGTTTGATACACCTTCTTTGACTTCTTCGATGATGTCAGCGGCGTTTTTGATAGAAAAATGGTGTGCAAGTGTGAGTAATTCTTTGCGTCCAGGTTCTTTATAGTGGTTCGCTACCGAAAGACTGTGGTATCCGCCTTGCTTCGGGGAATAGGTGAGATCATAAGCTGGAGAGAATTGCCATTTACCTGCTGCATCCATTAGAAAAGCAACGTTTTTGCTGTGGTCATCCATATTTAAGGAGCAGACATTGAAAACGGCCAATCGAAACACCTTTTCACATGCGCTAAGATTGTTTTCCAAGCGGTTGGCGGCATCCATCACATGGCCGTAATCCATGGTGCTCAGACGGAAATTGTCGTGTAGTAAACCACAAGCGGAGTGTAGGTGCAGGTGTTTTCCATTTTGTACGTCAAAGCGTTTAGTACCGAAGAATGTATGTCCTTTGGCGCTGAAAAATAACTTGGAGGGCGACATCATGATCCCAGAAGCTGCTGCCATGCGCGCATAGGCAAACTCAATCTTGGCAATATCCTTGAAATCAGTTAATGCCGGGAATTTAATGATCCAAGGTTCTGAATCCAGTTCATATTGCGTACTGAATGAATCAGAAGCGGGTTGGTAGTTCACAAAGATTTTTGGTCGTGCACCTACAGAAT
>Ga0315906_10004750_pt1 | contig 17285 bp, 16 predicted proteins | sample LakEriMetagenome_4_FD_203526 | JGI IMG/M metagenome (GOLD analysis project Ga0315906, IMG submission 203526) | Freshwater fungal communities from buoy surface, Lake Erie, Ohio, United States - Buoy 2 MA122 | ecosystem: Environmental > Aquatic > Freshwater > Lake > Lake biofilm | place: USA... | reverse complement strand
AAACTTGCATCCATTATGCATGTTACTCCATGCACAGCTTTAACAAAACCCTCCGTAGAACATGAATTTACAATGTGTCTGCATGGAAAATGGTACCTGTTGAAATGCCACAACGAGATAATTGATCAATCCCATCCCGTAAATTCTTTGGACGCCGAAATTCTAACAAGCTATATTTTATCCCCGATTCTTGGGATCAATGACCTAAAAACAGACGAACGCATAGAATTCATCAGTGGCGCAGAACCGTTGAGCAGCCTGGAGGAAAAGATTATTAAAGGTAAATACTCAGTTGGATTTATTTTATTTCCTGCAACAATGGATCAGGTGAAAAGAGTTGCAGACAATAACATGATCATGCCACCTAAATCAACATGGGTAGAACCAAAATTAAGAAGTGGTCTCACTATCTATCCAATCAACGAATGATTGCAGAGCGTCTTTCTGAATTGCTACAAAAATTACCAGCATCAGTGACGTTGGTAGCTGTATCCAAAACGAAACCCGTTTCAGCAATACTCGAAGCTTATGATTTGGGGCAACGGGATTTTGGAGAAAATAAAGTTCAGGAGCTTGTTGATAAGTACGAACAGCTTCCAAAAGATATTCGTTGGCACCTCATAGGTCATCTACAAAGCAATAAAGTGAAATATATTGCTCCATTTGTGCATTTGATACACTCCGTTGACAGCCTCAAACTTCTAAAAGAGATCAATAAACAAGGAGCAAAAAACCACAGAACGATTGACTGTTTGTTGCAATTTCACATTGCTCAGGAGGAAACAAAATTCGGACTCAATCTTGCAGAAGCTATCGAGTTATTAGAATCTGAAGATTTCAAAAGCTTTAATCATGTTCGTATCTGCGGAGTAATGGGCATGGCATCATTTACGGAAGACTTTGAACTCATCCGAACCGAATTCAGAACATTAAAAGGAAATTATTCCACCCTTAAAGAACGGTTCTTCAATGACTCCAATTACTTTAAGGAATTGTCCTTCGGAATGAGCAGTGATTATTCCTTAGCCATTGAGGAAGGCAGCACGATGATTCGTGTCGGAAGCACGCTTTTTGGTGAACGCTGAAAATTCGCACGGAAATCGTAAATTTACATCAAATCACTTCTGCTTGTTTGAATTCTTATCTATAGACACCTCTCATACGTCTGATGTTTTTGAAAAACATCAGTATAAACTAGCATACCGAATTTCCTTAATTTTTTCGCTTCTTTTTATTATAATTTCCATACTTTACTCCATTACGGATAAAGACGCAAAATACTTTACGCTTGCCACTGCTTTAGTGAGTATCGGTTCATTTTTATACCTTAAAAAAACAACAAATTTTCGAGTTGTTTTTTGGATATATGCTGTTTCAGGAACGTGTCTTATTTTTAGCGCATTATTTTCGATTCCAAATGTGTCACATCTTACCGATATTATTTGGATTTTCGTATGCGTGTGGTTGGCATATGTTGGACTCGGTAAGAATATCGGAAATCTTTTTTTAGTGGTATCGAGCTTATTGTTAGGTATTTTCTTCATTTTCTTTCTAAATAATCATATACTCCAATTAACTCCGTTAACTCAATTGGATTTGACGGTTGCAATTATTGAGACCGCGTGTGCATGCTTTGCTTTTGGATACTTGACGAGTATTTTCGTACAAATGCAGAAATATCGAGAGGAACAAATTCAGCAAAAATCAGAGGAAATATTAACTCTCAACTCTGAAATTCACTCTAACGAACGAATGGTTGCCCTTGGGGACATGACGATGGGATTGGCCCATGACTTAAACTCTCCACTTTCTTCTGTAAAATTTGGTGTAGCCAACCTTAAAGAATCGCTTACTGAAGTAATGGAGCAAAATTTCCGTTTGTTGAATGAGGACGAGCTTAAAGAAATTTATTCTTTCAGCATATTGCTTAGCAAACGTCAAATAGTAGGGGGACTGAATGCCATTCGAATAAAACAAGAACTACAAAGTATCCTCGAAAACAGAATCAATTTCGATCAAAGTCAAAATGCTGAAGCTTGGGCAGATAAACTGCTCAAATGCAGTGTCTCAGGAATCGATTTAGAAATCATAGAATGTGTTTTGCGATCTAAAAATCCTTCGGAATATATGACCACGTTGCGTAATATGGTCGTGATTTTTCAAATGCTTAACATTATCGAGCATGCAGGCAATCAATCGTCAGAGGTCATTACAGGATTAAGAAACTTCACAAACTCAGCAAAACTTGAAACACCTGAGTTAATTCCGCTAAAGGAAAATGTAGCAATGGTTCTCCAGATTCTCATTTCAAGGTTTACGGAAGCCATAGATATCTCCATTGATATTCCTGATGACTTATCGATAAGGGCTTTGCCAAGAGACCTTTTTCAAATTTGGTCCAACATACTTAAAAATGCAATTGAGGCACTGGAAGCAAGAGCAAATGGCTATATTCGGATTAAAGCAGAACAGAAGAATGATAATTCAATTTTAATCTCATTTTCTAACAACGGCCCGAAAATCCCTGATGAATCAAAAATAAAAATCTTTGAACGTTTTACATCATCTAAATCAACAGGGAATTCCGGATTTGGATTACACATCGTTATGGAGATCATCAAGCGAAATAGCTGGAATATTGAACTTGAATCTGATGAGCAGAATACTTCCTTTCTCATCACTCTTCGCAACAACTGATCCTTCATGAAAACAAAAAAAGAAATTGTCGATAACTGGTTACCTCGTTACACCGGTAACGAATTGTCAAATTTCGGCGAATATATACTACTATGTAATTTTCAAAATTACGTCGAGAAATTTGCGGCCATGCACGGAGTAGAAATTGTTGGTTCCGGTCGACCGATGCAATGTGCCACAGCAAATGGTATTACCATAATTAATTTCGGTATGGGAAGTGCCTCTGCAGCAACCTGCATGGATTTACTTTCGGCAATTTCGCCCAAGGCTGTTTTGTTTCTTGGAAAATGTGGTGGATTGAAAAAAAAGAACGAAGTCGGTGATTTGGTCCTTCCTATAGCGGCAATTCGTGGCGAGGGAACAAGCAACGATTACTTCCCGCCTGAGGTACCGGCATTGCCTGCTTTTTCATTGCAAAAAGCAATTTCAACGACTATTCGAGATTTTGATAGGGATTACTGGACAGGAACGATTTACACCACAAACAGAAGAGTTTGGGAACATGACGATGAATTTAAAAGTTACCTTCAAAAGGTTAGAGCCATTGCCATTGATATGGAAACGGCTACCATATTTACGGTCGGTTTTGCAAATAAAATCCCAACTGGGGCGCTGCTTTTGATATCAGATCAACCGATGATCCCTGAGGGTGTTAAAACTGAAAAAAGCGACAGCGTGGTCACCTCTCAATTTGTAGACAACCATCTGACAATTGGTATTGAATCTCTGAAGCAACTGATTAACAACGGCAATACGGTTAAACACCTTAGGTTTTAGACAAATGCCGGTGAAAAAACAATTATATTTAATGGGATTGATGACCTTACTCATTTTTCCTATTCCTTCGTTTGTTGCTCTTTATTTTCTGGAAGACATCAAGTTGACCACATTTCTGGCATTCAAAGATTTTAAGATTCAAAACATAGCTTTTGGCGGATTGACCGGAATTTCCTATGCTATTTTTGTTTATTACATTACCCGTCATCCGATTTTTCGAAAAATCCCTTTGAATGTTGAAGAGCTCATACGTAAATCAGGTATCAACCTGCCTGATGCCATCTTCTTGTCGTTCTGTGCAGGACTTGGTGAAGAATTGCTTTTTCGAAGCGGTGTACAACATTATCTAGGGATAATTCTAACATCTATTATTTTCGTGGCAGTGCATGGGTACTTTAGCCTGAATCCGCCTCTCAAATCTCTGTACGGGCTACTGGTACTTCCTTTCATTCTTATTCTTGGTTTTGGTTTTAATCAATGGGGACTTTGGTTTGCCGTGAGTGCCCATTTCTTCTATGACCTTGTCTTGTTTTCCTTTATTCTGAAAGAGAAAAAACTACCGGTAGACGATTTTTAAGCGTGTCGTTTGGCGCACAAGCAAACAAGAAGGAAGGACAGTAGTTCGATCACAAACCAATACCTCCAGAGACCTGTTCGTACAAAAAGATTCAGGAATAGACACCATAAATCCTGCGCCATTCAATTGAAGCTCATTTAAATATGGTAACTCCCCCATACTTTCAGGTATTTTTTCAAGTGCATTCATAGAAAGATTCAGAAATCGCAATGAGGCACACCAACCTATTTCAGCAGGAAGTTCTTTAAGTTGATTGTAATTCAATGTGAGTCGCTCCAAGGATTTTAATTTTCCAATACTTGCCGGAAGTTCACTCAATTGATTATTTGCAGCGAGCAATTGTTCTAAACTCTCAAGCTCACACACTGACTCGGGCAGCTCTTTTAAATCATTGAACTGGAGGGAAAGTATTTTTAACTTTTTAAGGCTGGTAATTTTTGGCGAAATATACACGAGCTTGTTTGATCCCAAATAGAGTTCTTCCAATTCCGTTAAATTTTCTATCGCATCCGGAATACTGTCAATGTTGTTGCGAAATAAATCCAAAACCTGTAGATTCTTTCTTTTAAAAACTGAATCCGGGATGGAACTTATGCCCTGATGAGAATAGCTGTATCTAACCCTGTTACGATCAATAGTTGGAAGAAGACAAGAATAAACGAGGAAAACAATGGAAAACATTGTTAAAAAAACCAAACCTCTAAATCGGTTTATCATGCCAGTGAATGATTTTGTATATTTGGTATGGTATTTATAGTGAATTCTTAAACTTTAAAAATAACAAAATGAAAACTAGAACAATTTTCTTTTTAACAGCATTGTTGTTGACTTGTTTCAATGCCGCATTTAGTCAGGATAAAACTCCGGAGGAACGAGCCAAGCTTCTTACCGAAAAAATGACAAAATCCCTTTTACTGTCTACTGAGCAACAAGAAAAGATACTTTCTCTGAATACAGGTATTGCTCAAAAAAATGATGCCATCCGAAAAAATGTCAACATGAATGAAGAGCAGAAAAAAGAGGCGATTAAAGGAAATCTGGAAGGACGTAAAGCTGGTTTACAACAAATTCTGAACGAAGAACAGTTTAAGAAATTTGAACGAATGGAAGCAAAACGTAAAGCACAGATCGAAAAGAAACGTCAGGAGAACAAACAAACCATTGAACAAAAAGACGATCTATAATTGATAATCCGATTTAAAGAAAATGAAGGGGTCTGCGATGGCCCCTTTTTTATTTGAGTTTTTGTGCGAAGACCTTTTTGAATTTCTCTACTTTTGGTCGAACGACTGATTGACAGTACATGTTGCCCGGATTGATTTCAAAATAATTGTGGTGGTAATCCTCCGCGACATAAAAAGTTTCGAGTGGAACAATCTCGGTTACGATAGGCTTTTCCCATACGTTCTCATCTGTTAGCCTTTGCTTGTATTCTTCTGAATGTATCCGCTGTTCTTCATTGTGATAAAAGATCACTGAACGGTATTGTGTACCAATGTCGTATCCTTGTCGGTTTAGTTGTGTTGGATCATGCACGAACCAAAACACCTCAAGCAGCTCATCAAAGCTTATTTTTTCGTCGTCATAAACTACTCTTGCAACCTCCGCGTGGCCGGTAGTACCTTTGCACACCTCCTCGTAAGTTGGATGCAGTGTCTGACCACCACAGTAACCGGGAAAAACATCCAGCACTCCGTCCATTTCCTTAAAACACGCTTCGATGCACCAAAAACATCCAGCCCCTAATGTCGCTTCTCTTTGCATATTCAAAAATAATAAATCATAAGGGATTGAAGACCTGCATCCCTAAGGCAAGATCTCCACTTTACAATTCATGGGAACCGCGTCATAAATTTCTTCTATTTCCGTATCCGTAACGGCAACGCATCCTGCCGTCCAGTCCACCCATCGTTGAAATTTACCAACCCAATTGAATTTCTTATTTATACCGTGGATAAGAATTAACCCACCTGCTTTTTTCCCATTTTTCCTTGCTACAGGATCATCAGCTGGATAAGAAATCTTCAATGAACGGTGATAATTTGGATGTATACGCTTTTTATTTATAAAGTATTCTCCTTCCGGAGTTTTGAAATCTCCTTCAAATCGTTTAGGTCCTTCCGGATGTATAAAAAATGGCCAATTCGCACCAAGCGCAATAGTATAGCTGGCCAATTGATTCTTTTGGTAATACAAGGTCATTTTTCTTTGCGATTTGTCAATCTGAATAAAATCTACCCTTGCCCCTGCCTCCAATTGTCGCTCCGGCCATAGATAATATCCAGTTCCTACGACTGTCGCTGTCATGAATATGACCATCAAGAACATTCTCTTTAAACACATGTGTCAAAAATTTAACTCCACTAAGATAATTATCCCAAATTAAAAAGTTACTACCGTAATTCTCGGTAAATTCGTCGAATGCTTCAAAGCTATTCCAGAAACTTCTGGTTACTTTCTTTTGCGATGTTTCTTTTCATGACCAGCTTTAATCTGATCATGCCGGAATTGAATCAATTTATCACTTCACTGGGTGGCGCGGATCAAAAGGGACTTGTCATTTCTTTATTTACTATATCAGCCGGATTTTCGAGACCATTCTCGGGCAAACTTTCCGATTTAATCGGCCGAAAGAAGGTCATGTGGGTGGGTATTATTATTTGCTTTATTGTTTCCTTACTCTACCCCTTGTCCTTTTCAGTTTGGTTCTTTTTAACATTGCGCTTTATCCATGGATTCAGTGCCGGGTTCAGTCCAACAGGTGCGACCGCCCTCGTTACCGACTTATTGCCCGACAACAACCGAGGCGCTGGGATGGGCATTTGGGGAACTTTTATTTCGCTAGGTATCGGAATCGGTCAGTCTCTTGGAAGTTACATTCAGCTGACTTTGGGTATGACCAATTTATTTATCATCGCCGCTATATTTTCAGCATTGGCAGCCATACTTTTACATGCAGTCACTGAAACACTCGAAAGACCGGTACCTTTTGAATTAAAACACTTAAAAATAACCTGGAAAGATGTTTTTGAGCCGTCAGTGTTGCCCGCAGCGATCGTCATGTTCCTCTCCGCCATGTGTTCGGGGATCATTTTCGTTTTGACACCTGATCTTTCCGGTTTTTTAGGGATTTCAAACAAAGGATTCTTCTTCGGAATCTACGTTATTTCGACAATTGTAATACGCCTCTTGACGAGCTCGCTTTCCGACCGAATCGGACGAAGGAAAGCACTTCTTATCGGTATGTCGATACTTGCCATCAGCATGGTACTTATTGCCTTTGCAAAAGATGTACAATCTTATATTCTAGCATCAGTAGTATTCGGTTTGGCTACTGGGATGTCGAGCCCTACTCTATTTGCCTGGACAGCCGACCTTTCACATAAAGAACGAAGAGGTGTTGGTGCAGGAACTATGTTTATTGCTCTGGAATTAGGCATCATGGCGGGATCCTTGTCTACTATGCTCATCTATTCGAATACCATGGAAACCATCAAAGGTGCATTTTTAATCGGTGCAGGAATGGCGGTATTATGCCTTTTGTTTTTAATTTTTCATTTGAAAACCTATGCCTCTGAATCACTTCCAGATGCGTGAAGGTATTTCCTAACGGCATAATGACCAAGGTAGATGAATGGTGTAAGCAAAATTGCTATAACTAATTTCAAAACATAATTTGTTGGAGCAATTTTGAAAAACTCACTCAATGAGAGGGACCCTGGAAGCACAAATCCAATATACAGAACCACAAAAGAATCAATAAGCTGGGAAACAACCGTACTCCCTGTACTTCGTAGCCAAATCCACCTGTTTCCGGTTTTCTGTTTAATCCATTGAAAGAGCGTCGCATCGATCAATTGTGAGATAAGAAAAGCACAAATACTCCCAATGATCACACTTTGTGCCTGACCAAAAACATGATGAAATTCGCTGTCAGTAGACAAACCACTTCCAGGAATCTCTTTTGCAGGAAGAAGCAATGCAATCCCCACAACAATAAAACAATACAAGATCAATCCGGCTGTTACCCAAGAGAGTCTGCGAACTACACGTTCACCATAAAATTCGTTCAACAAATCTGTTAAAATGAATACAATTGGCCAAGGAAGAACTCCTACAATCGTGGTAAATGGTCCCAGCTCAAAAAATCCCAAATTGATTTTAAGTGGAATTTCGATTAACTTATTACTTATGAGCTCTGCTGTTATTGCATTTGTAATGAACAATCCTGCAAGAATTACAAAAAGCCACTGACGTTTGCTGTTTGGGGTATTTATTTCCATTATTTTTCAGGTTCACCCCAGTCGAGTCTTTTTGCCTTTATAAATCTGGCAATAAAATACTTGCTGGTTTTAAAGTTATCAATAGTCACCCCTCTGGAGGTGGAAGAATGAATGAACTTAATTGCCGTAGGTGATACTTCCACAACCATCGCTACGTGACCAACCCTGGTTGAATTCACATCACTGCCCTTAAAGAACATTAGATCACCTGGTCGAATCTCAGATAACTTCACGGTTTTGCCAAGCTCAGCCATGCCATAACTCGAATGGACCAGACTAAACCCAAAGTTTCCAAATATATAGGAAATAAAACCTGAACAATCGAATCCTGAAGGAGTTGTTCCCGCATAACGATACGGAGTTCCAAGAAAGCGTTTGGCAAAGCTGATCAATTCATCAACTTCTTTACTATTCTTTAGAGGAACAAAGGTTGTATCGGGAGCAATACGAACAGTATCCTTGACTACATTTACATTCAAAGAATCCTGATAAACAAGCGTTTGTCCCTGTGCTCTTAAACTGAAAAAAGAGACAACCAAAATCAAATATTTTAGCCTTAGAAAATAAGCCGGCATTGCAGTTGCAAAAATATCACTAATTTCGGTACCCTTTTGATTTGTCTATGCAACCTTTCGAACCAGGTAATTTGACCAAGTTATACTACTCTATTGGAGAGGTTGCTGATATGTTTGATGTCAACACATCTCTTATTCGGTTTTGGGAAAAAGAATTCAAGATTATCCGTCCAAAGAAAAACACCAAAGGAAACCGCTTGTTTATGGTGAAGGACATTGAAGTCTTCCATCAAATTTACACCTTAGTCAAGCTGGAAGGATACACCCTTGAAGGGGCAAAAAAAGCACTTAAAGATTCCAAAACGCATACTGAATCAAACGAACAACCCCTTGATGAGGTAATTAAAAAACTGGAGGCCATTAAACAAAAGTTGCACTCCCTTAAAAATCATAAGAATTAGCGCTTAAACGGATTGGGGACGAATCTTGGCACCCGTTTCTGATACTCCGAGTAATCCGGATATTTTCCTGAAGAAATTTCTTCTGAAAAATCAGAACTTCCTTTGAATAATATTACAAGGAGCAAACAACCTGCAATGGACCAGTTCAACCACTCTCCTGTTGCAACGACACTGAATAAATAGAAAACGATCCAAATGGCTTGTTCACAAGAATAATTCGGATGCCTCACGACAGACCATAATCCTTTATCGACAAAACCCTTGGAGTATTCCCCCAAATCCTCTCCAGAGGACAACCGACGGTGTTTTTCAGTTTGAAAATCGTATTGTTGCTGATCAGCTGTAAACTCCAGAGCCACCAAAATAACGAAAAGACCTGAAAGGAGATAATCCAACCATCCAAGTTCGGAGACATTTTCCGAAAGGGAGGTCAGCACAGGTAAAGTGAACAAGAAAATGAGAACGTTTTGATAGGCACTGATAAAAAATAAGTTAAATAGCATCCAGACAAATTTGTTGTTGAATCCTGGTCTTTCACGCAGTATCTGCCAACGGTAGTCCTCTTCTCCAGCCCAGAATTTGAGTGTATATGCCCCTCGTCTGGCAAAATTATAGGTAAGACGAACACCCCAGATTGTCACAAGAACAGACATAAGAATCATTCGGTCATTCATACCCCCAGACCAAGTCATAAACCATACATATACGATTGGGACAATACTCCACAATTTATCCACCTGCGAATTGTTTCGACTCAGCTCACCCACTATAAAACAATACATGATCACACCCACAACTATCCAAATTGTCTGAATTAGAATTTCCCATTGCACTGAAGTCAGCGGAGTTCCGAAATAAAAGGTAACAACAGGCATTACAATGACTGTAAAAATTAGTAGTAGAATTGTCAACAACATAGTTTTTTAAATTTAAATCAAACAATAAACAAACACATTCTTAAGCCCAATGTTCAGCCCCTAATTTTCTTTTTCATATTCACCCGAAAGCGTATACCATCCAAAAATAGACAGACCAACGGTCACAATTGGTGTGAGAATTCCAACAATAATAATCCCGAACACAATATCATCGGTGCCTTTTGGATGTAAAATTTTTGGTAAGCCTAATTTAATAACACCAAAATAAGCCACCAAAAGAGCGAGTAACCACCAGAGGATTCCAGTATATTTTTTAATTGGTAATTGTTTCAAATTCAAACGCTTTCCTTTCCAATCACTTTTAACAAATAAGGCACCTATTACAAAACAAATCAAACTCACCCCAATCGGATACCACAATCCTTCCAAATAAGGCTGCTGAATTGAGCTGTCTAAGCTAGCTTGAGTAGCGAGGTAAGTAGAAATCGCTGGCAGCAAACCTCCAAAAACGCCATTTCCAATGTGGTACGGGAGAGACATGGATGTATATCGGATCTGCACAGGAAAAAGTTCCACCAAAAAGGCTGCAATAGGACCATAGACCATGGTCACAAAGATGACCTGAATAAAAATCAACAAGATCAAATTCCATTTCAGTTGAGGCGGTAAAACTCTGGAAATCTTCTTATCAACCTTTCCGGTATGCAGTTTTTCTGTGTGTTTCTCTTTTATTCCGTTATGAAAAGTTATCAAATTCTTTTTATCAGAATGTACTTCCTTCACTACAGTCAACGAGCTTGTATCACATGTCATATACATCGCCTGGTAGATGGGCCGATAGCTCAAGGCAGCGATCAACATTCCGAACAACATGATGTGTTTCCTTCCAATTCTGTCAGACAACCATCCAAACAAAAGGAAGAAAGGCGTACCCATCAGAAGCGCAGTAGTCATTATACTGTCAGATTGGGCTTTATCCACATAACACACCTTCTCTAGAAAACTCATCGCATAGAACTGTCCTGTATACCATACGACCCCTTGTCCCATAGCAGCCCCAAACAAGGCCAGTAAAACAAATTTGAAATTTTCCTTCTTCCCAAAGCTCTCCTTAAGAGGATTTTTGGTAATTCTCCCCTCCTCTTTCACTTTTTGAAAAAGAGGAGATTCGCTCATGTTGCTTCGAATAACATATGAAACCAATACCATTAAGATAGATGCCCAAAAAGGTATTCTCCAGCCCCAATTATCAAAATCCTCAGGCGACATGGATGTCCTTGTGAGCATAATTACCAGAAGAGAAACAAACAATCCAATGGTGGCAGTCGTCTGAATCCAGGAGGTCCAAAATCCACGTCTGTTTTCGGGAGAATGTTCGGCAACATAGGTTGCGGCTCCACCGTATTCTCCTCCCAACGCCAAGCCCTGAAGTAATCTCAAAATCAAGACGAGCAATGGGGCAAGAAAACCGATTTGTTCGTAAGATGGAATGCAGCCAATTGCGAAGGTAGCCCCACCCATAAGTAACAGTGTAACCATGAAGGTATGCTTCCTTCCAATCAAATCTCCCAATCTACCAAAGAATAAAGCACCAAATGGTCTCACAACAAACCCTGCAGCGAAAGTAGCGAGCGTAGACAGAAATGCAGCAGTTGGATTTGCAGATGGAAAGAACTTTTCTGCAAGAATGGAGGCTAGACTACCAAAAATGTAGAAATCGTACCATTCGATGAGCGTTCCAACGGAAGATGCCCCGATCACTTTCCAAATTCCAGAATTTCTCATAACTCAAATTTGACTCTTAAATTAAAAAATAGTAGAGTGACTTTAGTCAATTTATCTGGATAAACTGCGTAGGTAATTCAAAGCATCCGTAAGCTCGTGCTCATAGACAATAGAATTATAATCTGCATTTCCGATCCCGTTAAGTAAAACACAATTTATCCGACCGGAAGTGTTTTTTTTATCATTTCGACAGAGCTGAACGATATCTGAAACACTATTTTCCGAAATAGCGGGAATTGGAAACAGCGGAAGAATTCTATGTGTTATTTCTTGGAATTCACCCTCGGAAATCATCTTTCGCTGCAAAGAGATATAGCTTTCCGCTATTATTCCCAATGCCACAGCAAATCCGTGATCCATAGGAGATGAATTTAAAAAATACCCCTCCAAGGCATGACCAATTGTATGACCAAAGTTGAGAAGCTTTCTCGGTCCTTTTTCAAATGGATCCTCTGAAACAATGTTTAATTTAATATTAGCTGCCTCTCTGATGAGCTCCAACTCGGGAACAGACTGCAAATCTTTTTCAACTAAACTCTTCCACAGTTTTTGGTCAGCGATAAGCGCATGTTTCAAAATCTCGGCGTATCCATTTAAATACTCTTTTTCGTTGAGCGTTTGCAAAAAACATGGATCTACAATTGTGTAAACAGCATGTTTGAACACCCCTATTTGATTTTTAAATGGACCTAAATCTATGCCGGTTTTTCCGCCGATAGCAGCATCTACCATTCCAAGAAGAGTTGTAGGAATATTGATAAAATCTACCCCTCTTTTGTATACAGCTGCAATAAAACCACCCATATCTGTTACTACACCACCGCCAAGATTTATAACCAGGTCACCCCTTCCTATTTCATATTCAGACATGGCCTGCCAAACCTGAAAACATACCTCCATGACCTTGTTCTCTTCACCGCAAGGAAGAAGCATTATCTCCGCGTCTTTTAATTCTTCGAATGTTGTCAACACATATTCAAGACAGTGATCATGCGTATTTTCATCAACGATGATAATTTTCTTGTTCTCTTTAAATTTCAATAAAAAACTAGAGAGTTCTGACATTTCCAAGGCACCAAAATAAATACCATCGTGATTTTGTACTGCAGATTTCATAGGAACAAAAGTAAATAATGCATGTATTCAATTATTCAATTCGGACAAAACGAATTACTTTTATGGCATGATCTCTTTTGACAATACAGAAATTGCATTTCGAAGTAAAAGCAAAGCATCACTGAACAGGGCTTATTGGCTTTTCAAGATCATAGGAAATCCCACGATGGTTAAAGTTGGAAAATCGCTGACAATGTTCGCATTGAAAGCCCACTTGCCCATTAATGGTATGATAAAACGAACCATTTTTGCTCAGTTTTGTGGAGGAGAGAATATTACAGAATGTTCAAAAACCATTGATCAGCTATCCAAATTCGGCATTGGGACCATACTCGATTATTCTGTTGAAGGGAAAACGAGTGATGAAGACTTTGAAGCCACCGTGCAGGAAATAATAGATACTATTCTAACCGCAGCAAAACATTCTTCTATTCCCTTTGCTGTATTTAAAATTACAGGAATAGCTGAATTTTCCATCCTTGAAAAATCGAACAATAATTTTGAAGATCTGAACGATGATGAAAGGGAACGCTATCAAAAAATCGTATCCAGGGTAGACAAAATTTGTAAATCCGCCTTTGATAACAAGGTGCCTGTGTTTATCGATGCCGAAGAATCATGGATTCAGGATACTATAGATAGAATATGTCTCGATATGATGAAGAAATACAATAGATCCGAGTCAATTGTATTTAACACACTTCAAATGTACCGACATGACAGACTTTCATATTTAAATGAAATGATTGATTTAGCCAAAAAAGGTGGTTTTCATTACGGTATTAAACTCGTGAGAGGTGCATACATGGAAAAAGAGCGAGAGCGAGCTGAGCAATTTGGATACACTTCTCCCATTCAGCCAAATAAGGAATCAAGTGATCGGGATTTTAATCTAGCACTTGAAACTATCATCGAAAATATTTCTCATGTTTCCTTGTGTGCAGGTACACACAATGAAGAAAGCTCTCTTTATCTGACCGAATTGATTGAGAAGCATGGTCTGGAAAAAAATGATAAACGTATTTATTTCGCACAACTTTTGGGCATGAGCGATCATATTTCATACAATTTATCGGATGGAGGGTACAACGTAGCTAAATATGTGCCTTATGGTCCAGTAAAAGAGGTTATGCCCTATCTCTTAAGAAGGGCAAATGAAAACACCTCTGTAGCAGGACAAACCAGCAGGGAGTTGACCTTGATCATAAGGGAGAAAAAACGACGAAATTCTTAAAACAAAAATCCCGAGACAATCCCGGGATTTTACTAATTCTTCTCTCTTTCTTTAGTTATCGGATTACGTTCACATGACCGGTAACTTTTCTGAAACCCATTGTTTCAAGTGTTCTGTATCGAATCAACCATGTGTATGTACCGTCTTGAACCAATTGGACCTCACCATTGACTCCATAGCTTCCATCCCATCCGACCGTAGCATCGTGTGACTCAAAAACAATTTCTCCCCAACGATTGAAAATATAAAATGAATACTCGTAAGGATCGAATCCAGAAGTAAATACAGGTAAAAACACTTCGTTCACATTATCACCGTCAGGCGTAAAGGTATTGGGTACATAATAAACAACATCCTCTTTAACTATAATTTTAGACCATGCAGTATCGATACATCCAAACTCAGAATATGCTGTCAGAAGAACATCATATTCTCCTCCTTCAGCAGGATATGTGTGAGTAGGGTTCTCTTCTGTAGATGAATTTTGTCCGGTCGGATCCCCAAACATCCATTCATATGTTGTTGCACCATAAGATGTATTCGTAAATAAGATTTCGGTTTCGTAAGTATCAACAACATTCGAAGATGGCTCGAAAGAAGCAACGGGGAGAGCATCCACACAAACTATATCGTCTGCAGTATATGAATTTTCGCAACCATTGTTATCAGTCACAGTTAGAGTAACGTCATAACATCCCGGTGTACCAAACCAATTTGAAACAGAACCACAACCAAGCAATACAGTTCCATCACTAAGTGTCCATACACATTCAGACGAATTCGTAGATGTGTTTGTGAAAGTCACAAAAAGAGGTGCACACCCACGGGCAGAGTCAGGGGTGAAAGATACTTCTGGTATCGCATTTACAGTTACACTAACTTGATCTGAACCTGTACAACCGGCTGCATTGGTTCCAGTAACAGTGTAAATCGTTGTGCCGACAGGTGGAATAAATGTAACGCCATTCTGAATACTATTATCCCAAGAATAAGACGTAGCACCTGAGGCAGATAGCGTTACACCTGCTCCGTCACATACAGTAATGTTATTTCCAGCTGATACAACTGGAAGAGCGTTCACTGTAACAACAACTTGATCCAATGCGGTACATCCTGCGGAGCTTGTGCCGGTAACAGTATAGGTAGCGGTAGAAATTGGCTGAAAAGCCACGCCATCAACGACGCCATTATTCCATGTTAAATTAGAACCTCCAGTGGCACTTAACGTGACATTATCACCACTACAAACTAATTGATCAGGACCTGCAGAAATGATCGGATTGGGATTTGAAGTAACGCTTAGCTGATTTGTGGCTGTACAACCTTGAGCACTAGTTCCCGTTACTGTATATACTTGTGTGCCTAAAGAAGGAACAAAGGAAACACCATTCTGGACTCCATTTGTCCATGTGTAGGTATTTGCACCTGATCCAGTGAGAGTAACACTTTGTCCTTGGCAAACTGTCAGATCACTACCCGCATCGACAATTGGTAAAACATTCACGGTAACCGCGACTTGATCAGTTCCAGTACATCCGTTTGCATCCGTTCCAGTTACAGTATATATCAGCGAAGAGATGGGAACAAAAGATACACCATCCGAAACTGAGTTGTCCCAGGAGTAAAATACTGCGCCGGATGCAGATAAAACAACCGATTCATTTTGACAAATAATTTGATCCAAACCTGCATTTAAGGAAGGTAGAGCATTTAAAGAAACTAAAATCTGATCTGTATTTGTACAACCATTAAAATCAGTTCCGGTAACAGTGTAATTTGTGGTCAAAGCAGGTGAAACACTGAAACCATTCCCGGATCCCAAACCATTATCCCAAGAATAAGTCTGTCCACCGGAAGCGTTCAATGTAGCTGAATTTCCGGAACATATCGCCACATCCGGACCAGCATTGATTGCAGGAGTAGGATAAACAGTAATGCTGACCTGATCTGTACCTGAACACAATTCAGGGGAAGTACCTGTAACAGTATATGTCACTGTACCGGTACTCGGCGTAAATGAAACTCCATTAGAAACACCATTATCCCATGTGTAAACCGTGGCTCCGTTAGCATTCAATGTGACATTTACACCGGGACACACAGCTTGATCTACACCAGCATTAACTATTGGCAAAGCGTTGACCGTAACCAGGACCTGGTCAGTATTTGTACATAAATTCAAATCTGTTCCGGTAACGGTGTATAATAGTGTTGTCGCAGGTATAAAACTCGCACCGTTTAGTATAGAATTATCCCATGTATACGTATTTGCACCACTTCCGTTTAATGTTACTGAAATTCCCTCACACACTGCTTGGTCATTACCCGCATTTACAACAGGTAAAGGATTCACAGTTACCGTAACTTGATCTGTTCCTGTGCAGCTATTTGCATCGGTACCTGTGACTGTGTAAGTAGCAGTGAAACCGGGAACGAATGAAATTCCATCAACAACCGAATTGTTCCATACATAGGACACGGCTCCAGAACCGCTCAACACAACAGAAGCCCCAGTACAAACAGCCTGATCAGGACCTGCAGAAATTATCGGGAGAGCATTAACTGTAACTGTTACTTGATCAGAACTAGTACACCCTTGAGCAGATGTTCCTGTAACAGTGTAAGTAACAGAGCCTACAGATGGTGTGAATGTTACCCCATTCACTACTGAATTATCCCACGAGTACGTCGAAGCACCAGAGGCATTAAGGACTGTTGATAGACCTGAACAAAATGCTTGATCCGGACCAGCATTGACATTCGGTAAAGGATTCACCACTAATGTTACATTAGCAACAGAGTCACAACCAATGGATGAAACAAATGTTTCAGAGTAGATTCCAGCAACTGTTTGAGTCAGTCCATGTATGATCGCAGATTGACCTTGACAAATGGTAGTTGTGAAATTTGCAGTAATCACAGTATTTTCTGACACAATAAAAATGGAAGACAATGCTGTACA
>Ga0315906_10004747_pt1 | contig 17289 bp, 20 predicted proteins | sample LakEriMetagenome_4_FD_203526 | JGI IMG/M metagenome (GOLD analysis project Ga0315906, IMG submission 203526) | Freshwater fungal communities from buoy surface, Lake Erie, Ohio, United States - Buoy 2 MA122 | ecosystem: Environmental > Aquatic > Freshwater > Lake > Lake biofilm | place: USA... | reverse complement strand
CATCAGCGCAGCTGTCATCACGTGGAAACCTACCGCAGCACTTTCATTCTCCCTCTCCAACAAATATGTCGGCGAACAATTTCTGGATAACACCGAAAATGACAACCGGAAACTGGACGCTTACTTGCTCCATGATTTACGGGCTGAATGGTCTCCTTCCATTAAAGGGCTGAAAGCACTGAGTTTTCGCGGCGCCGTGTACAACCTGACCAACCGCTTGTATAGCGCAAACGGCTATACTTATGGAACCAATTATTATTACCCGCAAGCCGGAATTAATTTTATGGGAGGAGTTACGGTGAGATTTTGATAGTGAAACCAAGTCAATTGTAATTCACCCTTAATGTAACCCTTACCCATTGCGGTGATCAGAAGAGCAAAGAATCACAGGTAAAACGAAACCGATTTCGTTGCTCAATTACTTGCAATTACAGCTCGGCGACATATTGATCTTAGCCGACTTCACCACGATCGCGTCAATGCGCGCTTGCTGCTCCTCGGAAAAAAGAATACCGCGCAGCTCCAACAACTTTAAGTTTTGAAGCCGGCTGATTTCATCCGGAACATCTTCCAATTCGTTATCCCACAATTCAAGGACTTCCAGCGAAGAAAGATCACCAATGGTAGCCGGAAGGCGAACAAGCCGATTGCGGCTAAGTCCAAGGTACGTCAACTCCGACAAATCACCAATGGCGGCAGGGAGTTCTTTAAGTAGATTGTTGGATAAATTCAAATAAGTCAGCTGACGCAGCTGTCCTATTTCAGGACTGATGGTATCAATACGATTTCGACTCAAATCCAAGTAACGCAGGTTGGTCATTTGAAAAACAACCGGCGGAATCGAATCCAAACGCGTATTACGGATACTCAGCTTAAAAACCCGCGAAGGATCTTTAGCCGCTTCGGTCAACGAACGAAATACGTAGGAAGTGTCCAAGGTCGTTTCCTGGCCTTTCGCAACGATGCTGAGACCAAAAACAAGCAGAAAGATGATTTTATAACGCAGAGACATATCCTTAGAAGTACTCAACGTCAGCCGAGGATTTTTGTTGCATTCCGGCGATCCTCTTCGAGTAATTCCCGAAGTTCGTCAAGCGTTTGGATCTTTTTGTCGTCGCGCAGCCGGGCAACGAGCTCTATAACCAGCGATTGCCCGTAGATATCTTCATTAAAATCAAAAATATTTACTTCGATATTCTGCTTAGTGCCATTCACTACCGGACGATTGCCGATGTAGAGCATTCCTTTGTAAATCACATCGCGCAGACGCAGCCGTACGGCATAAATACCTTCTGACGGAATCAGCTTATACGTTTCAGTGACCGACAGGTTTGCCGTAGGAAAACCAATTGTTCGGCCAATCTGGTCGCCGCGCTCAACAGTTCCTGTAATCGTGAAATTATGACCAAGTAACTTAGCAGCTGCTGTAACATCGCCGGTCAATAACGCCTGGCGGATCTTGGTCGAACTTACGGCTACTTCATTCACCACCTGCTCCGGAATTTCTTCCAAACGAAAGCCATAAACCGGTGCCATTTCCTCCAGGTCTTTGTACGAACCTTCTCGATTACGACCGAAATGATGATCGTAACCAATGACGAGCGTTTTCATGCCGATGCGTTTTACGAGAACATCGCGAACGAATTCGATAGCTGACATGCGCGAAAATTCTTTGTCGAACGGCTGAACAATCAAATGATCAATTCCGCACATACGAAGCAACTGCTCACGTTCCTGAAGTGTCGTTATCAGCTTCAGGTTATTATCGTCCGGCTGGAGCACCATCCGCGGATGAGGAAAAAAAGTTAGCACCACCGTCTGCGCGCCCGACTGATCGGCAAGTTCACGCAAGCGGCGCGTAATCTGCTGATGGCCGATATGGACACCGTCAAACGTGCCAATCGTCACCACTGCATGATCCAATTGCGGAAACTCTTCGAGAGAATGATAAACCTTCACAAAACGCCGATTCTGAGGCAAAAATACAATCTTCAACGCAACTGACACCGAACAAACTATTAAAGCGCTGAAATTGTTTAAACACGCGATTCTGAGTACTTTTGCCGACCATTTTAACTCGAAATACCATGTCAGGAAGCAAAATCACCATGTCAGGCGGGAAATTGAATGTTCCCAACGATCCTATTATTCCATTCATCGAAGGCGACGGAACCGGTCCGGACATCTGGAACGCTTCAGTACGCGTGCTGGATGCCAGTGTAGCAAAAGCCTACGGCGGTTCACGCAAAATCATGTGGAAAGAAGTGCTGGCCGGAGAGAAAGCCTTTAACCAGACCGGCAACTGGCTTCCTGATGAAACCTTGGCGGCTTTCAACGAATACCTGGTTGGTATCAAAGGCCCGCTGACTACACCGGTTGGTGGCGGCATTCGCTCCCTCAACGTTGCACTTCGTCAGATCCTCGACCTCTACGTTTGTCTGCGCCCTGTGCGTTGGTTTGAAGGCGTCCCTTCACCGGTGAAAAATCCGGGAGCTGTTGACATGGTCATCTTCCGCGAAAATACTGAAGACATCTACGCAGGTATCGAATTCACTGCGGGATCTCCGGAAGCCAAAAAAGTACTTGAATTCCTTGAGAAAGAATTCCCGAAGGAATTCAATAAAATCCGTTTCGGCACTGAGGCTAAAGCCGGCGAGTTTCAAAAGATGTCGGGAAGCAGCGAGGCCGGTCAACTGATGGTTGGTCTTGGTCTGAAACCGGTGTCCAAACTTGGCTCTGAGCGTCTCATCAAATCTTCGATTGAGTACGCCATTCGCCACGAGCGCAAATCCGTGACACTCGTTCACAAAGGTAACATCATGAAATTCACCGAAGGTGCTTTCCGTGACTGGGGCTACGCGCTGGCTGAAAAAGAATTTGGTGATAAAGTATACACCTGGTCACAGTGGGAACGTACCAAGAAAGAAAAAGGTGAAGCTGCTGCCAACGATGAACAGAAAGCTGCACTCGCTGCCGGACGTGTCTTGGTGAAAGATGCTATCGCCGATATTACCTTGCAACAGATTCTCACACGTCCTGAAGATTTTGACGTAATCGCTACTCTTAATCTCAACGGCGACTACCTGAGTGATGCACTTGCCGCACAAGTAGGCGGTATCGGCATCGCACCGGGTGCCAACATCAATTACGTGACCGGTCACGCTATTTTTGAAGCAACGCACGGCACAGCTCCCAAATACGCCAATCTGGACAAAGTGAATCCGGGCTCCGTCATTCTTTCGGGTGCGATGTTGCTGGAACACCTCGGCTGGATAGAAGCTGCCAACCTGATTTACGCAGGCATGGAAAAGAGTATTGCCGCCAAGCGCGTGACGTACGATTTCGAACGACTGATGGAAGGGGCAACTTTGCTCAAGTGCTCTGAGTTTGGCGACGAGATCATCAAGCACATGTAATTCATTCATAAGAGTATACGGTACACAACGGCGGGTGGAAACACTCGCCGTTGTGCGTTTGTACATCCCGCATCATTCTTTACCTTTGATGCATGCCGCTCATTGGTGCTCTTATCAAACAAGGACTCAAGCTTGGTTCACGCGTCCGGCTGCGAAACCTTACTCCTGTTCGGCAACAGGAAAAAGAATTGCGTCGCTTATTGACCAAAGCCCAGCATACAGCTTTTGGGCGGCAGTACCACTTCGGCAAAGCTCTTTCTTCCTCGAATACCACAGCTACCTTTCAAGATTGCGTGCCGTTTCATAATTACAACTCCATGCACGATCAGTGGTGGCACCGTTGTTTGAAAGAGGAAACGGATGTTTGCTGGCCCGGCTACGTAAAATATTTCGCCTTGTCATCGGGAACATCGGAGGCTGCGAGTAAGCATATTCCGGTAACGAACGACATGATTAAGGCGCTGAAGAAAGCCAGCATCCGGCAAATCCTTACCCTTGGAAAGTACGATCTTCCTGCAGAATTTTTTGAAAAAGGAATCCTGTGGTTAGGCGGCAGCACCGATTTGAAGAAACACGGCGGGTATTATGAAGGAGACGTCAGTGGCATCTCCGCGCGCCGCGTGCCCATCTGGTTTCAGCGGTATTACAAACCCGGAAAAAAACTCCGTAGTGAAAAGGACTGGAACCTGAAGCTGGAAGAAATGACCGTGCAAGCCAAGAACTGGGATATCGGAATCATCACCGGTATTCCATCGTGGGTGCAGCTGCTCTTCGAGAAAATCATGGAGCGGTACAACGTGAAATCTATTCATGAAATCTGGCCCAACCTCCGCGTGTACGTGCACGGCGGTGTGGCCTTTGAACCCTACCGCAAAACCTTTGCGCGATTCTTCTCGCAGCCGATCCACTTCATCGAAGTTTACCCGGCATCCGAAGGATTTATCGCACTCCAAAATGAACCGGATGTACGGTTCATGAAGCTGATTCTGAACAACGGAATTTTTTACGAATTCGTACCGTTCAACGAACAAAACTTCAACGAATCCGGCGAACTGTTGCCCGGTGCCACAGCGATTACCATCGGTGACGTGAAAGAAGGGGTTGACTATGCCATCCTACTCAGCACATGCGCCGGAGCGTGGCGATACCTCATCGGTGATACCATCCGGTTCGTTGCTGCAGACCGCGCTGAAATAGTCATCACAGGACGTACCAAACATTTTTTAAGTCTCGTCGGCGAACACCTTTCCGTCGACAACATGAACCGCGCTGTCGACCGGTTATCGGAAGAATTCAACGTCGAATTTTCTGAATTCTGTGTCGCGGGAATTCCGGTCGAAGGATCCTTTGCACACCAATGGTATCTCGGCGTCAACCATCATGCCACACCGGATGCTGCTAAACTGGCGGAACGACTCGACCATATTCTACACGAACTGAATGATGATTATGCCGTAGAGCGCAGCGCAGCGTTGAAAGACATACGGCTCGAACTCGTTCCCGTGGAGCGATTCTACGGGTTCATGACCGCCAAAGGAAAAATGGGAGGTCAGCATAAATTCCCACGGGTACTTAAAGCTGCACAACTGGAGGAATGGCAGACGTTTTTACGCCAGCAATAATTAATACATCAAAAAATTCACAAACAAAAAGGCCCGGCATTACTGTCGGGCTTTTTTTAATTGCTGTGGACGCTACAGGATTCGAACCTGTGACCCCTACCCTGTCAAGGTAATGCTCTAAACCAACTGAGCTAAGCGTCCAAGGAAGGGCCACAAATATAGGGAAAATCAATGCTAAATCCAGCATATCATTAGGCACAACAGGAGGCCAACGAAAAAAGTACTGCCGCTTACTATTTTGACTATCAACCGTGTAGGAGCTGCGACGCACGCTCGCTCAGACAGAAGGAGAAAAAAACAGCATGCGGATAACCATTTCCGCACCGAACCCGATCAAAACGATGCCGGTAAACAGATTCAGTCGACGGATTGCTTTTTCCGTCAGCAAGCGTTTCAGCCGCACCGACAAATAACTTTTCAGCATGTCAGTTGAAAAAACGGTACCTATAACGCTAATAAAAAAAGCCAATTCGTCCGCGGTTGAATACTGTTCACGCAACGCGACTATTCCTACTACGCTCAACCAGAATAACAGCACCATAGGATTCAAGGTGTTCAGCAGAAAACCACGCAGCGTGTAGCGCGCGTGTACTGCTTTCTTTCGGTCTTGTAATTCAACCACCTTTGTTTTCTTCAGTAGCTGCACCACACCGAAGGAGCACAACACCAGTCCGCCGATGACACCCATAGTATCGCGATGCTCATTCATGAGGTTGACTTGCGATGCAAAGAGGTAACAAACGACGATCAGGAGAAGGTCGCTGACAATAACGCCGGCCGCGAAAAAAAGTCCGGCACGGAATCCCTCCTGGATACTGGTCTGCAACAACGTGAAAAAGACAGGACCCAGCATAAAGGCCAGGGCTAGACCGAAAGTGATTCCGCTGATAATTGCTTCAAACATGGTATTCGCTCTTTTTACGCAGTAAAGCCCATTAAGGTTATAATATATTACTCAACTTACCTGAAAATGAGGCTTCATATAAATTTCGTAATTTTGGAACAGGTAGATTCGTCGTGAAAAATACACCACTACTTCAGCTTGAAAAACAAGATGGCTTTTGTGTCATCGATGAAACCCTGTCCACCGGTCAGGCGGGCACGTGTGACCTCTACATTTTCCTCAGTGCCGATCATGCGTTACTGGTTCTACGGGAACGATCCGGCGGTAAGTTTCTTGCGGCTGAAAATATTTTACCGATACCTCCCACCGGCAAGCATTTTACCGACTTTATCCGCTATACGGTGGAAAATAGTCGTCTCATCTCGCTCGGCGTCCATCGAAAAGTCACGGTTGCCATTAACAACACGTACGCTTCCTTGTTGCCATCGGGATTGTTTCGCGCCGGCGACGAGGCTGCCAATTTGCGTTTCACCGTCAGTCGTGATGACCTCACCGCTTGTTCCGAGAAAGTATCTGCCTACGACTTGCAGGTGATCTACGGAATTCAACCGGAAATAAAATCGTTGCTCCAACAACTTCTCCCCAGCTGCAAAATAGTCCACGCACTTAGTTGCGCCTTGGAGTATCAGGGCGCCACCTACGCCGGCACAAAATACATTTCGCTGCGTGTGCTTACCTACCCGGGGTTGCTTACCATAGTAGTATCCGACGGAAAGAAACTGCTTTTTGCTAATGCCTTCGAAGCGCACACCGCCGAAGAGGCATTATACTACTTGCTCAACACCTGCGAACAACTTGACCTTGATCGGTCCGAATGTCGTGCCGCTGTTTGTGGCGCTCCGGCTCAAGTAGAGGCGCTGGTTGCCAAAGCAAACGCCTACCTTACCCACGTACACGCAACTACAGATGCCAACATTGGCTCGTTGAGTTATAAACTAAAAGCAATTCCCGGTTCATCCCTTTTACCGGCGCTAACCGTCAGCTTGTGCGAATAATTGCCGGAACATTGGGCGGCAGAACGCTACTCGCTCCCAACCATTTGCCTGTTCGCCCAACAACAGACTACGCCAAATCCGGACTGTTCAATATCCTGAATAATCGTGTAGACTTCGAGGGACTCACCGTGCTCGACCTTTTTTGCGGCGCAGGCGGCATTACGTTTGAGTTCGCCTCGCGCGGTGCGAAGGAAGTGGTAGCGGTTGATCGCTATCCTGATTGCGTTCGCTTTGTTCAGAAAACAGCGAAGGAATTCAATCTTACTACGGTTCGGTCGCACAAAGCCGATGTGTTTAAATTTCTGAAAACACCCGGAACAGCATTCGATATTGTTTTCGCCGACCCGCCGTTTGATCTTACGACCCGCCCTGAACTAACGGATGCAGTACTTAACAACAACTGGGTGAAACCCGGCGGCTGGTTTATTCTGGAACATCCATCCGCCGAAGACCGGTTGTACGAAAATTCCAGTGGAGAGACCCGACGTTATGGGAATTGCTCCTTCACCTTTTTTCAGCAACCACACTGAACAATTTCTACCGAAAAGACGTAAACGCCACATACGCACCCGTTACCATGGAAAAAAAGATAGCCGTATTCCCGGGATCCTTCGACCCGATCACCAAAGGACATGAAAGTATCATTCATCGTTGTCTGCCGCTTTTTGACGAGATCATCATTGGAATTGGCTATAATTCCAACAAACATTATTTCTTCTCCCAGGATCGCAGGGAACATTTCATCAATAAGACCTTTGAAGGCGAATCGCGCATAAAAGTGATGCGCTATAGCGGTTTGACAGTCAACTTTTGCAAAGAAATCGGTGCACAATTTATCATTAGAGGATTACGTACCTCCGCGGATTACGAATTTGAACGGGCGATTGCGCAAATGAACCGTGCGTTGGTCCCTGAAATAGATACCGTGTTCGTGGTTGCAGATCCGTCGCTTTCGCATATTTCTTCCACCATTGTTCGGGACATCCTGTTGTATCAGGGAGACGTATCACAATTTGTTCCGGCCGCCGTGCAGCTGTGATACTGTGGAATGCGAAAATTAACCGCGCGAAAAATATTCGTCAAGGACGGCCCGCACTGACCGATACGTATTCGCATACACTTCGGCCCGAACTTGTTCGGCCGACATCCAAACCGCTTGTTCAATATCCTCTTCCAGCTGCGGAACCAAATCATGGCTCGCATCGGCAGTCATGGTATACCAATGCGTTTTTTTTAGAATCATTTTCTTCTTTTCCGTGTAGGTATGAAACGTGTTCATCAAAGGTACACCTAAAATAACCTCTTCTAATCCGCACTCCTCTTTTACCTCCCGAACCGCTGCGTGTTCAGGGGTCTCGTCATAATCCAGCTTTCCTTTAGGAAGATCCCACTTACCGCGACGAAATATGACCAGTAGGTTATTTTCGGGATTCCGAACAACGCCGCCTGCGGCGACTGAAAGCGTGAAGAGAGAAACGAAGTTTTTCCAACTTACATCGGGATCATTACAAAGATAAATCACTTCCTGTCCAAAAGGATAATCCGTAAAGCCGTTGACGACTTCCTCAATGGAAAATTCCGATTCACTGATCACATACCCTTCCTTGTTGACACGAACACCTTCCATCTCGGCAAATGCAGCGAAACGTAACGGCCTGTCATTGATATACACCAAATGTTGTTTCATGCGAACAGGATTTTACGCTGCAAAGCTACGATTCCGCGGCAGACCTGCTGCTGAATTTCGCCGGGGCAGTCAGACGAAGTCCACGATAGTCCGCATAAAACCGTACCTTTGTCGCATGGCCACCAAGGACGATACCGCGCACAGCATAGCCGATTACCTATTACAAGTTAAAGCAGTACGACTGCAACCCGAAGCTCCTTTCACCTGGGCATCCGGCTGGAAATCACCGATCTACTGTGACAACCGAATCACGTTGTCCTACCCTAAAATACGCACCTTTATTCGCCAGGCACTAGTCAAAGCAATTGAGGAAAAATACGGCAAGCCTGACGTGATTGCCGGTGTGGCTACCGCTGCCATTGCACAAGGCGCTTTGGTCGCCGAAGCCATGGGCGTTCCATTCGTCTATGTCCGCGCATCGGCCAAAGACCACGGCAGACAAAACCTTATTGAAGGTGAAATAAAATCCGGTCAATCGGTTGTGGTAATCGAAGATCTGGTGAGTACAGGACAAAGTTCACTCAAAGCCGTTCAATCCCTTCGCGAAGCCGGCTGTGACGTGAAAGGAATGATCGCCGTTTTCACCTACGGCTTCCCGTTGGCCGAGGAAAATTTCAAAAAGGAAAACTGTCCGCTGCTCACCCTCTGTGATTACAACGTTCTGCTGGAAAAAGCCGTTGAAACGAAATCCATCGATGAAAAACACCTGGAGACACTGCAGCAGTGGCGGCAAACTCCTGAATCGTGGGGAAAATAACAGTACCATATTCCGAAATCCCATCATCCAATGACACGCATCAGCTCTGATAAAGTCACCGTACAGAAACCCGCCGCAGCGTTGTACGATTTTCTTTCCGACTTCAACAATTTTCAGCAGTTGATGCCACAAGAGGTGACAAACTGGAAATCGACCTCCGACGAATGTTCCTTCACCATTTCAGGTATGGCTTCCTTGGGCATGAAAATTATCGAACGAACGCCACACTCGCTCATCAAAGCCAGTAAGCATGGAAGCGCTCCCTTCGACTTTACGCTGTCGTGTACGATGGAAGCCAACAACGACGCCACTGATGTACAACTGATCTTTGATGCAGACCTGAATCCGATGCTCAAGATGATGGCAGAGCGACCACTGACCAATTTTCTCAATCTCTTGGTCAATAAACTCAAAAACACTCCGTAATCCGGAGCAGTAGCGGATGTTTTCATGCCGGTGATTGCCGGTAATCGAAATCATAGAATGTCAAACGAACTGACTACGTTATTTACCGGACGAAAGCAAATTCTATTGGATGAGGTGGACTCTACCAATAAGAAGATGACGTCCATTCTGCAGCACGGATCACTTCCGGAAGGAACCGTAGTGCGCACCGGTTATCAGTCAAGCGGCAAAGGACAAGGAAATAATCAGTGGCACAGCGAAGCGGGAAAAAATCTGCTGGTCAGCTTTCTTTTCTATCCGGATTTTATTCCGGCAGCGGAAATATTCGATTGGAACCGCGCGGTGGCCCTGGCTATAACCGATGCCATTAAGCTCTTCGCCGTCGATCCAAACAGCGTTTACATTAAATGGCCGAACGATGTCTATATCGGGGATGAAAAACTGGGAGGACTGCTCCTGGAAAATACCATTTCCGGCAGCACGCTTAGGCAATCCATTGTCGGCATTGGCATCAATGTGAATCAAACAGAGTTTCCGGAAACACTACCGAATCCAGTTTCGCTGATTAAGCATTTAGGTCAGACGATCAGTATTAACAACCTCTTTCACGAAATTTCCAATGCTCTGGAGCGCCGCTACCTGCAGTGTAAGCGGAAAGACATGACTTCCTTGCGAGCGCATTACCTGGAGCGCCTTTACCGCATGCAAGTACGGGCTTCTTTTGAAGCGGCCGGGTCGGCATTTCATGGAACTATCAGCGGCGTAAGCCGGGAAGGACGACTGGAAATTCAGCATGACGACGGTACCGTGAAAAGTTACGACCTGAAAGAAGTTCGTTTTCTGCACTGAGCACCATCGTATGCGGCGGGATGTAAGTACTTGAAAAAGCCCTGCGTGTATGTGTGATTTTTTCAGTAATTTCGTGAGTGTCGACATTGACACCGAGAACTACGTTTCCAATCCCTGAATGACGCCAAAATCCAAAGCTCCCGCCAAGAAGTCCGCTACGAAGACCGCCAAGAAAGCCGTCAAAAAATCAGCCGGGAAATCAGTAAAAATTATCGATCCCTCCATGCAATTGCGTGATGCCATCGTCAGAGGTATGCAGGAGAAAAAAGCAAAAGATATCGTTTGCATCGATTTACGAAACGTAAAGACAGCAATTGCCGACTTTTTCGTGGTTTGCCATGCTGATTCACGCACCAATACCGAATCTATCGCCCGATCTATCGAAGAGATCGTTTATAAAGACCTTGGCGAAGACCCTACACACGCCGAAGGAAAAACCAATGCCGAATGGATTCTATTGGATTATTCCGGAGTGATCGCCCATGTTTTTTTACATGAAAAAAGGGAGTTTTTCGGTCTGGAGCGACTTTGGGCCGATGCAGAAATCGAAGCTGTGCCAAGTAACTATTAATACCTAAATTTGTTAATCAGACGAGTTGTCAGGTGTTGCCTCATTGGCATCATTATTGACCTTTTCCCATAGATAATCAAGGAAATTCAATGAGTGAGGATACAAACAACGAATCCGGTCAGGGTTCACCCAAAGGCAACGGCGGAAAAAAAGGCTTTTCAAACGGTCCGCGTTTTAGGTTCAATTTTTACTGGATTTACGGTATCCTGATTGCCGGCCTGCTCATCACCCAGATGTTTACCTGGGATGTCGGCGAACGCAAAACCACCATCGACACGTTTGAAAAGAGCATGTTGCTCACCAAGGACGTCAAGAAAATTGAAGTCATTGGAAAGATCGCACATATCACGATCAAAAGTGATAAGCTCAAAGAAGACAAGTACAAGGATATTCGTACCAAAACCTGGGGAAACACCGAAAATCCCGGGCCCCACTATTTTCTGAATACAGGACCGGAAGAGCGATTTGCACAACGGGTAGAAGAAGCACAGAAAGACTTCCTGCCGGAAGAAAAAGTTTCCATTGATTACGGTCAAGAAGAAACTTCCTATTGGGAAGTATTACTCTCTTACCTATTGCCTTTCGGTATCATCATGCTGCTGTTCATGTTTCTCATGCGGCGTATGGGCGGCGGAGCGGCCGGTGGTGGTAGTCAAATCTTCAATATCGGAAAATCAAAGGCCCAGCTCTTCGACAAAGAACTGCAGGTGAAAATCACCTTCAACGATGTTGCCGGACTGGAAGAAGCGAAAGTCGAAGTGATGGAAATCGTCGACTTCCTGAAAAACCCTAAAAAGTACACCACCTTAGGTGGTAAGATTCCCCGCGGCGCATTGCTGGTGGGTCCTCCGGGAACCGGAAAGACCCTGCTCGCAAAAGCCATGGCCGGTGAAGCGCAGGTACCGTTCTTCTCCCTCTCCGGTTCCGATTTCGTGGAAATGTTCGTCGGTGTAGGTGCCTCCCGGGTTCGCGACCTTTTCCGCCAAGCCAAAGAAAAAGCGCCGTGCATCATCTTCATCGATGAAATTGATGCTATCGGTCGTGCCCGCGGAAAATCTCCTTCTTTCAGCTCCAACGACGAGCGGGAAAGCACGCTGAACCAGTTGCTCACCGAGATGGATGGATTTGGCAGCAACTCCGGTGTCATTGTAATTGCAGCAACCAACCGTGCCGACATTCTTGACCGCGCCTTGTTGCGTCCGGGTCGTTTCGACCGCCAGATCTATGTGGAGCTACCTGACTTGAATGGCCGTAAAGCCATCTTCAACGTACACCTGAAGCCACTGAAAATCAACGACACTCTTGATATCGACTTCCTGGCACGTCAGACACCGGGTTTCTCCGGCGCCGACATCGCGAATGTCTGCAACGAAGCCGCATTGATCGCCGCACGGAAAAACAAACATGTCATCGAAAAACAGGATTTCCTGGATGCCATTGACCGCATTATCGGCGGACTCGAAAAGAAGAATAAGATCATTTCCGCACAGGAGAAAAAAGTGATTGCCTTTCATGAAGCCGGTCACGCATCCGTAAGCTGGCTGCTCGAACACGCATCGCCACTCGTCAAAGTCACTATCGTTCCCCGGGGCAACTCGTTGGGTGCAGCCTGGTACTTGCCCGAAGAACGTCAGATCACTACGCGCGACCAATTGCTTGATGAAATCTGTGCTGCCCTTGGCGGACGCGCAGCTGAAGATGTAGTCTTCGGAAAAGTTTCCACCGGCGCGCTGAGCGATTTGGAGAAAATCACCAAGCAGGCCTATGCTATGGTTACTATCTACGGACTGAACGACAAAATCGGAAACATCAGTTTCTACGACTCCAGCGGTCAGCAGGAATACTCCTTCGGAAAACCGTACAGTGAGCAAACCGCACAGATCATCGACCAGGAAGTAAAAAAACTGATCGACGAAGCATACCATCGTACTACTACGCTGTTGACGGATAACAAAGATCAACTGACACAACTCGCTACCAGATTGCTGGAGAAAGAGGTGCTCTTCAAAGAAGACCTCGAACAGATTTTTGGGAAGCGGAAATGGGAAGAGAAAGAACTCGCTGCTCCTGTGCAGCCATCCTCGAACGGACATGCCGACACAACGCCGGTGCTGCCCGAACCAGCAGAGGACACTGATCGCGAAATTTGATCAAAAGGGGGCTGAGTAATCAGCCCCTTTTTCGTTTTTAAACTTCGCTTCCAGGACAGGTTAACGCAAACTTCATTACCTTCGTTCAACCATGCAAGTTCGTATCGCCAAAGAACAGATGCTGAAGCGGATCCGGCAAGCGCTGATCGAAAAAACTGATCCGCAATATCCATCGTTGGACTGGGAAAAGAACGTCTACTCCACAGACAACGACATTTCCCCAGAGGAACAATTTGCATTGTCCTTCACCAAAGTAGGTGGCCATTTTACGTTTTGCGAAAACGAGCTAGAAGCGGTTGAACAGTTGATCAAAATTGCGGAAGGCAACGGCTGGAAAAAATTCTACTGCTGGGAAAAGCAACTGCAACACTTGCTGGATCAGGTTGAGTTTCCGTATACCGATACAAAAGACGAATTTCCGGAAGGCATGGTCGGCATCACCACCTGTGAAGCACTGATCAGTCGATTGGGCAGCGTAATCGTTTCCTCGGCCATCGGATCCGGGCGCAGGCTCTTTGTAGCACCGACATTTCATATTGTCATCGCACGACTGCATCAAGTGGTCCCTGAACTCAAAGACGCGTTGCATCTTATCCGTGAAAAATACGGTGACCAACAAATGCCATCCATGATTGCAGCACTGACCGGTCCGAGTCGGACTGCAGATATTGAAAAGACACTCGTGACACCAGCACACGGACCGGAAGAGATACACGTCTTCCTGATCGACGAACCCGTACACTGAAAATGATGAAGGACTGGGAACGAATCTATATTGCCGGCCATCTTCACCAGGCTGAAATCGTAAAAGCGGTGCTGGAAGACTATAGCATCGAAGCTTCCATCATCGACAAACGCGACTCCAGCTATCTCTTCGGAGATGCAGAAGTTTATGTACAACAAAAAGATGTAGCCGAAGCACGGCGCATCATCACCGAACATCATCTGTGAGCAACCTTACCCAACGTATCATCACAGCGCTTATCGGCGCATCATTCGTCATCACGGCTATCCTTTATGATGAATTTACATTTCTCTTGCTACTACTGTTGATCACGCTGCTTGGTGTCTACGAATTTTATCACTTATTGAAACAGGATGGCGTCGAACCACAGGTGATTCCGGGCCTTTCGATTGCTGCATTGCCGTTCCTCTCCCCCGTTCTACAGAGCGGAGCGGGAATACCGTTGAATCTCTTGCCACTTTTGCTTATTCTACCGTATATCATTTTCATTCGAGAACTGTATACCAAATCCGCCAAGCCATTCACCAATATTGCCCTTACCTTGCTGGGACCTATTTACCTTTCGTTCCCGCTGTTTCTGTTCTACCTCTATTCGTTTCAGGGAAACGATCCTGACAACTACCATCCGTACAACGTCCTTGGGTATCTTTTCATCCTTTGGGCCAGCGATACCGGCGCCTATTTTGCCGGACGTTTTCTTGGAAAACACAAATTATTCGAACGGATATCGCCGAAAAAAACCTGGGAAGGTTTTTTTGGTGGACTTATCCTGGCAGTAGCAGTTGCTTTGCTCATCAGCAACTATTACACCGGATTCGATCGGATGACATGGATTGCTATTGCTTTGATCATCGTCATTACCGGCGCACTAGGCGATCTGGTTGAGTCTTTATTCAAACGAAGTATCGCCATTAAAGACTCCGGCAATATCCTTCCGGGCCATGGCGGCATCCTGGACCGCTTCGACGGCCTATTCATTTCCGCTCCTTTTGTTTTCGTCTACTTGCTGTTGTTTCAGTAAGTACGAAATAGACGTTGAGCTGTGGGAAAGTTTCATGGAGGACCCGCATCCGCGGCTACCAACGCTATAAATTTGCTTCCGTAATTATATTTCATTCCCTATGTTTCGTCTTCACCGCGAAGGAACTCCTTCGATCATCATCACGATACTGGTCACCGGCGGATTACTGCTACTCAGTAATCAATTTCTAACCGGCTTTCCCTGGTTGCAAGGACTTGTCGCCCTGGTCTGTGCATTCCTGTTGGTGATGATCCTGCAATTTTTCAGAAATCCAAAAAGAACTACCGTTTGTACAGGCCATCAGGTAGTATGCCCGGCCGACGGAAAAGTGGTCGTCATCGAGGAAACAGAAGAAAACGAATTCTTCAAAGACAAGCGTTTGCAGGTTTCTATTTTCATGTCGCCGATCAACGTGCACGTCAACCGTTACCCGCTAAGCGGTGAAGTCGTTTACAGTAAATACCATCCTGGTCTCTACCTGGTCGCCTGGCATCCGAAATCATCTACCGAAAATGAGCGAACAACGGTGGTGGTAAAGTCAGATAACGGAACGCCGGTTTTATTTCGTCAGATTGCCGGTGCATTAGCGCGACGCATTGTTTGCTATGCGAAAGTGGCCGACAAGGCCGTTGCCGGCGAAGAATTCGGATTCATTAAATTCGGATCACGCGTTGATCTCTTTTTCCCGCTTGGCACAAAAATAAATGTACAACTGAATCAGGTAGTACGCGGCGGCGAAACAATTTTAGCGGAGTTGTCCTGAGAACAACACCACGTTTCCAAGATATGCTTTCTTTACAGATTAGCGGGTAGCTGTTGCCGTTCGCTGATCAACATCCTGACCATCGCGAATGGTAAATGTAAAGCTCAGGGTGCCGTCCGAACGGTAAGATCCTGATCCTTGCAGTGTGTCAGAGCCGATGATGTTACGGGGAATACTGATGTTTCCGCCTTCTACGGAAGCAACGACATACGTTCCTTGACCATAGCCATCAAAATTTTGCATAATGATTCCATCAGGGGAAGAATTCGATGCCGTGATGCTCATGGCGAAATTGATCGGACCTCCAATGGGGCCATCCGAAGAACCATTCCATTGTCCGAGATAATCCGAACGATCAACCGTCGGATCAACGCCGTCGTCCGGTTCGCAGGCATAAAAAGCCCCGGCAAAGAGGGTAAGCATCGTGAAAAGTAGTATCCGTGAACGCATGACGAGAATGATTTACGGTAGGAAGTACAAGAACAATGCCAATTATTTCAATCGTTCGCGGATATCCAACCGGAATTTACGGGCAGTATCTTTAGCAATATCGTAACCCGCATCCGCGTGACGAATAACACCCATCGCAGGATCATTGTGCAGTACGCGCTTCAGGCGACGATCGGCATCTGCGGTTCCGTCAGCAACGATGACCATTCCCGCGTGAATGGAATAACCCATACCAACGCCGCCACCGTGATGCAACGAAACCCAGCTAGCACCGCCAGCGGTGTTGATTAACGCATTCAATACCGGCCAATCGGCAATCGCATCCGAACCATCCAACATCGCTTCGGTTTCACGATTCGGAGAAGCCACAGAACCGGTATCGAGGTGGTCACGACCAATAACAATAGGCGCTTTCACTTTTCCGGTACGCACAAGTTCGTTGAACAGTAGACCTGCTTTTTCGCGATCGCCCATACCAATCCAACAAATACGAGAAGGTAATCCCTGGAAGGCAATACGCTCTTGCGCCATCTTCATCCAGCGATGAAGTGATTTATTCTCCGGGAATAAATTTAAAATAGCTTCATCGGTAACGCGGATATCTTCCGGATCACCAGAAAGAGCAGCCCAGCGGAACGGACCTTTTCCTTCACAGAAAAGCGGACGAATATAGGCCGGAACAAAGCCCGGGAAATCAAACGCATTTTTAACGCCACGCTCCAACGCGCGACCACGCAAATTATTTCCGTAGTCGAAGGTGATGGCACCCATCTGCTGTAAATCCAACATCAGCTGAACGTGCTCTACCATGGATGCATAACTACGGTCAATATATTCAGCAGGATTGCTTTCACGCAACACATCCGCCTCCGCATTAGTCAGTCCTTCCGGCAGGTAACCAACGAGCGGATCGTGCGCAGAGGTTTGATCCGTGAGGACATCCGGAACGATACC
>Ga0315906_10004745_pt1 | contig 17290 bp, 9 predicted proteins | sample LakEriMetagenome_4_FD_203526 | JGI IMG/M metagenome (GOLD analysis project Ga0315906, IMG submission 203526) | Freshwater fungal communities from buoy surface, Lake Erie, Ohio, United States - Buoy 2 MA122 | ecosystem: Environmental > Aquatic > Freshwater > Lake > Lake biofilm | place: USA: Lake... | reverse complement strand
TGGCAGAGCAACATGAAAAAATTCTTAGCAGTACTATTTATTTTACTTGGGACGAGCTCCTTTGGCTCACTCGACCTATTTGAGGATATTGCCAACTCACTCCGTTCGGGTGATGCGAAGGCAGTTTCCCGTTTTTTCGGAAATACAGTTGACCTTACCATCATCAATCAGGAAGAAGTTTACAGCAAAATGCAGGCGGAACAGATTCTCCGTGACTTCTTCAGTAAAAACACACCACGCTCATTTACAATTATACATCAGGGACTTTCGAAAGAGGGTGCCCGATATGCAATTGGCAACCTTACAACGGCACAGGGCGTTGTTTTCCGAACCTATTTCTTCGTAAAAACACAGGGAGGTAGTTCGATCATACAGGAATTGAGGTTCATGCGTGAGTAACCCATAAAAAACCACCTTTCGGTGGTTTTTTAGTTTATGGCGGGGAATTGCGCAATTTTGCAACATGGAACTCCTCACCTTTATCAGAGAAGCTTTACGGGAAGATATAGGACCCGGCGATTACTCGTCACTCTCCACCATTCCTGAATCTGCCTCAGATCAGGCGCGTTTGCTGGTAAAAGAAAACGGAATTCTTGCCGGAGTACGGGTCGCTGAAATCATAGCCGCAGAAACCGGATTAAAAATTGAATTATTCCTGAACGACGGAGCCCTCGTAAACACAGGTGACGTTGCTTTTATCCTATCCGGTAAAACGCAGTCAATTCTGCAGGCCGAACGATTATTGTTAAACTGCATGCAACGCATGAGTGGCATTGCGACCATCACCAGCCGTTATGTGAAAGCAGTTGAAGGATTTCCCGTTAAAATTCTTGATACCCGGAAAACGACGCCGTTAATGCGCGCGCTGGAAAAAGAAGCAGTTGTACTTGGCGGCGGCATGAATCATCGCATGGGTCTATATGACATGGTAATGATCAAAGACAATCATGTAGATGCTGCAGGTGGCATAACCAACGCTTTGAAACGCGCCAAAGAATACCTCCTGAAAAATAATCTGCCCCTTCAAATAGAAATTGAAACCAGAAATCTGGTTGAAGTCAGTGAAGCATTAACCTCCGGAATTGCGAACCGGATTATGCTTGATAATTTCAATCCCGATTTGTTGAAAGAAGCAGTGATACTAATTGACAAACGTGCTGAAACAGAAGCTTCGGGTGGAATCACGCTCGACAATATCGTATCCTATGCTGCCACCGGCGTCGATTACATTTCAGTCGGAGCACTTACTCACTCTGTGAAAAGTCTTGACTTAAGCCTCAAGATCATTTGAAATGGATATCACAAAACACTTTCATACCTACTTCAATAAATTCAGGGATTTTGTCCACCAGCGGCATAAACTCGTTTTACCGGGTTTTGAGGGATTACCATTTCTGGATGTTGCCGGTTTCTTTTTTTACCGATTATCAGAAGGTGAATTACAAACACGGGCCCGCTCCCTTGCATTCAGTTTTTTACTGGCATTATTCCCTTCTATTATCTTCCTCTTTACACTGATACCGTACGTTCCAATTCAGGATTTTCAAAATAGGATGCTGGCCATGTTACAAACTTTATTACCTGCAAGCACTTATGAAGCCGCAAGAACTACCATTGAAGACATCATCCTGCATCAAAACGGAGGATTACTTTCGTTCGGTTTCTTTTTTGCACTTTTTGTCTCCGCCGACGGAATCCTGGCAATGATTAAATGGTTTAACAAGAGTTTTCACGGAAAAGAAACCCGGCCTGCATGGAGAGTACGTTTAATGGCGATAGCATTAACCATTATGATGGCAATTATGGTGACACTGGCGATTGCCTTAATCATTGGTTCAGAACTGTTGTTTGCTTATATCGCAGAAAAAGAAATACTCGTGAACTTCTTTCAGTTATTTCTGATTCATATTGTCAGATGGAGCATTCTGCTTGGCCTTTGCTTCACCGCTATTTCCCTGCTCTATTATTTCGGACCAGCGCAAAAGGAAAAAATGAAATTTATCTCGGCGGGTTCATCGCTGGCAACACTGCTAATTGTACTGACCTCCATCGGCTTTAACTTTTTTGTGACGCAGTTTGGCAGTTACAATAAAGTATATGGCTCCATCGGAACGCTGATAATAATTCTTATCTGGCTATTTATAAACTCAATGGTATTACTGGTGGGCTACGAACTGAATGTAAGTATCCGAAAAGCCGGCAGTAGAAAAATCACTCCTCTTCCACTTCAGTAACTCCACCATTTACGGTTCGGAACTCTTCCCACAATCCATTTTCATTGAGTTTCTCGACGCGGTAGCTATCCACACCCGTATTCCATTCCTTGTAGGGAGTCCACATCAGGTAATACTGCAGATTATTTTCACGTGTCCGCAGCCATATCGATGAACCGGACCCTGAATAACCGGAGGTACCACATTCCGAAACTGCAGTAATGCGGTAGTAATATTCATGTGTATGCACATCCACACTCCGGTCTTCATATTCATGCACCATTGCAGGAACATCAGCCACCAGACTAAACTGCACGTTATCATCAGAACGGTAGATCTGATACCTGTCAACCAGCCATGGATACATTAACGGAGCATTCCATTCGGTGAGCGTATAGCTGTTATTCACCACCGTTGAACGAATCAATGTTACTTCTTGATTTCCTATATCGCTTGAAGGCGTAGCACTTGTGTGATTACTCGTTGAATTATAGGTGCTGCTATCAAGCGACTCCGCCACAATGCGGTATTCATACTGTTGCGGGCAATAAGCAGTGGTATCCAAATAGTTCAGCTGCGTGGATGGAACGGCCGCAATCCGGTTAAAATTACCTTGTGATGATCGGTATATACCGTATTCAACAGGTGTTTTTCCTTCATAAGCCGACCAATTTAGGTCCACTTTCATAAATCCTGCTGTGGAAGTAACATGTACGGTAGTTTGTGCTTCCACCGAATCCTCATGCATCCTGAAACCGCATAAATCTACCGCAACCGCCTTATAACTGCAGGGAGCAACTGAAGGTGAGGCTGTAGTATCCTTCCAGCAAACAGAAGTACTAAGAGATAGCGCAGCATGATTTACAACTGACAAACTATCATAATTTCCGGACAAAGTATTCAGGCGATAAATCACATAATGATCGATATCCGGTTCAGTTGATTTTTCAAAATCGAGCTGTACTTCAGTATCGCTATTCACCGTCACGCCTTTCCAGTTAACCATTGGGGGTGGCAAATGATCATAAACTGTAATAAATCCGGGAATGGTCAATGAGTCAGCACAACCACCGGCATTTGTAACTACCAAAGTCACATCATAAATACCGGGGTTCTGATATACAAAAGAAGGATCAGAAATTGTATCGCTGCTACCGTTACCAAAATTCCACTGATAAGTAGCTTGCGTTAATCCCCCCGAGGTATTCATGAAATTCAAGGAAAAAGGGTAACAGCCAACTGTATCCGAAGCTGTAAAAGAAACCTGAGGACGTGTGTAAACATTAACAGGTGCAAACTGAATCGTATCGGTGCAACCTTCACTATTGTATGCGATCAGCATTACCTGATAAACTCCAGGCAAATTAAACACATAGTTTACTATACTACCGTTAAAACGTGTGCCATCGCCCATATCCCAGACAAGGCTGTCGGCTACAGAAGCGGAAGCATCATATGAAACATTCACGGGGGAACATCCGGAAAAATTCTGGTCTGCGGCTATAGCTAAAGGGCCCGACTTTACAAGTATCGGTTGCGGAAAGGTAAAGACTGATGTACATCCGGTTGAGTCGAGCGTATATAACGAAGGAGTAAATGAACCCGAATCGGCGTAGATATGCGAAACATTCTGGCCATTCACCGTTGTTCCGTCACCGAAATACCACTGCCATGAAACAGCTCCCTGCGAAGCATCGGTAAACTGTATATTCAGAGGAGCACAACCACTCATCGGAGTAAGTGTAAAATCAGGTATGGAACCTCTTGTTACTATATAATTGCTCATCACCAGTGTGTCGGTACATCCGAAATCATTAGAAGCAATTAATGTGACAGTGTAAACTCCTGGGTCGGAATAAAGGTGCTGAGGATTTTCCAGATTGGAAATGTCACCATCACCAAAATCCCACAGATATGCTGTTGCACCGGACGACTCGTTGGCGAAACTCACCATCAGCGGCGCGCAACCGGTCAGGCTATCCGCATTAAATGCGGCCACAGGTGTCATTACCGTAATGTGCTGCACTTTTTGGGAAATACAGCCATCTGGTCCGGTCACACTTAATGTTACAGGATATAATCCGTCAGCAGTAAATGTATGCGAAGGAGACAGCAAATTAGAAAAAGATCCATCGCCGAAATCCCAGCTCCATGAGGTAGCATTATAGGAAGTATCATAGAAAGTAATGGTAAGCGGAAGACAACCTCCGATACTACTCATAGTGAAATCAGCAGCTGTAGGAGCAATAACCGTATCAACAATAGTCTTAACGCAACCATTGGTATCAGTTACCGTTAATGACACAGCAGTACCGGGTGGTACAGTATAAATATGCAAAGGATCTGCAAGCGACGAGGTATCACCATCACCAAAATCCCACGAGTACTTAACAGCATCCACACTGGCATTGGTAAATTGAACCGTTGAAGGCAAACAGTTACCGGAACTTACATAGGTAAATGCAGGTGTTAGCTGCGCAACAAATATTGCATTGGGTATAGTATACGTACTCTGACAAATATTCTTGTAAGCAGTCAGAGTAATATCATGATACCCTGGAACAGAATAATAATGAAATGGATCAAACTGGCTTGACGAACCACCATCACCAAAGTTCCACAAGTAACTATCTGCACTGATCGAATGATTGTAGGTACGTGTAAAAACCCAGCTGCAATTACCATAGGGTTGCAAAATCGTAAAATTGGATACTGGCTTAAACACTTCAATAGTATAGGCCATCGGGAAAGACATGGTACAGCCATTAATGTCTGTTGCCTGCAAGGTTACCTGATAAATACCACTGTCGGGAAATGCATAGAAGGGGTCTTTTGAAGCTGAAGTATGGCCATTGCCGAAATCCCATAAATACTGTGCAAAATTCATATTGCCTGCCAGAAAGCTCAAGGTGTCATCCGCGCAGGTTCTCCGGGTGCTAGCACTAACCGGATTATTCAGATTCAATGAGAATGATTTTGCTACATAGGATTTACATCCGTTGGTATCCACTGAATTCAGACGAATGACATAATTACCGGCAATGTTTGAAAAAGTATGAGAGGCAGAAATTCCGTTTTTTATTATTCCATTCCCGAAATCCCATGTATTGGTAATGAAAGATCCTCCGGTAATGACATCTACTATAATTCCGTTACAACTGTTTTGAGTGACAATCTGAAAATCGGATGGCGCCTTTGCAACAAAGAAAGTATCTGCATAAACAAGGGTATCCGTAATACCAAACTGGTCAGTATATACTAACATTGGAATGAATGATCCGCTGTCGCTGTACGAATGAACAGGATTGTCAAGCGTAGAAGTTGTACCATCACCAAACACCCACAAGAGTGTGTATGGATCTGCAAATGGATTGTAAAAATTAACTGAATAGGGTGCGCAACGTATAACTTTGTTATAAACCGTATTGCCAGGATTCCCAAACCCGCCGCCGCCGCCGCTGGCGCTGCCGATGGATGTGGGTGGTGTACTTAAGTTCATACTGCAACTATCATTCGCAATTGCCAGCGTAATATTGAAGGGTCCGCTTGTAGTGTATATATGTACAGGATTCTGCAAAACAGAGGTTGCACCATCACCAAAATTCCATAACCATGAAGTTGCATTTGTGCTGTTGGCATAAAACTGAACGTTGTAGGGAGCAACGGTATCAGTTGTAATCATCGCAGGATTGGCACCAAGTCCGGTAAATGAAACACCCCCGGAAGCTGACAATGTAGTGGCACAACCGCTTGCCGTTGTAGCAGTAAGATTAACAGTATAACTGCCCGGTGAAGGATAAATGTGTACGGGATTTTGCAAGGATGAACTACTGCCGTCACCAAAACTCCAGTTATAGGTAGCAGCACCCGTAGTGGTATCTGTAAAGGTTACTGCATAGGGCGGACAGGGACTCACACTGTATGTAAATCCCGGCCTTGTACCTTCAACAATGAAAGTCTGAAAGTTTTGAATTTTATAACTGCAACCACCGTTAGCCAGCCATACAGTGAGATCAACCTGATAAGTGCCGGGAGTAGTAAAAGTATGTCGCGGATTACTAAGACTGCTGGTGGTGCCATCACCAAATTCCCAGAGCCATGCCGATGCAGCAGTATTATCAGCAAAGAAAACTGTGTAAGGAGCACAAACAGTTACCGGTGCAGGCGGAATATGATTCATGACCAGTGATGAAACACTGATCTGCACAGGATAAATCATTGTATCTGAACAACCCATTGCATTTAATGCAATTAATCGCACCGTATAGTTCCCGTTGGTACTGTATGTATGTGAGGGGTGTTGCTGCGTGGAAGTAGTACCGTCACCGAAGTCCCACTGAAAGGAAACCGCGCCGGTGGTATAGTTATTAAAGTTAACGATTAGTGGAGCACATCCGGACAGTGCATCCGGCTTGAAATTTGTTTGAGGACCTGAGGCATTTACATAATACCATCCGTTATAATAAGTGCGGCTACACCCCTGCGCATTCGTAGCAATTAAAGTGGCAGCAAAGTACCCGGTTGTATCATAAATATGCACAGGACTTGCAATTACTGAACTATCGCCGTCTCCGAAATACCATTGGTATGAATTTGTCCCGGGTGTTGTATTATTAAAGGTAACTGCAAGCGGTGCGCATCCGATATAATTGGACATTGTAAAGGAAGGCAATGGTGAAGGATCGACAACGATTGAATCAAGTGCAATCTGCCGGCTACAGCCATTCAGATAATTAACCGTAAAAACGGGGTGATATACCCCTGCATTAAACGAATAAGAAATATGTTTCCCGGTGCTCGTAAGTCCGCCTCCGAAGTTCCACAGATAGGTAGCAGGATTTGAATTGGTGCACTTAAAAGTTACGGCAAATGGTTCACAACCGGTATAACTGCTGACAGTTAATAAAGGCAATGGATTAGCATTGACCTTAACTGTATCGGCAAGGTAAGAAGTGTCTGAGCAACCAAATGAATTCTGTAGTATAAGGCTAACAATATAATTTCCCGGTGCACTATACACCTTTGAAGTGTTTCCCTGCACAGTGGAAGATGAAGCATCACCAAAATTCCATAACCAGGAAGAAACGGATCCTGAAACTGCTGCACTGAATCCAAACGAATGATTCAGGTCGCAAACTTCAGCTGTATCTACTGTAAGAACTGCCGATGGTCTTGGACGAATAGTTATATAACTGTTCCGTACTTCCAAACCTGAACATCCAAGTGCAGTATTGTACACAATCAGCTTCACAGTAAATACTCCGTCGATTGCATAAGTGTGTGCAGGACTAACCAAATTGCTGGTAGTGCCGTCACCAAAATCCCAAACGCAGGAATCGTAGCCGGTTGAATTATTCTGAAACTGTATAACACCATAATCCTGACAAGCTACAGTAGCTGATGCCGTAAAAGCAGCAACGGGTGGTGCAATTACATTTACCTGTGCTGAGGATGTTGCCGACTGACCAGATGCCGAAGTAACGGTAAGGGTAACCGTATAATTTCCGGGAGCTGCATAGATATTGCCGGGATTTGCAAGTGTGGATGAGTTACCGTTTCCAAATACCCAGGAATAAGAAGCCGCATTAGTTGATGTACTCGTAAATTGAATATTGGCAGGTGCGCATCCCTGACTGGCGCTGACTAAAAAAGAAGCGACCGGCGTTTGCGCAGGTGCACATAAAGCCAGCAGCATAAATGCCACAATGAACCGGAGGGTGTTTTTGACCGAAGCTACGAACTTCATTTAGAGAGTTTGACAGGTCTTCTTACGGAGATCCGTCCAGAAATGTTTTAGTTTAAGGAAATTAGAACAAACCAGCCCTGAAAGTGGTCGAAATCGGGCCTGATCAGTTATTTGTATGAAATGTGATAAAACGGTCGGAATCCGGAGTTTACAGGCTGATTACAGTCCGAGACCCTGAATGGATAGCCTTATTCCTAACTTTGCAACCCCTGATCCGGAAACAGGGACAGGAAATATGCAATTGTCAGAAGAAGAATGGGTTGAGGTATATGGTGCCAGGGTTCACAACCTTCAAAATGTGGACATCACCTTTCCGCGAAATAAACTGGTAGTCATTACCGGTTTAAGCGGCAGCGGTAAAAGCTCCCTGGCTTTTGATACCATTTATGCGGAAGGTCAGCGCCGTTACATGGAAACTTTCTCGGCTTACGCCCGCCAGTTTCTTGGGTCCATGGAAAGGCCGGATGTGGATAAAATCAAAGGGCTGAGTCCGGTCATCAGCATTGAACAGAAAACCACCAACACCAATCCCCGTTCAACGGTGGGTACAGTCACGGAAATCTATGATTTCATGCGACTTTTATTCGCCAGAACCGCTGAAGCCATTTCCTATGTGACGGGTGAAAAAATGGTGCGTATGACCGAAGATCAAATTCTGGATCTTTTGTTAAAGCAATACGACGGACAAACCATTCAGCTGCTCGCACCGGTAGTAAAAGGACGAAAAGGACATTACCGGGAGCTTTTCCTGCAGATAGCCCAACAAGGTTTTGTCAAGGTACGCATTGATGGCGAAATTACTGACCTTAAGAGAGGTTTGCAGGCGGATCGTTATAAAACGCATGACATTGAAATTGTCATCGACCGGCTCTCCGTAAATGAAGATTCACGGATACGCATTGCCGATAGTATCAAAATTGCACTGAAGCAGGGAAAAGGTGCCCTCATGGTGATCGGGGAGAAAGAAACCCGTGCACGACATCTCAGTCAACACCTGATGTGTCCAACCAGCGGCATCTCCTACGACGAACCCGCACCTAATAGCTTTTCATTCAACTCTCCTTACGGTGCCTGTACCAAATGTAACGGCCTCGGACAAATTCCTGAAATAGATTTAAAAACTGTTATTCCTGACCCTACCCGATCAATAAAGCAAGGGGGAATAGCGCCGCTTGGCGATTTTAAAGACAACTGGATTTTTCAGCAACTTACCGCAATTGGTAAGCGACTTGGCTTTACAATGACCACGCCCATTCAGGATATTCCGCAGGAAGCCATTGATGTAATTCTTTATGGATCGAATGAAATATTTGCAATCGACAAAGAATTCGCACCGGGATCAGTCAATAGTTATAACCTGAGTTTTGAAGGTATTGCGAGTTTCATTTCTTCACAGATGGAGGATGAATTCAGCTCCCAAAAGATGAAGAAATGGGCGCAAGGCTTCATGACCTATGTTACCTGTCCGGAATGCAAAGGTTCACGTCTGAAAAAAGAGTCGCTGAACTTTCTCATAAATGGCAGGCACATCGCCGAACTCGCTGAAATGGACATTCTGCAGTTACGCGACTGGATGGCCGATGTGGAGAAACGGCTGAATAAAAAGCAGCTACAAATCGCAAAGGAAGTCCTGAAAGAAATACGCAAGCGCATTCAGTTTCTGCTCGATGTTGGACTTGATTATCTAACGTTAAATCGGAGTGCACGAACACTCAGCGGTGGCGAATCACAACGCATCCGGCTCGCAACGCAAATCGGCTCCCAGCTGGTTGGAGTAATGTACATTCTGGATGAACCCAGTATCGGACTGCACCAGCGCGACAATGTCCGACTCATCAATTCGCTGTGCAACCTAAGAGATATCGGCAACAGCGTAATCGTGGTAGAACACGACAAGGAAACCATAATGGCGGCCGACTATGTAATTGATTTAGGTCCGGGCGCAGGTATTCACGGAGGTAAAATTGTGGCTGCAGGAACACCGGATGAGATCATGAAATCCAATAGCCTTACCGCACGTTATTTATCCTACGACCTTCAAATTTTACCTGGCAAACGACGTAGTGGAAACGGTAAATTCATCCAGCTGAAAGGTGCAAATGGTAACAACCTGAAGCAGGTAAGTGTTGAGTTCCCACTCGGTAAACTCATTTGCGTTACCGGTGTATCGGGAAGCGGCAAATCAACGCTCATCAACGAAACGCTTTACCCGGTATTAAGTCATCATTTCTACCGTTCCCATACCCGTCCTCTCCCCTACAAATCAATAAAAGGGCTGGAACATGTTGATAAAGTAATCGAGATTGATCAGTCGCCCATAGGACGTACACCACGATCCAACCCGGCCACCTATACCGGAGTATTTAGTGATATCCGGAATTTATTTGCGCAGATGAATGAATCAAAAATCAGGGGATATCCTCCCGGCTGGTTTTCCTTCAATGTAAAAGGTGGTCGCTGTGAAACCTGTCAGGGTGCAGGTATGCGGGTGATTGAAATGAATTTCCTTCCCAATGTATATGTGAAGTGTGAAAGCTGCAATGGCAAACGCTACAATCGGGAAATCCTGGATGTACGGTACCGAGGCAAATCGATCAGCGATGTACTGGATATGAGCATTGAACATGGGGTAGAATTCTTTGCGCATATGCCTTCCATCCTGCATAAAATAAAAACACTACAGGATGTCGGGCTAGGCTATATAACCCTCGGACAACAAAGCACAACACTTTCAGGAGGAGAAGCTCAGCGGGTAAAATTAGCGGCTGAGCTATCAAAAAAGGACACTGGAAATACATTCTATATCCTTGATGAACCTACCACTGGCCTGCATTTTGAAGATGTAAGAATTCTACTGGAAGTACTCAATAAACTCACCGACAAGGGAAACACGGTGCTGGTAATTGAACACAATATGGATGTGATCCGCATGGCTGATCATATCATTGACTTAGGTCCGGAAGGCGGATCCCGGGGTGGAAATATACTCTGCACCGGAACACCCGAAGAAATCATCAAGAATAAAAAGTCGATCACCGCTCAGTACTTAAAAAAAGAAATCGAAGATTCGAAGAACTTCCTGGCGAAATCGTACGTATAAAACAACAATTAGCAGTAGTATGAATTCAGAAGAACAGAAAATACGGAAAGCCTTTACGGATAAAGACTGGCAGGAAATTAAAGCACAGGACACCTGGCAGATTTTCAAGATTATGGCCGAGTTTGTGGAAGGTTTTGAGAAAATGAGTAAGATTGGCCCCTGCGTATCTATATTCGGATCGGCTCGTACCCCTCAGGGTTCAAAATATTATTTACTGGCTGAAGAAATTGCTTTCAAGTTAACCACCGAAGGTTACGGTGTGATTACGGGCGGTGGTCCGGGCATCATGGAAGCCGCCAACAAAGGCGCGCAGCAAGCCGGTGGTAAATCGGTAGGATTGAATATCAAACTGCCATTTGAACAAAGCTCGAATCCTTTTATTGACCAAGACAAACTGCTCATATTCGACTATTTCTTTGTAAGAAAGCTGATGTTCATCAAATATGCACAGGGTTTTATTGTACTGCCTGGAGGATTCGGAACCATGGATGAATTATTCGAATCACTTACACTCATACAAACCGGTAAAATCGGCAAGTTCCCCATTGTCATGGTGGGAAAAGAATACTGGAGCGGAATGCTCGAATGGATGACCAAAGTATTGCTCGAAGAAAAGTACATTAACCAGGATGACCTCAAGCTTTTCACCATTGTTGATACAGCGGATGAAGCGCTGGTAGTAATCGACAACTTCTACTCGAAGTACCTGTTACGACCGAATTTCTAAGATTCAAAATCGTTCACTTTTTACAAAAACCTTACATCCGTAAGGTTTTTTGCTTTTCAGAGGGTTTGCACAGTCAAAGGTGCAAGCATCCCGAAACAAAGACATTGCTTTCTAAGTAAAAGTAAATGCTGATCAGCACCCTACGCTTATCCGGTGCAAAGTGCTTATTCCACAGAACTGAAAACAGAACAATGTATTACCAATACCATCCTTTACTGCAGGAACAGTTGGCCGATCATCTTGATGGGAAGCCGGTGAATGATCCGCGCCTTGAGAATCTGCTTTCATCAGTAAATGAATTCTACGAGCGATCCATTGCTGACCGTCAAAATCTTGAGCTCCTCAAATCCGCCTACTGCCATCTCGAACAATTTGCCGGTGTGGTTGCACACGACCTTCGGGCTCCGGTTCGCTCAATGGCTTCACTGGCCCTCTGGATAGCAGAAGAAACTGAAGGGCAGGTATCTGATTCCGTAAAGGAAAAAATTCAACTCCTGCAGGACAAAGCCGCGCAGCTCGAAAAACTCATCAACGGTATCATGGCTTATTCAAAAGCCGGTAGTTCAACGGATGAGAAAGACTATGTAAATCTAAAAGGATTACTCGAGAACTGCATTGAATTACTAAGTGCCAACGAAACAATTAATCTAAGTCTTGAAGGAGAATTCCCAGACATCTATACTGCAAGAATTCCATTGCAACAAGTGTTTCTGAACCTTATCAGCAATGCCATGCGCCATGCAGGCAGTGGAACTACTTTAAGGATTCGCTGTGGTTATGAATACAACGGACTGGTATTCGCATTTCTGGACAATGGCAAAGGCATTGATCCGACTGATCAGCCTAAAATATTTAATATCTGTGGAAAAGGACAGGGACAAAATGGTGTTGGACTTTCCATTACCAAAAGACTGATAGAACAAAACGGAGGACGTATCGATCTGCAATCGGAAAGCGGGAAAGGAACCTGCTTCAGTTTTGACTGGCCCTGCGAAATATTAACTCAAGGTAAAAAAGCCTCATGAAACCATCTGAAATAACTGTGTTGCTGGTAGAAGACGACAGCATTGATGTAATGAATGTGCAGCGTGCATTCAGTAAAAATAATATCACCTATCCCCTGCATATTGCACAAAACGGGATTGAAGCATTGAATCTTCTTAGGGGGACAAACGGCAAACCAAAAATGCCTACTCCCAAGGTGATTCTGCTGGATATTAATATGCCAAAAATGAATGGGCTTGAATTCCTGAAAGAATTGAGAAACGATACGGATCTGAAAAATCTGATTGTGTTCATTCTCACCACCTCCAATGATGAACAGGACAAATTTGAAGCCTTCAATCATCATGTGGCCGGCTATATACTCAAGCCACTATCCTTTGAAAAATTTGTGAATGCCATATCTATTCTGAATAATTACTGGAAGATCTGCGAAATACCCGAATCGAAAGAAAAAACCGTTAACCTATGAATACAAAATCACTAAGCATTTTGCTGATTGATGATCAGTCGGAAGACCGAATGATCATCCGTCAATCGATTGAAGAAAGCGAATTTCAGTCAACCATAACAGAATGCGACAATATAGATGATGCCATTGAAAGGTGCAGTAGAGAAAACTTCGACTGCATTTTTCTGGATTATTACTTCCCCCAAAGTACTGGGGAAGAATTTCTGCGCTTCTACAGTACTTCCGGTGGTGATGCCGCCATAATTGTTGTTACCTGCCAGGACGATGTTAATTTGGCGATTGAATGCATGAAAAACGGCGCCACGGATTACCTTACCAAGGCACTTCTAAATCCGGTTGCAGTAGCCAGGAGTCTGACTAATGCTATCAGAATCCGTGAAGTAAAAAAGACAGCTGAACAAACAGAAAAAGCGCTGCTCGAAAGTGAAATGCGGCTGCGAAGCATCATTGGCAAATCACCAATTATCTTCTTTACTATTGACCGAGGCGGAAAGTTCACCTTATTCAAGGGTAAAGCCGCCTCCATCCTGGCTATTCGCCCGGAAGAAGTAGTAGGTAAAAACATAAGTGAACTAGATCACTTGCTGCCCATACATATTGATGATTTCAAAAAAGCGACAAAGGGAGAACAGTTTCAGACGACCGCGGAGATTAATCAACATCATTTTGAAGTGAATTACATCCCGGTAAAAAATCCGGATCGTACCGTCAGTAATATAATGGGTATTGCCATCGACATTACCAGTTTCAAAAAAAATGAGGCAAAGCTGATGAGCAACCTCGAACTGATGGAAGCCACCTCCAAAATTAAGGAACAATTTTTAGCAGACATGAGTCATGAGATAAGAACACCCATTCACGGTATAATATCACTGGTACAGTTCATTCTCAAAACCTCGCTGGCAGACGATCAGAAAAATTACCTCAATCTGGTCCGCAAATCTGCCGATACTTTACTGGTGATCGTTAACGACATTCTGGACCTCTCGAAACTCGAAGCCGATAAAATGACCTTTGAAGAAGTTGATTTCAATCTTCAGGATACGATTCAGAGTGCAGTAGCGGCTTTCATTCCAAAAGCCATAGAAAAAGGAATTGAATTAAAAACCAGTTTCCCAGCGCAATTACCGGAATACATAAACGGTGACCCGGTTCGCATGATTCAAATAATCAATAATCTGCTGGGTAACGCGGTCAAATTTACCGAGAAAGGATTTGTTTCCTTAACCCTTCTTATCGCCGAACAAAACCATGAATATATGGTTCTTGAATTTTCCATAAGAGATTCAGGAATCGGCATTCCCTCTCATAAAATTGCCAGCATTTTCGACAATTTCTCACAGGCAGGAACGGATACTGCGCGTAAATACGGCGGAACTGGTCTGGGATTGAGTATTACGCAGCGACTGATAGAAAAGCAAAACGGGATGATTCATGTGGAGAGTATACCTGATGAAGGAAGCACCTTCACCTTTCGCCTACCCTATCGTTATGCAAGCGGCAAAGTGGAAGAATCTTTAAAAACAACTAACCTGCAACAAGGATTACCCACAAAACTTCGACTTCTGGTTGCAGAAGACAATGACATTAATCGCTTCATCCTGCAAAAAATGCTTCGCGACTGGAATGTTACTCCGGATTTTGCCATCACCGGCACCGAAGCTGTGGAAATGGCTTCTGCGAAAGAATACGATATCATTCTTATGGACATTGAAATGCCGGGAATGAATGGTTATAAAGCAACCGAAATTATCCGCAATGAATTCACGACGTCGATGCAGAATGTACCGATTGTTGCGATGACCGGACATGCCATGCAGGGCGAACGTCAGAAATGCATGGAAGCCGGAATGACCGATTACCTGTCAAAACCATTCCAGCCAGAAGATCTTCGAACAATGATACTGAAGCTAACGGCCAAAGAAGGTGGGATGGTAAATGAAACCAATTTGGTAGTTGAACCGACGGAAATCACTCCGGAAGATAAACCAGTAGAAAAAAACACTGACATGACCTTCCTGCGCGAAATTAGCGACGGAAATGATCAATTCTACAGGGAGTTTATTGAAATGTTTCTCGCCAACACGCCGGTTGCTCTTCAGGATCTGCAGGAATCCTATGCCAGCAAACAATGGGAAAGATTGCGTCAAACGGCACACAAGATAAAACCATCCTTCAACTATGTTGGACTAAAAGAACTTAATCAGCTCTCCGCAAAGGTAGAGGAACTGGCCAAAAACCGCAGCGAATCCGTGGAAATTGAAAAGATGATTAACCGAATCATTGAAGTAAGCGCCATTGCTCTCCGCGAACTAAAAGAAGAATTAAAATTTATACCGCATACAAAATAAAACATGAAGCAGCCCCGTATTTTTATTATTGAAGATGATGCACTGGTTGCATCACTGATTCGTCAGACTCTGTCGAAAGAAGAAAAGTATGATATCACGCATTTTAGCACCGGAGAAGACTGCCTGAAAGAAATGCACCAGCAGCCCGACATTGTAATCGTGGACTATAATCTTCCTGGTATGGACGGACTGACGCTTATGCGGAACATTCGCTCCTATCATTCAGGTGTCATGATGATTGTTTGTTCGGGCCAGGAAAACGTGGAAATAGTAGTTGACTGCTATAAAAACGGGGCGCAAGAATATGTACTGAAAAATGAAAAGATGATTTTAAACATCGACAATGCAGTACGCAATCTCGCCATGAATGTAACGCTTCGTCGTGAAGTGGAGCTACTGCAAGATCAGATCATTGATCGCAACAAATACAATAATATCATCGGGAACAGCAATGCGGTATTGCGCGTATTGCGCCTGATCCAGAAAGTGGAAAATAACAACATGATGGTATTGATTACCGGTCAGAGCGGAACCGGTAAAGAACTAGTAGCGCGTGCACTGCACTATAATAGTACTCGTGCCCGCAAAAACTTTGTGGTGGTAAACATGGGGGCCATACCTACAGAACTGATCGAAAGTGAATTATTTGGTCATGAGAAGGGAGCATTCACAGATGCCCGTGAGCGACGCATAGGAAAATTTGAAGAAGCTGACGGAGGAACAATTTTCTTAGATGAGATCGGAGAAATGGATCTAGGTTTACAAAGTAAGCTGCTCCGCGTGCTGCAGGAAAAAGAAGTACAAAGAATTGGTTCCAATAAAACCATCAAGCTGGACTTCCGCATGGTAGCCGCTACGAACCGTAATCTGGCTCTGGAAGTAAAAGAAGGACGATTCCGTGAAGATTTATTTTACAGGATTCAGGGCTTCCTCATTCACCTCCCACCATTAAAAGAACGGGGAGATGATATCATCTTACTTGCCAAGCACTATCTCGCTGAATTCTGTCGTGCAAACAATATGCAGACCATGACGATCAGCAAAGAAGCCTGCGCCTACATGCTTGGTTACGAATGGCCGGGTAATATCCGCGAACTGAAAGCTGTTATTGAGCGCGCAGCACTGATGGCTGAAATCAGCATCATCACCGTTGACGATCTCACCTTTGTACAGGCCTGATGTAATAAATTCCCGGAAATTGCTTCAATAAGCCATTACAGATCATATAAATTTCGAATTCACGCAACAAAGTCAAAATGGCTTATAAACTCCGGCAACGACAAAAATTAAAAACAGTACAACGTGCCATCCTGATTGCAGGCGGCGCTTCCATGCTGGCAGTAATCGCCTGGATGACCTTTATAATAAATCAGGCAGATGTATCTCCATCCAATGCATCGGTAAATCGTTTAACGATGACTGATCCGGTAAATAACGGTGAAATTGTACTAGGCTTTACCTGGGAGCGAGAAGATGCTCTCCTTCCGGAAATCGGCCCGATTGCAACCTCCATCAGCAAAAATGCAGTAAGTGTTGCTGGTGGTGCTGATAGTTCGAACGGATTAAGCGCCGGAAGTATCATGAAATCCATCGACCTTGTTCTGGCAAAGTTCGACGGTATGGATGATGAGGGTATGGATGTATCGATTGACTTCCGTAGAATGGAGCCAAGTGGAAAC
>Ga0315906_10004744_pt1 | contig 17291 bp, 15 predicted proteins | sample LakEriMetagenome_4_FD_203526 | JGI IMG/M metagenome (GOLD analysis project Ga0315906, IMG submission 203526) | Freshwater fungal communities from buoy surface, Lake Erie, Ohio, United States - Buoy 2 MA122 | ecosystem: Environmental > Aquatic > Freshwater > Lake > Lake biofilm | place: USA... | reverse complement strand
TCCGTTATCAGCCATACTCAAAAAGCGAACAGGGTGTGTTTTAAGGTCCGTGACTTGCTGACTATAAGCCCCGCCATTCACTGAACCTTTCCAAATATTGAAATTTCCGGATTTCTCAGAAAGAAAATAATAGCTGTTATTGTCGATGAAAACGGGATCGCGGTCTTCCCCTTTCCAATCTGTCAACTGTTTAAAAGTCTTTTTTTGAAAATCGTAAAGAACGATATCACGCGCAACGGATGATTCCTGATGTTTTCTCCATGGATCCTCATATCCCTTAATATCCTGGAAGATCAGGTAATTGCCGTCTGGACTGAATTGAAACGCTTCTGCTGCTACGGTTAATTCCATCTTCTCGCGCCCTCCTGTAACAGGTACCGAATACACTTCCCCCAACATTGGATATGGAAATTGCACGGAGGAACGTGTGTCCAATCTTCCCGACATGTAGACAAGCTCCTTATCTCCCGGCTTAAAATCGTAAGGATAATCATTTGAAGAATGATGGGTCAAGCGGGTTGGAACACCACCTTCTCTCGCCACAATAAAAACATCAAAATTCCCATGCCGATTACTGGCAAAAGCAATCGTTTTAGAATCTGATGACCACACCGGCATAAAGTCATGCGCCGCGTGAGATGTAAGCTGTTTCGCATCACCACCTTTCGAGTCCACCAGGAAAAGATCCCCCTGATAAGCGAACGCGATGTACTGACCATCGGGAGAAATGGAAGGATAACGCATCCATACTTCATTGGCAAAAGAAAAAAGGGGCAGCTGCAGGATAAGCAGCAAGATTAGTTTTTTCATGTGTCTAAATTTCAGGCGATGAAAATACTATATAATTACCAATTGAAAGCGCTTGATTAAGTATTCGTCAGTACTTTATAACCCGAACAAAATGACCATTCACTCCAATAAAATAGATTCCCCTGGGCTGTGCAGAAAGGTCTATCTCATTGTCACTGATCGAACAAAAAACAGCTTCTCCTGATATACTTGTAACAGTTACAGTATGAATATCCAGGTTGGAAGACTCAAGTTTGACTTTCCCGGAAGTGGGATTCGGACTAATTATCAAGACATTACCTTGGCCAACGGAAAGACCCGCAGACTGCAGCTCGTATGGTGCACTTTCCAGGGAACATCCTTGAGGAAAGCTAACCACAACTGTATAGGTTCCGCCCTGCAGCGCATTGTATTGTATAGCATTGGCACCGCTTACAGGATTCCCATTTAAATACCATTGATATCCGGAGCCGTTTACAGAACTCGTTAATAACGTTCCGGAGGCATTAATGGACGGTGTAGGATTTTGAGTGCATGTTGTTGAACCCGTAAAACCTGAACCGCCGGAAAGCTGATCCAAAAATAAGGTGAGCGCTGCACAGTCATCTTTGAGCGTATATTCCAGCCAGTGGTCTAAAAGTGAATAGGTTATTGTTTGTTGCTGTGAACGGGAAATTGAAATTCCAAAAGAAGATGTTGACTCACCAAAATCACAATTAAAGTTGGTATTCGCAAAATAACAGTGAGCCCCCCCGGTAATGCTCACGAAAGATTTACATGCTGAACCTATACCATCATATATTGGAATATGATGGTCTTGTGGCGGAGTAACGCCATCTGAAGATCCGGAAAACACCAATGTCGGAACAGTTACCCCTGGAGCCGCATTGATCGCTGAAGGGTTTGTTTCTGCTGGTGCCAAGCCAATAACTGTTTTAATACTCGTGTTCCCATTTGAAGCAAGAATAGCCGCTCCTCCTCCCATTGAGTGACCCATGATCGCTGAGTTGCCATTGATCCGTTGATAAAATGGTGAAGATGCATTGGTGTTCAGTGCTGTCAACTTTTGTTCTACCTGTCGCAGATCGAGACCAAAGTCATTGTGAGAGGGAGCCGGAATAAGGCTGCCTTCAGTTCTTGGGAATGCCAGAATATATCCTTTCGCCGCATAGCGCTGCCAAATATTCGAGTAGGCATCCCATGTCATCGCAAAACCATGTCCGAAAACGATAATTGGATACTCTCCGGTAAGCACCGGGACATTTTCTCCTGCGGTTGCCGCTGGATAATAGATCTCTGTTTGGATCTGACGTCCGCTTCCTCCGCCCGAACCATACCCGCCGGTGCGTGCGGGGTCATTAAAGGTGATCGTGGTATGGCCAATGCTGTATTGCCCATGGCAAAGCAGAAACAAGAGGCAAAATGAGTTCGTAAGTATTAATTTCATGAGCGTAGAACAACTTAATCCACATTATGTTTTGATGATCAGGATGTCAAGACTTTCACTAATATTCTTAATTCCATTCACTATCCGATCGAACCAAATTTATCTAAATTTACCCCAATGTCCAAAAAACACGATCCATTTGCCGCATTGCGGGTGAAAGAATTCAACTTTTACCTGTTATTTCGATTCTTCTTAACACTCGGGATCCAGATGCAAAGCGTGATCGTAGGATGGCAGATCTATGCACTTACGGATGATGTGCTGTTCCTGGGGATGATTGGACTGGCGGAAGCAATACCCTTTATCCTGATCTCTTTCTTGTCGGGTCATATAGCAGATACGTTTAACCGAAAGCGAATCGTTGTGTTCTGCACCTTTTTGTTCATCATACTCACTGGATTCCTGTTATGGCTTTCCGATCAAAGCAACGCAAAGGTCTTCCTGGAATATGGTACCTACCCTGTCTTCATGACTATTGCAGGTGTTGGGGTGATCCGTGGCTTCCTATCAGCGGCAATTCCATCATTTATGGCGCAGATCGTTCCGCGGGAACTTTATGCGAACGCTGCCACATGGAATAGCACCGTTTGGCATGTTGCCTCAATTCTCGGACCTTCTCTTGCCGGATTTATGATCGCTGCAAGTTATACATCTGCCTACACGATGGATCTCTCATTCATTCTGATCGCCTTGCTTTCTTTCATGCTGATCAAAAACAAACCGATGCCTGCGAAGGAAAAAATGGAATCGCTTTTCGAAAGTATCGCAGCCGGAATTCGCTTCGTTTTCAAAGACCAACTGATCCTTGGTGCGCTGTCTCTTGACTTGTTTGCGGTACTCTTCGGAGGCGCAGTCGCATTACTTCCTGCTTTTGCAGATGAAGTCTTGCATGCAGGAGCGATCGAACTTGGGTTTCTTCGGGCAGCACCTGCTCTTGGAGCAGTAATCATGGCGCTTTTAATTGCCTACAAACCGCCAACGCATAATGCGGGCAGAAATCTATTCCTGTCAGTAGGGGCGTTTGGTGTCTCAACGATCCTGTTCGGCCTTTCAACAAACTTTTTTTGGGCATTCTTCTTCCTTTTTCTTACGGGTGCATTTGACAATGTAAGTGTCGTGATCCGCCACACTATCCTGCAGCTTTCAACTCCTAACAATATGCGCGGACGTGTATCTGCTGTTAATGGGATCTTTATCGGATCATCAAATGAGATCGGTGCGTTTGAATCGGGAGTAACGGCGAGAGCTTTTGGCTTAAAACCAGCCATTATAATTGGGGGGATCTTGACGGTCCTTGTTGTGATTGCTACCGCACGCATGGCTCCCAAACTCAGGAAACTGAACATTGACAAACTCTAACCGCATGAATCCGCAGACAATAATTCACATTGAGATCATGCCTTGTAATATATTACCGAATCTTCCTTTGCGGTACCCAACGACTTAAAATCTAACCCTGGGAAAGAGATCCCGAAGAGCTTATTGCGGAACCTGTGTTGTGCTGTCTTTAAAAAGTTGGCCCGGGTAGCTCTGAAATTCAACAACTCAATCAAGAAGATCTGATCGGTTGCTCAGAAAGTTGCCGTCATCAAGCATCCTTTTAACCTGCTCCAATTCTGCTTTCGTGATCACAAAGGTCTTGGACCAGGTGTCATGCCATCCTTGTTCGCCCAAACAGGAGAACGCTTCAAAGGGCACGATCCGGGCGAGACTTCTCCCCAGTATTGCTAATGCAGATGGTTTATTTCCATATTCGTCCACTACGACAGACCTCGTCGCCAGTTTTCCGATCGTGCGCTGTGTGGTTACTTCAGAAATGAAATAATAGAATGCAACGATCAGCATTCCGTAGATCCTTTCTTCGATGTCGCCCATGTTCAGAATGAACTCCGGATTGACGATCGCCAGCACGATCCCCAAAACAATCGCCAGTGCATAGATTACCACGAGATCGATCAGGTAATGACCGAAGCGAGCCCATCCTTGTACCAGCTTTAGCTGATAGTTCACCTTGCCCAGGTAAGGAACTTTGATACGATTGCCCATTTCATCCTTATCGGATTTGAATAGCTCTTTTTCGATCTTGATCTCCGTGATCTTTTTCATTTAGGATATCTTAGGATATTAAAAACTCCAGTCGTGCTTGTCGATCTCTGTAACACAGGCCACCAACAGGTCGATGCTTCCCTTGATATCGTCCTTGTGGGCCATTTCGATCACCTGGTGCAAGTGACGCGTCGGGATGGAAACGGCACCTGCGATCGATCCTCCTTCGGTCATGCGCTGGATCCCGGCGGTGTCGGTACCACCTGCTGTGAGGATCTCCGGTTGCCATTTGATCTTGTGCTTATCGGCTGTCTTTTTCATGTAGCTCACCATGCGGTAATCGCAGATGGTCGATGCGTCCATGATCTTGATCGCTGTTCCTTCACCCAGTTTGGTGATCATTTCATGTGCCGCTGCTCCCGGAAGGTCAAATGCTATGGTGGTATCCAAACCAAATCCAAAATCTGGATTAATTCTTAAAGCCGAAACATTGGCTCCGCGGATCCCCACTTCTTCCTGCACGGTGAACACACCGTAAATATCGTACGGTACTTTCTTTCCTTTCAGTTTCTTCAGTGTTTCGATCAGGATGAACACGGCCAGACGATTATCGAGTGATTTTCCGTTCACGCAGTGACCCATTTCAATGAATTCACGTTCTCGGGTGATCGGATCACCGATGGTGATCAGTTTCTTTACTTCCTTACCTGTTAATCCTGTATCGATGAAATAATCGGAGATCTTTGCCGGCTTTTCGCGCTCTGCGGCCGACATCACATGGATCGGCTTGGAGGCCATCACACCGATCACGTCTTCTTTTCCATGTACGATGACACGCTGAGCGGTCAAGGTTTTCGGGTCGAAGCCTCCCAGGGTATGAAAACGAATGAAGCCATTGTCGTCGATGTGGGTGACGATGAACCCGATCTCGTCCATGTGTGCACCGATCATCACCTTTTTGCGCTCTGCAGCGGGTTTCGTTCCGCGCTTGATCGCGTAGATGTTCCCCATGTTGTCCAGTTCCACCTCATCGGCGAGACCTTTGATCTCCTTGAGGACCAGTTCACGAATTTGTTTCTCAAAGCCCGGAGCTCCCGGCACGGTACAGATCTGCCCGAGTAGTTTTGTATTGATCGGCATGTTGGTGATTATTTTATTTAAAAGTTTCGAATCTTTTGTATATTTTTTTTACTTCTTCGATATTCCACTCAGAATCAAATCCTTGCCATAAAAGTCTAATTTTAGTGATTGAATTAGCATACATAATTAGGCTTATGTCATCATAACTAAATACCATATTATTTATGTCGTAATTCTTTTCGAGAAATGTTACGTTTTTATCATAAACTGAAATTATTTTAGAAAGAAATTCTGATGCTTTTTGGCCATCGAAACTTTTAAACGCATAACCTTTATGTGTGACTCCTTCATCATTCCAATAGTTACCATAAAAAGCCAAGACCAAACCAACAGTCTTTGCAGAGTCACCAGAAAAACAGACAGCAGTTAATTCTCCTGAATTAGCAGCACTGATTCCCTCACATACCAAGCGTTCTTCAACGATCCCAACTGAAACCAAATTTTGAACAATAAAAATTTTAGCCATGTCCAAGGTTATGTCTTTACTCCATTGTCTCGCAAAGACACTTTGTTTAATTGAAATTTGACTATTAGCAATATTTGAAAAACTTAACCCTAATAAAATGCCAAATAGAAATTTCATATGATTCGTGTATTTGATTGTTACTGTCTAAAAGTAGAAATTATTTGGAATTGGAAATTAGGAATTCGGGCATTTGTCATTTAGCATTATCTTTATTCCATGGCCAAAGTCAAATCAGCTTATTTCTGTCAGAATTGCGGGTACGAGACCCCGAAATGGTTGGGTAAATGTCCGTCGTGCGCGGAGTGGAACACCTTTGTGGAAGAGGTCATCGAGAAGAATATTCCCTCGGTGGTGGCGTTCTCCACCTCTACGCGCAACGCAAAACCGCAGGCGATCCATACGATCGAGAACCAGGAACATGTGCGCATTTCACTGAAAGACAAAGAGCTCAACCGCGTGTTGGGAGGCGGCTTGGTACCGGGATCACTGATCCTGTTCGGCGGTGAACCGGGAATCGGGAAGTCAACGCTTCTCCTTCAAATGGCCATTGAAGAAAAGAAATTAAAGGTCTTGTATGTTTCCGGAGAAGAAAGCGAGCAACAGATCAAGATGCGTGCAGAGCGCATTGGCTTGGAAAACCAGCAATGCTACATTCTGACAGAAACGAACATTCAAAATATTTTCACGCAAGCGGAAGGAATTCAGCCTGAATTGCTGATCATCGATTCGATCCAGACCTTGTATTCCTCGCAGATCGAGAGTTCCCCGGGAAGTATTTCACAGGTGCGTGAATGTACGGCTCAGTTGCTGCGCTATGCGAAACAAACGGGTGTGCCTGTCTTCCTGATCGGTCACATCACGAAAGAAGGTTCCCTCGCCGGACCAAAGGTCCTGGAGCACATGGTGGATGCCGTGCTACAATTCGAAGGAGACCGCAACCATGTGTACCGTTTGTTGCGTTCTATCAAGAATCGTTTCGGAAGTACGAACGAATTGGGTATCTACGAAATGTTGGGCAGTGGTCTGCGTCAGGTGGAGAACCCTTCGGAAATCCTCATCACGAATACAGACAGTTCACTGAGCGGGATCTCTATTGCTGCAACGCTGGAAGGTATGCGCCCAATGCTGATCGAAGTGCAGGCGCTGGTCAGCACAGCAGCGTACGGAACACCGCAGCGTTCCTCCACCGGTTTCGACAGCAAACGCCTCAATATGCTTCTGGCAGTAATGGAAAAAAGATGCGGATTCAAACTCGGAGCAAAGGATGTCTTCCTGAACATCGCAGGTGGGATCAAAGTCGATGATCCTGCAATCGACCTGGCGGTGGTAGCAGCGGTATTGTCATCCAATGCGGATCTTCCGATCGAAAAGAACATTGCTTTGTCTGCGGAGGTAGGTCTGTCCGGTGAAGTTCGACCTGTTAATCGAATCGATCAGCGGATTTCAGAAGCGGAAAAGCTGGGCTTCGAAAAGATCATCATTTCAAAATACAACAAAGGGATCGATCAAAAGAATTTCAAGATCGAGCTAGTGAAGTGCGGCAAGATCGATGAAGTGGTGAGGGCGTTGTTTGCGTAGGGGTTGGAGCATGTAGGCTTGTTCGCGGTGCTCACAAGGATTGAACCACATAGGGCACATAAGGACACATAAGTTTATATTCACAATCAATTTTGAGGGTTGAGCTGTGTTCGTGGTGCTCACAAGGGTTTTGAACCACATAAGGCACTTAAGGGCACATAAGTTCATGCACTATTTACATGTTCAATTGTGTTCGCGGTGCTCACACAAAGGGGTTAGAAATCGTTGAGCCCTCGGTAGAGATTATTTACCAGCGTTTTCTGTCCTTCACGGAATAAGTTCGTGCAATTAAAATTGAGCAGCAATCCTTTGGGTGCTTTTAACAGCGCCATGTAGGTTAAAAGTTGAGCTTCATGAATGGGGAGAATTTTTTCCACTGCTTTCAATTCAACCGGTAAGAGACCTTCGATCATTAGATCACAGCGAAGATCAGCCTGAACCCTGTATCCTTTGTATTCAATTGGTATCAATAATTCTGATTGAAAGGATATTCCATTCAGTGATAGTTCGCGTATTAAACAGGCATGATATACACTTTCGAGCATTCCGGGTCCGATCGTTTTGTGCACTTCAATTGCGGCTCCGTTCACCTGATAGATCAGGTCGTTGAGGTAGGTCTTGGTCATTGTTAGGTTTTCCATTTAAGTTAATGAAAATTATCAAACCAGCAACCAACTTCCTTATGTGTCCTTAAGTGACTTATGTGGTTCGGGAAAAAATGAGCGCAACCTGTCCCGACCCTCGGGAGCGATTCTTAGTTGGTTAAAAAAGAAACTCCCACCACGATCATCGATGCATCGATCAACGCGAAATACCACTCCGGTCGGTTCGGTTTTGAGTAGATGATGAGCAAGACGGATGTTAGCAATCCAGTATAAAAAACTACATTATCCCGCATTTCATTGTTGATTTTTGCGATTATCAATACAAATACTACCAATAGCAGTATTGAAACAACCTTTGATCCAAGTGTTCCTGCCAACTGTGGAATGGTTCGTTGTTGTGGTTTGTCATACTTGAGATCACGGACATCGAAAGGGATGGTTAGGGCTAAAAAGTAACAGAAAAACGCTGTGAGTTCCCGCCAATGAAGTTGGATCGGTTGGTGTTCATTCATCAACGGAAAAGCGATAATAAATCCCGTCCAAACGACAGTTACGAGGATCGCCTTCAAACCGGGCAACTCGCGAAGAACGAAACCACGTATCGGAACCACGTACAACACGGCGACGATTATCATTCCAAGAAGAAACAGGACAATCGAAAACGTGCAGGAGAGGATCAGGATCAGAAGGATAGATCCCGTCAAACCGCTCAGAAGAGTGAGAATCATCAGAAACGTTCGGTGCTTCCGAACCCACTCCAACCAGTGAGATGTTCCGTCAATTGTGGATGCCTTATAAAGGCGCTGGTAATTGTAGATCGCTAACGTGGAGCAAAACGCGATGAATGCATAGATGAGTGAATGATCCACCTGCTGAAAGGAGGTCCAGCCAAATGACAGACACCCTGCTCCGGTCGCTACAACCAGATTGGAAAATACACTATGTTCGATGAATTTTCGGATGCTGAAAGTTACAGAATTTCAGCAAGCACACGATCGACCGGAATACGCGTGATACAGTCGCAACTCTTGCCTTTCTTGCAGGTCGGGCAGTCAGGATCGTTCACGAGAATGGAAACATTCTTACCCAGGGCCTGCCATCTTCCGGGGTGGATCGGACGCTTCGGGGAATACAAACCAACTGCTTTTATTCCCGTAAATCCGGCAATGTGCAATGGACCCGTTGAACATGCCACCAACGCAGCAACTTGAGAGATGAGATAGATCAATTCGGTTAAGGTCATCTTTCCCGTCAGGTCAATGATCTTCGGATCGTTCGGCAATTGCTTTCTGAACAGTTCTCCTTCTGTTTCCGTGCCGGTAAAGAAGACGGTGTATCCGTTCTTCACCAGTTCTTCCGCCAGGTTTATGTACGAATCCATTGGCCATTCCAGCGCACTTCCCTGACTTTTAGGATGCAGGATCGCAGTTTTTCCGGCTGCTTTTAAGTAATTGTTGATCTCTTCCGGCAACTGATGGTGTTTGATCTCGAAAGCACCTGTCATAGCGCTTACTTTCTCCAGAGAAGGAATCTCGGTCAACCCAAATGGACGCATCAACTCAAAATTCAATTGTGCTTCGTGCAGGTTGGACTTTTTGCGGGAAAAGTTCAGCCGGTGATTGCAGGTCAGTAGATGAAAACTGCGGTGCGACGTTCCTATCCGCATTGGAATTCTTGCCTTTTTAGCAAGGGAAGCTACATCCTTGTTCGGAAAAACGTGAATGATCGCATCAGCATGCAGTTCCTTCAGGGCATCCACACGCTGCGAAGTTGGTAGGGATTCCACCGTTTTCCAATCAACAAACTCGTCGATCACCGAGAAACAATCGACCACCGGTTGAGTGTAAGACCTTCCCAGGTAGATCAGTTCTACATCCTTGATATGTTCTTTCAACCAGACACACATTGGTAAGGTCAGCATGACATCCCCAATACTGTCGGTACGTGATATGATAATTCGCTTTAGGCTCATTTTCCTCGTTGCAAGTTCAACAGTTTGACATATTTACGGTACGTAGCATAGGCACTGAGGCGTGATATGGTAAAACCGGTCGAACCATCCAGGATCCCCAGTTTCAAAAAGTAGCTTTTAAAGAACTGAGCCACCACTTTGATCACGATCTTGAAGTAGTTCGAACGTCCACCGCGCTGATACAATTCACGCGCAGCAATATCTCCGAAGTATTCGATCTGTTTCAAGTGATCTTCCCGTGTATAGTAGGAATAATGCAGCAGATCCCCTTCCAGGAAGCCGGTCTCTTCACCATTGTTCATGTCGAGTCTGTCATGCGGATTCACTCCCTGCCAGCGCGCATTGTTCCGGTTCACCAGACGAATTTTCGTATCCGGATACCAACCGCAATAGTTCACCCAGTGACCACAATAGTTGGTCAGACGATTCATCCTATAACCCAGGTAAGCAGGATCTTCCTTTATCGTCAAAATGCTCTTTTTCAGCTCATCTGTCAGTGCTTCATCTGCATCCAGAGAAATGATCCAGTCATTCGATGCACAGTCGATCGCGTAATTCTTTTGCTGAATATGTCCTTCGAACGGGTTTTGAATGAAACGCACGTTGAACTGCTTACAGATCTCTTCCGTACGGTCCTTCGAAAAGGAATCCACCACCACGATCTCGTCTACAACACCCTTCAACGAACTCAAGCATCGTTCGATGTTTCGTTCCTCGTTATAGGTAATGATCACAGCTGAGATACTGATAGCCATTCAAAGTGATTTTTACAGCGCTGTGCTGAGGTTTACTTTACCCTAATGCGCTGACCTACTGTCAGGCGATTGATGTTTACTCCAGGGTTAAGTCTGGACAATTGGGTTTGAGTCAGTCCATGTCGTTGAGCGATTTTAGAGAACGTGTCTCCCGATCGGACCGAATAGTATTTCTTGGCAGGGGCCGGAGTTGGGCTTACCGGTGGAGTCTGTGAAACTCCCCCCGCTCCGTTCTTTAGCTTCAATCGTTGACCAACATAAATATTGGTTGTTCTCAATGCATTCCACTCCATGATCTGTTCAACCGTTATTCCATATTTCGTTGCAATAGTGCCCATCGTCTCGCCGGTCTTTACTTTGTGATAGATGTAAGATTCCAGATTTGGTGTCTGGTCAACACCCAATGAATCGACAACTTCAATAGTATCTGTGATGGTTGGCTCCATAATGATCGGTTTCGCCTGCGGTACCTGAGTTGAATAAAGCTTCTTTTCAAGGACATAGAGGCTATCCTCCAGACTGACCAGTAAGCCGATCTTCTCTAGCGGACCAGATATACATTGGCTGGGTTTTGTCAATGGAATATAAGTAGACTTGTATACCGGGTTCAATGCTTTCACGTCATCCACCGGCCAATTCACCAAGCGCGAGATCGTTTGCATATGGACTCCTCCGGATAAACACATGGTGTCAAGTTGGGCATAGTGTACTTTCACATCCATTGGCACGATATTGTGCTCCGCATGATAAGTCAACAGGTAAGCCGCAGCAATAAAATTAGGCACATATCCCTGCGTTTCAGCCGGAAGGTAAGGTCGAACTTCCCAATAAGTTGTTTTATTCCCGGAACGACGAATTGCCTTGTTCACATTTCCCGGACCTGCGTTATATGCCGCCAAAGCAAGATTCCAGTCACCGTAGATGCCATACAATTGTTTCAGGTATCGACAAGCTGCATCTGTTGCCAAAACGGGATCCATTCGCTCATCGATATAGCTGTTCTCCTTGAGGCCGAAATATAGTCCCGTGCGGTACATAAACTGCCACAATCCAAGTGCTCCGGCACGAGATTTTACCTGCGGACGCAAACCGCTTTCGATAACTGATAAGTATTTTAATTCGATCGGCAAACCGTATTCCGCCAGTTTTTCCTCGAACATGTCGAAATAAAGCGTGCTTCTTCCCAGAACGATCCGCGCAAAACCTCTGCGCTCACGCGCAAAGAACTTGATGGTCGATAATGTTGCCGTATTGCAATCCAGGTGGAAAGGACTCATCTCATTCATCTCTTCGAGACGCTTACAATAAACATCATCTGAGAACTGAGGACTGTCGCCCGGCTCGTAGTTCAAGGCATTGATAATAGAGTCGTATTCATTCTTGTTCGTGTATTCGGACAAGAAAAGCTGCAAGCTCTGATCAACGGTATTGATAAATGCGTCCTTGTTCAAGGTATCACTTGGTCGTACAAGATGAGCGGGTGTTTGAGCAAATGCTCCCGCACACATTAAAAAGAAGACGAAAAGTAAACCCTGCTTCATCAATTAATTATTTTCGATCAGGTATGCCGAAAAGTCAAACAATTCTTTTTCTGCAAAATTCTTTGCCATCACCTGGATCCCGAATGGAAGTCCATTGGAATGCTTACCGATTGGTAATGAGATCGCTGGATTTCCGGTCAAATTTGCGTGAACAGTGAAAATATCCTGCAGATACATCTGGATCGGATCCTTCACAGCATTCAATTCAAAAGCCGGTGCAGGTGTTGTCGGAAGCAGGATCAGATCGAAATCGTTCAGTATCTCGTCTGTACGCTTTTTCAAAACACGCCGAACTTTCTGTCCCTTGGTATAATATGCATCGTAAAATTCATTCGAAAGAACAAACGTACCCGCCATGATACGTCGCTGCACTTCCGGACCAAATCCTTCGGAACGCGATTTTTTATACGTGTCGTCAACGCCTTTCGCCCCGGCAGCACGATAACCGAAATGTACCCCATCAAAACGGGAAAGGTTCGATGATGCTTCCGCCGTTGTGAGGACGTAATAGGTCGGAACCATGTATTCCAGATACGGGAAGGAAACGAGTTCAACCTGATGTCCTTCCTTTTTGAGGTTTTCGATCACCTCCTGCATTTTTGCCTTCACTTCAGGATCCATTCCGTCCGTTTCAAGACTTTCGCGAATCACCGCTATTTTCTTCGAACCAACAGGACTAAAATTATCGTAATTCTCCACAGGTTTTGTGGATACGGTCGAATCGTAATCATCCTCCCCGGCCATCACTTCGAGCAACAATGCGGCATCTTCCAACGTATTGGTAAAAGGGCCGATCTGATCGAACGATGACGCGTAGGCGATCAAGCCGTAGCGGCTGATGCGCCCATATGTTGGCTTTAAGCCGAATGTGCCCGTGAACGATGCCGGCTGACGAATAGATCCCCCTGTGTCACTTCCCAGTGCTGCGGTGCAAAGACCTGCAGAAACTGCAACTGCACTCCCTCCGGATGAACCTCCCGGCACCAATGATTTGTTTAAATTATTCTTAACAGGTCCAAAAGCCGAATTCTCATTGGAACTTCCCATGGCGAATTCATCGCAGTTGAGGCGTCCGATGATCACCGCATCCTCATCGATGAGGCGCTGCACGGCAGTGGCTGTATAGATGGATTCAAAGCCCTCCAGGATCCTGGATGATGCGGATACTTTATGCCCTGAATAACACAGATTATCTTTTATTCCGATCACCATTCCAGCGAGTCGACCGGCTTCTCCATTGAGCCGCTTTTGGTCCACCAGCTTGGCTTGCTGTTTTGCTGAATCGTCAAACACCTCCAAAAAGGCATTCAAATCAGCATGCTGTCGAATGGTTTCCAAATAACCACTGACAATATTCAAAACCGTTTCCCCTGAAGCAAGGGCGGTTTTTACTTCAGCATATGATCGATACATAAAGAGGAAAAAAAGTAGTTAGTTCTTCTCTTCAGGTTTAGCCTCAGGTTTTGATTCACCTTCACCTTTGGAAGCATCTTTGAATTCTTTGATTCCCTTTCCCAATCCTTTCATCAGTTCAGGAATTTTCTTCCCACCGAATAAAAGAATTACAATGGCAAGGATCATTATTATTTCGAAAGCACCAAACTTACCCATGATTCAAATATTAAAATTCACGCAAAGTTACTGAATTCTGAGAATAAGAGGATTTTAAATTAGTTGATTGTGTTAAATAAACAAAAAAGCCTCCCAAAAAAGAGAGGCCTTTAACGATGTATTTTTTAAGATTACAACTTTCTTGCAACCTCTACTTCTTCGTATGCTTCGATGATGTCACCGATCTTGATGTCGTTGAACTTATCGATGTTCAAACCACACTCATAATTGTTTTTCACTTCTTTCACATCGTCCTTGAAACGCTTCAATGAACCAAGAACACCGGAATGGATCACGATACCGTCACGGATGATACGTATCTTGGAAGTACGCTTGATCAATCCGTCAAGCACATAACATCCTGCAATCGTACCTACTTTCGTGATATCGAATGTTTCGCGAACTTCTGCAGAACCGATAACCTTTTCTTCGATATCCGGAGACAACATTCCCTCCATCGCAGCTTTGATCTCATCGATCGCCTTGTAGATAACGGAGTACAGACGGATATCAATCTGTTCTGATTCAGCCAGTTTACGTGCACTTACAGAAGGACGTACCTGGAATCCAATGATGATCGCATCGGATGCGGATGCTAAGTTGACATCTGCTTCAGAGATCGCACCAACTCCTTTGTGAACGATGTTGATCTGGATCTCTTCCGTTGACAAACGCAACAATGAGTCAGACAATGCTTCGATCGAACCATCCACGTCACCTTTCACGATAATGTTCAACTCCTTGAAGTCTCCAATCGCCAAACGACGACCGATCTCATCCAATGTAATGTGTTTCGTTGTACGTAAACCTTGTTCACGGTACAATTGTTCTCTTTTAGAAGCGATCGTTTTCGCTTCTTTTTCGTCATCCATTACGTGGAACGCATCCCCCGCAGATGGTGCGCCATTGATACCTAAGACAGATAACGGCTGAGATGGTCCTGCTTCTTTCAACGCAATTCCGTGCTCATCGTGCATTGCACGCACACGACCGTAGTTACGCCCAACCAGGATCACATCTCCAACACGCATTGTACCTGCGGTAACCAACATGTTCGTTACGTATCCTTTTCCTTTGTCCAATGACGATTCGATCACTGTTCCAAGTGCATTTTTATTTGGATTTGCACGCAGGTTCAAGATTTCAGCTTCCAACAATACCTTATCCAACAAGGCGTCGATATTCAAGTTTTGTTTCGCAGAGATCTCCTGACACTGGTATTTTCCACCCCATTCTTCAACAAGAATGTTCATGGCAGAAAGTTGCTCACGGATCTTATCCGGATTTGCACCCGGCTTATCGATCTTGTTGATCGCAAATACCATTGGCACCCCGGCAGCCTGAGCGTGAGAGATTGCTTCTTTCGTTTGAGGCATGACATCATCATCCGCCGCAACGATAATGATCGCGACGTCTGTCACCTGTGCACCACGAGCACGCATCGCCGTAAAGGCTTCGTGACCCGGTGTATCAAGGAAGGTCATTTTGCGACCGTCTTTCAATGTAACAGAGTAAGCACCAATGTGCTGTGTGATGCCTCCTGCTTCTCCTTCCGTTACGTTTGCATTACGGATCTTATCCAATAAGGACGTTTTACCGTGGTCAACGTGACCCATCACTGTGATAATCGGTGGTCGAGCGATCAAATCTTCTTCGCGGTCTTCCACTTCCGGAATTGCTTCCTGTACTTCAGCCGAAACGAATTCTGTTTCAAACCCAAATTCATCTGCTACGATCTGGATCGTTTCAGCATCCAGACGCTGATTGATAGACGCGAAGATCCCCAATGACATACATGCCGAAATGACCTGTGTCGGAGAGACGTTCATCATCGCTGCCAATTCGGATACAGTTACGAATTCTGTTAGTTTCAGGATTCCTTCTGCCATTTCAGCAGCCATCTGCTCCTGCTCGCGACGCTGTGCACGGTCATCTCTTTTGGCACGACGATTCTTGGAAGCTTTGGATTTTCCTCCTTGATTTGAAAGACGTGCAAGTGTCTCTTTGATCTCTTTCTGGATGTCCTGCTCTTTGATCTCCGGCTTGTCGAACTTCCCTCCCGGTTTCTTAAAGTTTTTGTTTGCGCCCTGCTGTCCACCGGTATTTCCCGTGTTCGGAGCAGCATTGACATCAACCTTTTTAATCCGCTTTCGCTTTTTACGCGCCTCAGCAGATTCGCTTGCCCCAGGTCGTACACCAGGTGTTTTCGGCTTATCAACCGGAAGTTCGATCCTCCCAAGTACTGTTGGCCCGGAAAGTATCTTACGCTCCACTCGAATAGTTTCAATCTCAGGGGTCGCTTCCGGCTTTACTTCTGGTACTTCTGGTTTCGGTTCTGGAACTTCGACTGCGGCTGCGGGCTTTTCTGCCACGGGCACCACAGTCTCCTCTTTCTTCTTATCCGGACGGGTCTTGGTGTTTAGTTTGTCAAGGTCTATCTTACCAACAACCTGTACCTGAACTTCAGGCTTTACTTCGGGCTCAGCCACAGGGTTTTTAGGCTCCTCCTGCACGATCCTTTTGATCTCCTCAACGTTGATCGGCTCTGAATCATCATCTTCTTCTTCCTCTTTTTTCGGAACAGACTCCTCTTGCTTAGAATCACGGATAGAGATCGTCTCTCTGCGTTCACGCTTTACCGTGGTGAATTTTGATTGCTCCTTCAGAGACTGATCCGCTGCGAATTCCTTTTGGAGGATATCATAATGCTCCCCTTCCAACTTTGTGTTTGGGTTAGCATCGATCTTAATCCCTTTGGAATCAAGGAACTCAACAAGCGTGGAGACCCCGACATTGAGCTCTCCCGCTGCTTTTCCTAATCTTATTGGTTTTCCGGCCATGTTATAGTATGCGTCCTTCTAATTTACGTTTTATCTCTTATTCAAATCGTGGTTTATTCAAACTCTGCTCGCAGAATTCTGAATACTTCTTCGATCGTTTCCTGCTCAAGATCTGTACGCTGTACAAGGTCTCCAACATTCATTTCAAGCACCGCTTTCGCTGTGTCTAATCCAACCGCCTTGAGCTCGTCAATGATCCATCCATCGATCTCGTCTGCGAATTCTTCAAGATCCACATCCTCCACATCAACTTCTCCCTCGCGGTAAACATCCAATTCAAAACCACATAGTTTCCCGGCTAGTTTAATATTGTGCCCGCCCTTTCCGATCGCAAGCGAAACCTGATCAGGCTTGAGGAATACTTTTGCTCTCTTGTCCTCTTCGCTGATCTCAATAGAAGAGATCTTTGCTGGAGAAAGTGAACGTTGTATCAACAATTGAGGATTGGTCGTAAAGTTGATCACGTCGATGTTCTCATTGCGCAATTCACGAACAATACCA
>Ga0315906_10004742_pt1 | contig 17294 bp, 18 predicted proteins | sample LakEriMetagenome_4_FD_203526 | JGI IMG/M metagenome (GOLD analysis project Ga0315906, IMG submission 203526) | Freshwater fungal communities from buoy surface, Lake Erie, Ohio, United States - Buoy 2 MA122 | ecosystem: Environmental > Aquatic > Freshwater > Lake > Lake biofilm | place: USA... | reverse complement strand
CGGGGCGGTCCCGGCGGCGTCGCGTGGTGTGTCTCCGGTCGGGGCTACGCCCCTCCCTCCGACACACCACGCGGACTGTTCCCCAACTCTCTCATAAGCACTGGTACAAAAACTGGGGAGGCGTCACTGCCCCAACTGGATAACCACTTGGCCAAGGTGGAGGCAGCCATCGAGGGTTTCTTCCAGACCCGGCTTCACTTCTTCCCGACCGAGACTGTCTCGGCCTGTATTGCCAAGGTGATCTCCAGTCTGGGGGGCATCAGGATTCGGCGGACTGGCGGTCTGTATTTCGTGCCGGGCAAGAATCTTGAGGACTTCGAGAAGTTCTGCCTGGCAGCCAAGGGGCCAGAGGTGGTGGCCGTAAGGTTTCCCCTTGTCCCTACGGAAAACTCCTATGCCTCGGTCCTTAGGTCGGTCAAGGACATTGCCAAGGAGCGGATGAAGGCAGTCGAGGAAAGCCTTGCCACTCTGGGCCAGTCCAAGATGCGGTCCAACGGCAAGGAGACTCGCTTGAAGGAGTGCCAAGACGTTCTCGATCTCCTCAAGGACTACGAGGAAATCCTGGGCGTCGATCTGGCAGAGTCGAAGGACATCGTGGCCAAGGTTGAGGCTGCGGTCAACGCTCATGCTGCTCTGGAGTGGGCACTCTAAGCCTGCTCGTTAGTACCCGCGATGCCACTAACGTGGATGCGGCGTCTGGTCGGTGTCGGCCGGATCGCTGGACCACCCGCCGATGCCATCGCAAAGGAGACACATCGTGATCGTGCCAGAACGGAAAACCAGTAAGGGCACCACCGTGCCCAGTTTTCTTATTGATGACAAGTACGGGTGGGTGGCCAAGCGATGGAAGTGGACGCTGAAGGACAAGAAGAGCCGCTATCTAACGGCCTCCATGAATAAAAGCACCCCCACTGTCCTCCACAGATTTCTGTGGCAACTGGAGTACCGCTCACTACCGGAGTGGCCACTCAGAATCGACCACATCAACGGCAACCCGCTCGACAACCGCATTGAGAACCTTCGGGTCGCCACGCCTGGACTGAACTCTCGAAACCAATCTCGCAACCCAAAAAACAAGAAGTCAGGACTTCCGATGGGCGTCTGTGTGAGCAAGGTCGGCAATAAGGACCGGCACTATCAGGCCCAAACCCGCATCAATGGAAGACTGAAATCACTCGGCAGATACGCGACACCCAACGAAGCCCATCGTGCCTATGCAGCGGCCAAAGAGCGGCTGCTTGAGGAAGAACACAACCGAATCTCCACAAGGAACAAGCCATGTCCATAGCCATACAAACCTGGTCTCGTGCATGCCCGAACGCCACTGCTTGTCTCGCTGCCCAAGCCAAAGTTCCTGTTCTCGTACAGGGACCTCCCGGCGTGGCCAAGTCCTCTGTCGTATGGCAGTGGTCCCAAGCCATGAATCGGGAACTGATGTATCTCATTGGTTCGACCCATGCCCCCGAGGACATGAGCGGCCTGCCCTTCCTGTCGGACTGCAAGACCTTCTTCATGCAGACCCCGCCGAAGTGGGCCGAGAGGTTGTCTCGACCGGGGGCAATGCTCTTCCTGGACGAGTTGACCACCGTTCCTCCTTCAGTCCGGGCGGCAATGCTGTCCATGCTGACCGAGCGTCGGCTGGGTGATCTTGTCATCCACCCCGACACTCTGTTCTTGGCGGCCTGTAATCCGAGTTCTATGGCTCCCAATGCCAGCCCTCTGGAGAAGTCGATGGCCAATCGATTTTTTCACTGGGACTGGCAGCACGACTTCGATGCTTGGACCTCCGGGATGCTCAGTGAGGACGATAACTTCACTCCCTCCTGGGTTCCGGTAGTTCCTGGGGACTGGAGCCGGTTCAAGCCTCAGTTCGGGGCTCTGATCGTTTCCTACACCCGGAAGAACAGCAACGACCGGATTGCTGTGCCGACCAACGACGAGGACATGGCCTTCGCCACTCCCCGCTCTTGGAAGTTCCTTCGAGATGCCCTGGCGGCAGCCGAGTCTGTCGGTGCCCCCATGGACATCAAGAAGAACCTCGCCATCGGCATGGTGGGTAAGCAGACCGGCCGGAACTTCATGCAGTTCCTCAACCAGTTCGATCTGGTGGACCCCGAGGAAGTGCTGGCTGGGACCAAGGCCTTCAAGCACAACAAAACTCGGGCCGACCTGACGGTGACCCTGATGACCTCCATCGTGACGGCCATCAAGCAGAAGTACACCGAGGATCGGATGGATGCTGCGGTTGAACTCTTCTGCTCGAACCTTGGCAAGGACACTGCTGATTTGGTGTTTTGCCAGTTGCGTCATCTGGTTGAGGCTCGCCCCACCGGATCGCCCCTATCCAAGAAGTCTCTGGCTGCCATCGCGGAGTTCGGCACCAGGATTCCGGCCCATCTCCGCAAGAAGAAAGCAGGCTGAACCATGGCAGCGACCCTGAAGGACTGGAAGGATCACCACTACAACATGATGGACCTCAACCGGAAAGAGATTCATCGGCTGGAGGACAAACTTCGGTATGCCAACGAGCAAATCTCGGTACTGGCCGCGATGCTCTCGGACAAGGCCGAAGAGGCAGCCAACCTTTACCCGGATGTTCATGCCACCAAGTTGGCTGACCGGAAGGAGGGCTGATGCTTTACCGCCGGGCTTACAAGGGTGACATGACCGGCGAGGAGGAGGACTTGCTACGGCGGCTCCGTCATAGGGGCTTTGCCGTGGCAGTCCTTCCTCCCGTCGAGGTTGGCAATCAACTCAATCGCTCCCCCATTGAGCAGTCAATGGTGAGGGCGGCACGACAGTTTCTCAATCAGAAAGAGGTGAGGACCCATGGCAGAACTGGTTGACATCATCACGCAGTTTCGGATGGCGACCTATGAACACTTCCCCTACCTCGCTCCCTATGTTTACAGCCTTGTCCCAGTGGAGAGGCCGGGACTAGGGACGATGGCAGTGGATAAGTACGGAAGGCTTTACTTTGACCCCGAGTTCTGTGAGCGGATCACCCTTGAGCAGGGAGCCTACGTTGTCCTTCACGAAGCGTGGCATCTGATCCTTCGGCATTGCCATCGGGCCCCGAAGATCATCGGTGACAAGCCCAGCCCGAAGGAACACTACCTTCTCAACGTGGCCATGGACATCGTTGTCTTTGAGATGCTCGAAGCAATCAAGAACGACTGCCCCGAGGGTGGAGTGACGTTCGACAAGGCCAGGGAACAGTGGCCTGAGATCGAGCGGAACATGACGATTGAGCAACTCTACGCCATCATCAGCGAGGCTGAGTCTCCCCCGCCGCCGCCGGACTTGCCGGTGCCCAACGAGGAAGAGGGCGAAGAGGAAGGGCCTCCGGGTGGAGACTTCCACCAGCCCACCGACAAGGAGACTGACCAGCCCGCCGACGAAAGCGAGGAGTCCGATGGTAGCGATGGCGAATCCGAGACTGATGGTGGAGATCAAGAGGTTGATGGCAAGGGACGAGGCCAAGACCCTGAAGGTGGGTCGGAAGGTGGTGGCAAGCCCGATGGTGACGAGTTCGACCAAGACTTCGACCTGATCGGCGGCGGCTCTGGTGCTGACGGTATTCCCCGTGAATACGAGGAAGAGCCCGATCCCACTTGGGATGCCTACCGTGAAGACCGCCTCCTTGAGGAGGTCGAGAAGCAGATCGAGAAGGTCGAGGAAGATCGGGACTGGATTCTCGGCCGGGGCACCATTCCGGCTGGGTTGAAGCGGCTAATCAAGCAGAAACTTCGACCCCAGCCCAACCCGTGGAATCACCTTCGGGCCACGGTTGCCAAGTGTGCTGCCAATCATCGGGGTGCCCCGGACTACACCTATCGTCGGATCAACCGGCGACAGGATGCAGTCTCTGCCCGGCTCAAGGGAGTGCAGAAGTACACCCCCAAGGCAGTAGTCATCGTGGACACCAGCGGTTCGATGACTGCGGGCTGCCTTGCCAAGGCCTTGGCTGTCATCAAGCAGGGACTTCAGGCCATGGGCAGAGTGCCAGTTGTGACCTGTGACGCCCGAGTCCAGCAGGACAAGGTCCTGACCTCGGTGCAAGATGAGTTTGAACTCTGCGGTGGAGGGGGCACGGACATGAGAATCCCCCTGACCTACACCCAAGAGAAGTACAAGCCGGATGTCACGGTCTTGGTGACCGACACCGGAACCCCTTGGCCTGACCGGCCCATCAAAGGACAGTTGATTGTCGCGGCAACAACGGATGGATTCGTTCCACCCTGGGCCACCAAGGTTCGTATCCCGGATTCACCCAACAAGACATCACTGGAGGATGACGAATGAGCGAAGTGAAGCGTATCCCCACGTTCTCCTGGGTCCTTCGGAGGGCAGAAGCCTTGCTCCGAAAGGACCCAGCCGAGTACGGCAAACTCCGAGGAGGGACGAGCGACAAGTTCCTGAAGGGTTGCATCTCAAGGCTGGACCTCGGAGAGAGCAACGCCTCTGTATTTCTCACCTTATACACCCCGCAAGGGAGAAAGTATGCCACCCTCCATGGGGTTCGCCACAAGGGAGAACTCTATACCGTGTACCATCCTCAATGGTTTGCCACGACCTACCGAAAGCGGATGCACCGATTCCTTCCGGTGTCCCTGCCGCAAGGAGTAAAGCCCACGGGGCAGACCGAGTGCATCTACTTCAATGCGGATGGCACGGTTGCCATGAAGGGCTTCTGGCACGGCGGCAGAAGGGGCCGGGCTGGATCACCGTGCGAGGAGTACATGGTCATCCGGGACCGGGACGGCAAGTTCGTGAAGCGGGACGAGATGAACCCCCTTCAGGACCGCTCGCTCTACAACATGGTCGAGTTCCACCGGGCATCCAATCCGGTTGACCTGTGGCATGACTTCCTGCCGGGAACTTGCCACTCCAAGTTGGACTGGTACTCCAGCATGGCAGTGCCCAAAGTCCCGCACTTCCAGACCAAGTGGGCTTCCGGGCAGGCGGAAGTCACCGAACTTCCCGGCCCCCTCTGGGACGAGCAGAAGATGAAGACTCTGGCTGCCCGGGTCCACTCCGAGGCACTCCGGGTCAGCAAGCAGTACCCCCATATCAAGATTGCCCTGTACCCCATGGCAGTCTGCACGGATGGGGACCCCAAGGAACTGGGCCATCACGATCCGGTGACCCTAACCCGATTCTCCCAGCGGCATGGAGATGCCAGCCGAGATGGCTATGTCCTGGGCCGGGACAAGGATGACGAGCCGATCCGGTACTACCTCCCGGAACTGGTGGCCTACTGGACCCTGCCGGGAGACAAAGTTGGCGGCCACTTCCAGGTCGAAGCGGCACGGTGGATTCGAGTGGTAATCCCGCCGGTCGGCTGCGAGTCCCTGCTGATGGGGCCGGACAAAACCTCTGCCTTCTGCAAGTTCTACCGATGGGGCCGGACCAAGTATCCCAGCAACTACACCAACACAGTAGTCGGCGGGAGGTCAGCCCTGGAGCGGGCCTACCATCAACTGGTTGCCGGGGCGGACAACACTTGGCAACGCAAGTCCATCCGGCACTTCCTCAATGGAGGTCGGTCCTATCACCGGCATGGAGAACACACTGCCGACAAGGTGATTCACGATTGGTCAGAGAAGAAGTCCGTGGCGGTGGTCTGGGATAACTCCCCAGACCGAGTGGAGGTGTGGTCTGCCCAAGACCCCTACGTCAGCCGCCCTGAGGACATCTTCAAGAGCATCGAGGAGAAGGAGTTGATGGACTCCCTCCCCTTGTGCTGAACAAATGACCATTGACCTATGGCAATCCCCATGACACAACAACCCGAGCCAGTCCTATTGGCATTGGCATTTGTTTTCTTCTGGATCACAACGCTGGAACTAAGCATTAACTCGGCCATCATCTATGTCATAAGAAGCATAGTGGTAGTCGGGTACACCATGGTCACGATGGCTGACGAGAAGGAGTTCGTGTCCTTGGCGGAAATGACCGCACAGTTAATGGTCTGTAGTCATTGGATGAGTTTAGTAACAGTGTTCCTATTCCCTGACCCAAGATTCCGAAGGAGAAAGTGCCGTGTCTGAACCGAAGCGTACCGATTCCAGCCCCACTGACATGAATGTTTATGGCTACTGCGTGGTCTACAGAAAGGAAGGCCAATGGACCGTTGACCAATGCGATGAGTACGCCAACCTCCCTGCCCACTATCCATTCCTAGCAGAAGCCCTCGACCGAGTGGCTTACCTGAGAGAACGAGACATCGACTGCCGCGTGGCAGCCCTGATTGCTGAGAAGTCTGACACCCCCGAAGAGTTTGAAAGGAACAAGATCAATGAAGAGGAGAGCGAGGAATAGGCCTGCTCTCGACACTGCGTACGCCCCATCCACCACACCGGAAAGCCCAACCACCAACTCGCAACAAGGAGGAGACGGATATGGCAAAGGCTTATGGCTATTGCCGAGCATCCACCGCTGGCCAGCACTACACGTTTGAGTCACAGCGGAAAGCCATAACCATCTACTACGAGAACCACCTCAAGGATAAAGGCTATGAGTTTGGGGGATGGTTCGAAGACCATGCCACATCTGGGGAGAAACCCCTCGCAGAGCGAACTGGGGGGCAAGCCCTCTGGGCCGCAGCCCAACCCGGAGACTGCGTGATCTGGAGCAAACTTGATCGGGCTTTCCGGAATGTGGTGGATGGGGCCAATACGCTGAACCTCTTCGCCACGAAAGGCATCTCGGTCCACAGTCTCGACATCCAACTCGACACCTCGTCTTCCCTGGGCCGCTTTGTCATGCATCTCTTGGTGCTACTCGGAGAACTGGAGCGAGACTGGATCAGGTCCCGAACGCGGGAAGCCTTGGCCGTACGCCAGTCAAAGGGATTACCCCACGGCGGCCGCCCGCCAGCGGGCTGGAAGAAGGAGGAGTCGGGCAATTGGGTGCCCGACACGGCTGAGCGATCGCTCCTGGATTGGGCCATCATCCAGCACAAAACTCACGGGGTCGGCTGGCCCCGGATTGCCGCCAGACTGAAGCAGCTCAATGTCCGTCGGGCAAACGGAGACGGGTACCACCAGGCCTGGTTCCACTACGCCGTCAAGGCCAAGGCCGCAGGCTACCCGGGCCGGGATGGCTGGCGCGAGCAGTGTGTGTACGGCGGATCGGTGCGGCGCGAAGGCAAGGGACCTGTGCGGCCGAGGCGCAAGGCCGCAGCATCTGCCGTCCAGGCCGATGACGCCGCCGCCCAACACCACTCGGGGGCGGGACCGCATCCTTCGATCGCTGCGAACCACAGTCCGCTCGTTAGCCCAACTTGAGAGCTAGTTCGGCGGCTTTCTCCTGGGCCAGTTCGGCGTAGACCTCGGTGATGTTCGCATGCTTGTGACCCAGCCTCACCTGGGCAGCATCCAAGCCTCCCCCAGCCAGCCGGGCCTCGGTACCCGCCGAATGCCGCAGTTGCATTGGGGTCCACCGGGGGACCTTCGCTTTCTCGCAGGCCCGGCGAATACACCGGTTGAGGCTTGCGTCCGTAAAGAAGTCCCGAGGTGGTTTGCGGCGGCTTTGGATTGGCTTGGCCTGGCGAGCTGCTTGACTCGGCGTCATCGGTGACTGCCTCGCTGCCCTGCGGAGAGCATTGCGGGCTTTTTCACTTTCACGGGGACTGAAACAGAATCCGTGTGGCCGTTTCGCGAGTCGATCAAGGTAGGGCTTGAGAATCACCTGGGCTCGTGGACCGATCATGATGACCCGCTCATGATCCCTCCAAGTGTTCTTGTGGGACTTGAGCGTCCACTTCCAGACTTTGCCCTGCTGCTCGATGTCCACAGGCTGCAACTGGCACGCCTCGCCTGGACGGCATCCAGTCAAGCGTATGAACTGGACAAGGTCAGCGACTGTTTTGGGAAGGTGCGGCAGGGTTGCCTTCACCACGTCGTCGGAAACAGCCCGCACGGGAGGGAGTTCCGGGGCTGCCGAACGTCCCCTGCGCAGGCCTTCGATCGTGAGGAGGGCATGCCATGTCTGGGCGGGAATGATTTCCATGCTTGCGCCCCATTTGAAAAGCCCCCGGATTCGCTTGATGATTCGGTTGATTGATTTCCTGGGTCGCGGCTTTCCGTTTCGCCCTTTTTCGTGCACGAGCCTGTCCATGATCTCGCGGAGGCATCGGGGCCCGAATGCTTCCGCTGGAATCTGCCGAAAACTTTGGAGCGCATTCACGGCCTGCACCATCCCGTCGTAGCTGCTGGAGAGGCGGCCATCGGCGAGGACGTAGTGGGTCTTGGCGTACTCCAGATACATGACGCACAGCTCCGCCACGGTGAGTGCCATGGGCGGTGGGTTGGTAGCTGGAGCAGCGGGTGCGAAAGGCGGGTTCGTTGGCGGGGCAACCCTGGGGGTGGGGCTGGAAACTTCGGCCGGGGGTGACGGCTCGGTCGGGCCGGACTCGGTCGCAGCCGGAGCGTTGACCTGCCCCATACCGGGCACTGCTCCGCGGGCAACCAGATACTCGGCGACGAGCCGGTCGTATGCGGCTCTGGCTTCAGGGGATCCGAACTTCCCGAGCCAGTGCTCCGTACCGTTGATCCGGACCCTGGCGTGGCCGGTGCCCTTATGGAGCCGCATTTGCGGCAAGAGATGCTTTGGATTTCGACCCACTACCCACCTCCTCTCAGAAGCTCAAACGGGGAAACGGGATTTCCCCGTTTTCCTTTCCCCGTTTCCATCAGCTTCCGAGAGGCACTGCCGACCGCCGGCAGGTAGCAACGATCCGAAAAACCGAGCCTTATCAATAAGTCGGGGCGACAGGACTTGAACCTGCGACCTCTTGACCCCCAGTCAAGCGCGCTAGCCAGACTGCGCCACGCCCCGAAACCGCCACGGGACGACAGTGCCATCGGCACCGCCGCCCCGCGACCGCCACACTATCGCACAACCGGCCGCAGGCTTCAACACGACTTCCCCACGGCCGAATGCCCCGCTCATGCGCGGCCCACGGCCCCCGACCTGCCCCGCATGCAGACCGCCCCCAGGCAGTTCCACAGCAGCGCCGCCGCCGCACCGCCCACGTAGCCCAGCACCGCCGTCGCCAGCAGCAAGAGGGCCGCCGCCCCGGGATCGAAGGGCTCCACCACCACGTCCGACTTCATCGCATGCAGCCGAAGCACGAAGTCGGCCACCCGCTGGGCCACGCCGGCCGCCACGAGGGCCATCCACACGCCGTGCCACGCCGTGAGCAACACCGCCGCCACGATCCCCAGCCGATTCGGATCCACGTTTCCCATGACACCCTCCACGCGCTCTCGAGGAGGCATCCTGCCGAAACCGGTCGCCAGCCCGTGAATCCCTGCGACGCCATCGAACCCTATCGGCCGCCGCATCCCGCGGCCAGCCGCCCCGCGAGACCGGTCACCGCCGCCGCCCCGCCCCGCCCCCTCGCCAATCGGCCGGCCGAGTGACACACTCTTCCCACCCAGCCTGCCGCTTCCCCGAGGCCCCGCCCATGACCACGGCCCCCGGACACCTGCCCCCGTTCGCCGCCCGACTCGCCGCCGCGATCCAAAGCCGCCGCACCCCCGCGTGCATCGGTCTCGACCCGCGCCGCGAATCGCTTCCTCCGGCCCTCGCGGCCGCCGCGGCCACCGATCCGCGCGACCTCGCCGCCATCTTCACGACCTTCTGCCGCGACGTGATCGACGTCGTCGCTCCACTCGTGCCGATCGTCAAGCCGCAGCTCGCCTGCTTCGAAGCCCTCGGGCCCCACGGCATGACCGCGCTCGCCGACGTGATCGCCCACGCCCACGCCCGGGGTCTGCTCGTGCTCGCCGACGGCAAGCGCGGCGACATCGGCTCCACCGCCGAAGCCTACGCCGACGGCTGGCTCGCCGGCCCCTGGGCCGCCGACGCGGTCACGGTGAATCCCTACCTCGGCCTCGACTCCCTCGAGCCCTTCGTGAAGACCGCCGCCGACCGCGGCGCCGGGATCTTCGTGCTCGTGAAGACCTCGAACCCCGGCAGCAAGGATTTTCAGGAACTCACCAGCGACGGCCGACCGCTCTATGAGCACGTCGCCGCCGGCGTCGAGGCCCTCGCCGCCCGCACCGCGGCGGGCACGACCTACGGCGCCGTGGGCGCCGTCGTGGGCGCCACCTGGCCCAAGCAGCTCGACGAACTGCGAGCCGCCATGCCGCACACGTGGATCCTCGTGCCCGGCTTCGGCCGCCAGGGTGGCCGGGCCTCCGACGTGCGCGGCGCCTTCCACGCCGACGGCCTCGGGGCGCTGGTCGTCAGCGCCCGCGACGTGATCTTCGCCCACGCTCGGCCCGAAATGAACGCCGGCCTCACGGACACCCAGTGGCAGACCGCCGTCGAACGGGCCTGCCGCGACATGATCGAGCGGCTCGCCACCGACACGCCCGCCGGCCGGCTGTGATCACGCCGCCCCAGCGGACACCCAAAGACCGCTCCCCCGTGGCGTACGCCTCCAGGCGTGCGAATGCGGCCCGTGGTACCCAAACGCCCATTCGCAAGCCTGGAGACTTGCGCCACGCAACCAACTCAAACCCGCGTCGCGTGCAGCAGCTGGCTCACCAGCGGCAGGAGCTGTTTCTTGCGGCTCACGATGCCCTTGAGCGAATACAAGCCCGGATCGAGTCGCGGGTAGTTTGTCTCCTCCCACGCCTCCGACTCCTGCGAGAGCAGCAACAGCGAGCCGTTGGTGACGACGTCGGTCACGAGAAGAGCCGCGAAGTCGAGCCGCTGCTGGGCCGCGAACTCCTCCAGCGCCGCCCGAAGGTCGTCCTTCCGCTCCCAAAAGAGATCGAAGCCCGACTCTTCGATCTGCGAGATCGAAAACCGAACGCCGTGCTCCGTGAACTCCTTGCAATCCTCGCGGATCACCTCCGCCGGCCGGCTCGACCGCAGCGCCGACCCGATCTCGAAGAACTCCCGGGCGTAGGTCGCCAGGTCGACGGCGCACAGCCGCTCCAGCCAGCCGAGGATCTCGCGGTCCACGTCGGTCGTGGTGGGCGAGCGGAGGTGCAGGGTGTCGGAGATGATCCCCGACGCCATGCACAGGGCGATGCCCGGCTCGGGCTCGAGGCCCGCCGCCCGAAACTGCCGGGCCACGAGCGTGCAGGTGGAGCCCACCGGCTCGTTCACGAACCGGATTGGCTGCGTGCTCTTCAGGCCGCCGCCGAGCCGGTGGTGGTCGAGCACCTCCACGATCTCGGCCTCGTCGGCGCCGTTGACGGCCTGGCCGAGCTCGTTGTGGTCCACGAGCACGAGCTTCGGCTTGGGCGGGCTGATGAGATCGCTTTTGAAGGCCAGGCCCACGAGCCGGCCGTCGTCGCCCACCACCGGAAAAACCGGCTGGGCCGACCGCTCCGCCACCGCCCGCGCCTCCGCCACCGGCGCCTTGCCCGGCACCGTGATCACGTCGGTGTCGACCACCGGATCGACGAACTGCGACGACTTCAGCCGCAGCGTGGTGTTCACGGTGTCGAACGGGCTCAAGATCACCGACACGCCCCGCAGCTTCGCCAGATCGACCAGCCCCGCCGAGAGCTTGAATCCGCCGGTGATCACCAGCGCCCGCACGCCGTGCTCGATGGCCGGCAGCTGGATCGTGGGCCGGTCGCCGCAGACCACGATCAGCCGCTCCCGCGGATACTTCTGCATCCGCTCCGTGAACCCTTCGGCGCTCATCGCGCCCACCATCACCAGCAGCTCGTTTCGCTGCTCCGGCTCGATCGCGTGCTGAAAGCCGCCGCCGAGCACGTCGCGGATCTTGTCGAGGCTCGTGGTCACGGTGCGGCTCTTGGTGGCGTCGGCCGAGTCGTGAAAGAAGAGCTCCATCAGCTCGAGCACCGAGAGCACGCCCACCACGCGGCGGTCGTCGTCCACGACCGGGATCGCCCGCAGGTCGCCCGCCTTCATCCGCTGGTAGGCCTCGTGGAACGTGTCACCGAAGGCGGCCGTCACCACCTCGCGGCGGCAGACGTCCTCCACCTGCGGCCGCACGTCCATCACGATCCGCGGCGCCGCCAGGCCGGCCCGCTCGAGCACGTACTCCGTCCGCTTGTTCGGCGGCCCGCAGCAGCAGGCCACGGCGTCGGGCCGGGTGGTGCGGCGTAGCAGGTCGGCGTAGGCGATCGCCGAGCAGATGGCGTCGGTGTCGGGATTCCGATGCCCGAAGACGAACGTGCTCATGGGTTTTGGATCAGGCCTCGCCCGGAGCCTGGTACCAGCAGGCCAGTGACGGATCCCAGGAGAGGATCTCGTCGGCCTTGAAGTAGATGCCGATCTCGCGGGCGGCCGACTCGGGCGAGTCGGAGGCATGCACGAGGTTCATCTGCCGGCTCGATGAATAGTCGCCGCGGATCGTGCCGGCTGCCGCCTTGAGGCCGCTGGTGGCGCCGAGCATCTCGCGGACGACGCGGATCACCTCCGGCCCCTGGAACACCGTCGCCACTACGGGCGACGCGGTGATGAACTCCTCGAGCCCTGGATAGAACGGCTTCTCGACGTGCTCGGCGTAATGCTGCTTGGCGACCGCGGGGGTAACCCGCAGCATCTTCATCGCCACCAGCCGCAGTCCTTTCTCCTCGAACCGCGCGAGGATCCTGCCGAGCAGGCCCCGTTCCAGGCAATCGGGCTTGAACATCACGAACGTTCGTTCCATAGGACGGTGTCGTCTCCGGGTGAAGAGGTGAGTGAGGATGCGGGCGATCAACGGGTAAAACCGGCCCGGGAAGTGTATGTAGCGGCCGTGCAACGCCACAACCAGCCCGGGTTGCGACGCCACGCCCGCCCTCCTACCCTCCCGCGTCATGACGCCCGCTTCCCGTCACCGCCGCCTCGGCCTGATCCTGCTGGCTGCCGCCGCGCTCGGCACCGGTCTGGCCGCGCCCGCCCGGGCCGCCGACCTGCCCCCCGACCTGGTCTCCCGCTTCACCCGGCAGGTGCAGCCACTGCTCCTCAATCGCTGCGCCACCGGCGCCTGCCACGGCGGCCCGCGCGGCCATGCCCCGCAGTTCCACCGCGATCCGGCCAGCAGCGGCGCCACCCTCACCAACGCGACCGTGTTTCGCGCCCTGCTTGGCCCCGACGGCGACCCCGCCCCGCTCGTGCGACGGCTCTCGGTGCGTCACCCGGCCGACTCGAAGTCGCGCACGCTTGTGATGACGCCGCTCACACCCCGCGAACGCGCGGTACTCGAAAGCTGGCTCGTGGACGCCCGGCATGCCACCGGCAAGCGACTGCTGCACGATCCCGACGTCGCCCCTGCGAGCCACACGGAGCCCCCCGCGCCACCGCGTCCGCCCAACCGCCTGCGAACGCTCCTCGACACCGGCACCCAGCCACCGACGCCGCGCGGACAGCCGACAGAGGGGGCCAGCAGGTTCAGCGGCATCATCGATCTCCGCACCGCACCGCCCGCCGCCGACGGGAATCCAACCGCAGAACGGCCGTCGGCGCCATAACATGGCATTGGCTTCGACTGCGAGACGGCCGCAGCCGGTTGACGCCAGAATAGAACGCCTGTACACTCCTTCCAGTCACCGCAGGAGTGCACCATGGCCACGATCCCCCAGATTCGCAGTCGCCTGCTCGAGCAATTTCCCGATCCCCAGGCCACGCTGTTGGCGCACGTGTTCGTGGAGTCGCACGACGCACTCGTGACCAAGGCGGAGCTCAACGAGCTCACGGGCGTTGTTCACGACCTGTCGGGGGTCGTCAAGGAGTTGGCCGAGGCCCAAAAACGCACGGAGATTCGCGTCGAAGAACTGGCCGAGGCCCAGAAACGGACCGAGTTCGCCGTGGGCGACCTGGCCAAGCAGGTGGGCGGCTTGGCGAACGCCCTGGGCGGCAGCCTGGAGGATTTCGCCTGCGATCTTGTCCCCGAGATCCTGGAAAAGCATTGGCACCTGGTCGTGGCCTCGGCCAGCCCCGAGGAGATCACGGTGGGCCGCAAGCCGCGGGAAATCGACGTGGTGGTTCGGGGCACGATCGACGGGCGACCGGTGACGGTGCTCTGCGAGGTGAAGTCGGCCGTGAGTGCGGTGGAGGCGCGGCGGTTTCTCGATGTCGTGGAGAAGGCCCGCGGCGAGAGGCAAGACGAAGATATCCGGCCGCTGTTCTTCGGCTACCGCGCTGATCGCAAGGCCCGCGAACTGATCGTGACATCCAACGCCGCGATGGTATTCACACGTGGCGTGATGATCCCGTAGCGGCTGCAGCGAAGCCGACCGGCCGGAGCAGGCCCCAGTCTCACACCGGAATCCGCCCCGCCATCACCGCTTCCAGAAACGGCCGATTCCCTTCCAGCACGTCTGGATGCTCCATCATCTCCCGGGCCGACAGCCAGAGAATCTCGCTGACCTCCACCGGATGCGGCACGAGTTCGTTGTCGCCGCGGAGCGTGACCGTCCACCACGCCAGCTCGGTGCCCCAGCTCGTCATGCTCCGCCACACGCACTCCCGTGCCTCGACGATCGCCGCGAGCTCCTCGTGGCATTCGCGGACCACCGCCTGGTGCTCCTCCTCGCCCGGTTCGACGTGACCGCCCGGGAAGCAGATCGTGCCCCCCGCCGCCACCGTCAGGCCGCGGCGGATCGCCAGGAACTGCTCGCCGCGCCGCGTCACGGCCACCACGCCGCGCCGCCCATTCGGCCGCACTTCGCCGTCCTGCATGACCGCCTCCTCGTTCCGCGTCCGTGAATCAATTTCAACGCCCGCCCGCACCGGCCGCCGGGCTTTCCTCCGCCCACCGCTGCGGGCCGTTGGTCAGCCTCCCGCATACACTACACTGTTCGATTTCTAGCGGCCGCGATCCCCGCGGCCACAACCGACCCCGCCAGGACGATTCGGCACATGGATTCCGCCCCGCGGCCCAAGGGACCGTCGAACACCCCGCCCATTCTCGGCCGACCGCTCGGCATGCCGGCGGTGATCCTCCTTCTCCTCGCGGCCCTCGCCCTGGCCACCTACCTCACCAGCGGGGCGGCCGGCGGCCGGCCGGTGATGCGCTACGACGAGTTCGTGCAGCAGGTGAAGTCCGGCAACGTCGCGGCGATCGAGCTCACCGGCGACCGGCTCGTGGGCGAGCTCAAGGAGGCCCCGGCCGAGGCCAAGCCCGGCCTGCGAAACGTGAAGACCTTCCAGCTCGACCTCAATCCCTACCTCCGGGAGAGCTTCGACCGGTTGATGCAGGAGCACGACGAGATCCGCAAGGCCACGCGGTCGCCCGACGACCCGACCGGCTTCCTGCTCGGCCTCTACCTGCTCGTGCCGCTGTTGCTCATGGCGGGCTTCTGGATGACGCTCCGCCGGGCCCGCGACCCGCTGGGCAACACCGGCTTCCTCGGCGGCTTTTCCAAGTCGCCCGCCAAGCGGTATGGCGCCGGTGACAAGACGGTCACCTTCGCCGACGTGGCGGGGCTCGAGCAGGTGAAGCAGGACCTCCAGGAGATCGTGGAGTTTCTCAAGGACCCGAAGAAGTTCCAGCGGCTTGGCGGCCGCGTGCCCAAGGGCGTGCTCCTCATGGGTCCGCCGGGCACCGGCAAGACGCTCCTCGCCCGGGCGGTGGCCGGCGAGGCGGGCGTGCCCTTCTTCTCGATCTCGGGCAGCGAGTTCATCCAGATGTTCGTCGGCGTGGGCGCCTCGCGGGTCCGCGACCTCTTCAAGACGGCCAAGGACAACGCCCCGGCGATCCTGTTCATCGACGAGATCGACGCCGTGGGGAGAGTCCGCGGCGCCGGCCTCGGCGGCGGCCACGACGAGCGCGAACAAACCCTCAACCAGATCCTCTCCGAGATGGACGGCTTCAGCCCGTCGGAGAGCGTGATCATCCTCGCCGCGACCAACCGCCCCGACGTGCTCGACCCCGCGCTTCTGCGGCCCGGACGCTTCGACCGCCACGTGACGGTCGATCGCCCCAACCAGAAGGCCCGGCTCGCACTCTTCAAGGTCCACACGCGAAACGTGCCGCTCGCCGCCGACGTCGATCTCGACCGGCTCGCCGGCGCGACCGTGGGCCTGACCGGCGCCGACATCCGCAACCTCGTCAACGAGGCCGCCCTGTGGGCCACGCGGCACGACAAGGAGGCCGTCGATTCCTCCGACTTCGACTACGCCCGCGACAAGGTGCTCATGGGCCCGAAGCGCGAGGAGGTGCTGGCCGGCCGCGAGAAGAAGATGACGGCCTACCACGAGGCGGGGCACGCGCTGGGCGCCTGGCTGCTGCCCGGCGTCGACAAACTCCACAAGGTGACGATCATCCCCCGGGGCCGGGCCCTGGGCGTGACGCAGCTGGTGCCCGAAGAGGACCGGATGAACATCGGCGAATCCGACCTCCACAACCGGCTCGTCTTCATCCTCGCCGGCCGGGCGGCGGAGAAGCTCGTGTTCGGCGAGTATTCGGCGGGCGCGGAGAACGACCTCATGCAGGCCACGCGGATCGCCCGCAAGATGGTGGCCCACTGGGGCATGAGCGAGCGGGTCGGCCCGGTGGCCTGCGCCAGTTCCAACGAGCATCCCTTCCTCGGTCGCGACGTCTACGAGCAGCGGGAGTTCAGCGAGGCCACCGCGCGGATCATCGACGAGGAGGTGTCGCGGCTGCTCTCCGAGGCCGCCGCGCGGGCCACGAAGCTCCTCTCCGATCACCGCGAGAAGCTCGACAGCCTCGCCGGCGCCCTCGAGAGCCGCGAGATGCTCGACGACACGGAAGTGGTGGAGATCATCGGCCCGGCCACGCCCCGCCGCGGCGAAGCCGGCACCCCTGCCGACGCCGCCACCGCCGCCCAGGCCGCCCGCGACTCGCAGGCCGGCTGATACGACACGCCATGTGCGCGAACCTCCCACATCTCGCCTCGTAGTTCCGCCAGACTGCCTCATGTGCCCGGGGATGGATTTCCGGTTTGTTGCGCCCGCGGGCAGACAACCCGGCCCTCCGGGCCTGGCGCTCACACAAAAAGCCCCCGGCGGGAGCCGGGGGACTCCGGGTCGCATCTCTTCCCGTGTGCCATGCGCTACGGGTTCGAACGGCAAAGCGTGCGCCGTCGTGCGGCATGGATGGCGGGATGGTTTTCAAACCCGGAGTCCCGGGGTTTCCACCCGGGGCTTCTTGTGTGAGCGCCAGGCCCGGAGGGCCGGGTTGAATCCAAGCGGGCGCAGGCCCGCCAAGCGAACCGCGGCACGAGGCCGCGGGTTTGCGTGCAGCATGATCCCGGGTTTCCACCCGGGGCTTCTTGTGTGAGTACCAGGCCCGGAGGGCCGGGTTGATTCCAAGCGGGTGCAGGCCCGCCAAGCGAACCGCGGCA
>Ga0315906_10004740_pt1 | contig 17301 bp, 17 predicted proteins | sample LakEriMetagenome_4_FD_203526 | JGI IMG/M metagenome (GOLD analysis project Ga0315906, IMG submission 203526) | Freshwater fungal communities from buoy surface, Lake Erie, Ohio, United States - Buoy 2 MA122 | ecosystem: Environmental > Aquatic > Freshwater > Lake > Lake biofilm | place: USA... | reverse complement strand
GGCCATCGCGTCGTTCTTCGCCGGCACGGTCTCCACCCTCGCCATTGCGGCGTTTGCCCCGCCGCTTGCGGAGGTGGCGTTCAAGTTCGGCCCGGCGGAATACTTCTCGCTGATGGTACTGGGCCTGATTGCAGCGGTGGTGCTTGCGCAGGGTTCAATCGTCAAGGCGCTCGCCATGGTGGTGCTGGGCCTGCTGCTCGGCATGATCGGCACCGACGTGAACTCGGGCGTCGCGCGCTTCTCGTTCGAAATCCCGGAACTCACCGACGGAATCGAGTTTGCAGCGGTGGCCATGGGCATGTTCGGCTTCGGCGAGATCATCGCCAACCTCGAACAGCGCGACAACCGGCAGGTGTTCACCAGCAAGGTGGGCCGCCTGATGCCGTCGCGCGAAGACTTCCGCCGGATCACCTGGCCGATCGTGCGCGGCACGGTGCTGGGCGGGGCGCTGGGCATTCTGCCGGGTGGCGGATCGGTGCTGTCGGCCTTCTCCGCCTATGCCATCGAGAAGAAAATCTCCAAGACCCCGGAGAAATTCGGTACCGGCATGATCGAGGGCGTGGCTGCGCCCGAGGCCGCCAATAACGCCGGCGCCCAGACCTCGTTCATCCCCATGCTCACCCTCGGTATCCCCACCAACGCGGTGATGGCGCTGATGGTGGCGGGCATGATGATCCACAACATCCAGCCGGGTCCGCAGGTCATGACCAGCAACCCCAAGCTGTTCTGGGGTCTGATCGCCTCCATGTGGATCGGTAACCTGATGCTGCTGATTCTGAATCTGCCGCTGGTGGGTCTGTGGATCAAGCTCCTCACGATCCCCTACCGAATCCTGTATCCCGCCATTCTCATGTTCTGCTGTATTGGCGCCTACTCGCTCAACAACTCGGTGTTCGACATCTACATGACGATCCCGTTTGCGATCCTGGGCTACGTGTGCGTGAAGTTGAACTGCGAGCCAGCGCCACTGCTGCTGGGCTTCGTGCTGGGTAAGCTCATGGAGGAATACCTGCGACGGGCCATGACCATTTCCCGGGGCGACCCCATGGTGTTCATCACGCGGCCGTTGTCGGCGACCATGCTGGCCATTGCTGCGGTGCTCCTCATCATCGTGTTCCTGCCGTCGGTGGCAAAGAAACGGGAAGAGGCATTCGCCGAGGAAGAAAAGTAGCGGCGCTCACCGCTTTCGGCGGCACAGACCGTCTGATCAAAAGCCCGCGGTGAACGCGGGCTTTTTTTCGTCTGCGTGGCGGGTGGTCGCGAGACGCGCGCTCAGCGATCGCTTGTTGAACCCCGAGCGGTACGGCGGCTCACCAGCGCACGAATGCCCCAGAGGCCGAGCGCCAAAGCCAGGGCGCCTGCGGCCAGGTGATCGGGTTCAGACAGCAGGTGCATGACGGCCTGCAGCCAGTCGGCGCCGTGGTGGCCCGGATGGGCAGACGCGATGGCGGGGAGCGCGGCGAATATCAGGCCGAGCGCGCGGGGACGCAGCGAGACGGCGATCGGGGCAAGGCGTGTGAACATGGGCATTTTCTCCGGACGATCAATGAACCAGCAGGCCGCGGGTTTCGATGTGGCGCACCACATCGTCAAGCCCCTGCCCGGTCTTGAGGTTGGTGAATACGAATGGTCGCTCGCCACGCATGCGGCGGGCATCCTGATCCATGACCTCGAGTGAGGCGCCGACATAGGGCGCGAGATCGATCTTGTTGATGACCAACAGATCGGATTTCATGATGCCCGGGCCCCCCTTGCGCGGAATCTTGTCGCCGGCCGCCACGTCAATGACATAGATGGTGAAATCGGACAGTTCGGGGCTGAAGGTAGCGGCCAGATTATCGCCACCGCTCTCGACCAACACCAGTTGCAGCCCGGAGAGCCGCCGCTGCAGGCGCTCCACCGCTTCGAGATTGATCGACGCATCTTCGCGGATGGCCGTGTGCGGACAGCCACCGGTTTCCACACCCAGAATGCGCTCAAGAGGCAGCGCATCATGACGAGCAAGAAACTCGGCATCTTCGCGGGTGTAGATGTCGTTGGTGACCACCGCCATGTTGTAGCGCTCGCGCAAACGCCGGCAGAGCGACAGGGTGAGCGCGGTTTTCCCCGATCCGACCGGGCCGCCGATACCGACGCGAAGCGCTGGGTGGTTGGTTTCAGCAAGGGCTGTGGACATGATCATCAAACTCCTTGAAACGAGTCGGCCGCCTAGGAACGGAACAGCCTTGAATACTGGGTTTCGTGGCGCGCGCTCGCGATCGCAAAGCCCGGCGCGAAGTTGCTCCAGCGGGTGGGCAGATCCACCACCGTCGGGTCGGCAGCATGCTCGAGGACGCTCGCAAGCGCGGGGCGGAGCGCGCTGAACAACCGCTGCCCGGCCTGCTGACCGAGCGGCACGGTCTTGATCGCCGCCATCACCTGATTCTCCAGCCACGCCCAGCACCAGGCAGCAAGCGCTGCAAGGGGCTCAAGCCCGAAGGCCCGGGCGGCGAGTCCCCACGCAAGCGGCAGCGCACACTCGCCCGCTGACCGCAAAGAATCGACCCTTGCCGCGAGGGCCGGTTCGAGCTCGAGACCAGCCAGCATTTGCAGGAGCGACTGCCCCATCTGTAGCGTCTCCGCGCGCAGCTCCGCGGTTTCGCGCGAGGCCAACCAGCGCTCATGCAGGCGTGCCGCCTGTTCATGATCGTTGGCTGCTACGGCGCGAAATAACGCCATGCATAGCGGCGCATCGAACCGGCCGATGTTGGCGTGAAGAAGCGAAGTAATCCAATCACGCACATCGGCCTCGGTTCGCACCCAGGCCGCGTCGATTGCTGACTCCAGGCCCTGCGAGTAACTGAAGCCACCGATCGGCAGCGCAGGGCTCGACAAGCGCATGAGCGACAGGAGCGCCGCGGGATCGAGCGACGTCATGACAGGGGACGGATCAGACACGGCTAGCGCTTGAGCGGATCGGTCATGAAGTCGTGGATACGGGGCGAGTGCCGGGCGTCGGTATGCTGGCCCGCCGCGCGAACGGGCGCTGCGTGCGGATCGTGCACATGATCGTGCACATGATCGTGATCATGGTCGTGATCGTGATCGTGGCCATGCGAGTGGCCATGAGAATGCCCATGCGAATGCGCGTGAACGCCCCCGGAGTAGGCGCCACCCTCTGGATCGAAGCTCTCATCGACCATGTCGATCACCCCGCCCAGACCGCGCACCATTCCCTCCAACACATGGTCATACTGCAGCCGCAGCCACCCATCACCCACCTGTACCGGCACATGCCGATTACCCAGGTGGTAGGCAATTCGAGCCAACGCAATCGCACTCGATGCCGTGATGTGAATCAGTTCCTCGGGTGCCGCGTGAACCCGAAGCGCCTCACCCGAGTCGGTACAGATGAGATCGCCGTCGCGAAGCACTGTGCCACGCGGCAGATCGAACCCCACCGCCTCTCCCGCACGAGCGCCGCGCGCAATCGCTGTACGCATGCGCGATTTCTGTCGCCATTCGAAGGCGAGATCGATCTCGCCCACCAGCTGATCGGCGCGCCCGCCTACAGCCTTGAATATCAGCATTGCGGCCTCCAGTCAGAAGAGGAAATAGCGCTGCGCCATTGGCAGCACAGTGGCGGGCTCGCAGGTCAGTAACACGCCGTCGGCGCGAACCTGGTAGGTCTGCGGATCCACTTCGATCGTGGGCATCGCGGTGTTGTGAATCAGATCGGTTTTGCGAAGCGCACGCATGCCGCGAACCGCCACAGCACGTCGGGCCAGACCCAGTTGCGCAGGCAAACCCGCCTCGAGCGCAGCCTGCGAGACGAAGGTGAGCGAGCTGTCAGCGAGCGCCCGCCCGAAGGCGCCGAACTGCGGCCGATAGTGAACCGGCTGTGGCGTAGGGATGGATGCATTGGGGTCACCCATAGCGGCCAATGCAATCTGACCGCCTTTGATCACCATCGAGGGCTTCACGCCAAAGAAGGCGGGCTTCCAGATCACCAAATCGGCGAATTTACCCACTTCCACCGACCCCACTTCATGCGCAATGCCGTGGGTGATCGCCGGATTGATCGTGTATTTGGCGATGTAGCGCTTGGCGCGTGCGTTGTCGTGGCGGGCACCGTCACCCGGCAGCCCGCCGCGCTGCGCCTTCATCTTGTGCGCGGTCTGCCAGCAGCGAAGGATGACTTCGCCCACCCGACCCATTGCCTGCGAGTCGGACGACATCATGGAAAAAGCGCCGAGATCATGCAGGATGTCTTCCGCAGCGATGGTCTCTCGGCGGATTCGGCTTTCGGCAAAGGCCACGTCCTCGGCAATGTTCGCATCGAGGTGATGGCAGACCATCAGCATGTCCAGATGCTCATCGATCGTGTTGACCGTGTAGGGGCGCGTGGGATTGGTCGACGACGGCAACACATTGGGCAGACCGCACACGCGGATGATGTCGGGCGCGTGACCGCCGCCCGCGCCTTCGGTGTGATAGGTGTGGATCGTGCGGCCCTTGAAGGCTTCAATGGTGGTTTCTACAAAGCCCGATTCATTGAGCGTATCGGTGTGGATGGCCACCTGCACATCAAACCGGTCTGCCACGCCCAGGCAGGTATCGATCGCAGCGGGTGTGGTGCCCCAGTCTTCATGAAGCTTGAGTCCAATGGCGCCAGCGCGCACCTGCTCGGCCAGTGCCTCGGGGTTTGAGGCATTGCCCTTGCCGGTAAAGCCGAGGTTCATTGGAAAGCCCTCGGCCGCCTTCAGCATGTTGGCCAGATGCCAGGGGCCAGGCGTGCAGGTGGTGGCGTTGGTGCCAGTGGCTGGGCCAGTGCCGCCACCGATCATGGTGGTCACGCCCGAGGCGAGCGCCTCATCGATCTGCTGGGGGCAGATGAAGTGGATGTGCGTATCGATGCCGCCCGCAGTGATGATCGAACCTTCGCCCGCAATCACTTCGGTGGACGCGCCAATCACGATATCAACCCCCGGTTGGATATCGGGGTTGCCTGCTTTACCGATGGCGGCGATGCGACCGTTCTTGATCGCAATGTCGGCCTTCACGATGCCCCAGTGATCAAGGATCAGCGCATTGGTGATCACGGTGTCGGCCACCTCGGCCGCAAGACGCTGGCTCTGGCCCATGCCATCGCGGATCACTTTACCGCCACCAAACTTTACTTCCTCGCCATAAATGGTGCGGTCTTCTTCCACCTGGATCCAGAGCCCGGTGTCGGCGAGGCGAACCCGATCACCCACCGTGGGGCCAAACATTTCCGCATACGCGCGGCGAGTGATTTTCATCGCTTGATCTCCGGCAGCGGGCCATTGACGCGGCCCTGGAAGCCATAGACGATTCGTGCGCCGGCAAGTGCCACCAGTTCAACGGTGCGCGATTGGCCCGGCTCAAAGCGCACCGCAGTGCCCGCAGCAATGTTCAGACGAAAACCAAGCGCAGCCGGGCGATCGAACTCGAGCGCTTCGTTGGTCTCGGCAAAGTGGTAGTGCGAGCCGACCTGTATCGGGCGGTCGCCGCGATTGGCGACCTGTAGCGTGATCACCGTGCGACCGGCATTGAGTTCGATCTCGCCGTCGGCCGCTTCGATCGCGCCGGGCACGAGCGGACCCTCGCTTGATGATGGATGTGCTGTCATCGGATGGCTCCTCGGGTCAGACAATCGGCTGGTGAACGGTCACGAGCTTGGTGCCGTCGGGGAACGTGGCCTCGATCTGGATCTCGGGAATCATTTCAGGCACACCTTCCATCACATCCTCGCGGCTGAGCAGGGTGGTGCCGGCCTGCATCAGTTCAGCGACGCTGCGTCCATCGCGTGCACCTTCCATGATGGCGGCACTCAGGAAAGCGACCGCCTCGGGATAGTTGAGCTTCAGGCCCCGGGCCTTGCGCCGTTCGGCGACCAGGGCGGCAGTGAAGATCAGCAATTTGTCGCGTTCGCGTGGCGTCAGTTCCATCGGGTTAGTCTCCGCAGACGACCACCGGCGCGGCCGGCGGTTGGTAAAGAGGGGATCGGGTCATTGTCATCAGGTGGCCCAGATTCTAGGCGCACAGGCTACGCGACCGATGGCGATAGGCCGGCAGGCGGCCCAGGCTGCCCGGAGCACGCGCCAGCCTGCTTCTGCCCCCTCGCCCCGCCATCGCAATACCGCCAGACCCGACAAAGCCGTGATGGCCCAGTCACCGGGCAGATGATCGCGCGAGTCGCCCGGCGATTCGTCTTGAAGGCGACGAACCCGCTCGACCATCTGCGCACAAGCATCGGGCGATGCGGCGATCACCAGGGTTGCAAAGGCAGGCAGCCCGGCGAGCCCCGCCCGTGCAGTGAGGATGGGCGACTGGCCTTCAATCGACGCCTGCTCGACAAACACGAGGCGTCCATCGCGGATGATCTCCATCCGTGATCGGATTTCTCCAGTCATGAACCGAAGCCCGCTCGCGGGCCGTCCGAGACACACCAGGTCGGCCGCAACCAGCGTGCCGCTGCCAGCCAGTTCGACGCGCGTGTTCCAGTCGGCGACGGCACCATCGAAGACAATGGTTTCGAGCGGCAGCCATTCGAGACTTGCACCATCCGCCACCGACAGCCGGACCGACTGGCGCGCAACCGGCTGCGCCGCCTCGGGATTGGCCCGATACCACTTGGCCGCCCCCGGCGAAGTGATCAGCGCACGGGCGCCCTCGTGGGCAACCACCGAGATATCCAGTCGGTCGCCCGTGGCGATCCCACCCGGAGGGTGAACAATCACCTGATGCCACAGTCCCGGGCCTTCCGGCGTGAACCCCTTCTGCACGCGCAGCGGTCCGCGGTGCGAACGGAGCACAGGAATGGTGGCACCGGCCCGCCGCGCAAACGCAAGATCAAGGCTCGCGTGCCAACCCGCCCCCCCGGGCTGTGCACTCGGGTAAGCCGCACCCCCTGTTTCAACGTGCCGCTGTGCGGGCGCGTTCATCGATTCGCCTTTCATCGAGCGCGCGGCCGGGGGCAATCAGCTCAGATCGCCACCCACTCGCGCACGTCATCATGTTCCGACATGTCCTCATGAAAACCAAACAGGCGCGCCGGCCACTCGGTGTGCCTGACGGTGAGGGCCAGATGCCTTGGATGGAATCGTCGACATTGAATTCATCCGAAGGCACCGCAAGCGCCGTGCCGGGACAGTGCGCACCACCGCGGGGCAAAAACCCCTCACGGCTCGAGGTTTAACCGGCTACCGCACCGTGATCGGGCGGCACCCGATCCAAACACGGTGCGACGTGCGCTTGATATGCGTCGTCGCGGCTCATCGCCTCACCGGCTTCGCCCTCGTGGTTTCGGCCCGGGCGAACCGGACGGTGACAGGGAGCGCTCTGCTAAGCTTTCTGGTTTTCCAAAGCCGCCTAGCGCGCGGGCAACGCGGGCCTTCTCGTTGTTGCCAGACCCGCCCCCTAACCTCCTGTCTACTTACTGGATCCACCGCCCGTGTCCGAACTCAAAGTGCTCGCCTTCGATGTATTTGGCACCGTCGTGGACTGGTACGGATCGATTGCCCGCGAAGCCATGGCGGCCCCGGTCGGACTGTCCGCCGAGGCCGCACAGGCATTCGCGCTCGCGTGGCGAGAGGGTTACCGCCCCGCCATGCAGCGCGTACGAAGCGGAGAACTCGGCTGGACCCGCATCGACGATCTGCACCGCCTGATTCTCGAGGGCATCCTGCCGCGCTTTGGCCTTCAGAACCTGACCGAAGCCGAGCGCGCGGCGCTCAATCTCGCCTGGCATCGGCTTGATCCCTGGCCCGATGCACCCGCGGGGCTGCTTGCGCTCCGACGTCGCTTTCAGGTGTGCACGCTTTCAAACGGTAATTTGAGTCTGCTTGCCGATCTGGCGCGCCATGGCGATCTGCGGTGGGACCTGATCCTGTCGGCTGAAGTGTTCCATCACTACAAGCCCGATCCGCAAACCTATCTGGGGGTGGCCGATGTGTTTGGGCTTGAACCCTCGCAGGTCATGCTGGTCGCCGCACACAAGGATGACCTGCGCGCCGCGGCCGCGTGCGGACTGCGCACGGCGTACATCGAGCGGCCGCTCGAATTTGGTGCCGACGGTGTGGCGCGCGGCCTGAAGGACCTGTCACGCTCTTCTGATCTTGATTTTCACGCGACCGATTTCCTTGATCTCGCCCGACAGCTGGAGTGCTCGCCTTGATTCATGCCCCGTTCAACTGGCATCACCACTACCCGGCGCCGCGCACCCCGCAATTCGCGCGTAATTTCGTTGCCACGTCGCAGTCGCTTGCCGCCCAGGCGGGCCTTCGGATGCTGATGCGTGGCGGCAACGCGGTCGACGCAGTGATCGCCGCCGCCGCCGCCATCACCATCGCCGAACCAGTCTCCAACGGCCTGGGTAGTGATGCGTTTGCGATCATCTGGGATGGTCAGTCGCTGCACGGCCTCAATTCTTCCGGGACGGCACCTGCGGCCTGGGACCGCGCCTGGTTCGAGCGTCATCATGGCGGCGCCATCCCAATGCGCGGTTGGGGCTCGGTCACGGTGCCGGGCGCGGTCGGTGCCTGGGCCGCGCTTCATGAGAAATTCGGGTCGCTGCCGTTTGCCGACCTGCTGGCGCCGGCCATCGATATCGCACGCCGCGGCTATAACGTCACCCCGGTGGTGCAGCGTAAGTGGGCTGCTCAGATCGACAAGCTCCGCTCGCAGCCCGGCTTCGAGCAGGCTTTCATGCCGCACGGTCGGGCACCCGCCATCGGCGAGCGCTTCGTGTTCGAAGACGCCGCCCGTACGCTGGAACGCATCGCGGCCACCGGCGGCCGTGATTTCTATGAAGGCGAAACCGCCGAGGCCATCGCCCGCCATGCGCGCGAGCACGGCGGCGGCATCACGCTCGCCGATCTGCGCGACTGGCGTCCCGATTGGGTCGGCACGTTGTCGCGTGACTATCACGGCTATACGCTCCATGAGATTCCCCCCAACGGTCAGGGCATCGCGGCGCTAATGGCACTCGGCATCCTGTCGCACTTCGATCTCAAGTCGCTGCCGGTCGATTCCGCAGACAGCCGCCATCTGCAGATCGAGGCCATGAAGGCCGCCTTCAGCGAGGTCTATCGCCATGTGGCCGACGCCCGAGCCATGACCCGGGTCACGCCTGCCGACCTGCTCGATGAGGGGCGGCTTGCCGCGCTCGCTGCACGCATTCGCACCGACCGCGCCACCGACTTCGAACACGCGCTGCCGCCAGCGGGCGGCACCATTTACCTCACCGCGGCCGACGAGCGCGGCATGATGGTGTCGTTCATTCAATCCAACTACATGGGCTTTGGCTCGGGCGTGGTAGTGCCAGGCGTGGGGGTGTCGCTGCAAAACCGTGGCTACGGCTTCACGCTCGACCCCTCACACCCCAATTGCGTTGAACCGGGCAAGCGCCCCTTCCACACCATCATCCCCGCTTTCCTCATGCGCGATCACAAGCCTCAAATGAGTTTCGGCGTGATGGGAGGAAACATGCAGCCGCAGGGCCATCTGCAGACGCTGGTTCGCATGGTCGACTACGGCCAGCACCCGCAGGCCGCCTGCGATGCGCCGCGGTGGAAGGTCAACCGCGGGCTCGCGGTCGATGTGGAGGACAGCATGGAGCCTGCGGTGGTCGAATCGCTGGCTGCGCGCGGCCATGCCATTTCCCGAATCGATGATCCCTACATGGATTTCGGCGCAGGCCAGTTCATCTGGAAACTGAGCGACAACCCTGAAGACGGCTACGTCGCTGCAAGTGACAGCCGGCGCGACGGCGCGGCCGTCGGATTCTGAGGAGCACTGACACATGAACACCAAAACTTATGATCCCGTTCCGGCGAGGAAGGTCGCATTCATCGGCCTGGGCGTGATGGGCTATCCGATGGCAGGCCATCTGAAGCGCGCCGGCCATTCGGTCACGGTTTACAACCGCACTGCCGCCAAGGCCGACCAGTGGGCCGCAGAATATGGCGGCACCACGGCGCCCACCCCCCGGCAGGCGGCACACGATGCCGAGATCGTCTTCGCCTGCGTAGGCAATGACGACGACCTGCGCTCGGTCGTGCTGGGTGAACACGGCGCATTCGCCGGAATGAAGCCAGGCGCCATCTTTGTCGATCACACCACGGCCTCGGCGCTGGTCGCACGCGAACTCCATGCGCAAGCCCGGGCGCGCGGCGTCGACTTTGTCGACGCGCCGGTATCCGGTGGCCAGGCAGGTGCGGTCAACGGCCTCCTGACTGTGATGTGCGGTGGCGATCAATCCGCCTTCGACGCAGTCCGCCCAACGGGCATGGCGTTCGCCCGCGCCTTCACCCGCATCGGAGACAGCGGTGCGGGCCAGCTCGCAAAGATGGTCAACCAGATCTGCATCGCGGGCCTGGTCCAGGGTCTGTCTGAAGGCGTGGCCTTCGGCATGAAGGCAGGGCTCGACATGAAACTCGTGCTCGAGGTCATCGGCAAGGGCGCGGCGCAGTCCTGGCAAATGGACAACCGCGGCGGCACGATGGTCGACAACAAATTTGAATTCGGCTTTGCGGTTGACTGGATGCGCAAGGACCTGGGTCTGTGCATCGATGAGTCACGGCGCAATGGCGCGGCGCTACCGGTCACGGCCCTGGTCGATCAGTTCTATGGCGATGTGCAGCAGCTGGGCGGCGGCCGCTACGACACCTCCAGCCTGGTCTGCAGGCTTGACGGTCGGCGTGGCGGCAAGGCCTGAGTGCGTTGGCGCGCCCTGCCCTCATGAACGCCACGCCACCGTATGCGCCGTTTGATCCAGTTGTTCGCGAAAGCGGTGGCCGCCTTGGCCACGCTCACGCTCATTGGAGGCTGCATGGGTTTGTTCAGCGGTCAGCGACCTGAGCGCCTGGGCGCAAACAACGGGCAACTTCAGCCGATCGCGGCCGAGCGGCCCAACTCGGTTTCAAGTTTTGCCGAGACCGCTTATCACCGCATCGAGCCGCTTGCTGCGGGCCCCGAGCCCGAGCGCAGCTTTGCGCGGCTCGTGTCCCTGATTGCGGCCGAGCCGCGGGTAAGCGTGATCGAGCAGCGACCGGGCTATCTTTACGCCGAATTCCGCAGCCGCTGGCTGGGATTCGTCGATGACGTCGAATTCCTGCTTGATCCTGCTCATGCGATCATCCACGTGCGCTCGGCATCTCGCCTGGGTCATAGCGATCTGGGCGTCAATCGCCAGCGTATTGAACACCTGCGTGCCCGCCTGCAGGCGAGCGCACAGACCACATCGCCTTCTGCCACCGGCGCATCGCGCGCCTCACCCGGAGCATTTTCCATGACCACCCACACTACCGAATCGGGTCTGCAGTATCAGGACGTCGTCGAGGGCAGCGGCGACGAAGCGAAAAGCGGCGCCTATGTCTCCGTGCACTACACCGGCTGGCTCTACGAAAACGGCGAGGCCGGCCGCAAGTTCGATTCCAGCAAGGACCGCAACGACCCCTTCAGCTTTCCCTTGGGTGCGGGCCATGTGATTCGCGGCTGGGACGAGGGTGTGGCGGGCATGCGGATCGGCGGCACGCGTCGGCTCATCATTCCGCCGCAACTCGGCTATGGCGCACGCGGAGCCGGCGGTGTCATCCCTCCCAATGCGACGCTGCTGTTTGAAGTGGAGCTCCTCGGTGTCTGAAACCGCAGACCGCCCGTCGAATTTTCTTCGCGGGCTGATCGAATCGGATCTGGCGGCGGGCCGTCATGCCGGCCGTCATTGGGCGGGCCGCCCAGGGGTTGCCGCCGAGCATCGCGCGGGCGCGCTTGACCCGGCCCGCATCCGTACCCGCTTTCCTCCCGAGCCCAATGGCTATCTGCATGTTGGTCATGCCAAATCCATCTGCCTGAATTTCGGCTTGGCGCGTAGCTATGGCGGTCGCTGCCATATGCGCTTTGACGATACCAACCCGGTCAAGGAAGACCAGGAATACGTCGATTCGATCCTCGACGCAGTGCGTTGGCTGGGATTCAACTGGGACGCCGAAGGCGAGGACAACCTCTACTACGCAAGCGACTACTTCGACCAGATGTGGGCGTTTGCCGAATGGCTGGTGCAGGCCGGCCACGCCTACGTCGATTCGCAGAGCGCTGACGACATGCGCGCGGGCCGCGGCACACTGACCGAGCCCGGTCGCAATTCGCCTTTTCGCGATCGCAGCGCCGACGAGAGCCTGCGCCTGATGCGCGAGATGCGCGAGGGCAAACATCCCGAGGGCAGTCATGTGGTGCGCGCACGTATCGACATGGCCTCGCCCAACATGAACCTGCGCGACCCGGCGCTCTACCGGATCCGCTTTGCCGAGCACCACCGCACCGGCGCCAGGTGGTGCGTCTATCCCATGTACGACTATGCGCATCCGATTTCAGATGCGCTCGAAAACATCACTCACTCGATCTGCACGCTGGAATTCGCCGATCACCGGCCGCTCTACGACTGGCTCCTCGAACGACTGGCCGAGGGCGGTTTCTTCGACCAGCCGCTGCCGCAGCAGATCGAATTCGCCAGGCTCAACATCAGCTACGCCATCACCAGTAAACGCAAGCTCCAGGACCTGGTGCAGCGCGGTCTGGTTGCCGGCTGGGACGACCCCCGGATGCCCACCATCGTGGGCCTTCGCAGGCGGGGTTACACCCCTTCATCGCTTCATCTTTTTGCTGAACGAATTGGGGTAGCCAAGTCCGACTCCTGGATCGACATGAGTGTGCTCGAGCAGGCGCTGCGCGACGATCTGGAGACCAGCGCCGGCCGCGCAGTCGCGGTGCTCGATCCGCTCCGGCTCGTGATCGAGTCGTGGCCAGAAGATCGTGAGGACCCATGCAGCGCGCCCGTGCATCCTCAGAACCCCGAACGCGGCAAGCGCAGTTTTCCGTTCACCCGCGAGCTCTTCATCGAACGCGATGATTTCGCCGAAACGCCGCCCAAGGGCTTCTTCAGACTTTTCCCGGGCAACAAGGTGCGACTGCGCTACGGCTATGTCATTGAGTGCACGGGCTTCGATCGCGATGAGTCGGGTCACATCACCTGTGTGCGCGCCCGACATTTCGACGACTCCAAGTCGGGTACGCCCGGGGCCGATTTATACAAGGTGAAGGGCAATATTCACTGGGTATCGGCCAGGCACGCGCTACGCGCGCAGGTGAGGCTCTACGATCGGCTCTATCGTGATCCGCAGCCCGACGCCGGTGGGCGTGACCACCTGCAGTCGCTAAACCCGGATTCGCTTCGAACGATTGAAGCCATGCTCGAGCCAACGCTTGCCGCAGCAGCGCCAGAAGACCGGTTTCAGTTCGAGCGGCACGGCTATTTCGTGGCCGACCGCACCGATTCGCAACCGGGCGCCCCGGTTTTCAACCGAGCGGTGGGGCTCAAAGACTCCTGGGGCAGCGGCGCGCGGGGTTAACGCTGCAACACCGAATCGGCGACAAACGGATTGTGCTGCCGTTCATCGCCGAAGGTGGACATGGGGCCGTGCCCGGGCACGAACGCCACATCATTGCCGAGTGGCCAGAGCCGGCTGGTGATCGACTGGATCAGGGTTTCAAAGTTGCCGCGCGGAAAATCGGTCCGCCCGATTGAGCCCTGAAACAGCACATCGCCCACGATCGCAAGCCGACTGGGCGCGTGAAAGAAGATGACGTGTCCGGGGGTGTGCCCCGGGCAATGTCGCACCTCAAGCGTCTGCTCGCCAAAACTCACCGTGTCACCATCGGCCAGCCAGCGATCGGGCTCGAACGCCTCAAGGCGCGCAAAACCAAAACGCTTGCCCTGCTCCGGCAACTGATCGATCCAGAAGCGGTCCTCCAGGTGAGGGCCTTCGAGCGCAACCTGATGGCTGTGCGCTAATTGAGCGGACTGCCCGCAGTGGTCGATATGGCCGTGGGTCAGGAACACTTTTTCGAGCGTCGCCCCTTCGGAGGCGAGTGCGCGTTCAATACGGTCGAGGTCACCCCCCGGATCGACCGCGGCTGCACGTCGCGTGCGCTCGCAGATCAGCACCGAACAGTTCTGCTCGAAGGGCGTCACCGGAACGATCAGCAGTTTCAGGGGCATGGAGGCGCTCAGTCGCGTGGCGCGGTGGGTTGGTTGGGCTGCCAGGCATTCTGACGCAGAAGTTCGAACGGCACGATGCGAAGCGCATTCTCGTGGGTGGCTTCAAGCACCACAGGTGGAGCGACACCAGCCACGCAGGCCTCGAGCCAGCGGCTTGCGCACAGGCACCAGCGGTCGCCCGGCTTGAGGCCGGCAAAGCGCCACTGGGGGCGTGGCGTGACCAGATCATTGCCGCGCAAGAGGGAGAAATCGAGAAACTCACGCGTCACGCGCGCGCAGACTGTGTGACTGCCGGCATCTTCCGGCCCGGTCTCACAGCATCCCGTTCGCATGAAACCAGTGAGGGGGTCGAACGAGCAGGCCTGTAACGGGCTGCCAAGCACATTCAACGGTCGTTCGGTGGTCACGGCGCTTCCTTCGTTATCGCGCCGGTATTGTCGCATCGAGCAAGGGACCGGTACCAGCCGATTTCCCTTCGTTAGCTGAGCCTGATCGAAGATTCCGGCCGCGCGGATTGAAGGCCACGCCCGCGCTTATGATGCCGGGGCTACCCTTTTCCGCCCGTTACCATGCGTTCACCCTCGGACCTTCCTGACCTGCTCGGCGCGCCACCACCGCGCCGCGGTGAGCCCGCGCCCTGCGCCGTCCGACTGACCCGGCCGCGCGCCCTGGCGCCCTTCGACGCCCATCTGTTTCTGGGTACCTCCTCCTGGTCATTCCCTGGCTGGGAGGGGCTGATCTACGATCAGGCGCTCCCGGAGTCGAAGCTCTCACGCCTGGGGCTTTCTGCCTACTCGCAACACCCGCTGCTGAACGCAGTGGGGATCGACCGTGGCTTTTACTCGCCAATGAGCCGCGCCCAGTTCGAGCAGTACGGAACGCAGGTGCCCGCTTCGTTCCGCTTCCTCGTGAAGGCACCGCAGCTGGTCACCGATGCCACGATTCGCGATGACTCCGGCCGGCCGGGCACCATCAACCCCCACCATCTCGATGCCGCCGCCGCGCTGGCCCATTTTGTTGAGCCCTGTCTCGAGGGTTTGGGCGAGAAGGCGGGCGTGCTCGTATTTCAGGTTTCGCCTCTGCCGCGGGCCTGGCTCGCCGACACACCCGGCTGGATCGCGCGGCTGGGCGCGTTTCTTTCGCAGCTCCCGAAGGGCCCCTGCTATGCGGTGGAGCTACGCGACCCGGCGCTGGTCACGCCGCGGTTGATGCGAACCCTCGCCGACACCGGGGTTCACTACTGCCTGAGCCTGCATGACCGGATGCCACCAATCGACCGGCAGCTGCGCGCTCTCGACGCGCTCGATGCCATCGCGCCAGGCCCCCTGATCGTGCGCTGGAACCTGCACCAGGGACTTCGCTACAACGCCGCGCGAGAGCAGTACGCACCCTTCAACCGGCTGGTGGATGAGGACCTACCCACCCGCAGCGTTCTTGCCGCCCGGGCCGCAGCCACGCTTCTTGCTGGACGGATGGTGACCGTGATTGCCAACAACAAGGCAGAGGGCAGCGCACCGCTTACGCTTGACCGGCTGGCGCAGGCGATCGCCGAGGCGGCGGCCGCGCAGACGTGATCAGCTTCGCGCAAAACGCGAGCCGAAGCTTTTACGGTATTTGGCCACCTTGGGCGCCACCACCATCCGGCAATAGCCCTGCCAGGGATTGCGCTCGAAATAACGCTGGTGATAGGCCTCGGCCGGGAAATAGTTTGAAAGCGGTGTGACTTCCGTGACGATGGGGTCGTCGAACACGCGGCTGCGCGTGAGTGTGTCGATCACCGCCTGCGCCTCTGCTTGCTGCGCATCGTCCATCGTGAAAATCGCCGAGCGGTATTGCGGGCCCACATCGTTACCCTGCTGGTTCAGTGTGGTTGGATCGTGAACCACAAAGAAAATCTCAAGCAGCTCGCGAAAGCTGATCTGAGCATCGTCGAATTCGATTCGCACCACCTCGGCATGACCGGTGTTGCCATCGCAGATCTGCTCGTAGGTGGGCGACTGAACATGGCCGCCACAGTAGCCCGACTCCACCGCCGTGACCCCCTTCACTTCGAGGAACACCGCCTCGGTGCACCAGAAACAACCGCCGCCAAGCACCGCCTGTCGCGTCATTTTGGTTTCCTCACTTGCCCTGCGCGCCGCGCGAACGCCTGGCATCCGGCCGGCCACGCGCGAGCGTACTGTGCAGCTGGCTTGCACCGGTGTGGTATTGAAGCGGCCACGATACGCCGCGGTAATCCTGCTCGGCTGCAGCCCGCAGCGTGAAATACGGATCGGCCAGATGCGGCCGGGCAAGCGCCACCAGATCGGCGCGCCCCGACAGGAGCAGCGTGTTGACCTGATCGCCCGAGGTGATCGCGCCAACTGCCATGGTGGGCATGCCCACTTCCAGACGGATCTGCTCGGAGAAGCCCGCCTGGTACATACGGCCATAGACCGGACGCGCAGCCGGATCGGTCTGCCCGGTCGACACATCCATCAGATCGCAGCCCGCCGATTTGAGCGCACGCGCAACCTGAACCGAATCAGCGGCGGTTTGCCCTCCCTCGATCCAGTCGGTTGCCGAGATGCGGACACTGATCGGGCGCTCACGCGGCCAGGCGGCGCGAACCGCCTCGAACACCTCGAGCGGAAACCGCATGCGGTTCCTGAGCGAGCCGCCGTAGCGATCGGTCCTGCGGTTGGTGATGGGCGAGAGAAAACTTGCAAGCAGGTAGCCGTGCGCCATGTGCACTTCGATCATGTCGAAGTCGGTCTCAACCGTGAGCTTCGTGGCACGTACGAACTGCGCAATGACGTCGTCCATGTCAGCACGAGTCATTTCGCGCGGCACCTGGTTCACGCCATCGCGGTAGGGAATCGACGAAGGCGCAATGAGCGGCCAGTTGCGGTGGGTGTCGGCAAGCGGCATATCCATCGCTTCCCAGCCCACCTGGGTGGAGCCCTTCCTGCCTGCATGCCCCAACTGCATGCAGAGCTTCGATCGGGTGTTCGCATGCACAAAGTCGGCGATGCGTCGGAAGCCTTGCGCCTGCTCGCGGTTCCATAGTCCGGTGCACCCGGGGGTGATGCGGCCCTCGGGCGACACGCAGGTCATTTCAACAAACACCAGCCCTGCCCCGCCCTGAGCGCGCGAACCGTAGTGGACCAGATGCCAGTCATTGGGCACGCCATCGACGGCCGAGTACTGGGCCATGGGCGACACCACCACCCGGTTCGGCAACCACAGGTCGCGCAGCCGGA
>Ga0315906_10004738_pt1 | contig 17306 bp, 26 predicted proteins | sample LakEriMetagenome_4_FD_203526 | JGI IMG/M metagenome (GOLD analysis project Ga0315906, IMG submission 203526) | Freshwater fungal communities from buoy surface, Lake Erie, Ohio, United States - Buoy 2 MA122 | ecosystem: Environmental > Aquatic > Freshwater > Lake > Lake biofilm | place: USA... | reverse complement strand
CTAAAATTTATGCACTTGAAATTTCTCCATAAATACTGGAAAGATAAAAGTGTTTAATATTATCTTGAGGATTAACTAGGATGGGAATTACTAATCCAAAACTATTTGGTTTAAATGCCCTTAGTTTTTTGGCAGATGTTCAAGATAAAAATACCTGCTTATTTTCATTAAATCTCCCACCATTTGATCTTGATGTAATTAGAGGATCGCAAAATGCAGGAGCAACAAGAAATGATTGGGTAACATTATCTAGACTATCTATTCCGATTTATAAGCAAGTTGATCGTTATTATAGAGATTCTATAAGATATATTCCAACATTAGATACAAAATCTGGAGTAAATAGAACCTTATTTGGTAATCTAACATTAAATGGATCTTTAAGTGGAAACGCAATTAGATATCGATATGTTGATGGTAATGGAATATCAGCAACGATTAAAATTGCAGACATTTCAACTTCTAGAGCAAGTGCTTGGAGTTCAAGTGCATCTCCATTATTAACTACATCTCCAATTTCTTATGGAGCAAGAGTTGGTATTATCACTGGTGGAGCCCTGCAATTTGGAGCACAAGCACCATCTGTAGTTGGACCAAGACTTCAAACTACTATTGCTCCACAGTTAAAGGAATTTAATTCTGAATTTCCTACACATAAAATACTGTGTAATATAGGTGGAAAACCAGTATCATTATATGCAATGAAGGGAATTCCCCTAATATTTACTGGATTTTTTAGAAATCTTAATGCTAATATTGGATTAACGGCATTAATTAATAATATACCCGCAAGTTGGAAAATAGTAGACGTAGATAATCCAAATTCCTTTGTACGATTTGCAAATAGAGGATCATCTGTTTCATATCGTTCTACAGTTTCTAAAGAAAGATATATTCAATTTTACTACACCTCAGACAATATTTTATCTATTGAAATAAATTCTGCAAATATTTTTGACCTCCCTGTTGCAAAATTTCAAAATCTAGTTACATTCAATCTTGCAGTTAACAGTATTTCAAATTTCCCAGATCTAAATTTTTCTGCGCCGAATCTTCAAAATTTATACTTAGACAGAAATCCACTTTACCTTAGTGAAACATCAACAGAAAGAAAATTAAATTCTAATGTTGTATCAAAAATTCCAACAAGTCTTCAAGTTTTAAGACTTGGTTCTACTTTTTATGGATCTATCTCACAAAATATAATTGCAAATCGTTTTGCAAATCTTACGACATTAGATTTATCTAGAGATAGTGGACCATATTTTCATCCAGATAATGATGATTTAAATTCAGAATTGCCAAACGTAACTAATGTATGTGAAGTTTATAATGTAAGATCGAATGACTTTAGACAATTTGGAACATCAAGTGGAAGTTCAAAAAATGTTAAAGAACTTGAAAATCTAGTTTCATTAAATCTCACTGGTAACACTAATCTTATAGATCCTACATTTACAATATCATCTTTAAATACTAAGATTCAAAGTATTTCAATTAGTGATACCGGTTTACCTTGCCCAGATTTAAGTAATAGACAATCTTTAGTATCTTTTGATGCAACTTATGCCAGAAACATTGGTAGTATTTTTACTCCTAGTGATGTTTACAAATTTGATAATTGTGGATCTTTAAATATTTTATCTTTTTACGCATCACCATTAACTGGTGCTATGCCAAAGTTTACAAACCCAAATTTATCTTATATAGAATTTAGATATACAAGACTTACTGGTGGAAATATTGACGGAGATACTACATACGTAATTCCTGAGAAAACATTTGAACTGACACCTAATCTTACTTATTTTCTTTTACAGTCCCCATTGCTGTTAACAAATCAAATTCATCCGACAGCATTTTCTTATACACCAAATTTATATTATCTTTTGTATATTTCTTATGGGAGAACAACAGGAAATTTCCCAAGTCTTGGAGTTTGTAGGAGTTTAACATACTTTGTCATTCATTATAATAATTTTACAGGAAATATGCCCAATTTTGCGGCTAATCCAAGCATTTATTATGCAGATCTAAGTTTTAATTCTTTTTCGGGATCTATTCCCGGACTCAAAAACTTATCAAATTTAACTTATCTTTATCTTTATAATAATCAATTTACATCTTTACAAAAATTTGAAAATCTTCCTAATTTAGTATATTTTTATGCTCACAATAATCAAATTACTGGAAAAATTCCAGATTTTGGAGATTGTCCAAATTTATTTTACTTGATTCTTTTTAATAATCAATTTACCAGTTATGAACCAGGAGCTTTTTCAAAAATTTACAGGATAAATTATATCGACATATCAAGTAATAATCTATCGCAGCAATCAGTTAATTTAATTATTAATGATTTATTTGAAAATTATAATACAGTAAATCGTGGAGGAGTAACAGTCAACCTTCGTGGAAATGCTCTTCCAAGTGGTGATGCTTTAGATAAAATTGAATTTTTAATATCAAAAGGTTGGAGTATCCCTTACGAGTAAAATGGCAAGACAAAATCAAGGATTTAGAAGAGATATAAATCTTCAAGAAAATACAAATGATACCACAACACTAAACAATCTTGGTGGTGCTGGCATTGCTAATGATCTTAGAATTATTCAAAATAATTTAAGAAATATATCAACTGTTTCTTATAATTCTTTATCAAATAATTATTTTTTCTTTGGTGAAACTAATGAATTTGTTTTTACAAATGATGATATTGTAGGTGTTAGTACTAATGTTGTTGTTGGAGTTGGATTATCATTAGTTAAAGGTGTTAATTATTATGTGTGCGATTCTAATGCTAAAAATCAATTTAAATTATCTACTACACCATCAATAAGTGGAATTAATACTGTAAATGTAACATCAGTATCTACTAGTAATTTTTATTTTATTCGAAATGACTCTGTAAGTCAGCAAAATTTAATTAATTTTATTGCACCTCGTATTCAAGATATAAATGATTTTTCATATATTGGAATAAGTCCTCTTCTATTTGATTCAATTCAATTAACTCAAGATACTGCAAGTTTTTTAATTGATAAGAAATATAAATCCAATGAAGATGTTTCGACTACTGCAGATGATTTAAAGTATGAAGGAACGATTATAATTAATGATCCGGTCGCATTGAATTCAAATTCAATTGGAATAGCAAGTTCAAAATCTCCAGGTATTTTTATTGGAACGACGAGAGCATTCTCAAGTGATAATAATCCTTGGTCTCAAGTTGGAACAGCTTTAAGCACTTCTAGCAGTTCTGTTTCGTTGGCAAATCTATATTTTGCAAATGATATCAATATCACTGGAATTAGTACAGAATCAGCAACTCAAATAAATGTCACATCTTTTACTCACAAAATGCCCGTTATAGTTAACGGGGAAACTTACTACTTACTTTTAAGCACATAAAATTTTAAAGTTTCCTGAAGGAGTTTGAATAGTCAATCTACTACCAGAAACATCTAAAGAACTATAAGCAGTAATTGTATTTGCAATTCCAACTGTTATAGAATCAAAAACAATATTTCCAGAATCAACTCTAAGATTTTTATATGATGATACCGTTTCTAAACCATCTACTGTAGCAGTAAATGGTGGAGATGTATCTGTCGGTGGGCAGCATAATGTTTTATCATCCGTTCCATTTGTAACCGTAAAGTTTGCTCCAGAACTTAAGGCAAGAGTTGTAGGAGCACTAATTGTAATGCTATTTGAAGTAAAAGAAGAAACGGTTGTTCCAGCACTAAATTGAAATCCCTGAACAGTCCATCCATTAGAGATTCCTGTAGTGCTAGTTACTGGAATAACTGTCGATCCTAAAGCAGTAGTCGATGAAACTATTAAACATCTTGTTTGTGCGGTAGGGCAAAATGGATCCAGTGCATTATTAATGAGACCTCTAGATTGATAAAAATAGACCGTTGTTCCTGCACCAATAGTTTGTGATGGAGTGATTGTAAATGATGTTGAAGACCCTGTTGTAGTGATTCCTGTGTACTGCTCTACTCCAGAACCAATCATAATCATATTGGATTTTAAATTGGTGGTATTTCCACTACTTAAAGTAAATGATCCAGCACTTCCACTTCCAACGGATCTTTCAACAAATCCACGATGATCCACAAACGTAAGAGTAACTGCTCCAGAAGCAGTTGCGTCAGTGTCTAATATAACTCTTGAATTAACAAGAAATTCTTCAACTTTTGCATTTGCTGGAATTCCAGTTCCAAACACAAAGTTGCCAACTTCAATTCCACTTGTATTTGACATACTAATGATTTCTGAACCATTTGTTGTTGTGCCAGTTGTGGTCAGTTTAATAATATCATTTACTGTTTGTTTAGGTGCATATTTAATATCAACTTTTTTAGAAGTTTGAAGTTTTACATAACCACTTGAGTTTGTTGTTGTTCCAATTACTCCCCCTCCAGTGTTTATTGAATTTCTTAAGAAGATATCTAGTTTTCCTGTTGTTTGAAAATCGTAATCTAAAGAATACAAGTAAGTATATCTTAAATTAGATGTTGAAGAAGTTGGACTAGAAAAATCAAAATTAATATTTCTCTGAACTGAAGTGGCATCAATTGCTGCTGGAATATAATACCTAAATTTAATTTTATATTTTTGCCTTGCTTTCAATGCATAGGTAGAATAAGAAATATTTGTTGATTGCCCTATATTTTTAAAGAACGTAAGGTTTCCACTAAAAGCAGAAGAAACTGCGTATGTTACTCCTATTGGTGGTGTTAGATTTACAACCCCACTAGATCTATCGTAACTAGATACAACACTACCTGAAACAATACTAGATCCCGAAACACTCTGCCCTATTGCAACATATTTCGTATTTGATGCCGAAATAACAACACTATTTGTGTTTAAAGATCCAGATCCTGAAAATACTGTCGTTATTCCAATTCTAGAGATTTCAACATATGAACTGCTACTTTCTGATTCAAAATCAAAAGTAAAAGAAGCAGAACTAGCAATATTAAAAATATGCTCACCAGTTTCTGTGGGAATAAAATACCCCTCCCATTCTACACCGCCATTTGAATCAACAGCTTCTGGTGTAATTTTTCCAGTATAATCAAAGTTTCCATTCTCCCAAAAATTATCTATTTTGAAGGGAGTTCCTGAAAAAATATTTACAGAATTTTCATCAATTTGATTAGGATTATAATATTTTGCAGTTAATCCATTACCACCATTAAGTATTGGTTCTCCCCCAAATAATGCAAATCGATCTAAACGATTTTGATATGTAATTCTTGGGAAAAATTGTCTAACAACACCATTAGAATCTGTAAATTGCTCAGAACTACCTATAATTTGTCGATACTCGGCGTTTGATAATCCCAAAGATGAAATGCTTCTAATTGCATCTAAATCCTCAGATATGAATGTAGATCTAGGATCATCGATAAGAGTATCTAAAAGATTATTTAAGGCTTCAGTTGAATCTGATAGATCTGCAAGATTTCTATCTCTTCTTAATCCAATTCTTTTGTATACCTTTACAGCCATTTTATTTTTTGTTATTATTTATGAAAAGACCTTAAGACTTGACACAATACCCATAATACTGCTAGACTAGGTTTGTCTCCGTTGAAGATGAGATTCTAGGACACTTTAAGAACTGGCACAGGGGACCCCATAGGTCCCCTGTTTGCTGTTATAATCATTATAAATAATAATATGGTAGGTTTCACCACTTATGTATTATACTTACGCATATTTAAGAGAAGATAAGACTCCATATTATATTGGTAGAGGAAAACATCATTCTGGATACAAGTATCATAGAATGTCTCAACCGCATACCTGCGGTATTCCTTCTCAAGAAAGAAGAATAGTTCTAAAAGATAATCTATCTAAAGAACAAGCAGTCAAACACGAAGAGTATTTAATTGATTTGTATGGATTAGTATCTGATGGAACTGGAATACTTAGAAACTATGTTAGGGATAGTCGTGGTGGAAGTTATGAAGGAAGAAAACTATCCGAAGAGACAAAAGAAAAAATATCACTTGCTATGAAAAAGAGGTGGGAAGGTGGATTATATGATAATGAAGAATATAGAAACAAAATATCTGAAAGCAACCGAAAAAATCCAAGAGTTAAGCAACACAGCGAAGAGACAAAAGAAAAACAAAGAAAGGCAAGCACAGGAAGACCTCAAAGTGAAGAAACTAAGAAAAAAAGGTCTGAAAGTATAAAAAAATGGTGGACAGAACAGAAACTGGCACAAGACCCTTGAGTTTTGCCCGGTGATGCCTTATAATATGTTTATTGAATTGATTGATGATGTTTCAACTTCGCCCTCACCAACAGAGTAGTCTTGATGCCCTCTCACAGCATTCTAAAGGTATTGTCGTGATGCCAACAGGCGGCGGTAAGACTAACGTTGGCATTTTTGATACTATTCGTCAATTTTCTAACCCCGAACCGCAGACTGTTGTTGTAGTTAGTCCTCGTATTTTGCTCGCTGAACAGTTGTCTTCTGAGTATCTGGAGTTTATTACTAATGCTTCTGTTCTTCATATTCACTCAGGAGAAACTAGACATTTTAGCACCACGAAACCTAATGTAATTCGTACTTGGTACGAGCAGGCACAAGGTCACAAACTTATCTTCACCACCTACAACTCTCTGCAGCAGGTTCAACGTTCCGGAATCAAGGTAGATACCATTTACTTTGACGAGGCACACAATAGCGTTCAGCGTCACTTCTTTCCTGCTGTTGAGTACTTTGCTGCCGAAGCACAACGTTGCTATTTCTTCACCGCAACTCCCAAATACAGCAATGTAATTGGTAAGGCAGGTATGAATGATACTGAGGTCTACGGTAGCATCATCGCTAAGGTTCCTGCCCCCCAACTGGTGCAGAACGGTTACATCATTCCTCCCAAAGTGATTGCAACTCAAATGCGTCTTTCTGTCAAGGGTGAGGATATTGCCCAGCGTGACTGTGAGTATCTTCTCCAGACCATTCAGGACAATCCTGTTGATAAAATCCTGATTTGTGCCAAGGCAACCAAGCACATTATTGGTCTGCTTTCTCAAACTGACTTTGCCGAACAACTGGCAGAGGAAGGTTACTCTGTGATGCACATTACTTCCAAGCACGGTGCATTTATTGATGGTGATAAAGTCAACCGTGAGGTGTTCTTTGACACCCTGAATGAGTGGGGCAAGGATGCCGACAAGAAGTTTGTTGTTCTTCACCACAGCATTCTGGCAGAAGGCATCAACATCTCTGCTCTGGAAGCGGTTGTGTTCATGCGCTCTATGGACATCGTGGGCATCGGGCAGACCGTTGGGCGTACCCTGCGCCTGCACCCCGCAGACGCCGCTGGAATCCGCTCTGGTGCCCTTCAGGCGGGTGCTCTGGAGTCCTACACCAAATCCTATGGTCTGGTCATCTGCCCGACCTTTGACAAGGCATCCACGAGCACCGCACAGAAGGTCCAGAACGTGGTGGATATTATCTTCCAGAAGGGTGACGTGGCATTCAGCACGATCAATCGCTGAACTGGCACAAGGGGTTCTCAACGGACTCCTTCCCTGCTATAATACTAACATACACAAAAGGAGATTCTCCAAATGAAGTACGAAGTCATTTTTGTTGCTGGTAATCAGCGACTGAGTGAGCAAGTTCACGCAAACAGTCCTCGTGAAGCACAGCAAGTTGTGATGGCACGAAACCCGAATGCTCGCATCGTCAATGTGACCATGCCGCGATGAATCTTCCTAATATCCCCAACTCGGGTCTGCTGAATAATGTTCCTACAGATCCGGAAGGTTACGTAACAAAGGATGGTAAATGGGCAGCAGTTCCTTGGGGCAATAAGTTTGTCATTATCTGTAATGGTGAACAGGTTCATACCTCAAACAATCTTACAACTGCCAAGGATTACATTCAGAAAAAAGTCAAACAAACGCCACGAAAGCGTACTGCATCTTCCAGTTTAGAAAACTACCTATGAAAAAGATTGTCTTTCTTCTACCATTTCTGTTCTGTCAAGCAGCAGGAGCAAATGAGATGATGGTGACTCTGAATGTCAATCGTCTTTGTGCGGCAATTGTGCAGATTCCTTATGCATCTGATAATTTCTCTAATGAGGAATGGGACCAATTTCAGGAGTGCCTGCGGTTTGTCCGTCAGTTTGATGGAGTTCAGTGATGGAGGTGTTTCGACAGACATCTGATGCTCCATACGACCGTCACAACTACGAAATTGTCCTCAAAACGGGCAAAACCGTATTTTTTGACGATTGGGAGGGCGCTCAGGGGTATTGGTTCGTCCATCAGCAAATCCCCGATTATTTGGACTATGTAAACGTTCTTGACAAGTCCAAAAAGAAATCTAAGGCAGTCGGGTTCTAAATAATGCCAATAAAGGAATAATTATCATATGACACCTTTTCAATCTGCCTGTGTTGTAATCTTTGGAATACTTGCTTACCTAATGTGGGTAGATGAAAATGTGGCGATTTATTTGACTCTTATCTTTAAGATTATGAGAGTCAATATTGAAAGAATGCTGTGGATGATTAGATTTCATCCACGCAATCCTATCACCAACCTAATGATGAAATGGAAGTATGATAGACTCGCAAGAGAACTTCAAGCAGAAATGGAATGTAAGGCAACTGAGGCAACTGAACTCAACAACGCTGGCAAGGTTGATTAGTGAGCTTGAAGGTGCATCATACTTGTTAGATTGTATTGATGAAGAAGATTTTGATATCATAACAAAACTCAAGAAAAAATATTACAAAATGTATTTTTCCGTGTTAAAATTAGAATCTAAATAAGACTATATCTGGAGTATTATATGCTTTCTACTGCCTATAGACTAAAGTTAGAATCAATTTGTAATAAGATTGCACTACACGAAGAAGTCAGTTTGGAAGAAATGATCTGGGCAGAAAAACTTGCAAAGGCAAATCAATCTGCCGCCAAAATACTTCGTCAGGCAAGAAGAAAAGCAGAAAATCCTGATATGCAGGAAGGTGATTTGGATGATTTTTTAAATCAACTTGATATTGGTGGTTTGGGTCATGAAAGATTTGGTAGAACTGGATTTGATAGTGTAGATGATATCGTAGACTTCTTTAAAGAAGATAAACCAGAAGACTGGCGACAGCGTGATTGAAAATAAATAGTAGAAATTGTTAGAAACAAATGTCCAACCTTATTCTACATCTTGGCGGTGGATTAGATCGCGCAGATAAGTGTATAGAACTTGCAAAACAATTTCCAAATGCTCCTGTATTAGTTTCTAGTGAAGGTGGAGATGTTTTAAATTATTATACTAGTAGAGGTATTGATGCTTCTAGAGTTTTTATTGATAATGAAGCTTGGGACACTGTAACTAATTTTACTGCTACTTACAAAAGAGTTAAGGAAGAATTTAAGGCAGATACTGTATATGTTGTAACTCATAATTTTCATATGAGACGCTCAATGATTATTGCTCAAGCAGTTTATTGGCGTCGTGGAATTACTTCGATTGCTTCCCCTTCTGGTGGTCCCGATCCCTATGGAAATTATGAAGAACCATCTAATTATGTGGAGGGTGATGCAATTCGTTCTTGGGTTTGGAGATTGACTGGATTATTGTTTTATTGGAAAAAGGTAAGAGAAGATAGATCTGGAATCGGAACTCCTGTAAAATGGAATGAAATTGGTCTTTGACTTGACAATCTAAGATAGATACTTTATAATTGCCATCATATCAAATCCTTATCATGGACTACAAACCTTATTCTCCAGAGTGGAGTAGAAAACGCTATCTAGCAGAAGCAATTCAACAATACTTTGATACTGATGCATCTCTAGATACAATTTTGGATGATATTGTGAATGTTCTGGAGCAGAATGTTGAGCATCACAAAAGTCGTGCAGAAAGATTTCAAGAAGTATTGAATGGTCTTAAGTCCCTTCCACACTGATATGGATTTTATACAGTTTGCTTCTCATGAACTTTATTTGTTCGTCGCATTTATGTGTGGAGTTGTAATTGGTTATATCGTTGGTAAGATAGAAGGTGGTATGTAGTTGTATTAAGAAATCAACACAAAACAGATATTTTGTGCTAAATTAGTATCGGTGGGAGCACTACAGCATAAAATTCTTTATTATAATATTCCTGTGCATAGAGGTTATGATGCATAACTTAATTTCTTACAATCAGTTGGCTTCTTGGAGACAGTTAGAAAATACACTTAATGAGTTTATAGAGCAAGGTGAGGTAATTAATGATTATTATCAGTGTCTAATCGAATGTAATGATAATCAGTCGGAATGTAAGAGAGTTTGTAGAAGAATCTTAAGTACATAAGTCCAGTTCACAAACTGTCCACTCCCTCTTGACTTTCCAGTTGAGAGGGTTTATAGTATCTACATACAAATCCAAAGCGATGACCTACAAAGCAAAAGTCACTCTCAAATACGAAAGCACCTGGGAACATAAAATTGGAAGTACCTTTGGTGAGGATATTCTTCCAGAAGAGAACGTTACATATGAGTTTCCCGTAGAGGACGCAACGTCTTATCAAATGTTTCGTGCATTTAGTAAGTTTATGTATATGATTGGGCATAACGAACAGGGTATTTCAAGAGGTGCCGCATCAATTGCATTCAGTGAAGACCGTTCAACTGCTGATATGCAGAAAACTGCGGATTACTTTGACTTGGTTCTTGCAGAGGTGCATGGAAAGAAAGTGATTGAACTTGAGGATAAGATTTACGCTCAAGAAAAAGAAATCCGTGACCTGAAGGCAAAACTCTCCCGTTTTGAGCAACCTGATAATGCTCAATATACTGATGAGGAAATGGACGCTATGACTTCTGAAGAGTATAATGCCTTGAATAATCTTGTTCCTGGTTCTTATGCTGCTGTTGAGAATGGATGCAAATGTCCAGTGATGGATAATGCAGAAATGCCTGATGATCGTAAATGGGTAAATGGAGACTGTCCTATTCACGGTAATGCACAATGACTGAACGATCACAAGCATTTATGAGTAAGGTGTGGGAACTGCGGAATGCTGGTGCAGACACCGAAGAAAAGTTGGTGGCAGCAATTCTTCGGGTTGTGGTAGAAAACACAAGGTTTTACACAGCACAAAATGATATGGTGGTTCTGGATAAGAACGACATACTGGAACTTGCACAGGAACTTGACCAATGAAAAAATTAATTCGATTCAATAGCAGAAAAGATTACGGAACTGATTTTTATATTCAATTTCTTAACCTAAAGAAATGGAGCCTCTTTCAAATTTCTTTGAGTTGGAATGACTATCCTTCCAGTCCTTATTTTCAATTTACTTTGGGCAGTAATGGACTTCTAACTACTCTTTTTTGGGTGTATAAATTTGGTCTAGACATTGATTTTGTGAGTAGGACTTGGAATTGGGATTACATTAGGGATTACGATGCTCAACAAAAGTGATAAGATAATTGAGGCACGTCTTTATTCTCCCCACAAGTGTGAATACATTTGTGAAAGAGAAGATGGATCTCATTATGCGTTTATGAGATTGGGTGATGATGAATATTATGAACTACATCCAAATCCAACCAAAGAAACCAGATGGGTATGGGGGGAAAGGATAACTGACACTAATTTTTATACTTGAGTGGTGAAACTCAGACTAAATAAGGTCAAAGAGTTATAAAGAAGTATAAGTGGGATTAGCACACTCACCATCCATAGTAACAGATGGTTTGGTTTTATGTTTAGATGCTGGTAATACAAAAAGTTATCCTGGTATTGGAACCGCCTGGACTGATTTAAGTGGGAGAGGTAATACTGGAACTCTCACGAATGCACCTACCTATAATAGTTCTAATGGTGGGTCTTTGGTTTTTAATACCGTTGGACAAGAGTATTCAACTTCATTAACAACCACTACTTTTACTAATACTACACAGTCTATTTGGTTTAAATGGAGTGGTGTAAATGTGGCAAATACAATTACATATTTGGGAAATTCAGGATCTAATGGGTTAGGATTGTATATAGGTTCTAGTGGAGCACCGAGCAATCAATTGGGCGTTTTGTATGGGGGTATATCTTATAATGCTCTACCTTCTTCTATTACACTTACAACTAATTGGTCAAATTTTGTAGTTACAAGAAGTTCCAATACGACAACATTATATCAAAATGGAAGTCTATTTACTTCTACAACTAGTACGCCAGCTACATCAGCATCCTACTCATTTGGTTCCCCGAGTAACGGTGGCAATATATCTAATATTAATTTTTATAATAGAGCACTCACAGCAGCAGAAATCCAACAAAACTTCAACGCACTTAGAGGGAGGTTTGGAATCTAATGGCAATCAATTACAATCCTCGTACAGTTACTGATGGTCTTGTATTAGCACTTGATGCTGGCAATATCAAGGCTTATGATAAGTATGAAAATTTAATCAATAATTCATCATCTACTGCTGCTTGGGTTGTTGGAACTTTTACCACAGAAAATACCTATTCTATTTTGGGATTGAATACTGTAAGAGTTACAAATCTATCTGCTGATGGTGACAGCCCATATTTATCAGCAGCACTCATCACGATACCTGGGATGTATACTGTGTCTCATTTTATCGATACAGTAAATTCTACATGTACTTCACTTATTCTTTATATTTTTGGAAGCACTGTAAATGGAAATTCTTATGCTTCTTCTACATTTACACTAAGTACAAAAACATTTGATACTGTTACTTATTCTGGAACTTCTTGGTCAAATGGATCTACAAATGTAGAAGATTATGGTAATGGAATTTATAGAATTTCTATAACAGCACAAATTTCTCTTGCCTCTACTGCTACCAGAGCATATGTTGTCCCTTCCCCAGCAAATACTTCATATGCTTTGATAGCTGGTAGTCAATATGAAAGAGGTTCATCAGCAACAGATTATTACGCAACATCTGGAACTGCAAAAATAAGAGGAACTGTATGGACTGATTTAAGTAATAATGATAATACTGGAACCCTTACAAATGGACCAACTTATAGTAGTGAGAATGGTGGGTGTATTATTTTTGATGGAACTAATGATGAAGTTACTTTTTCTAGCACAAGTTTGAATTTATTTCCAGTATCATTTTCTTTTTGGGCAACTCCAGGAGGTGAAGTTATAAACAAATATGTAGCATCTAGTTTAAATGGATATAGAGTTGCATTTACTACGGGTGGAGTATCTGCTTATTATTTTTCATCTGGTTCAAATTATACAAATAATTATGATACATTTTATGGAAGTGCTTCTGCTGGAATATTTTATCACGTAGTAGTGACTGTAGATAATTCAGGAATTAAATTTTACATTAATTCTCAATTAGTTGGTTCTAATGTATGGGTAGGAGTTCCTGGAGTAGTAACAACATCAGAGGCATTTAAATTGGGTAAGTATCCCGCACCACCTCCTTTTTATAGGAACGGAAACGTAGCACAAGTTTCCATATACAACAGAGCACTCACCGCAACCGAAGTCCAACAAAACTTTAATGCCACTCGCTCCCGTTATGGAATCTAAATACTTAAAAATTTAAAGAGAAACCCAGTGGGCGTATTTGCAGGTCCAAATATTGATGAAAGTAATTTAATTTTTTATATAGATGGTAAAAATATAAATTCTTTTCCTAGGAATGGAAAAATTATAGATTTAATTACTAGAGAAGAAAAAACCACCACCGCCACTGTAGATCAATATGGATATCTTTATGGACCATATGGAAGTCTTGATAAATTCTCAACTTTATCATTATCAAATTCAAGTTCTGTCACTGTAAATATAGGAATTGCAAATACTTCTCTTAAATCTGGAATTGTATTTTCCATACACAGTGATGATTCCTCTTTTTATGCTGCTTCTGGGATTACATCTCATGTTGCTGGAGTAACTACGACTACAGGTATAGGATCTACAAGTCATACACTGAACACAGTATCATCTGGGATTACATCTTATCTTAGTGGAGAGATTATAACTAGAAATACTGGAGGAAACGCAACTTTTACTTATGATTTGGATACACAATCAACAGGTATTACATCTCATGTTGCTGGAGTAACTACGACTACAGGTATAGGATCTACAAGTTATACACTGAACACAGTATCATCTGGACTCACATCTTATTTTGGTGGAATAAACACAACAACGACATATGGGTTATATAATAGCACTTTTTATCCAAAATTTGAATTAAGTTGTTATATTGACCAATTCTCCATTTTGGTAACAAATAAATCTGAAGATAAAGTATCATATTTAAGTTCCCCAATTAATTTGAATGAAAAAAATATTTTTTCTATTATTTTTAGAAAATATTCTACTAATTCAACACCAATTACAATTTACGCAAATAATGGGCAATTTTATGAAAGTTCTGCACAAGTTACTGCAAGCAGTCAATTTGAAAATGTTGGAATTTCCGTTTTTGGTGCAAATGATTCAAATTATTCACAATCTGGAGTTAGATTTATTTCCGTATATAATAGAGAATTGAACGAACAGCAACTTAGACTCATAAATAATCTAAAAATTAATTAAGCAATATGGCGGTCACTAAAAGAGAATATACTATAGCAGCATACTGGAACTCAAATGATGTATTAGATACTTTGCAAACAGCTTTGGCAGATGTTGGATATCATGCTGCGGCACAAACTGGAACAATTTTGACATTTACAAATACCGCTGGAACAACACTCTCTGGTCAAAAAGGATTCAGGTATCTTGTAAAACAATCTGCAACAAGTGGTAGTGGTCTTTATGCAACTTTTGATGTTTTGCGTGATAGTAATGGGGCAATTTCGACAATAACTTTGGTTAGAGGGGGGAAAAATTATGCTGGAACAAATACAATCACAATTGCAGGTGCTGATATTGGTGGAGTAACTCCAACTGATAATGTTACAATTACTGTATCAACAGTATCTGGAAGTCAGGGTTCAACAACAACTTGGTATGATAAAGATGCTACAACTCCATATACTTGGGGAGTATGTTGTGTGAATAATGATGAAACCAAAAAATTGGGTCAAACATATTATTCTTTTTATACTCCAGCAAACCCAGTTGCCAACCCAGTCTTGTATATAAAATCTGGTACGGGATTCCAATCGGATACCAATGTTTTTAATGGGGTATCTGGTATTGATTATATTAATAATGGTCCAGGAAATACAACATCTCCATTATATGCCATTACATTTGCTCGTTCTAACTCAACACCTATTAAATTAATTACATATCAATCTGCAGTTGACACTAATTTTGTTGTATTTCTTTTCGCAGACGTAGATAAGTATGGAGACACATATAGAGATTTATTTTTCTTATCAAAATACAGTACAGCAACTCAACCTTGGAGTTTAGATGATTGTTTTACTGGTGGAGTTTATAATATTGGCAAATCTGCTGCATCTAGCACAACTGATGCTCATGTCAATATTTCATTGGCAGGACTTGCTTTACCAAGGAGAGCTGGGGAGTGGGGATATAGTGGAGGTGCTGGAACTGGTGCTAGAACAAACATCGCATATTATGAATCTGTTTTTGGTAGAAGAGGACTAACTGGTACTACTGCAATTACTACACAGTACGCATCAATTTATCAAAGAAGTCTATATGATTATGTTCAGACTAATTTAGAGTATAACCCTGTCATTACAGGAATTCCAATATGTTATCCATTTGTTCCTGTTCCGTACTATCTTCCATCTGATTTTGGAATTACAGAAATTATAGGATCTAACACAACTGCATATAGGGATGTTATTAAAGTTGGTGGTACAACGCAGTGGTCAGTTATACAATTTGGAAATAATTTAACATATAACTCATCAATTGCGTTTGTTGCTAAAATTGTAAACTAAGGAGAAAGAAAATGATTAAATGGAATTGTAATTTTAATATACCAGATTCAACCATACAACTTAACACAGCATTTATTAAAGTAGTTGATTATAAAAATATTAATGATTATTCTATCGTTGATATTGTTATAACTGATGAAACTGGAAATACTACAATCAAAGAATATTCAAAGGAATATACAAGAACTTTTGAAAATATTGATGAGATTTATGAGAAACTCTTATTGGATTATGAAAATGTAGAAATTGTGAGATAAAATCACTTTACAAACTGTCCACCAGACCCTTTACAGGGTCTTTTTTAATGCTATAATACTCATACAAGGAAACGGAGGGGTTCCCGTGCAAATAGAGGCACAAAAGACCCCCCACCACACACAGAACTCTAATGACTTTTTATACTAAACTTCCCGGTTGCGAAGTGCTTCGTAGCAAGATTGATGTCTTCACGATGTCTGACCCAAACGATGAAGATGTTTTTCATCGGGTAGAATTGACTGTGGATAATGATGGTGTCTTTATTACTTCTTGTGGCGGCAAGGGTGGTCGTGAGGATATGAGTATCGCACAGAAGGACTTGGCAATTGCTGTTGCTCGTGGTATTCTGGAGGCATACGGAGAAGTTTGATGGAACTCACAACCAGACAATATTCTCTTTTGATTACTGCAATCACCGTGTTTTATGATGAGGTTGCAAAGACATCAACGCCGGAACTAAAGGCAGAGATTATGGAACTCGGTCAGTTCATTTCTGATGCATACGGTAAAACTTTGGATGGGGATCAAAAATGAGGTTCAGAGACACAGAGTTCCGTTGGAGCAAATGTAACAACAAGTATGAACTCGTCAAGTGGTATAAGGACTGTAACCAAAAGGAGTTATGTTATGTTCTTGCTTTCTTTGATGAAACCAAAGAGGGTTATGATATGAGAACCGTAGGGGACAGGTTCTTTGAGGACAAGGATGCTTTTATTGTAGGAAAACACGCAATTGAGTTTCTAAATGCTATGTTTTGTGAACTTCAAAAAGAAGAGGAATTGAAATGACTATCGTAATTATTGCTTGCTGTATTTCCAGTTTCACCCTTGGTTTCAATCTGCGAGGTTTGATAGATGACTAACCGAAACATCAGCAAAGAAATCAATCATTCGTACTATTATGATATGGAGAAACTGAAATGACGATGGACGAACTCTTTAACCACATTACTCACATTATTGCCTCTCCTCATACTACCATCACAGAACACGACAAACGCAGAGCGGTTCAAGTGTTCCTTGCATTTGATGAGTATATGATTGATGTTGATGTTGCTGAGGGACGATGTGATGTGAGTGATAAGGTTGATTTTACTTCTTATGCCGAAAAAATCCTTGATGAACTGGAAGGAA
>Ga0315906_10004736_pt1 | contig 17310 bp, 19 predicted proteins | sample LakEriMetagenome_4_FD_203526 | JGI IMG/M metagenome (GOLD analysis project Ga0315906, IMG submission 203526) | Freshwater fungal communities from buoy surface, Lake Erie, Ohio, United States - Buoy 2 MA122 | ecosystem: Environmental > Aquatic > Freshwater > Lake > Lake biofilm | place: USA... | reverse complement strand
CTGGAACCCTGCATCGACAACCATGATCCCGGGCCGGAGCTGCGTCCCGTCGTCGCGGGTGTAAGTCACCGCGAGTCGTTCCTCCCGGAGCTTGTTCAGCGCGACCAAAAGCGACTCGGTTGAGGATCGGATTCCGGTGGCTCGTATAATCGTCCGCTCGATGTCTGACAGGGTGATGTAGTCGATCCCTGGTTCGGGCCAGATACCATAGTCGACAACCAGGCCGGAGAAGTCGGCACCAACTCCAGAGACGGTCCACCAGAGTGAGGACCCTTGGACGTCGACTCCGAGGGTGATGTGCTCGACCCAATCGGGGATCTCGCCTCGGCGGTGGGTGGGGAGGATCCGCAAGCAGAACTCGTCGGAGGTAAGGCAGCGAATTCCATCAACCGCAACAATCGATTTCTTGGGCTCATTTTGATACTCAGCGTCAAAGGTGTCCGGATTGTCGAATCGCAGATTCATCGCGTGTTGGATCGCGGAGATCTCGTGGGGGTACCTTCGATGCGCCCAGCCTACTTTCGAGCCTGCATCCATCGCGACGCGGTTGGTCTTGTAGAACCTGTTGGCCTTCGGGTGCTCGTCGTTCCCCTCGGCGATCTCTTCGGAGCGGATGTCAAAGTACTTGTCCCATAGCTCTTTGTTTGTTGGCCATTCATAAACGAGCCTGCACCGATCGCCGTGCCACTTGGGCATGAGCTTCTGATTGAGCATCCGATCGGCAGCGTCGCCTTCTCGGATCACGGTGACGGCCGCAAATCCGGCGATGCGTTTTCCTGGTCCAGCGAGGCCCAAAAGAGCCCCACCGATCACCTTTTCTCGCTTCGCACATTCTGCGTCAGACAGTGCCGAAGTGTCGGTCTGCGGGTCATTGACGAGCACGAAACCAGGTCGGATCGTCTTGCCGTCGGCTAGCACCTTTTGCATCCCTCGGACGCGGCCCAGGATGCCACTGCACCGGATGATCGCTCCGGAGGCCTGCGAGCCCTCGATGGTAGGGAAAATCAGTTCCTTGCGTCGCCATCCGATGAGGGTCCGTTTCCCCTGGGTGGTCTGCGCGTTGCCTCGCTGGGTGATTCCTTCAAGGCATCGGATCGGATAAGCGATCTCAGGAAAATCCTCGAGAAGCAGCGGATTGGTTTCCCACTCGATCTTGATCGCATCGAGCGATTCTTCGGCAGCACCCTCGTCAGCTTCGACGAGTACTCCGAATCGTTGGTGGCCATAGGACAGTACCCATAGCATGGCTCGCAGGAGGATGGTCGTCTTGCCAGATCCCCGAGGCATGGCGATGCATTTCAAACCCCCGTTGATCGCTCGCTCTTCGATGTCCTTGAGGATCCGCTCATGGTCCTCGGAGAACGGCAGCGGGAAGGCCTCTTTAAAGTACGTCAAAAGGTACTTCTTTAAGTTGAGCCGACAGGCTTCTCGACGCTTGGCGTTGACGATCGCGGGGATCGGGCCGATGTCGCGAGCCTCGGTCGATTCCTCTTTGGCCTTGCTGGCTTGTCGCTTGCGGTGCTTTCCGTAAGAGTCCTGTGGACGCTTCGACTCGTTGTCGTCGTCTTCGGGATCCTCGGGAGCTGCGGCGGGGGGGCGTTTCTTTGCCATCAGTAACGGCTAGGTCTCTGGCGTGAGATGCCGTGTTTGGGAGCACAATCACAGGTCCGGTAGTACCAAGTGATTCGCTCACGAGTGGAGGCTGCTTTGTACCGAGCTCCACAGCATGGGCATGATGGCGCGGTGCCTCGTGCCTGGCGGCGGTAGCGTCCCTCGGGCCGCGAGTTGTGTGGCATGAGATGCTTCATCTCGGCATTCAGTTCGGCGAAAACGACCATAGTGCTGGGTCCTCCTGGCTGGTTCGAATTGCAGTACCGTCAAAAAGCGACGCTCCATCCTGGGGCTGGACTTTCGTCGCGACCCCGAGTTCCACCAGACGCTCCGAGAGGGTCTGATGCTCACTGATCCAAAGGTGGCCTGGTTGCTTGGACTTGGGCCGGAGATTGCGAAACCACTCTCGATCATGCTGCGGGGTGGGAATTAGAACCCGGGTCCAAGGTGGACACTGCTCGAGGAGTTGGACAGTGGCCCTGTAGGCTTTCACCCCGGCAGGATTGGGGATCTCCTTGTCGTACCGATCCGCAGACTTTGGGATTGGCCTTAGGGGCCAGGGTGTGTCCTTTGCGTCAGCATCGCTGCCGAGTCGCAAGTGCTGGGTGATCGTGGTCATCGGTGGGGTGAAGCAATCGATCAGCACCAGATCGATCTCGCTGTCGTCAGGGAGCATGATTCGAATCACGTTCGGCGACAATGCGAACATGATCCGTGCGCGGGTCATGAGTCCTAGCATCCGTGGGCATCGCATCATTCACATCCTTGAAAAACGGGGTTTCCGATTGAATCCAAAAGTTCGATCGTGGTCTTGATCGCTTCGGTTTTTTTGTCGAGTCCGGACAAATGGACAATGTCGGCCGACGGTAATCGCAGCCCGAAATGTCGATTCCACGACTGGAGATTGTGGGTCACGGACAGTGGGTGGATCGAGGGGTTGAATCGCATCAGATTCCAACCGACGACGATCTGTTCGGCGACATGGAACTCCGTGGGGATCGGCAGCTTGGGCGGTGTCCAGACGCTGGATCCTGTTTTAGTGCAAAGCACCACGCCGGAGTTGTACGAGCGGCCGTGGCGCTTGTATGCTCCCGGGCCGCCGTAGTGTTTGTGGCGTTCATCGTAGGATAGACACCCTAGACATTGCTCGACCTTGCTCCATGTATTGCTTAGCCAGCCAGTAGACTGAATGTCGTCGGTCTCGTCGTAGATCGACACATCTGCTTTCGGCAGCTCGAACAGATTTGTCGCCGACTGGGTCAGGATCACATCGGCGTCGAGGTAAAGAGTCTGATCATAGGCCTTGGCAAACTCATGGATGCGGAACTTCTCCAGGCCCCACCAGCCTTGGGTGGTGTTTTTCAAAGCGACGAAATCAGCACCGTGAGCCTGGGCGTAAGCTTTCATCGGGCCTTCGGTGTATCGCAGCCACTCCCGAGCTTTGCCAGTGGCGACGGTGATCACGAGACGACGACCGCCTTTGATGGTATCATTGACCGGACGAAACCAAGCCACTTGCCCGGCTGCGGCAATCCTCGACCAGATCTCGCGGGCGCGGGCAAGTGGAACTTGTGGGTGGGAGCTGTCGAAGTATTTGATTTCGACGGTATTCAGTCGAGCGTTCACATGGTTGTGGCAGTTGACCGACCAGTCAAAAAACAGGTCTGGCGATTCCAATACGGCATCGGAGAGTGGAAACGTTTCCAAGGTTCTCTGCCAATGAGCGACACAATCGCACCCCGGGGGCAGACTCCACCGCAGCCAGTCAGCGACCCATGCTTTCGCTCTGGCCGGTGACCAGTCCTTGGCATTTCGGAACGAGTACAGGTGGACTGCTGGCCACCCGAGCTCGCGTTGCTCGGGCTCGAGGTACAGATCTTCGCCGAATTCATGGACCACACCGGTGACAGCATCGACCGTCTGGACTGTGAAGGTCCCTGTCTCCATCGGATGATTGAGGCCATCGTACATCATTACCAGAGCTCCACAGTGTATTCGGTCGGCAGAGTCGTGTTTGGCTTTGAGTCCGGGTCGGTTGTCACTCCGGAGTCGGTCGACGAGACAAAGGTGTTGGTGCCTCCAGTGCGAGTGTTGATAAATCCGGTCCCTCCAATGAAACCAGCACAAAGGTCCTCGCATCCAGCCTCGAGGCAGTCGTCGTAATTCGTGAGATCGTCGCCAAATACGGGAGGCAAATCATCGAGGGGTGAGCAAACGAACTCAGGCGGGTTGCCAAACGTTGGGCCGAATCCTGAGAATGCTTCAGCACACTGTGGTCCACACGCGACGCTGACGGCATTGCCTGCGTTGAAGACCATCGGAAACTGCAACTCCGAAACGGAGCGGCGGAAGACCTGGCGAAAATTATGCATCGTTACACTTACCAAATCGGGCCGGAACGCGGGCGGCGATCCAACCGGCCAATTCGACGAGCTGTTGCCCACGCACCCGTGGGGCAGTTCGCAAAATGGTGCTGTCGCATCGAGAGTACGGGTGGACCCCTGAGTGCTTTGCGTTGCCCATGTCACTCCGATCTGTCCGTCAATGACGAGCGACACGCGGTGGTTGCATTGGTTTTCCTCTCCGCATCCGTATCGTGGCTGGGTGCGACTGATGTACAGCGTGGCCGACGTAATGAGGGCGATTTGCCTCCAACCCAAGACGCATGCGCGTGCGTTCTTGTGGGTGTATTGGCAGCGAGTAATTGGCCCGTAGATGTAGCAGACGTCTGGAAACGAAGGGTTCGAGCAAGTCCGCAGACTCGCGGAGGTCGACGTGTGTTCTCGCTCGTATTTTCGCCATTGATAAATCCCATGCGTGTCGCTTCGATCGTTCGGGGGAGCAAACTCTGGACCCGCAGTCAAGCTTGAACAGCATCCATTGACAGTGACGAACGCGCCATTCCTGCGAATGACTCGTGGCAGAAAGCTGTTGGTTGGCGTGACGTTCATGTTGAAGACGCGAGGCGATCCATTGGGTGGTCGCTCGGCCAGATTCGGTTGTCTGCATCCGTCCTTGCAGCGGTAGCACTTCTGCTGCGATCCGTCGGCGTCGCACCAAGCACAGGTCATTTTGTCGAGAATGGTTGGGCTTGTCATACTTCTTGCACCACGCACCATGGGTTAATCACTTTCCAGATGCCCTTCTCGTACACTGCGATCCCTGAATCGCCGTTGACCTGCCAGGTGGCGATGTTGTAGGTGTCGAAAATCTGCGTCGTGAAAAGAGAGTCGGTTCCTATTTGAGCCGTAGCACTATCGCTCAGCGAGTCCCAGTTGGTCGTCATTGTGTAGCGTGCCTGCATCGCTCGTGCCGACAAATCTACGATCGAGAATGTTCCGACTCCAGGGCTCTGATGATTTGCGACAACCTTAGCGAGTCCGTACATCCCGTACCCTAAAGTGTTGCTCAACGGGAACACAAATCCATGGGGCAAGTACTGATCGACGACTGCCAGTCCGGCGATGGCGACACGACCAAACTTACCTTCCTCGATCGGCTCGAGGGTGATTGCCAGTGATTCAAAATAAGTGTTGGTGTCTGTGTACAACGGGGCCAGGGCCTTGAGGGTGTAGAACCCCTTTTGATAGCTCGGATCCCTGCGAGGCAGGGCCTCTTGGTTCGACACTCCATTGTCGGTGTCTGCTGGGATCAGAGCACCCTTGCCAAATTCCAGTTTCGCACCGGTTTCATTCTTGGCGATCACATGACCGGGCCCGAGGCCATCGAGGCCAGGCACACCGAACGATGCTCGCTGACCACGCGCAGCCTCGATGATCTGCGTGAGTTCTCGCTCACGAGCTGCGGAAGGTCGGAATTTGTCGCCTGGAAATGTCATAGTGAATGGGGTTAGATTCCGAGCAACGTAAAGTTGCCCTCTTCGTACACTCGCTCGACGTACACTCCACGAGGTCGTCTGATGACATAGCCACCCGACTCCCAAGCTTCATAGTCGATCCAGAGATACTCGTGCCCCTTCTTGGCAACCCCTGAGATTGTACCAAACGAAAGGCCGGTTCGATTCGGAGATGCCGAGAATTTGAAAACAACGGTGACTTCTCCGGTCGATCCGTTCCTAAACTCAGCACCGAGAAACAACAGTTCTCCAGCAGCGAAGTTTCGAAAAGCAGCAACGTTGGTTTTATACGTGAGATTGACCAGGGTCATGACATAAGCGAGCGTCAGTACACCCTTGGCCAATGTCTTTTCGATCTGAAATTCCAACCCTGGAATCCCGATCTCGACACCCTTCACCCCGTTCTGATCGACATTGATCGCCGATCCATAGTTCGGAGCCGATCCACCATAGCGAGTCGTGGCATAAGATTGGGTCACCAACTGGGTCTTGCCGAGTGTCGTGCCAGAGAAAGTCCAGGTCAGCGGATCTGTGTCATCGTACGCGCGAGACTCGTAAGAAAATACGATCTCCCATGCGTTGGGGGTCAGCGGCTTGGCCTTGGCTCCAATCATTGCCATGGAGGGCTTGCCCATGGCCGCAGGGATTACCAGCGGGAATGGAGTACTTGGCAAGTCTACGGCAGCTTGGGCCGCGTCTTCGGGCTCGGTGTACCCAGTGACAATGGCCGTGCGAGTCTGAGTCCGTTGGCCGTTCTTCAGGTTGAAATCGGTCTCTCGCGACTCGGCGGTCTCGTCGACTGATACAGACAGATGCGTCCATGCGCTCATTGATTAGCTCCCAAAGGCCAGGGTTTGGTCTTCGCTCGTGTTTTCCGCGATCTTGGACAGCAACTCATTTGCCTTGGCCGATTGGTCGGCCATGCGATCGAGGGCCGATGTCGTCCCACCCATCATGCCAGCAGCAAATCCCGAGAATGTTCCAGCGGTCTGCGTCGCGGTGGTCGCCTTGACTTGCTGGACCGTGGGGATCTTTGGTTTCTCAGGAGGCGGTGTTTTCTGTGCGAGCTCGGACGGCTTGGCCTCTGCTTTGGCTTGCTCGTCGGCGGTATCGCGAATCGCAGTCGTTTGGATCTCCAATTCCTTACGGAGCTTCTCGATCTGCGCATCGAACCCAGTGAGCAGCTCGGCGTTGGCGTTTTCGCGGCCTTGCTTCGTCGCATCAGCATCGGCTTGAATCCCACGATTCATTTCGTTGGCGATACCAAGACGGCCCTGGTTGGCTCGTTGAAGATCTTCGTTGCGTTTCGCGTTGGCTGCATCGAGCGACTTTTGCCGAGCGTCTGCTCGTTTTGCGGCGTCCGTGTCCATCTGCTTTGCGGCCTTCTCATAGTCGATCGAGCGGTCGAACATGGAGTACACGTAAAGCAGTTTTTTGGAGATAAAATTGACGGTCCGATCAAAGGTGCCCTGGAGCCAGGTAAACACGGTCGCAAATCCGTTTTGAATTCCGGTTGGGATTCCGGCCATCACATTGATCAGATTCGCGACAAATGACACCGCACCCTGGGAGACTCCCGAGGACATGTCCGTCCATGCGTTCTGAATGCGGGTAACCATCGAGAGCCATCCCGCGTACAGATCTCGCGTGGCGACTCGAAAGACCAATTGCAGGCCGGTCATGGCGATTTGTCCAGCGGCCTGCCATTGGCCAGACATCAGGGCGGTTTTGATAGCGTCGAAAACTGGGAGGACGATCGATTTAAGCTCGGTGAACTTAGCGACGATCGCGTCGACCATTTCACTGCCGGTGCCCGAGAAGTACAGAAACGCTCCAGCGGCGGCGGTGATGCCGACGACAACCAGGCCGATCGGGGAAACCATCGCTGTGATCACACCGGCGATCAGGCCGAACACTGTGGCGATCGCTCCACCGATCGCAGCGATCCCAGTCATCGCCACCGACAGCACCGCGGCAGCTCCACCGAGTGCGACGAGGCCAGCGAGCAATCCCGCTCCGACTGCCGTCCACTTGGCGATCGTGATGATCAGCTCCTGATTCTCGGCGATCCAGTTTGAGACGGTCGAAACCACCGAGATGATCTTTTCGCCGACAGTGGTCAGCAGCGGGGCCAGGGCCGCACCGATCCGGTTTTGTAGGCCTCCGATCACGCCAAAGAGTCGATCGAACACATCGCCAAGTTTCCCAGCAGCCGCTGCGTCTTCGCCCGACATGGTTTGCCCAAGGTCTGCTGCGTCCTGCTGGAGCTTGCGAATCCCCTCTCCACCCTCGGAGAGCATCGGGACCAGGTCCGCACCGGCTTTCCCGAAGTACTCCATCGCGGCCGCGCTTTTCAATGCCGGATCCTGGATCAACGACAGCTTGTCGGCGATCGCGATAAATTGCTCATCGGGGGACATTTTCGCTAGGTCTTCAACCTTGAGTCCCAGCGCGGCGAACTTGTCCACAGCACCAGGCACACCGGCTGCTGCGTCGGCAATTCCGACTTGCATCTTGCGAACACCCTTTTCGAGTGTCCCGATGTCAGTGCCTGAGAGCTTGGCAGCGTACCCCAGAGAAGACACCGCCTCGGCACTCATGCCAGTTCGCTGGGCCATGTCGTCGACAGCACTGCCAGCGTCGGCGAATCCTTTGGCCAGTGCGACTAAGCCAGTCACAGCGACCGATCCAGCGATCGCCGTCGGTAGATTGAGCACCTTGCTGGAAAAGCCAGACAACGCACCCTGGGCACCAGCGAAACCTTTTGCGATTCCTGTGCCCATCGTTGTGGCGACCCCTTTGAGTCTCGACATGGCGGCTTGAACCTGGGCCATGCCTTTGTCAAACGATCCCTGCTTGGTTGCGATCTCGACGTAAGCTTGACCGGCCTTGATGTTCCCTGCCATGGTTTACCTTGGGTTACCTTACTGGTTGGATCGAGTTCTTGAATAACTCGGGGAAATTTGGGGCTTCGGCCTCGAGGGCAGGACGCATGAAAGGACGCTTTGGGTATCGTGCCGTACGACGTCGGGTCTGGAATCGATAGCCTTCCCGCTGCTCATAGCGTCGTCGACCATCCACACGACGCCATTGGACTGGGTCCGTATCGCCTTCGATCGGTTGGTATCGGTACTCTCGGACGATCGCCGTTTCGCCTCGCTCGTGGAGGCCTGGCACCGTCGATGTCACCGACTCGATCGTGAAGTTGACTTGGTTCAGTTGCACTGGGCCGACGATCGTCGATTCGCTTTGGGGCTGGTAGGCGAACAGGATCGTCTTGAGCGAGTGGCCATTCGAATGGGCCGACGGTGGAGAACCGGGCGACGAGACACCTTTTCGGCGACGCATCGACGATCGAGCTCGCTTGCGCACGAAAGCACCGGCTTTGGAGAGTGCTTTCCGCTTCGCTTTTTTCAGCGAGGCAATCACCTTGGGGCGATCGAAGAAAGCTTCTTTGACTTTGAAGGTCACGTTCATGGGGTGAATTTCTCCACGGCCACGAGTGGATCGTCGTAATAGACCCGAGTGAGTTCGACCCCGGCAGCATTGTGGGCAGCGACCGAGTAGCGGTACTCTCCCGCGACGATCTGGCCCGAGGTGGCTCGGGGCATCTCGCAGGTCAGCGACCACTTGCCCGACCCGATGTCCGCAGCGGTTCCGGTGACAGCGAATGTGTTGATCCCGTTCTTGCCCCCGAAGTGGACGGTCACCGCACCAGGCGACATGCCAGGGATCGCCGAGATCGTCCAGACGAATGCGGTTCCATGGGCGGTGAGGTAATCATCGCCGATGACGATCTGGTCTACGGTGCCCTTGGCCGTGACTGGGCCAGCATAGGAGACCTTGCCCGATTGGATCGTGTTGGTCTTGGCGAGCACGGATTGAATAATTCCACCGGCTTGATTCGTCGTGTAGTTCCCGGCAGGGAGATCGGTGGCCCATGGATCCCCACCACCACCGCCTCCACCAGCTCCGGTCGTCCAGGCCGCATCGCCTCGATCGCGGATCGCTTCGACCGAATCGGTCGCGTGGGAGAAGTTACCTTCGATGTCGCTCGGCGTGGTGATTCCGTTGTCCTTGCGCATCAGAGCGCGGAAGAACCCAAGAATTGTGTTGACGCCTGTTCCGGCGAACGCACCGATGCGATCCCGGACAGTGGCGACCGTCGCCTCTTTCGCTAGGATCGTCGAGCCTTCGATCTGGGCGAGGCTTGGCTTGCCATCGACACTGGCTTGGGTTGCCCTGGCCGCGACCGTCGCCTCTTTCGCTAGGACAGTCGAGCCCTCGATCTGTGCGAGTGTTGGCCTTGCCACTACCGCATTTCCAACCGCATTGACCGTCGCCTCTTTTGCAAGGATCGTCGAGCCTTCGATCTGGGCGAGGCTTGGCTTGCCATCGACACTGGCTTGGGTTGCCCTGGCAGCGACAGTTGCCTCTTTGGCGAGGACAGTCGAGCCCTCGATCTGGGCCAGCGTCGGCCGATTGCCGAGCGTCGATTCACTAGCCACCGATGCGGGGAACGTGACAGCAGCGGCAGCGTTGGCCGTCTGGCCAGCGACCTGCGTGACGTTTGCTTTTCGATTGCGATTTTCGAGCGAGAACGACTTTAGCTTAACCCTGGTCAAGTCTTTGCCGTCCACGGTTCCGGCGGTGAAGAACACATCGTAATCTTCACCGGCAACATAGAACGTGGTGCTTACGGAAGTGTCAATCACTACCAAATGAATTCCGGCCTTTCCGTCGTAATCTGGGGTGACGGTAATATCCGCTGTGTGTTCCGTTGTGCTGTTTTTGTAGACAGCAAAAGTCATAGCAACGCTTGGAGTTGCTGGAACCAAGGCTTGAGTAAGCGTGTTGAACTTGATCCGAATAACCGAACCAACTGTGAAATCACCGTAATAGTCGTTCATAGCTCAGTTGATCAGAGGATGGTTCAAAGGATCGAAAACACCGCCACCGCCTCCGCTTGCCGCAGCTTGGTAACACCCAACGTCAAGAAATCCTGCATTGCCGCCTAGAATCGACCCAGGAAACCCAGCGGACCGAAGCAAAGCACCTCCACCGGATGTATTATTGAGGGTGAAATCTAGGTTCGTCGAGTCGGTAAAAGGGTTGGCTGACAAGTTGATTTGCCCGATCTCAACTGCACTGGTAAACCTGTTCGCTCCGCTAGTATTGTTCCAATTAGCGTTATTAAATGCGGGCATCCCGTTAGGGCTAGATCCACCGAGCGAATAGCCGTGGAGCGTGTTCGATGTCGCTATGCAGTTGCCGATGATTCCGATGTCGTAAGATAGATCGAAACCGTAGTTCGTGTTTCCGTGAGACGTGCAATTTATCGTGCTGGTTCCAATCGTGTTAGCCGACCGAAAGCCTGTGTTTCCGTTATTGGCTGCTATGCAATGAATGGCGGTTTGGTATTTGTCAAATCCATAGGAACTACACGCCCGTGCGATGCAACCGATCAAAGCATACTGATTCAAAAATCCAGTGCCGCAGCTAATTGCGGCACAATTGAATAAGCAGCCATCGGCGAGCGTCCCTGAAAATCCAGTAGCGCAATTTCTTGCAAGCACCCTGTTGATGAATCTCGTGTAAATAGCTACGTTGTTCACTCCGACGACAGCCGAGTTGCTTTGCCCGTTGAACTCGATATTCACTAACTGCGCAGGCCGAACATTAAAACTAGCGTTTAGCGTACCCATGGTAAACGAAGTAAGACTACCGGCACTAATTACCGGAGCCGTTCCAAGGTCGCCGATTGTCGAGTTGTAGCCTTCCATTCTAACGCCGACAGCGAGTGTAAATCGCCCTCCGTTGGCATTGTTCGTTGTCGAGGTGAGCGTGTAAGTTCCGCTTTTTACGAAGATGCGATCCCCGCTAGCCGTTGCTGTGGCGCAAGCCTTCCCTGGGGACGCAAAGGCTAGAGCCTCGCTTAGCCCTGTGTTGGAGTCGCTGCCGCTCGTTGTAACGTAGTAGTCGGGCATCTGTTAAAACTCCGGTTCTGTTGCAGGGTTTCCGTCCCATACGTTCATGGCTTCGCGGTACGCTTGTAGTCGGTCTTGCTTTTCGTCGATCATTGAAGTCTTGTACAGTTCAAGCAACATTGCAGCTTGAACTTCGCCCACTTCGTCTGGGGTGGTCGTGATGTTGTTTTGTTCGAGGACAGAGATCATTCGATGTACGGCATCTGCGACATGCTTGGCCCCTGGTACCATTCCGGAATCATGTAGGCCCCGCAAGAACGCCTGAATTTCCGGATCGTACAATGGCATACCGTTCGATAGTTGAGTCACCAGCCACTGTTGACCCGTCGCAAGCAACACATCTTGCAGAAGCTTGCAACCGCTCGCGCCAAATCGTTGCCCTGTCTCGGGGACAATCACGGTGGCAATTCCCTTCCAGGTCCAGTCTTGCTGGTCGACAAACTGGATCGAGGGATCCGACAATTCCGCGTAGATGCTCTCTGGGCTCCTGGCCGTCCAATCGGTTAAAGCGGTGATCAATTGGCTAAGCGTCATGGTTTTGCTGGCAGGGTCACGTGGTGGACGGGTAGTCCCTCGCGCAGTTGGTGGAGTTCCGAGCGGGTGATGCTCGGCTTCTCGGCCACGGTGCGGTAGGGATGGAAATCGGTTCGTTTGTAAGGTCGAGCGCGTTTTGATCGGTGGATGTTGGCCAGCAGCGTCATGACGTCTGCGGCACGGTCCCAGCGGTCCACATTGATCTCGTCGGCCATCCACGTAAGCTCTCGCATCGTGTAAGGGCCTGGCTCGATCCCGATGCGTGCTGCTAGTCGGAGGATGGTTGGCCAGTACTCGGCGCGGGCTTCGCCATCGCTTTCTCGATCAGTAGATCCAGATTCGTCAGTTGCTCCTGGATCCCCTTCTCGAGCAGTCCATTGTCCATCGCGTTGTTGATCCTCAGAGCGGTCTGGTTTTGCAGTGCCCGACCGGCTTCGACGATTCGCCGAGCTGCGGCTCGGCGACTGGACTCCGGGAGGAACTCGATCAACGCCTCCTCAAATGCAATCACTGCATGACCCAAGGGATCGCCGTGGAGTGCCTTACCGAATGCCTCAGCGGTGATTTCGGCAAGCTCTGCGGCTGGGCGGCAAAGCTCATAGATGACATCGATCGTCAGACAGATGTCAGACCTGAGTCGGTCGATCGCTTCGGGAGAGGCCAGCACGGTGGCAAGGTCGATCGAGAGTGCAGAGCGGACTCGACGGATAGCGTCGATGTCGATGCGAAGATTCCAGGTTCGGGCTTCGCAATCCTTGAAACTGGGCATGGTCGAGTTGCCTTCGTTGGGGATTGAGGGATGAATTTAGCGAACAAAACGGATCGCTCGAATGGTGCTCCGAACGATCGTGAATTGAGTGACGTTGTAGTCGTCGTGTTTAAATCGCTTGGCTGGGTCCGAGTAGACCCAGGAAGCGACAACGATGTGATTTTTGTCCTGAGAAATCACACGGCCGTAGACCGTGAATTCCAAAGGGCCCTGCGACGATTCCCCATGGTCCAGGAAATCGATCGCTATTTCGTCGCCTTTGCGGACTCTCGGAAGTGGCATGGCCGACTCCGCATTGAAGGGAAACGATCAGTGGTCAAATCGACTAGGCCGACGGTGCGACGATCAGCCAAGCTGGATCGACGAGGGCAGCCGGAGAGCCAACCTTCACGCGGGACAGGCCGACAACGACATCGATCTTCATGCCGTCTTCGAGCGGTTGGTCGATCGGGAATTCCAGGATCTCACCAGGCATCGTCAGGCCCTGGGCTCCCGAGGGGCCAGGAGTCGCGATCGTGTTGTCGAGCACGGCCCAGTGCCAGATGGTGCCATTGAAGAACGCTTGACGCATGGCGGTAAAGACCGCGTCATCCGGATCGCCGTTGTACAACAGGCTGAAACCAATCGCAGCTTCGATCAATCCGGAGATCTTCGCCTTGTAGCGACTTGCTCGGCTCGAAATGTCGATCGAGGTTTTGTTCAGCGTGACGTTCAAATCCATGACTTCCGGCACCAAGACCGGTGAGGCTGTGCTGAAAACGGCTGCGACGGTGGGCTGGTAGTACAGCTTGCACTCGATGCCTGCTCGTGGTCCTTTGTTCGGCATGGTTCTCTCTTTTTGGTTAGGATCGGTGCTTCAAATACGCGGTGATCACAGAGCGAAAGGCTCCGTGTCGCTCAAGTGCCTCGACGTCGTACAGCATCACTTCGGATCGCGACCAGGTCCCGGAGGACAAGTCGGCTTCGGAGAGAGCTGTGTCGATGTCGTGTGCTAGGTCCAACAGTTGCTGGAATCGCTCGGAGTCAGCGGCGGCGGTCTGCATGACCGCGATCTGAATTCCGATCTCGAGTGATCGAGTCACGCGAGAAATCTTCTGCGAACTGTTTTGTCTGGGTGCGACGACAATCCGAAGGTCCTTGAGGTCCTCCGGAGTGAATCGAGGCAGGTAATCGATTTGGATCGTGTCGTCCAGGGCCGCGTTGGTTTCCGGGTCGACGATGGCAGCGGTGACCAGTGCCTGTTTGATGTCAGCGAGGATCTGTCGGACAGGTGAGGTCATTGCTGCTTGGTGTGAATTCGCATGAGGTTTTCCCCTGGGTCGGAGAATCGCCAAACTGGCTGGCCTGTCATCGAGCGAACGATGTAGACTTTTCCAGCGTCGGTGATTCGGTCCCCGTCTTCGGGATCTTCGTCATAGGGCCAGTCAGTCGTAGCGACTAGGTAGTCGCGAGTGACTGTCCGATGGATGATCCCGTCGGTATCGCTGGCCTCGAAGGGAGTAGATCCCCGCGTGGCCTTGAATGCCTTTTGGATTTTGCGTTTGGTGTAAGTGATCGGATCGCCAGCGTGCTGTGTGAGCGAGCTGGCAAGGTGAGCAGTCCCGTCGCCGAGCATCCCCATGGTCTATTCCTTTGAGGCCTTGGGTGGCTTGGGTGGGACCAACACGAACACTTTCGTCGATGTTGCTGCGGCTGCGTCTTTGAGCTTTTGAACCGCCTCATCGCCCATAGCCCTGAGGTACTCTTTCGCCCAACTGACGGAAGCCTTTCCAGGTTGCAAAGCGAGGGTAAACCCGCTTCGAGTGATCTTCGTTTTGCCGGACTTTCGCAGTTCGGCCTCGAGTTGCTCTTCGATCTGCCCTTGCCGATCCTTGATGGTCGTGAGCTCGCGTTGCATGGCAGATCGCCGTGCTTCGAGTTCGGACCATTCTTTGAGATCGGCTTCTTTGATGGGCATGGGCTTGGCTAGACTGCGGATCGGTTGAGGTCGATGTCAACGGTCAGAGCTCCGTCAGCACCAGCAGCAGCAGTGCGACCGATCAGGATGTTGCCAGCATCGGCAGCACCAGAGGCCTTGGCGGTGACGAGCTGTGTCGCGGTGGCGATCTGGACTCGAGCACCAGCAGCGAGCACGGTTGCCGATGCTTTGTCGCAGGTGACGATTCCCACGACGCGAGCGTTGCCAACTTTGCCGGATTTCACCCCGGCGAGGCCTTCGACGATGCCGGCCAGGCCGTCAGTGGTCTGGACGATGGTTCCGTTGGACGTGTCAGCAGCAGCGGTAAACTGGCGAAAATCACCGTCTTGTTTGTATGTTGCCATGGTTCTCAGTGATTGGTGAAAGGTGGTGGATTGGTGCGGGGATTAGCTTCTCTTGCGAGATGGCTTCGGTGGTTTTGGGGTCTCAACTGGTTCGCTGGCCGGAACATCGTTCGATGGTTGCGGCTGCTCGACGGCAGGCACTGGATCAGACTCGCTTGGAGTTGCTGGCGATTCGCTCAGCGGGGGGGGTTCCTGGTCGGATTTCTTGGAGCGTTTCGCGTCCTTGATTTCCTCCCCCCAGCCTCGCTGAATGATGCTCTCGGCGCTGATCGGAGTGCCTGCGGTGTCAATTTCACCTTCAAGCGTCTGGCCGTCGAACACGACAGGCTGGAATAGTCTGATTTTCATGGGGATGGTCGAGGGTTAAGGTGCGGGAAACAGCAGGGCCTTGACCCTGCTGGAGTTTTTTCAGATCGCCACTAGGCCGTCAGGCTTAGCCTGCGAATCGTTGCATGGCTCGGAAGTCGAGAGCGTTGACTCCGATGTAGTGCTTGACGTCGATCACGACACCAAACTCACCACCGACGAGAGTCTCAACTCGGACCACTGGGACACGGCCAGCACCCTGGAGGTAGTTGACCTCGATAGTGCGTCCATCCTTGGACACGCCGTAATAGGTCGTATCCGAACCGGCGATCGCTTGCTCGGTGACTGGGTGAACCAATCCATTCGAGAACCGTGCGTCCGTGACCGGAGTGACTCCGTACTTCTTCAGCGGGTTCAATTCACCGGAGCCGCTGTCGTTCGACAGGTTGGCCGAGTAGCAAAGCTGGATTGCCAAGTCCATCAACTCAGGTGGCACAATCAAGTGCGACATTTTGAGGTTGAGCGTCGCATCGCCGTCCTTGACCTTGAGCAATCGAGCGATCATCTCGCTGAGCGTCGCTCGGGCCAGAGCCTTGCCAGTGGCACTGTTGCCATCGGTCGAGTTGAACAGGGCTCGGGAGGTCTGGAGCAGCGTCGGGTTGCTCATGAGCAAAGCGGCGACCAAGTCCGGACGCAATCGTCCAGCGGCTCGACCGAAGTCTTGCGGGGTGTCCTTGAGCTTCCCGAAGTTGTCGCCGAACATGTCGGCTTCGTCGATCTTGAGTTGCTCGGAGAATCGACCAACTTGAGCCTTCTCGGTGAGGACTCGGCGATTGCCGTGCTTGGCCTTGCCACCGACTGGGTGGTGCTTCAAGTTCGGAGCGGCTTGCATCCGGTTGTTGTTGTGCTCTTCCAAGTCAGGACGCTCGGATTCGCTACAGATCCCAGCCGAGAAGTCGTCGACCTCGGCGTACGATTCGAGCATCTTGGCCCCGAGGGTCGCACCAAAAAGAACAGCGACGGTGCCCGAAGAAAAAGCAGCTTGGAGCATGTCGACGCGATTCGCAGGGACATCGATCCCGCGAGCCTGGAGACCGAGTTTGCAGGACTCCAAGAGGGTCAAGTCGCGGTACTGGTGAGCAGCGTCCATCGCTTGCTGACGAATCGGATCGTTCAGGCCAGCTTGGAGGAACCCAGGGAGCTTCGCTTTGACGTCAGGCTTTGCGAGAGTCGGCGAATCGAGTTTCATTTCGGCTCGAAGCATGATGCCACCCTGGAGTGCTCCGAGGTCGATCGAGGAATGGCTCGATCGCGAATGGATCGCAGGGCCATGGGGCCGGGAGTTTCGCGAGGCTTCCAGGTCCTGGTGTCGTCGAGCGAGCAGCTCGGTCTGGTCGCCGGTCAGGCCGTTTTCGATGGCATGAGCGGCCAAGTCGACGTTCTTGCCACCGACCATGACGGTTGGGCTTCCAAAGCGAGCACACAACGTGGTGACATCGTTTACTCGCTTGGTTTCCGCAGCCATTTGCGAGCGGTAAGCGGTCAAATCCAAACCACCAGCGGCGGTCAGATCAGGCGAAGCGGAAGAAGCAGCAGCGGTCGCGGGCTTGGCCATAGGTGGCTCCGTGGGTTGAGAAGCGGTTGCGGTCGGAGGTTGCTGCGCGGGGTCAGCAGGGGGAGCAGACGCATCGACATCAGGCTCGATGCTTTCGGCGTAAGAGACTTGCAGTGCGGCTTTGGCCTCGGGCGTAAGAGTCGCAGGATCGAGTCCGAGGGATGTGCAGTAGTCTTCGAAAGTTGGCATGTTTGGATTCGCCGAAGCGGCAATAGAGACGGAGGATTCAGGGTCGCCTGGAATCGTTACCAGGGAAACCTCTTTGAGTTGCGATCGCTTGACGACGAGAATCGGACCCTCGAACGTGCGT
>Ga0315906_10004735_pt1 | contig 17312 bp, 12 predicted proteins | sample LakEriMetagenome_4_FD_203526 | JGI IMG/M metagenome (GOLD analysis project Ga0315906, IMG submission 203526) | Freshwater fungal communities from buoy surface, Lake Erie, Ohio, United States - Buoy 2 MA122 | ecosystem: Environmental > Aquatic > Freshwater > Lake > Lake biofilm | place: USA... | reverse complement strand
CTGGTAACAGTAAAGTCGAGTAGTACTAATTACCCGTAAGCTTTAATTTTTTTTATCGCCTAATTCAATTATAACTACCCAATATGACATTATTGGAATGTCTCATGACATTCTTATTTTCTTATGGTGGTTTTTCCGAGGGTGTTCACCTCTTCCCATACCGAACAGAGAAGTTAAGCCCCTCATGGCCGATGGTACTGGTATACCAACCGGGAGAGTAGGTAGCTGCCATATTCATTCAAAGCCCTGCGTTTTACGCGGGGCTTTTTTTTTAGTACATTTTTATATCTATTTTCGTTTCCAATATGAACGCAACGAACAACTTACAACATCCAACCTCCTACCTCCAGCAACGATCAACGATCCAAAAGCTATCCGTCGTCATCCCCGCCTATAACGAAGCAAAAACAATCCACTTCATCCTGAATAAAATTGATGAAGTAATTCTGCTGAATCAGATCCAAAAAGAAATCATCATCGTGGATGACTGCAGTAAAGACAATACACAGGAAGTACTCAATGATTATATCAATCAATCTTCTCTCAATATAAGATTGATCAAACATGAAATTAATAAAGGGAAAGGCGCTGCACTTCATACAGGTATTCAGCATGCCACTGGTGATCTTGTTATAATACAGGATGCTGATCTCGAATACGACCCCCACGAATATAATCTCTTATTAAAACCTATTTTGGATGGTCATGCGGATGTTGTTTATGGTAGTCGCTTCATGGGAGGGAATCCCCATCGTATATTATTCTTCTGGCATAGCATCGGTAATAAAATTTTAACAACCTTATCCAATATGTTTACCAATCTGAATCTGACAGATATGGAAACATGCTATAAGCTTTTCAAAAGGGATATCATCCAATCATTACAACTTAAAGAAAACCGTTTTGGCTTTGAACCGGAAGTCACGGCCAAAATTGCCCGTCTCCCGAATATCAGAATCTATGAAGTTGGCATTTCATATTATGGTCGTACCTATGCAGAAGGAAAAAAAATTAACTGGAAGGACGGGTTCCGTGCGATTTATTGTATTCTGAAATATAATTTGTTTAGATAAGTTTAAAGTCTGTTAGAATTATCCCCCTTATTGAGGGGCTGTAAGGGGAGGTTTTCTTACATTATTTTCACCAAGAAATATTTCCTTGTCACACTCGCCCGTGTTTTTGCATTCAGGAATTCCGCCGTTAACTGACTGACCGGATAATCTTCTCCTGTTAAAACAATCTCAAATTGTTTACCCTGTTGTTTTATGTTTGATAAACCATCCTCACCGGTGAGAACATAGATGGCTTTATTTATAGAAAAAGGATCTGTAACAGAATAAACAATTCGTTTACTGTAAAAATGAATATTCCTGGTGGAACCGGTATAGTTGTAGGTGAAGAATGAATCTTTAGATATGTGTAATTTATCCACCTTTCTGCCAACTACATTACCGCTCTGATAGCTTAACAATTGAGGATAAAACCAGCTGCTTAAAAAAACGTTCACTAATGCAATCATCACGATCGATGCACTGATGATCCGGTATTTTGTTTCCTTACTTTTCAGGATATAAAAAAGGGTAACCATAAAAGGGAGTAATCCTGAAATCCATATAAATAAGGAGTGAGATGGAAAAACAAACCATAAAATCAGAACTGGTAAAATGGAAAGAACTGTCAATATAAAATATTGCAGATAGGTAAAGGGTCGCTGCAACTTATGACTACCTGAATAAATCTGATGTATAAATTTTGCCGAAATGATGGCTAGCAATGGCAACACGACATAGATATAATGTGGGAGCTGATAGTTGGATGAGGCAAGTGAAACATAGCTGATCGTAAAGCCGGCGATGGATAATCCTTCGTGACTTGCATCAAGTTTAAATTTAGAGCGAATTAAAAAAACAAATCCGGTAATCAGTCCGCCGATCATGAGAAATGTCCATGGCAGAAATCCCCATAATAAATTTTCAAAAAGAAAATGGAAAGGCGCACCATTATCCCATACACTCTCTCCGGTGATTCTTCCAAAACTTTGTGTCCAGAAAAAAAATCGCAGTCCCGATGTCTCCTGTTTACCATACATGGTTTTTTCCGGATGCAGATCAAACTGCTGATAAAGTCCGATGCACATCGGTGTGAGTATGAGCAAAATGATAATGACTCCATACAGATATTCCTTTCTGAACAGATAGCTCCATCTTCTTTGCAACAGGAGTTGACTTCCTAAAGCAAATAGCGGTGCCAGTAATGCAATAGGTCCTTTGGTGATCATCCCGCCGCCTATGGCTATGCACCCATAGAGAAAATATGTAATGCCACCTTCTTTATACCATTTGGTCAACAACCATAAAGCCAGAGAAACCCATCCCATCAGAATTGTATCCGTACGAATATCATTGGTGATCAGAAAGATGGCCTGCGAACCTGCCAGAATAAATGCGGCTATTCTCGCCAATTCTTCTTCATAATAAAGACGAGCCAGTTTATACGTACTGAAGATGGCAAGAATGGCAAAAAGGATTGAAGGAAATTTGAAGGCGAAATTGTTTTCACCGAATAAGTTCATTGACAACGAATTGATCCAAAACAGAAAGGGTGGCTTGTCGAGATAATCCTGTCCCTGCTCATATACCTGCAGATAATAGCCCGACTCTTTCATCTCTCTGCTCATGGATGCATATTGGGATGCATCTACATCCATGGTGTCAACGCCTATGGCAATAAAATATGACAGAATGATGAGGCTAAGCCATAATTTCCAGTATTTCGATTCAATCATTGTACGACGGGGTTAAATCCAGCAGATGGAAAGACGAAAATACAACAGATAACTATTTTTTATCCTTCCTGTCTATGATCATATTCAGCAGCCGCTCATCTTTTTTATAAATATCTTTTCTGAAATTCATCAAGCCCTTATCATCTACCCAGGAGGTGAAGTAAGCAATAAAAACAGGGTAAGTTTTTTTCAACGTTACATATAGTTCCTTCTCGCCATTCATGGCTGAATCAATACGCTGCTCCGTCCACTCCGGTTGATTCCGCAATACATATTGCGCCAGCTTTTTTGGTTGCTCAACTCTGATACAGCCATGACTGAAGGTCCGCTGATCCCGCTGAAACAGATCTTTGGAAGGGGTATCATGCAGGTAGATATTATGGCTGTTGGGAAACAGGAATTTGACTTTGCCCAAGGCATTCCATCGACCGGGCTTTTGTCGAAGGGATTTGTTAACCCACTCCATGTGGTTGTTTTCGACATACCGGCTGTTTTTGCTGATAGCCGGCATGATTTCAGTAGTTAAGATACTTTCCGGTACATTCCAGTAAGGAGCAAAGACCACATATTTCATGATGCCGGTAAAAATGGCTGTCTCTGTAATAGATTTACCTACCACCACTTTCATACTCCATTTGAGGGTGTCATCAGCGTATGCATGAAATTTAAATTCGGGGATATTGATAACAAAGTATTCATCTTTTAACTGAACAGGTAACCAGCGACAACGTTCCATATTGACAATGATCTGCTCAATACGTTTTTCAACACGCACATTCATCGCTTCAATCACCGATTTCCCTACAACACCGTCTTCTGTTAAGCCATGTCGTTTTTGAAAATGAATCACTGCTTTTTCCAGCGCATCATCAAAGACGGCATTAGTCATTGATGTTGTCAAATCATTCGTTTTAAATAATCGCATTCTGATAGCCGTTACGATCAGACTGCTGTCTCCTTTGCGGACAGATTTTTTTGGCATGGGTATCGTATCCCAGCCGCCTTCTCCGGCAATACGCCGGTAGATGGTGAGTTGCTCTTTCAGTTTTTTATATTGAGGATACACCGGTTCATGCATCATGAATTCCGATGAGGGCATGTTCAGTAAGGAGTCAAGATATTGTTCATACGACATTTTTTTTCGAGGCAAATCCCAGGCAATGGCATCCATACCGGCTTTACCTAATCCTGTCCATATATGTTTGGCGTAAAAGAAATACTGAGACGTAAGCATTACATCCAGCAGTACATCCGGACGATGATGATCAATGCCGGCCGTGTCATCCATCATTCGGTGAAGCTCAGGTTCATACAACAGGGGAACATTCACACCTTCTGCTGCAATATTTTCAATCTTATTGTAGAGATTCCAGGCCTGCTCGATCATACCCTGCTGGTCATACCAGGCATAGGCATAATTTCTTTTCTGATAAAAGCCATGTATTTCTTTTTCATAGGGTTTCCATTTGGGATAGTGAAGAATAAATTCATGTACAAAGCTGCTGTCAAAAAACAAGGATTGCTGATCACTGAATCCGCCGGGTATGGAAAGATCGGGCGGTGGGAGGGTGTCTTTAACCTGAACAGTTTGTTTTTGACCGTTGGAATGGTTTTGACAACTGAAAAGAAAAGTAGTTCCAGCGTAGAAGATTAGTATCAGAAGTATACTTGATAAAACAAATTTATAACGTATGAATAACATAGATATATTCTAAAGTTAGTTGAAAAAAGTCAAAAAAATATCCCCCTCTTGGAGGGGGATTTAGGGGGAGGAAATATTTAAAAAATGTTGTCGGGTTGTCTTGGTGTCGTTTTCGTTTCTCGATAAACGAGCAACGAGGTTATTCCTTCACAAACGGCTCCGTAACGATGCCGTTCTGTCCCACGATGCGCACATAGTACACGCCCGGACGGAAGGATGAAATATCGATTTGGTTATTGTTGGTAAAACGATTTTGTTTGAAGAGCAACTGACCTACACTGTTGACGATCACCATTTCATTGATCTTCTCCGGCTCCGCCAGATTGATCCATAAGCGATCTTTGGCTGGTTTGGGGGTCACCTGAACATAGGTGCCGGTATTACCCATCCATACTTTTTGAACAGCAGAATATCCAATCTTTCCTGCTAAATCGGTTATGCGTAAGCGATAGTATCCCCAACCATTGTAAGGAGCGGGATCAACATCAGCATAAGCAGCCAGGTCTTCGTTTGCACGAGCAGCGACCATTTTCATATGCTCAAAATGGATGCCATCTCTGCTGCGTTCAATCACATAAGATCTTACTTCGTCATTATGATTGATCAGCCAGTCGAGTTGTACGATTTTCCCTTTGCCGGCAGCTTTGAAGTTTTTGATATCGAAGGGGAGGGGGGCTTGCTGCCAGTTGTTGGTACCTATGACAAACTTCAGATAGCTATCAATAGCACCGGCAGTACCATCCCAACTGATTTCACCCAGGAACAAGGGGCTCGATGGCGTTATAATGGAACCGGAACGACCATAATAAGTTGAATTTTGATCACCCCACATGCCGTTATAGTATGGAACAACAAATGTTGATGTTGGGCTGATAATATACGGACCCACATTGCATTGACTTTGACCTTGAGCTGAGTTATCTGACCAGGTAAGCGTTACAGTGGGCGTTTGCGTGCCGGATTCTCTTTCAAGATCCCAGTACTCACAACGACTGATGCCTTGTAAGCCAACAGCGAGCGGATTGATTGAGCCGCGCAAATAAGGATTTTCTAACCAATATTCAGCTTTGAAGGCTGCAGGAGCTGTAAGACCGGTAATGCTGATGGGTCTGTAACCGCCATTCATGACGTTCCCGGTACCCGAAATATTTAAACGATTCACAGCCAATTTACCAACAGGAAATCTGAAATCTGCAACCCCTTCTTTACGCATTGGTCCGTTAACGAAGGAACTAAATGAGCCGCCAGCCGGGCAGGTGGCTGTTGAGGTGAGAGTGAGGATATTCGTATTTGTAGTGTTTACCAAGCCGTTGGTGAGGGTAAGTATGCCTCCAACAGTAAACGGATTACCTAATGTTTTAGCTGCACCCCCTGAAACTGTAAAATTGCTGCATTGCGTAATTCCATTTATTCTTTGCGGCGTATTTCCGGAATACTCAATGGTACTACCGGGTTGAAAATCCCAAATATTGTTATTAGTGCTGAAGTTTCTCCACGTTGTATCGATACGAGTAGCGGCAATCGTATCAACACTTCCGAAAATATTTAATCTTCCTCCCGGAAAAACTCTTAATACATTTCCGGCCGCACCACTGGCATCAGCCCTCACATAGCGACATTTTAAGGTACCCCCATTATTGATTAATATGCTACAAGGATTAACTGAATTATCTGTAAATGCAAATAAGATGCCGTCCATATCTAGCGTTCCATTGACATTTATGGAGCCGCCGGCTTCAAAAGTGCTTGGCGAAGAAAAGTTGCTGCCATCAATCGCAACATTGCCCCAAGCACTTCCGGGCCCACTGCAACGTAATGTTCTTCCGGCATTGATAGTAACATTAAAGTTTGAAGTTGACCCATCATTATACAATACAGTGCCTGATGAACTACTCCATGTTAGTCGAATATCCATATCAATGGTGAGTGTGGTGTTTAGGCCAGGGTTAATATTCGCATCTTTTCTAATTCTGGTTGCAGTAAAAGAACCTGAACCAGAAATAGTACAATTAGCGCCGCCGGCAATATCAAATGAAATATCATCTCCGAGAGGATCCCCGATCGTTCCATTACAAAAAACATTTCCGTATATCTGTATATAAGAATTTCCGCCAACAAATGAATAATCTTTCAAAACGGCTCCAGCTTCGACTGTAAGATTGCGCACATCCCAAGGTGCACCAGTTGGATTGGGTTGAGTGCCAGCACCACCACCATCATTATCTATAGTGTGGCCACTTCTTATTGTCACATTGGCATTTGGATTATCTGGGAAATCAGTGCCAGTACAATTAACCCAATTGCTGCCATCCCATTTCTGCCAAGTAGAGGAGTTGTTCCAATCTTCAACTCCAATAACACTTCCACGAGTACGATAATCTCCTATTGCGTTAAGAGAAACATTAATAGAACCCGCAACATATGTGATGGTGTAGTTTGCAGGATTAAATGTCCCGCCAGTTACTGCAGATGGTGTTACCTGGTTTGCATAAATACCTATTGTATTTCCATCACCGGTAGTAGCACCGGCAGATCCATAAGTAATCGTAACTGTTCCGACTGTTTCTGTGCCTGCAAGGCCACTACTTGTAAATGCCGTTGAATTTGTTCCGCCTGTCAGCAAAACGCCGGGTGCTTTTGTTACATCATTGGCGGTAATGGTTAGTGCTCTTTGTATGATATTTGCTGAAAGACCAGAAGGTTGTGTTAGAGTATAGTTTGAAGCTTTTGTACCCCCCAAAGTGCAACCAGATGTAACTATAATTCCTGTTCCTACATTTGTTTGTGCAAAAGTACCTGCACCCGTTAATGTTACATCATCAGCACCAACAACACCATTCAAAGTTCCTGTAATGGTTGCAGCATTTGTTCCGTCATATATTTTATTGTTCGCACTTGCGCTTGTAACCGTTAATGTTTTTGTTGAAACAATATTGTTCGCTGCTGAGGTAGTCACATTTACATTCGTAGCACCTGTGCTGGACAACACTACGGCAGTTGCGCTATTATAAGTACCTGCATTTTGAGTTGCTGCAAAACGCACATAAACAGTTGATCCGCTTGTAACTGAAACAACGCTTCCATATGTGATATCATCAGCCGAAACCTGATATCCGGTTTGCGCTGTGGCAGTTATATCTCCAGTTAGATTTGTCCCACTGGCAGTAAAGCTTACACCTGTTGAAGCGGTACCATAAGTGGTGGAAAGAGGGGAAGGTAGGGTTGCGGGATTAAGGGTGGCAGAAGAGATAGAAGTTGCAGTTCCAGAGACTACGACATCATCAATGCTAAAAGTTCCTCCAGAAGCTTCTGAATTCCAACCATAAAATCTAAATGTTCGAGTAGTCCCAGCCGCTAAGTTTGTGAAATTTGGTCCAGACAAAGTAATAGTATTACCTGTTTGAGCAGATGTTGTAATATCTGTAATTTGAAAAATATTTGTGGGGACTATAGATAGGGTTGCGTTTACAGGAGAAATAGATGCAGGCAGGTTTGCTGCATAAGAATCTGCGTTTGATCGAACAGAATATTGTCTAATTCCTGTTCCAGATCTTTGAATAGAAAATGTAATGGAAGTTATAGAAACTGAATAGCCTGCTGAAACTGTTACGCTTACTTGGTAATATGAACTTGTACTCAATGACCCAGTGAAAACATCACTTGCATTAGTAGCGCCTGTAGGCCATCCTGTAAATGAAAATCGACTTGCTGCATTTGGATTAGTCCCAACACTTGAAGTGAACGAACTAAATACTGCCCCAGTGGCTGTTGGAACAGGAGTTGGGTCTGTTGTGCCGCTAATTGTTGTAACGTTTGTAAATGGATATGAAGCTGCAAAATTCTGCCCCCTACCCACATTCAAACACAGCATCATCGCCAAGATGAATGCCAGTTTTATTGCGGAGGCATGTTGTAATTGAAGCCAACATTTGGTGGTTGAATTAACAAATTTTCTCATTGCAGAAACCATCTGAATACTACCCATTTGATTAGTAATTTTTAATTTACAAAGCGTACGAGATTTAATCTTGTCTAAGTCTTTGTTTATCAGAGGTAAATGCAGTGTTTGGTTCTCCGAGGATTGGATAAACGAAATTGATTGTACAAAGTACGCTTTTCTATGCTAATTTTCAAAGCTTTGTGGGATGAATTACGCCAGATTTCATGAAAAGTTCATAATGGATGGTTTTTTTGGGGAAAAATGGGGTGAGAAGGTTGTCGGGGATGTCGTGTCTCGCCTTAAGCGAGACGGTATCGAGGTGTCAGGACAAGACAACGAGAGACGAAAGACGAGAAACGAGAAAATGGTGTCGGGGTGTCGGAAGAAAGGTCAAAAGTCAAAAGGCAAAACCAAAAAGATGTCATAGTTTCGGTATTTGTAGTATATACTTTTAGTATATATCTTTGTGTAAATCATAAGAAAATGAAGACTCTTTCATTAAAGCTGGATGATGCAATTTTTGATGAAACGGAAATGCTGACATCGAAGCTTAAAAAAACCAGAAACAGGTATATCAACGAGGCATTGAATATTTATAATTTATTCAATAAGCGTCGTATTCTGAAAAAACAACTCATGAAGGAATCAAGAGCTGTGAAAGATAACTCAATGGAAATATTATCGGAATTTGAAAAACTCATTGATGAAGAAAAAACAATTTGATATCTGGCTGGCTAACCTAAACCCAACCAAAGGAACTGAACCGGGAAAAACAAGACCTGTTGTCATTATTCAAACTGATCTCCTGAATGATGAACATTTATCTACCTTAGTTTGTCCGGTTACGACAAACATTAACCCTGAAATTGAAATCCTCAGAGTACATTTAAACAAGAGCCAACTGGATAAACCAAGTGATGTACTTGTCGATCAAATTCGGGCTATTGATAACCGCAGACTGATTAAAAAGCTGGGTAGTTTGACAAAAGATCAAATTGTAAAACTCAAAGAAAATATTAAAATCGTTTTGGATCTAGTATAAATTGTTGCCGTGGTATCGTGGTGTCGTGGTGTCGGGGTACAGGCGGTGCCTGAGCCTGTCGAAGGCACCGTGAATGCAAAAAAAAGGGAAATGCAACAACCTGCACTTCCCTTTTTCATACATCTTGTACGGATGGTTTTTCAGTTATGTTTACCTACGGCTCTGACCGCAGATCATTGATGGCATATTGATACACTCCTTCATAACCGGGATAGATGCCTTCCAGCACCATGCTGTTGCCGGAACTTTCCACGGCTTTATTGAAATCATCAACAGTTTTTACTGCTTTATTGTTGGCGCGGATGATGATAAATCCTTTTTTAATGGTGGTCTGATCCGAGATCAGTCCGTCATTGATGGCTTTGATCTCAACCCCTCCGTCTATACCGTATTCCTTTAATTTTTTTGATTCAACAGCTGCCAGATCAATTCCTAGTTTATCGGTAACCGTATTCTTGACGATATCCGTATTACCGGCACTATTCTTAAGCGTTAGGACAAGATTTCTTTCCTTGCCGTCTCTCATAAATGTGACATTGACTTTTTGTCCCGGACGATAACTGGCAATGGTACCCGTGAGTTCGGTCCAGGTGTTCACGGCTTTATTATCGAGCTTGATGATCTTGTCACCTTTTTTCAATCCGCTTTCTTCTGCGGCACTCTTATCTAAAACTTCACCAATTTCAACACCATCGCCTTCTTTAATTTGTGAGTCGGTGCCATCATCGCCATTGGCAGCCGGACGAATACCCAGGTAAGCTCTTTGTACTGTTCCGAATTTGATCAGATCATCCACGACTTTTTTAACGATGTTGACAGGAATCGCATAGGAATATCCTGCATAGGATCCGGTGGGAGAGGCAATGGCTGAATTAATACCGATCAGCTGACCGCTTGTGTTAATTAATGCGCCACCGCTATTCCCCTGGTTGACGGCCGCATCGGTCTGAAGAAAACTCTCAACTGTATTGGCGCCTGGTCTGGCTTTACGCTGATTCACACCGAGGTAACGGTATTTGGCACTGATGATACCGGCCGTTACGGTGGTTTCCAGGGTAAGCGGATAACCAACGGCGAGCACCCATTGACCTACCCGTACATCATCCGAATTGCCATAAAGCAGATAAGGAAAACCGGTACCGTCCACCTTTAAAACGGCCAGATCGGTATTGGCATCTGCCGCCACCACTTTGGCTTTGTATTGTTTCTTATTGCTGAGTGTCACGGTCACTTCATCCGCACCATCCACCACATGGTTATTGGTGACGATATATCCGTCATCCGAGATAAACACACCGCTGCCGCTGGCCATCTGTGGCAGCGTTTGCATACGGTCGCCGAAGAAATCATTGAAAAATTCATCGCCGAAGAAATCACTGAACGGACTTTTCCGTCTTTGAATATTGGTTTGCACGGGATTAGTTTTTGTTTTGATATGCACCACCGCCGGAACGGCCGTCGTAGATGCTGCTTCAAAATCCACCGGCCCGGAGCCGCCTTTAAATCCGCTGTCGAAAAGTCCCGCATAATTGGCAGGGGGCTGCGACTGACTGAATTGAATAGACGATTTCGGTCCGAGATATTTCGCATAAAGGAAAACGCTGGCGAGGGAAGTGCCTGCACTGACCGCCACCATCAAAAGAATCTGTTTAGTCTTCATATTTCTTTTTCGTTTTTGTTTCAAACGTATGTCATTCAAAATATATACCTAACGGGATGTAAATTAATAAACCTGACATGATTTCAGTGCAAGGGAGGGGGGAGTTTTAACAAAATGGTAAGTGTTGTAGGTTGAAAGTTGAAAGTTGTGAGTTGTTGTAACCTAAAACTAACAACCTACAACTTCTATCTTCAGATATCCCTTTTTACAAATTTACTTCTTATCACCTCCTGCACCGGCTTCCCGCTGATCTTACTTTCCAGCCAGCTGATGATATCGAGATACATAAAGGCGCGGCTTTCAAATCGGTCTGATTCGAATTTCTTCACATCTTTTAATAAGGTTTTAAAGGCGGGGATTAATTCTTTGGGCTGCAGGCCGAAAGATTTACGGAGGAACTGAAACATCGCTTCTTCTACACCGCTCAGATTTTCCATTTTTGCCATAAAGCGGTAAACGGATTTAATCAGGTATTCCAGCAGATTGAAATGTCCTAATTCATAATGCGCAATTAAATGCAACAATCTGGCATAACACTGTATGTCATTACGCAGATCGGTTTTCCAGTGAATGATCTTGTTGAGATAAGTGATGGACTTTTCAAACTTGCCGCTGCCAAAATACAAACAGGCGATCTTATAGTAGAATACCAATACTCGATGCTGATCTAAAAAGGCTTCGTAGTCATTCAGCTGTTCTTCCAAATGGGGTACCAGGCGAATACCTTCACTGAATGTACCTTCCAGAAAATGCAGATTGATCTTGGCCTGATAAACATACTGAAAGCAAAGAATTTTATAAATATCATTCTGCTGGATAGATTTTCGGCGCGAAAACTTTTCAAATATTTCAATCGTAGCAGCCAGATCCGTCGCTTTCTGCATATCAAAGTAAGAAGCCATCAGATTATGTAATCCTTTTATATAGTGTGCCGTTTCCACTTCAATCATTTCAGGATATCGTTCGAATACTTCTATCCATTTTTTAGAATAACGATAATGCTGCAAAAAATCCTGTCTTATGAACGCGTACCAGTTCATCGACTGGTAATAGTACAACTCTTCATAAAACCCTTTCTGTTTTCCAGCATCCGGTGGTAATTCTTTTTCGAGAAATGCTTTTACTTCTGCTTCATCTCGTTTGTTTCTTGCTACACCATTCTTAATATACCAGCCATATAATTGAAGTGATAGTCCTGATAACTGAGAGATGGCCAATAATTTTGCATTGACCTGTATCGACTGCAATCGCAATTCATCGGCTTTATGCTGCATGCTGCGAGTGATATAGAGCGCTTCGATTTTCTTTTCAAAAAAAAGGATCTGCTGCAGATAAGTATATTGCTGATAGATGAGGGCCTGTTCTTTACACTTTTCCAGTGTTTTTAAACTCTGCAGATAAAAACCTTTGTTGTAAAGGATGCGTGCAAAATCCATTTGCTCATTCAGCTGAAGAGAAATATTATCACTTTGCCGGATAAGCCGCAGACTGGATAAGATTAGTTTTTGCAGATGTGCTTTGAGGTTCGATAACTGGCTCTTACTGATGCGCTTGTTTTTTTTGAGCAACTCCGCTTCGTCATAGGTTTTCATTTTGTCCAGCGCGTCAAATAATTGAATGACCTTAAGATCAGTGCCGCCTGTATTGCGCGCGGCATAGAGCTTAAAATTGCGCTTTTCGCTCTTTTCAAGCGATTTAATTAATAAAAATACCGTATCATCAGAGCGGTTGGGCATCGTAATTGAAATATTTGCAAATAATTGTAAAACAATTAGTTGTGAATGCAAAGATACGTTTTGTCAGCCGTAGCATCCCGACTATTTTGATTTTACAACGTTGTAAACTACAAATAATTTCGAATGATTGTTTGAGAGGGGGTTTTAATTCTTTTAAATAGATATCACATGCCGGATCAGCGCATTATTATTTTCGACACGACTTTACGCGATGGGGAACAAGTGCCGGGCTGTAAGCTAAATACTGACGAAAAGCTGAAACTTGCGCTGGCTTTGCAGGAATTGGGCGTGAATGTAATTGAAGCTGGTTTCCCTATTTCAAGTCCGGGTGATTTTGAAAGTGTGCATTCCATTGCTAAAGTGATCACGGAATCCGTCGTGTGCGGACTCACACGCGCACAGCAAAAAGATATTGAGGTGGCTGCTGAAGCCTTGAAGCCGGCCAAAAGAAAAAGAATACACACAGGTATCGGCACCAGCGATCTCCACATAAAATATAAATTCAATTCTACCAGGGAAGCTATTTTGGAGAGAGCCGTTCAGGCTGTTACATGGGCGCGTAACTTTACGGACGACATTGAGTTTTATGCGGAAGATGCCGGACGCAGTGACAATGAATACCTGGCTCGTGTGATCGAGGCCGTTATAAAAGCCGGAGCGACCACGGTCAATATTCCCGATACCACCGGTTATTGTCTGCCGCATCAGTATGGCGAGAAAATTAAATATTTAGTGAATCATGTTCCCAATATTGATAAAGCCGTGATCAGTTGTCATTGTCATAATGATCTGGGTCTGGCCAGTGCCAATTCGGTTTATGGTGCCATGAACGGTGCCCGCCAGATCGAATGTACGATCAATGGTTTGGGAGAGCGTGCGGGGAATACATCTTTGGAAGAAGTGGTGATGATTATTCAGCAGCATCCGGAGATGGGATTGTTTACAGATATCAAAACACAATTATTAAATCCGGTGAGTCGTTTAGTGAGTGAGACCATGCGTATGCCGGTGCAACCTAATAAGGCTATTGTCGGCAGCAATGCCTTTGCCCATTCATCGGGTATTCATCAGGATGGATTTTTGAAGAATGCGGCCAATTATGAGATTATCAATCCGGAGTTGGTGGGAGCTGATACATCTAAAATTGTATTGACTGCCCGCAGTGGACGGAGCGCGCTGGCTTATCGCTTTAAATTGTTAGGATTTGAATTCGATCGCAACGACGTGGATGTATTATATCAGGAATTTCTGGAAGTGGCAGACAGAAAAAAAGAAGTTGAGAATCAGGATCTGACCGACATGGCGTTGGCGTATCAGCAAAAAAACAGTACGATTACCTCTGTATGAGTCAAACATTATTTGAAAAGATCTGGGACAGGCATGTGGTGTCTGATATTGACGGAGGTCCTTCCGTGTTTTATATCGACCGGCATTTTATTCATGAAGTGACCTCGCCACAGGCATTCAACGGATTGAATAAAAGAGGTATTAAAGTTTTTCGTCCGAAGCAAACCATTGCTACGGCTGATCATAATGTGCCTACGCTGAATCAGCATCTCCCCATACAGGAAGAACAGAGTCGTATGCAGGTAGATGCGTTAATAAAAAATTGTGCGGAACATGGCGTAGAGTTATACGGCCTCGGGCATCCTTATCAGGGGATCGTACATGTGATTGGTCCAGAATTGGGTATTACACAACCCGGCATGACGATCGTATGCGGAGATAGTCATACTTCCACACATGGTGCATTCGGAAGTATAGCCTTTGGTATTGGTACCAGTGAAGTAGAGATGGTGCTGAGTACACAGTGTTTGTTGCAAAGCAAGCCCAAGCTCATGCGCATAAATGTAGATGGCAAGTTAAAGTCAGGTGTGGTGAGTAAGGATATCGTATTATATATTTTATCCAAGATCTCTGCGAGTGGGGCAACCGGATATGCGGTTGAGTTTGCAGGAGAAGCCATTCGTTCATTGAGTATGGAAGCGCGCATGACGATCTGCAATATGAGTATTGAGATGGGCGCGCGATGTGGTATGATTGCCCCGGATCAAATAACTTTTGATTATATCAGAGGAAGAAAATTTGCACCGCAAGGCGTCGAGTGGGAGGCCCATCTTGCTTATTGGAAGACATTATATTCCGATGCGGATGCGGATTTTGATAAAGAATATCATTTTGATGCGGCGGATATAGATCCGATGATCACATTTGGTACGAATCCGGGTATGGGGATATCTGTTACGGGAACAATTCCTACAAAAGATACGGTAAACGAAACGGATCGTAACGGTCTTACGCAATCGCTTACTTATATGGGACTTGAATCGGGTAAGCCGATACTGGGACAAAAAATTGATTATGTATTTATAGGAAGTTGCACCAACAGTCGCATCGAAGACTTACGTATGGTTGCCCATTTTATAAAAGGTAAACGTAAAGCCAACGATGTGGAAGTATGGGTGGTGCCTGGAAGTAAGCAGGTGGAGAAACAGGCCATAGAAGAAGGAATTGATAAAATATTTGAAGAAGCAGGATTCATGCTACGCCAACCCGGTTGTAGTGCCTGTCTGGGAATGAATGAAGACAAGATTCCGAATGGTAAATATTGCATCAGCACCAGTAACCGTAATTTCGAAGGGAGACAAGGAGTAGGAGCCAGAACATTACTGGCCAGTCCGCTTTCTGCGGCTGCGGCAGCTGTTACCGGAGTTGTTTCAGATATCAGAGAATGGATGAATGAATCATAATATGGGAAAGAAAGTAGATAACATAAAATCGTGTTTTGTTCCGTTGCCGATTGAGAATATCGATACCGATCAGATCATTCCGGCCCGTTTCCTCAAAGCCACAACCAAAGAGGGATTTGGAAAAAATCTGTTCCGCGACTGGCGCTATCTTCATAACGATGAAGCACAACCGATTCATGATTTTGTGCTCAATAATCCTTTATATACTGGTGCTATTCTGGTGTCTGGAAAAAATTTTGGCTGCGGATCTTCCCGTGAGCACGCCGCCTGGGCCCTAGCGGATTATGGGTTTAAAGTGGTGGTGAGTAGTTTCTTTGCCGATATTTTTAAAAACAATGCGCTCAACAATGGCATCCTTCCAATCACGGTTTCAGAAAAATTTCTTCAACACATCTTTGAACAGTCCAACAACGATGAACTTCGTATCAATCTGATCGATCAAACCATTACAATCGAATCCACCGGCGCATTGGAATCATTTGACATCAATCCCTATAAAAAAACATGTCTCATGAATGGTTATGATGATATCGATTACCTCTTAAGTCTAAAAGAAAAAATCCAACAATATGAAATGACCATAACGGCGGCAATAACTTAAAAGTTTAAACTTAAAACTTAAAAGAAATAGAATAAATGTAGATAAGATTCGGGTTTTTATACGCTGTATTTTACTTTCAACTTTTAACTTTTCAGTTTTTACTTTTTTTAGGGCATAACATATGGTAATTAAAAAAAATAAATGATATTCATATGAATCAACAATCTAATACGAAGAAAATTGCCTTATTGCCCGGTGACGGTATCGGTCCTGAAGTAACTGCACAGGCAAAAAAAGTACTGGAAGCCATTGCTTCACATTACAATCATTCATTTGAATTTCAAGAAGGGCTGATTGGTGCAGCAGCGATTGATGCAACGGGCTCTGCGTTGCCTCAGGCAACGATTGATATTTGTCGCGATAGTGACGCGATCCTTTTCGGTGCTGTAGGACATCCGAAATATGATCAAGATCCTCATGCGAAAGTCCGTCCCGAACAAGGGATCCTCGGTATTCGTAAAGCCCTGCAATTATTTGCAAATATTCGTCCGGTTACTACATACACTTCCTTGCATCATCTTTCTCCACTCAAATCAGATCGACTCGAGGGTGTTGATTTTGTCATTGTCCGTGAACTGACCGGCGGAATTTATTTCGGAGAAAAACAAACCAGCGCAGATGGTAATCAGGCATCAGATCTCTGCACTTATACGCGGGATGAAATTGAACGGATCGCGCATGTAGCTTTTCAATATGCATCACAACGAAAAAATAAATTGTTGCTGGTAGATAAAGCTAATGTGCTGGATACTTCCCGCCTCTGGCGTAAGGTGGTACAGGAAATTGCTACACAATATCCGAATGTAGAAGTGGATTATATGTTTGTAGATAATGCAGCGATGCAGATCATGATGAACCCCGCACAGTTTGATGTAGTGTTGACCGAAAATATGTTTGGCGATATTCTCAGTGATGAAGCCAGTGTGCTGACGGGATCATTAGGAATGCTGCCTTCGGCATCGGTAGGAAATAAAACTGCTTTATTTGAGCCGATTCATGGTTCTTATCCCCAGGCTGCTGGAAAAGATATTGCCAACCCGATAGGTGCTATTCTCTCTGCTGCCATGCTGCTTGATCATCTGGGACTGAAAGAGGA
>Ga0315906_10004734_pt1 | contig 17316 bp, 6 predicted proteins | sample LakEriMetagenome_4_FD_203526 | JGI IMG/M metagenome (GOLD analysis project Ga0315906, IMG submission 203526) | Freshwater fungal communities from buoy surface, Lake Erie, Ohio, United States - Buoy 2 MA122 | ecosystem: Environmental > Aquatic > Freshwater > Lake > Lake biofilm | place: USA: Lake... | reverse complement strand
ACTCATGAGCCAGGTACAGTAATTCTTGACCCAACTGGCGATCTTGAGACCCAAATTCAGGATGCTATCTCTAGCGGTAGCAAGGTAGCGTTTTACTACAACGACAAAGAGCGTTTAGTAACCCCTAAAAATATGTGGACAAATCCTAAATATGGACACGTCAATCTTCGGGCTACTGATGAAATGGGTATCGAAAAGAATTACACCCTAGACAAAATCTTTAAGTCATTCGGTGAACCTACAGGCGAACCTGCAAGCGAACCGATTGAACCTAAAGACAGCACCAGCCAAGAAATATCTGACATGGCTAAGGTTGTTGAAGGGGAGTACCCAGGCTACCAAGTCACAGTAGATGATAGCTACTTCCGAGTAACTCTAGACAGTGGCGCAATGGTTAGCGTAATTTCTCAGGGTGATGGAACTTTTGATGTTATTGCTTACGAATCTTGGGATGAAGATGGCGAATACCCTATTGATGTTGGGGACTTCGACAGTTTAGAAAAAGCAACAAACTCTCTTCGTAACACTTTAGAAGTGCTTGAAGCTGGTGAAGTGTCAGATACACCTACACCTAACCCAGAAGATTCTCCTATTTCAGATATTGTTTCAGGAATTTTTGACGGAACAGAAACAGAAGTTCCCTCGGTAGATGAAATTGTTGCAGATGTGGTAGCTGATGATCCTGTAAAGAATCCAATCACTGACCCTAATCTAATCTTTGAATCAATCAAGAAGAAGTTCCCTGACCACATTGAACTACCAAGTGGAGATCTTGTTGTTCGCCGTAAGGTAGTTGTTAAAGATGGAATTTCTTACGTCTACGACACAGTAGTCCACAGAAACGCTGACGAAACATTCTCTGTTTATATTAGAGAAACTAGCATTGCTGCAGACGGCTCTAGTCGCGTATTCGGCTACAAACGGTCAGTCCACTCAGACCAAGCATTGACCAATCAAATTAATAAAATTACTAAATCTTTAGACAGTGCTGCAGACCCACAGAAGTGGATGAAGTCCAAGAAAGCTGTCCCAGAAGTTAAATTGCCTGACGCTCCAGCAGGAGATCCTATTCAGGAAGTGGCAAACGATCTATCTAGCCCAGAATTCCCTAAGACAGAGGACACTGTAGTAAATGCTTTGCTAGATATCGTTGCAAACGCACTTACCGTTGATGGAACTCCAGACAAGGCTCTGGAAGCTCTTAAAAACTTCCCTGGAATTTCCCAAGAAACTCTAGATAAAGTTTCAGAAATTGTCTCCAACGCCCTTGTTAAAAAACCTGAAGTAAACGCCCCAGCTACTCCTGGTGAAGAACCTACTAAACCAACTGCTCCACATATTTCTGCTGATGGAAAAACTGCCGTTAAAGTTGGCGACAAGGTTATCTACTCTAAGGATGGCAAAGTTGGAGTTGTTACACAGTTAGTAAAGGCTCAGGTAACCCAGGCTGACGGGTTCGGAAACTACGCATACAGTGACTACGTTTGGGTACAGTTCCCAGGCGATAAGAAGCCTAAGAAGCGTAACTCCAAGTTCCTTGCGATTCAAGGCGGCGAAGAGACTTCTACCCCTACTCCAGCGCCAGTAAGCGCTCCAGAACCAGAAGCACCGAAGGTAAGTCAAGAGGATCTCAATGATGTGTCCTCAATCGGCTCATACCCGTCTACAGGGATTGAAAAAGCTGCTGTAACTCCGTCAATTACTAATCCTGACGTTGGCGTTTACATAAACGCTAATAACGAACAAGTAAACGTTCCTATGACTTCCTACGGAGACGCTTCATTCTTAAACAACCGTTCTCCTCAGAGTGTTTTAGATACTGAAGTCCCAGTTGGAGCACTTCTTGTATCAACTACTAGCGAGGGTCAAACCCAGGTACTAGTAGTAACTGACAATTTACAAAACATAGCCGGGGGCAAGCCTGGTCAAGGTCAGATAACAGTAGTTGGTCGCATTGATGGTGGTCACTCAAAGATGACCATAATGACATCTGCAAAAAGTCCTAAAAAACTAAAAGTCTACTTACCTAACGATGGCGGTAATGGCGGCGGCGATGGTGACATTGAGCCAATCAATCCTTCCGACTCTCCTTCCACAATTGAAGAAGTTTCAGATCTTGTAGATTCAATTTCTGCAGGAATCAAAAACGATCCAAACTTGGCAAACAAGGTAAACACCGAGGCAATGGACTCTGCTGTTGAGTCTGCAGGTGAGGCACTGAACCCTGCCAGTAACCAAGACTTCACGCCACCTACTTCTGCTGTAGATCAGGCTTGGGTTGAGGAAAATCTAAAAGACTACGTTCCAGTTTATTTAATAGGAAATGAAGATCTTCAAGTTGGCGACATAATCAAAGAAGCTGGCTATACAGGCGGTAATGTAGTAGACCTAGTTGTAACTTCAACACCTGTAAAAGATGGAAACACTTTTAAAGTTATTGGAACAACTCTAAAATACTCGGATGGAACAGTACAAAATCCTGACTTTGAGACATCTTTCTGGGGCGAAACCGTTAAAGGTAAAAAAATACTTCGCCACAAGACTTTAGCTCCAGAAAATCCTTTTGCAGCCACCCCTCCCGTGACTTCAGAGGAAACAAAAAATACCCAAAAGAAATCTTCTAAATTTATAAATCTTAAGAAAGTAAATGCTGGAGAACTTAAAGTAGGAGATGTTGTAACCCGAAAGGTTGGAAGTTTACAATATCAAATTCTAGCAATTAAACCTCACCCAACAAAAAGAAATTATTATCAAGTAATTTATAGAAATGTAGCTGTCCCAGGGAAGGGCTACACAGACGGGGTAATAAAAAGCGATACTTGGCATGAAACTGGCTTTGGTAATTCACATGGTGGATACACCACAAAACGCCCTAAGCCAGAGTGGTTTGCTGAGGCTCTTAAAGAAGCTGGAGTATCTGAAAAGCCAAAAGCCAGCGCTCCTAAACCAATACAGGGTAAGCCTGGACAAAAAGCCGTATTTGAATCAGTAGATGAATTAAAAGCATACGGAGTAGATAAGGTCTCAAAAGACTTCCTTGACTACTTCGGAACTGATAGTTATGACGACTACAAGACAGCCATGAGCGGGTACTTTGTTAAAGACAGTTCAAACAAATACTTAATGCCAGGTATGGTTGTTTCAGATTCTGAAGGAAACTCTGGAATTGTTGTTGATTCAAGTGGCGGAGCAAAAACTGTAGACGTTTCTTGGGTTGTAGGTCCTAAGGCTTCTACGCAAGGTAAAGAAACTGTAAACGGTGATTCGGTTTCAAGTAATGCAACTTTTATATCAAAAGACACCGCAACAGATATGGGTGTAAACATTGACCCAACTGTAGAAAATTTGGCAAAGTCAAAAATTGAAGAAATTAAAGAAGCCAAAGCAAAAGCAGCCGCTTTAAAAGCCGAAGAAGATAAAAAAATAGCCGAATACAATAAAATGAAAAAGGCTAATACGGTAAGTGGTAGTGGCGCTGCTCCTGTAGAAGTAGATGAACCTCTTGACTGGTCAGATTCTGAATACGAAAACGTTCCAAGCCTTACTTCAGCTATAAGCCTAGTAAAAACAGATGTTGCTGCGGCCCAAAACGGAATCCAGATTTTAGTTGATTCCGATAGCGTTGAAGATAATCTAGTTCGCGTACATAGAGTCAAAGACAAAGATGGTCAATGGAAAACTCGCGTCAGGTTTAAGTTAACTAACTGGGCTGGAAACGCAAAGGTAGAGAAAATACTTGACGGAACAGATTCGGCTACCTCTTCTGGTGTAGTAGAGATTCCTAAATTCTCTAGAACCCCTGAGGGTCTTGTCAGAGACGATACTTGGAAAATGTCTGCTGCTTTTGAAGGTAGTACATACTCTGTAGAACTGCCTGATGGACAGGGTTATGCTTTAATCCATCGCTCAAATAAAACAGCACAAACACCGACATACACAAATCATGCTCACAAGAGTGGCGAACTCATTGCATTTAATAATGAAGTAGATATCTACTTACCAGATGATGCCACTCCAGAGCAGATTCAGGATGCCCTTTCACGGGTTGGTGTACAAGCTGCTCGTCCTGCTACTGCAGAAGATATTCAAATTATGGCTGAGAATAAAATCATTGCTATGTTTGGTAAAAAAGGCAACGGCGCTCAGAATTACACTGGAGAATTAAGAACTAAAATTCTTGAAGATGCTAAAGAAAAGTATGGCGTAGATGCTTCAGAGGTCAGACCAGAGGTAATAAATAATGGAGATGTAACATTCCTTATGCCTCAGGATGTTGCAGAAAAAATTGCAGAAACTATAAGTGCAAAATACTTTACTCACACCTGGCATGGATCTTTCGCCTCAGGGGGACCTGAAAAAGACGCTGAGTTTTTGTTTAAACTAATTACAGAGGGTGGCATTAAATCCACTGTAGATCGTTGGACATCTGGACTTAACATAGATGGAACTTCCAGCTTCTCTGACGTAAAAGCTGCTGGTGGTAACTACGTATTTACCCATATGGGCAACAATGACTCAAAAACTTTTGTCTTTGACTTAATGAGTATGCTCCGCAGACTTGATTTTTACGCTAACAATAGCGATAAGTGGGGACAAAAATCAGAAAATCAAAGCCCTATCGAAGAGTTACAAACAGGTGCCTACGAAATTATGTTTAAGGGAACAATCAGCTGGGCTGACTTGGCAAAACTTAACGTAAATTCTGAAACTCGCGCGTATCTGATAGAACTTCTTACTAACGCTGGCGTAAAGTATTTTGGTGATACCCCAATTGAAGCAGTTCTAGGAGAGAAGTAACTATATGGCTAATTTTTATGAGAGAAATGGTTACTACTCTGTTTTTTCAGGTCCAGGAGTGATAGAAAGAAAGTCTTCTGAACCAGAAACAGACTACAAATACACAATTCTTGGTGCTTTTAGACTTGAAGATATATCAAAAGGACCAGATGATTTAGTGGTTGTTTTTGATAGCTATACATCAAGGGAGTTTCCTGTAGACCTAGAGCAGACAACGATAGACCCAGATACAGGTATAATTTCTTTTAGTGCTGTTGGCGGAGATTACACAATCCGCAAAGTTGTAGAAGAAGATAATTCTTGGATTTCTCAGGATGGGGAATCTAGGTCAGTTGAAGAATTAGAAGCATTGATAACACGAGAAGGGTCCAATTAAGTGGATAACCAAGAAGAACTATTAGCCCTGTCTCAGGACGACGAAAATGGTCCAATCTATGCAGTAACTTACAGCAACGATCTTGGAGTGTTTCAACGCAGAAACGGTGTCTGGGTTCAACTCCCTAGTGACCACGATGAGTTTGATGGCTTGTTCGGCACATTTATAGACCTTGAGCGTGGCGATGATTTTATTGCAGCGTATGACAAAGGCAATATGACCGTACCTGAAGCCGACACTTTCCAAGTTGGCATGGGTGAGGCTGTTGTGGCTGCTGGCGGTCTAGATAAAAACCGTGGCAACGCAGAAAAACTACGTCGCTACTGGGTGAGCGGTCCGGGAGCTGCAAAAATTCGTTGGGGACAGCCTGGCGACTGGAGTCGTTGTGTTCGTCACCTCTCAAAGTACCTAGGCCCACGCGCTAAGGGATACTGCCAACTACGTCACAAAGATGCTTTAGGTATCTACACATCAACACACGCTAAGCGTGAGCGTTCAGGTAACTTTAACGATGTAAGCGAACTTACGTTTACCCAAGTAACTGATCTGGATATGGCAAAAAGTATTGGTCAGATTCACGCTGAGGCAGACGATATGTTTGATGGCACTTGGGAGCCTGACGTAGATATCATTATCATTCTTGGCGATGCTCTAGAAGATGATGCAATTCTTGCCGCTGTCGAAGCACCAGAGTCTTGCCCACCAGCAACTCAGGATATTACTATCAACCTAACTAACCGTGAGAATGCAATTAAAACTGCAGGTTACGGTCCACTAAACCCAGCCCGTCCGAACACTGATTTCTGGCAGAAAAAAGCCGATCGCTGGTCTACAGACATTGAAGAAGCAAAGTCCTCTCGCTGTGGTAACTGCGCTGTATTTATCAAGACTCCTCGTATGCTTGACTGCATTTCAGAGGGTCTAGGCAATGAGGAAGGCAACGATGCTTGGGGAGCTATCGATGCTGGAGAACTTGGCTACTGCGAAGCATTTGATTTTAAGTGCGCAGCATCCCGTACGTGTGACGCATGGGTTGCTGGCGGTCCGGTAACTGAAGAAAAGGCTTCGGAGTAAAAGTGAATTTTTCTGGTCGTTCTGGTAGTCAGTGTCTGTTTCTTTTAGACAATGACGGAGTTATAGTTGATGAAGCAACAAATTCTGTTGTTTCCGTAGACAAGCATCACGCTCTTGTTGCCTCTGCTCAGTGGAGTGATTCTGGTGTAATGCCTTCACAGGCTGTTATTGATTTAGCATCAGCTGCAGTTACCGACCTAGATATTAGAGTTTTCTCTAACAATGACCGTATGTACACGATTCCAAAGTCTGTACAAAAAGAGGCTCAACGCGCTCTTGAATGGCGTAAAGAGGAAAAGCGTGGTGGAACACCTGTTGGTCTAAACACTGCTCGTACCCTTGCCCGCGGTGGACAGATTGGTATTCGCAAGGTTCGTCATATTGCAAAGTACTTCCCACGTCATGAGGTAGATAAAAAGGGTAAGGGCTACAAGCCAGGACAAGATGGTTACCCATCTAACGGTCGTATCGCATGGGCTCTTTGGGGTGGAGATGCTGCAGAGCGTTGGGCATCAGCAATTGTTGAGCGCGAAAATAAAAAAGCAGCAAATGCTTCTTTTTACGAAGAAGTTCTGCCTATTGATTTGTCTTACTTCTCAAACAGCGAAACCTCAGAATTTACTATCCGTGTAAACGCTGACGGTTCTGGTATCGACAGACTATACAAAACTGATGCCGAAGATGGAGTAGTTTCCGTTTGGGACGATGGATCTTGGACTGACCTAGGAACCCCATCAACATCTTTTGGTTATTACGATTCGGCTCTAGACTCTGAAGAACAGGCAAGTGAAAAACTATATTTCCCTGTAGATTCTGAAGCCGCTCTTATTGCATCTGCTTTACTAGACAATTCTCCATTCTTAGCAACTAGCATTGAAAACATTGACGTTGAAGAAGCCGCTATGGTTGCTGACGCTATGGGAGAAATTGACTGGGGATATATTGACTCTTTAACTTTTGCTGAGGGTGATGGAAACTACACTCCTGAAGAACGCTCAGAGAATGTTCAAGATCAGTACCGAAACGCAGCTGGGCAGTGGGCTAAAAAAGGTGCATCAGTAGTAATTGGAAAAAATGCAGCAGCTTCTGGAACTGTTGTAGGTATTAATCCTAAAGACTCAACCGTGACAGTTAAACTGGCTAACGGAAATGAAGTAACTGTCCCAGGAGACACTACAAGTCCTGCCACTGCATCTGATATTTACAGACCACAAATTTCTAGCAACACAGGACCTCTTGATGTTTCTGGGATTCTAGGTGAGCCTCGTGACTCAACTAATCCTGCGATTGCTGGTCGTATTCCAAACCGCCTACCGCCTCTAACTGGCGACAGCATTAAGCAGATGATTGGTGACTGGTCCTCTTGGGTGTCAGACCAAAGAACTGCTTTTGAAGCAACTAAAAAAGAAATTCCTCAAATCAAAGTAAACACTCAAGAGGATGATTGGCTTGCTCCTAATGCTTACAACGACCCGTACTTACGTCGTTGGTTAGACCAAAAAACCGGAAAAGGTAAGAAAGCAACATACCCTAACCGTGGTTGGTACAACCCTATCCGTACCGATGATGTTCAAAAGAAAAAAAGCGCTGAAGAAGTTGGCTACAAAGCACCTAGCGGCGGTAAAGGTGGCGGCTCTAGCTGGAGTTGGAGTAAATCTACAAGTGGTGGCGTAACTAAAACAAGTAAGAGTTGGAGTACCTACTCAGAACTTGATGGAATTACAGCCGCGGGAGAAGCCAAAAAACTTACTCCTAAAACTTCAGACGTTCCAGTAATTTACATGGCTATTGTTGCTGAAGATGATCCACAAGCAGTAATGGATTTGGTGTCTCTAGTCCCTGCAACAGATCAATCAACAGAGCCAGTAGCATTTTCTCGCAAAAATGGTAAGTGGGTAGAGAATAGTCAGGTTATCTCTGACTTAAACAGTCCTACTCCACCGCCAGTAGTGGTTTTAGATGATGAAACACTTCTTGATGTTCTTTCACAGGTTGATCCTAAGAAAGAAAAGCCAGTAACAGCATCCATTGATGAGACTCTGTCTTTACTTTGGGACGCAAGTGGAAACCTACTAGCCATTACTGCCGCTGGTGGCGCTGATCGTAACAAGGGTGGCGCTGAAAAACTTCGTCGTTACTGGACCATTGGCGAAGGTGGTGCAAAAATCCGTTGGGGAACTGGCGGAGACTGGTCTCGTTGCGTTCGACTACTTTCTAAGTACATGGGTCCTCGTGCCAAGGGCTACTGCGCCTTACGTCACAAAGAAATGACTGGTCTTTGGACTGGTGACAAGGCTCATCGTCAGATGTACGGTCGTAAGGGCGCACTTTCTGTGTATAGCGATGAAATTATTCGCTCTACCGAGGAAATTATCTCTTTAGCCGAACTTAGTGCTCAAGCTGCTGAGGCTAGAAGCAGAATTGTTGCATCAGGAGAACCTATGGAGTACGGCGCAAAGTTCTACATGCCTTTGGTTCTGCCAGAGGACACTGAATCAGGTGACGGACGTAAGTTTGCTAAGGGCGCTGTCTCTATGAGAGACCTACCGCTTCCTCTGATGTGGCAGATTAAAACTGCTCAGGGGCATGACGGTTCTGTTGTTGTCGGTCGTATCGACAAAATGGAACGTCTAGAAGATGGTGGAGTTGGAAATGCTTATGGCGTGTTCGACTCTGGCGAGTATGGCAAAGAAGCAGAGCGTTTAGTGCGAGGCGGATTCATTAGAGGAATCTCTGCCGACCTAGATAGATTTGAAGCAGATGAAGAAGAAGCATCTTCTGACGAAGATAAGAAAATTGGTACAGGAAAACTAAAAATCACTAAGGGACGCATCATGGGCGTTACTTTAGTACCTAAGCCAGCTTTCCAAGAGTGTAAAATAGTGCTACTAGAGGATATGAAAAATCCACAGGAGGAACAAGTGACCCCAGACGGCGAATATGTAGAGGATCCTGCAGAGCAGGATACCGCGGCTTTAGTCGCGTGCGCCGCAGTAGTGGCTTCTATCCCAGTAACCCCGCCAGCCGCGTGGTTTGAAAAGCCAGAACTAAACGGACCTACACCATTAACTGTTACAGATGACGGTCGCGTGTTCGGTCACATTGCTGCTTGGCATGTAGATCATATTGGTATGGCATTTGGCACTAAGCCACCTCGCTCAAAGAGCAAGTACTCATACTTCCACACTGGCATTATCCGTACCGAAGAGGGAACAGATGTTCCAGTTGGTCAACTAACCCTTGCTGGTGGACATGCCTCTCTAGAAGCATCCGCTCGTGCTGCTGCAAAGCATTACGACGACACAGGCTCGGCGTTTGCTGATGTTCATGCTGGCGAAGATGCCCACGGTATTTGGGTAGCCGGTGCGCTCCGTCCATCTATTACCCCAGAGCAAGTACGCGCTATCCGCGCTTCTGCTCCATCAGGTGACTGGCGACCAATTCAAGGCTCACTTGAACTTGTTGCAGTTTGCCAAGTAAATGTTCCAGGATTCCCAATCGCTCGTGCTCGTGTTGCATCAGGCTCTGTTATGGCTCTTGTTGCTGCTGGCGCTCGCGTTTTGGCTCAGATGAAGTCTGATCCTGTTGCAGAACTAGCTGCTCGTATTGAGCGTCTTGAGCAAGAAAAAATGGAGCCAGTTATTGCTGCTGCAGAAGATGCTCGCGCCCGGTTTGCGGCACTAAAGAGCGAATTCATTGTTTCAGAAGAACCAATGGTTGCAGGTGGCGGTTGCGGATGTTGCCCTGGTTGCTCAGAGATGTGCGAAGGTTCTTGCTGCGCTAACTGCACAATGGCAATGAACTCAGTAGAGCCATTAGTTATTGGCGTTCTTGAGCGTCTACTATCTGACACTGTTTCTTTCTATTTCCGTGCTCACGGATACCACTGGAATGTTAAGGGTCAGGATTTCTCACAGTTCCACGAACTATTTGGTGAAATCTATGCGGACGCATACGGATCAATTGATCCTTTGGCAGAGAACATTCTAAAACTTGGATACAAGGCTCCTTTCAATCTAGGTGAATTTATGTCCATGCGTTCAATCCAAGATTCTGAAGGAGTTGCTATGACTCCTCAGGCTTTGACTGCTGATCTAGCCCGTGCTAATGATGTTCTTATTGACGAACTTAAGGCTGCATTTGATGTAGTTGAAGCCGCTAATGAGCAAGGAATTGCAGACTTCTTAGCAGGTCGAATTGACTCTCATATGAAGTGGGCTTGGCAGTTGAAATCCTCTCTAGTTCCAGAGGGCATGGAAATGGCTGAAAATGAGTCAGAAGATGACTTTTTTGTAACAGTTTTTTCAACGCTAGAAGAGCAGGGTTTAATCGCTGCTGGCGGTCCTTCTGAGGAAGTTCGCATGAAACTTGCTGAAACTGGTGAAGCCCTTAAAGATGGTTCTTACCCAATCAGAAATGTTTCCGAACTAAAGAAAGCGATTAAGGCATACGGACGTTCAAAGCCAGGAGATCGCGCAAAGGTTCGTAAGCACATTTCTAAGCGTGCTCGCGCACTTAAGCACCCAGAATTAATCCCAGATGAGTGGAAGAACCTTTCCGTTAGCGGTATGGAACTTTCCATCGCAGTTGCTGATCTCCGTAGCCGTGTAGGTGTTAAAACACTTACTGCTGCTGGAGAAATGGAAGCAGATGCAACTGAAGAGATTTCTGGTGATGTTGACCCAAAAGCACCAGCCCTGAGCAAGCCTGATCAAGGCAAATACACGGCTAAAACCCAGCCGCGCGATGCTCAGGGGAAATTCCGCTTAGTTCTAGCCCGTTTAAAGCAAGATCTCGGTGAAGCCTCGTTGAGCGATGTTGCGGAAAAAATTGCAGAAGTTGAAAACCTTGACAATGCTGGAAACTATGCAGAAGCTGCTCAAGGAGCCCGCGATGTCATTGATACGGTAAACCGTATTGACACTAAGGCTTTAGACGCTCAGGCACTGGGTAGTGTTCGCTTAGGTGCTACTGCACTAGCCAAGGCAATTGCCAACCTACCTCTACCTTTCCAGAATCAGTCTCAAAAGATTCGTTTTAGCGATGTACCACCATCACTAGCAAATTTGATGGAAGACATGATTGCCAAGGTGGAAAAGAAAATTGGCAAAGAAGATGCCTCTGAGGCCACCTCAAAATTGAAGTCATTTATGAGTGGAGCGGACGTATTTAGCCAAGGCGAAATCTCTAGCGAAATGAATAAGCTTCTCAGGCTTCTAACCTAAAAATAGGGCGTTTGAGAATACTGTAATATTTGTCTTGGGTATAGTGCCTCCCCGCTCATTGATGTGTGGAGTCCCTCAACCCCGACTATATAAGCCAGGGAAGCCGTATACATAGATGGCTTCCCCCGACTGCCCCGAAGGAGGGACAGTAGTGGACCAAATCAGAAACATGATGGATCAACTATCTGAGCTATCTGACGAACAAATCGTTGAGCTTCAGAACGAGATCATCAGTGAATTTGAAATGGTAGAAGGCGAAGAACCAACTCCACAGACAGTTGAGGCAATGACCTCACTCGCTGACATGCTTGATTCAGTTCGTTCTGAAGTCAAGAACCGTGAAGTACAGGCTAGGGAACTTGCTCAGCAAGCTACTGAAGCCGTTGCTCGCGTACATGGCGAAGAAGCCAGCGTCGAAGAAAACATTGACGAGGCTGCTGTGAGTGAAGCTGCGACCGAACAACCAAAGGAAGACAACATGGAAAACGAAATGCCAGTTGCTCCGGAGGAGCCAGTTGCTCCTGCAGAGGAGACAACACCAGACGCAGAAGCTGCACCAGCAGAAGCTGCTGAAGAGGTCGGGGACGAAACTCCAGAAGAGGATAAGAAGGATGACGAAGAGGAAGAACCAGTAATGGCTTCAGCCGAAGAGTCAGCCGTCGAAGAAACCGCTTCCGTGGAAGAAGTTATCGAACTTTCTACCGAAGACCCAGAAGTAACTGAAGAAGCACCTGCTGCTGAAGAAGCACCAGTTGTAGAAGCAGAACTTGCCGTAGAAGAAACAGTTGAACTTTCAACCGAAGAATCAATTGAAACCCCAGATGTGCCAGTGGCACAGGAAGAAATCGTGGAGGCCCCCTTGACTGCCGACGCTTTTGACGCTCAGGATGTAACCCCTGAGGTCCCAGCAGACCGCCGTCCATCTTCAATGACCAGCGCAATTCCAGTAGCAATTACTGCAGGTGCTGACATTCCAGGTGTGACAGCCGGTACAGAACTATCCAACATGACAGATGTTGCAGATGCTTTCGCAAAGCGCTTACATGGCCTACGCCGTGTAAACGGTGGCGACGGCGAACAGCACATCGTTGCTTCATTCAGCACACAGTATCCAGAAGCTTTCCAGCTTGGATCTGATGCCGAAGCAAACATGGCAAAAATCAATGAAGCAGTAGCTCCAGCAGCATTGACTGCTTCTGGTTCTTACCAATCACCATTCGCAACTCGTTACGAAGTTTTCGGAATCGGATCGAATGTTCGCCCAATCCGCGATGCATTCCCTTCATTCCAGGCTGATCGTGGCGGTATCCGTTACATCACACCACCTGCTTTGTCAGCATATGGCTCAGCAGTAGGCGTATGGACAACAGCTCTTGATACAGCATATGTAACAAACTCTGCCACATCTAGTGCAACCAAGGACAACTTAGTTGTTACAGCTGCATCAGAAACAACAGCAGTTGCAGATGCAGTAACACTACAGATGCAGTTCGGTAACCTTGCAACTCGTGCATACCCTGAATTGATCGCTCGCCACAACGAGCTTGGTCTTATTCAGCACGCACGCGAAGCAGAGCAGAACATCCTATCCAAGCTAACCAATGCTTCAACTGCTGTAACAAGCACAAACGTACTTGGTCTTGGCGTAGACTTCTTGCTTCAGATTGGCCGCGCAGCTGCTCTATACCGTGCTCGTCACCGTATGGAAGAAGGCGCTGTCCTTCGCGTTATCGCTCCAGCATGGGTTAAGGCAGCTATTCAGGCTGACTTTGCTCTACAAATGCCAGGCGATTCCGCTCAGGCACTATCTGATGGAGATATCGAAGGATTCCTTCGTGCTCGTGGTGTAAACATTACATTCCACCTTGATGATTCAGGTGCAACAAGTGCACAGAGTTCAGGCGCTTTTGCTGACTTCCCTGACACATTCACTTGGTACATGTTTGCTGAAGGTTCATTCTTGTTCCTTGATGGTGGCACGCTTGATCTCGGTGTTATCCGTGACTCAACCCTCGTTGGCACAAACGACTACAAGATGTTCGTAGAAACATTTGAAGGTCTAGCCTTTGTTGGTGTTGAATCCCTAAAGGTAGTATCGACAGTTTCGGTTAACGGTGCTCGCTCCGCTCTCCGCGACACATTGGGCGCTACAACAGCAACCACAATTGAGTTCTAGTCTTAACTAGTCTCAAAAGATAAACGCAACGGCGACACTCAGGATATAAGGAGCACGTAGGAAAAATGGCAAAAGATCTATCAATCACGCCAGCTCACCCCTTAACTCCGTACCCTTTTGGGGTCCTGAGTGTCGCCAGCGTTTCTCAATACTCAGAATCAGAGGATCACTGGGCTCGCTATGCAGCTCATGAGTTTGATTCAGACGCATTTGCTTTGCGTCTACTAACCATTAATGATGACGATGTCACAAATGGTGAGTTATATGACGGAACAACCAAGCCACGCTTTGCTAGTTATGTTCCTTTTGGGATTGAAGTTGAAGACTTCTCCTCTACTTTTAGCCTTCCTGCACAAGACCGTTTCAAGCGTGTCACAAAGATTATGGATGCAGCGACTCAAAAGGCTATAGAAAGCGAACTATGGCTTGGTTCTGCTGCTCAGCACTTTACTGGCTACACCGCACGTGTTGTTTCGGGAGCAACCGTGTCATCAAACTTTGCAACTGTAACCACAACCACCGCACATCAGTTTAAAGTTGGCGATATTGTTACGGTTTACAACTTAACTTCTGGAAGTGGTTACGATAACTACGTAATCACTGCTGGTACTGCAACAACATTTACTTTTGCTTACACAGCAACAGACGGTGCTTTAACACTTGGTACAAGCCCTATTGCTACTTTAAGCAACAACTATCTTGTAAAAGAAAAAGCATCTACAGATGTAACGGTTACTGGTGGTGGAGATAGCCCACGTGTAGCACTAGCCCGCTTGGAAGGCGCACTTGCAGGTAGCCCTGCAGGTCTCCGCGGTGTTATCCATATGTCACGTCGTATGGCCGGTATCTGCTATGACTTCCTAGAGCGTGTGGATTTTAGTGCCCGTCTTGATGTAGATGATGTGAACGAAAAGGGTCAGATTCTCGTAACTAAACTAGGAACACCAGTAATTGTGGGTTCTGGATACACGGGCGTTGGTCCTATCGGACACGCTAACCGTGCAGTAAGCAATACAACTGAGTGGATGTTTGCTACTGGTTACGTAGATGTACATCTTGGTGAAACCAAGGTAGTAAACGAAAGTTTGGCACAAGGCATAACTGCTTCGTCCAATACAAATGACATGCGCATAAAAGCCGTACGCGCAGCGGCTGTCCACTTTGAGCCAGATTGTCATTACGCAGTCCGGGTCGACTTTTCATCATCCGTCTAGTTAACAACCATAGGAGATAGCCAAACATGGCAACTCAAGATTACGCGGCTAGCGTCCAAGGTGCGGCTATTCGCGTCACTCGTTTAAGTTCAAGTGGCGCTTTATTGACCGGAGATTTGGACAGCTACACAACGTCCGCATTTATTCGCATGTCCTTCACCCCTGAATATGAAGATGGTGAAGAAATTACAGAAAAGGCCGCTAACGGAACCGTATGCGTGTCCTACAAGGCTCCAGACGTTCTAAAGCGCGTCACAATGGAACTTGCTATCTGTGAACCAGATCCAGAACTAACAGCCCTACTTGCTGGTGGTGTGCTTCTAAGCCGCGACCAGTCAACATCGGGATCACTTGCAATTACTAGCGCTTCTATTGCTGGTGGTATTTGTACAGTACTCCTTGCCTCAACAACAGGTCTTGCTGTAGGCGACAACGTAACTATTACTGGTCTAACTCCAGGAACTAGTGGAACACTTAACGGTGTACAGCGCATCGCAGCACTAACAGCAAACACCAGCTTTACGTTCTCAACAACAGCGACTGGCACTGTAACAACTTCAAGCCCTACAGTCACCCTTCGTGATGACACAAGCGTTGGTTGGGCAGCACCACTGATTGGTGATGACCCTGCAGGTAACGGCGTGGCTATTGAATGTTGGTCACACGCAGTTGCAGCTGGAAAGCGCACCTCAACAAACCCATACTTCCACTGGATCTTCCCTTACGCTCGCCTACGTCAATCAGGTGACCGCGTAATTGAAAATGGTTTGCTTGCAAACACATTTGAAGGTTACGGAATTGGAAACTCCCTATTCGGTGTAGGACCTGATGGTCGTTGGGAGTTCCCAGACGTTACTGATCGTCCATACGCTTACGCTCGTGGTACATACTCACCATCAACTAGCCAACTCAAGGGCTTCTACACTTGGAACGCTTCTACTGGAGCTGGAACTGCAGTTAGCAACCTACCTGTTGCTGATGTTGATACTGGTTACAACATTCCTGGTGGCGAAGCATACTCCAGTGGTTCTGCTACCGACATTATTGTCAACTCAGATGATGATGATAACTAAGTAAAACCATAAGCTGGTAGTTAACTAAAACATCGGAGGCGGGCGTGGTAATCGGTAACTCGGTTTCTGCGCCCGCCACTTCTTTCACGAGGACTTTATAGCTATGACAAATCTTTGGGTAACCCCTACCGATTTGGGTACGACATATTCTGATTCAGAGTATGCCGACGATGCTTGTCAAATGGCATCTAACATTTTGTGGGCTATGTCTGGTCGTAAATACTCTGGAATTACTACTGTAACTGAGCGTTACATTACTGCTATTGATGCTTTCCGCTACGAGGGAGCATCTGCACAAAACTTTTCTCCGCAAATAGCAAGCGGTCAGGTATACAACGTACCTAGCGAAGATTGGAACGATTCCGCGTACCAATCAGACGGAACATCTTCTATTTCTCGTATTCGTTTGCGTGGCAAGCCAGTACAAGAAATACACCTTGTTCGCTCAATGTATAACGGTCTTATTGTTGATCCTGATAATTACTACATTGCTGAGCACAGTACTTTAGTTGCCTACAAAGGCACTCCATGGCCTCCTGGAAATCTTGAAGTAACCTACACATACGGCATCCGTCCCCCAGTAGCAGGAAGACAAGCAGCCCGTCTATTTGCAATTGAATTAGTAAAACTTTGGGATGGCGATGATTGCGCACTTCCTGATCGCGTAACTTCTGTTTCCCGTCAAGGTGTTTCTTACACAATTCTTGACAACCAAGATTTTCTTGAGAATATGCGCACTGGCATTTATGCCATTGATCTATTCATCAAAACAGCAAACCCAGCAAAAGCTCTTGCTCCGTCTAAGGTATTTAGCCCAGACATGCCTCGCGCCCGCCGTGCAGCCCCTGCTCGTCCTCTAGTTCTCGCTGCTTCTGCAACCTACGATGCTTCTTTAACAAACTCTAATAACTGGAACGCCACTCAGACTCACACGATTAGTGGTGCTTTGTCTGGTTTGGCAGCCTACAACAACGCAAACTACACCCTGCGTTTAGATGCTTCTAGTTGGAATGGATATACCGTTAAGTCATATCCTGCAGGTGCTGCAGAATTTAGAACAGTTGGACCTACAACATATTTAGATTTAGATTTTACTTACAACACAACTTACGAAGCAGTTGGACCAAACGATCCTGGAACATGGACTCTATACGCTGTTGATACAAGCGGAGCCACTACTCAGTTGCTAGAGGGAAATCTTCAAATAAAGAAGGTTATTACCAGCCAAATCAACCCAACTTCTACTGGAAGTGGTCCCACAAAGCTTACTTGCCAAGAGGGTGCTACGTTTAACAAGACTGTTACATGGAGTATTGACGGTACTACTGTTAATCTTGCTGGATACAGCGCTGCCATGCAGATTCGTTCTGCATACTCTAGC
>Ga0315906_10004731_pt1 | contig 17327 bp, 22 predicted proteins | sample LakEriMetagenome_4_FD_203526 | JGI IMG/M metagenome (GOLD analysis project Ga0315906, IMG submission 203526) | Freshwater fungal communities from buoy surface, Lake Erie, Ohio, United States - Buoy 2 MA122 | ecosystem: Environmental > Aquatic > Freshwater > Lake > Lake biofilm | place: USA... | reverse complement strand
AAAAGATAGATCAAGATAAAGTTCTGTATTTAAGTCTATAGACAGGCTTTTTCCAAATGCCCACTGAAATAATTGATTTCCTAAACCACCTTGTAATTTAATTATAATCATTGTACGATGCTAATTATTAATAAAAGATTTATGAGCATACCAATCTTCGAATGGATTATTGTTATGTTCAATATTTTCTTTAACTATATAATAATTGTTATTTAATAAAATATTTTGAATGTCATATTTGTTTTTTGATCCAGTTAAATACATGTTATGTTCTACGGTGATAAGGTTACAGACATACTTATCAAAAGGGAATTTAGAAAGAGCTTTACTTTCATATCCTTCTATGTCTAAACTCATATAGTCTATAATTTGAGGAACATTATATTTAATAAATAATTCTTGAAATGTAGTACTCTCTATATTATAGGACTTATTTGTGTTTTCAAGTACTATTTTGCTTGACATAGATATGTCATTAATTTTGATGAATCCACAATAGTCACTAACTGCAACCATAACATTTTGAGAATTTGGTCTATTGTTTTTTAATAATTCAAAATTATTAGGATTTGCTTCGACCAATAATCCTGTCCAGTCATGTTCAGTTTCTAGTAAATATGAATTAGAAAAATGAATACCGTCATATGCTCCTATGTCTAGAAAATATCCATTTTTTTTATAGTTTGTTGTTTTTATAACCCATAGATCTTGTTCAATTTGCGAGTATGTCATTTATATTCCTAAAAATAAAGTATTAAATTATCATTAAATGTCTCAGGATCTTCCTTTAATAATTTACACATGTGTTGTTTATTGAACAGACAGATGAGACTGTCTTTGGTATGGGACTCTATATTAAACAAATGACTAATAAAATTTAATGTAAAATATCCATTTTTAGACTGCTTGATTATATTTTCATAATAAAAATTTTGAAGATCTTTGCTCAGTTCTGAATAAGCATAATTACTTATGACCAGATCATATTCTATGTTTTTATTATTTATTAATTCATCTATAGTTATGAGTTGAAAATTAATATTAAGTTTTGTTAAATATTTATTTATCAAAGATTGTGTCTCAGGTATATCTACGATATAATATGTTTTAAATTTAAATACTTGATTTAACATAAAACATTGGCCACCATATCCGCATCCTATTTCTATGATAGTTTTATTATTTAAGTCTTGAAATATATTAATAATATCAGAGACAACTTTAATATATCTTAATGATGATGGAGATATTAATCCTATATCTGGGTAGTCATATACTACTGATCCTCCTAGGCTATCATTTATTTTAAATTTATTTATATATTTTATATAGTCAGGAAAATTTGTTTTTATATTATTTAGATATAATAATCCATTTTCATAAGTTGTATGTTCTAGAATTTCTGTATAATGTCTATTCCTTTTAAAGGTTTCAAAAACTGAATCATTACTTGCTGCTAACTTACAAATGTTAACATAGTTATTGTTTTTTTGACTAATGCTATTCATATATACATGTTTCTAATTATTTGTTCTGATATTTGTTGTTCTTTTCTGCCTCCAGAGGCTGATCCAGATTTATGATCATTGAAGGGGCTAATATCATTATATATTAATAATATTTTTGGTATATGTTTATATCTATCTTGGCCAGCCATTTCAAGCATGGGAAAAGAGTATGCCATGTCAGCAGTTATCTTAAAATAATCATTAGTTCTGGGATCTATAAAATATTTTTTATCAATACTTCTCCATAAAGAAGCTTTCCATGATCTCAAATGAGAAAATATAAATGGAGACTGTCTAATATTTGATATAATAACGGAATTAGAAAACCCAATCCTGCCATCACAGTATACAAACTTACTATTACTAATTAAAATTTTTGAATTATTATATGTTTCATATATAGTATCAATAACATCATCATTTGCTAACCAATCATCTCCATCTAATTCTAGTATAATATCATCAGTTTGTATAAGATTTTCATCAGATATAAGATTATCAAAATTTTTGAGTTTATATTTTTTTTCTGTATTTTTTATTAATGTTATATTTGAAATATTATTAATTTTATCTTTAATTATGCTAATAGAATTATCTGATGATACATCATCAATTATAAACATATGAAAGTTTTGATTTTTCTGTTGTTTAACAGAGTCTATACATTTTCCTATGTATTGTTCAGCATTCCATACGCATGTTAAGATATTTATCATAATTATATCTTATCTATAATAGACCAAAAAGTTTGTGGTCTTGAGGAAATGTAATCTAATGTTTTAGATTCTTCTTTCCACCACCATTCGGTAACATGCTGACAATTGATATTAGTTATAACATGTAGTCCTAATAGTCTTGCCTCTATAATTGCTCTAGGACAAGTATCATCAATAATAGGTAAAAATACTAATCCTTTATATTGAGATAATAACTTAATATGATTTTCATATTTTTGTATAGGTAAAATATCATATTCTAGATTATTGGTTATGCAAAAATTTTTAGCTATATCAGCGCCCTTTGCTTCGCTATGCCATCCTCCAAAACCTTGTAAAATAGCATATCTATTATTTTTTGGAGTAGCTTTCAATGATTCAAAAAGAGCTAACGACTGCTTTGAGAAACATGAAGATAATATTGTCGTTTTAGAAAAATCTAATAATGGTATATGATTTGCATATATTGATCGTTGCCTTTCTGACATAAAGAATATATGACTAGCTTTTTCTATTATTTTATTATACGTTGAAGCTATTTGATTAATTCCAGTTGTACCGTATGGACATGAGCATCTATTATTTCCTAGTTTTTCGTGTGGTATCTCTCCGCGATACGGACAAAAATTATAATCAAATTCAATTTTTACAAATCTTGTAATAGTATCAAATAAAACATCTCTGATATCGTCTTGTCTCTGGAAAAGATTCATAATATTACCAATAATCCATATCTTATCGGCATGTTTAATAAGATCTAATTTTGACAAATCTCTTGTTGATAGTCTTACTGTTTCATTGATTCTGTCTTCAAACATAGATAGAATAGTTAAATTAGTGCCGCCTATTTCTATCGCATCATCATCTAGTAAGACATATTTCATACATATAATCCTTAATAATATTTTTCATGTGCGATCTAATTTGGTTTCTGGATTCATCTGAATGTCCGAAACTTAGTTCTGACTCATCAAAATCCCAATCTGCATGATATTTACGACATAATTTTTCTATTATAGCAGTATCAATAGTGATATCTATAATCTGTTTATTATTGATAATATTTTTTATACCATCTATTATTTCAGCATCTTTTTCATGGTATTTAAATATGAGTCTATTGCTCAACCATTCCAAAAAAACTTTACTTGCGTTTATAGCCATGACTATCTGCTTTATTAAAAAGATGTACTGTGACATTATATTTGCCCCAGATATCATATATTAATTCATTAATAAAATTCCAGTTGCCTCCTGCAAGACCACTTCCAAATTTAGGGCAATGTATTTCTATATTCTCTGACTTATTTAAAAATCCGGTATTAGACATGATGAATGATGACATAGAGCCCATCGCTTTGGATAAAGCATAATAGTTTAATGGTCTAGGATTATTATGAGATTTTACTCCATTTTGAGCAATCATATTCACTATATAAAGCTTTTGTTTGGTTTTTGGTTCTTCGATTACTTTTATTATTTGACAATATCCAAAATTATTTTTTAGAAAAGTTTTCCCTAACATGTGATAATCTGCTTTTACTGACGGAAAACGTTCAGCCACATCGGCAGCAAATCCTGCACCAAATAGGTCTATATTATTACAAACATGAGGAATAAATACTGTTGCTCCATTATTTGGAGTCATTACTCTATTTTTTGACATTTCAAATATGTCAGAGTTTGATACCATTATTCTGTTAGGATTTAGTATATTTGTTTTCATGATATTTTATTCCATTTTCCTATTGGACATTCTTGATCGGCCCATGCTAATTTATTTAGAAACTTACTTTTATTGCTAATAGCACATCCACATACTCCACATTCTAATCTTTGAGAATTATATTTATCACAATTAATGCATATATTATATCTATAAATAATTTGCTCTTTAGTGGATTTTGGAAATCCAGCATAAACATGAAACATTAAAGATTTTAAAAAGGTCTTAATTCTGATTAATAACATTGTCTTCTTTTTTCCTCTCTTTAATGGCTATTATATTAGAGTCTTTGTCAAATGTGAATATATCTATTATATCTACAATTTCATTAGATTCTATCCATTTAATAGATCCATCAACTAAAGAGATAGACATTCTTTTTCCATTATTTTTAAAGTCTGTTGTTAATATATACTTTATATTATTGTATATAAAACAATCACCAAAAGATATTTCTTCAATATATTTCATATATTTTAGTGATTATAATATCTATCCCAATCTTCCCATTCTTCATCTTCAAATTCTTCTTTTATCTTTTTAAGTTCTTTTTTCTGAAGATGGCTTTTTTCCTGGTTTTCGTCCTCAAAAGAAAAATCTCTTCTAAGATTCTTCTTCTTGATTTTTTCTCTTCTGACGTTCTTTCTGTCTGTATTGTCTTCTTCTTTGTTTTTCATTTTCTCTAGTCCAAAGTTCATAATTCATAGTACTCTTGGTCACAAAAAAGTCAACACCCAGATAAAAAATTTCAAGCTTGACATCATACCGTATTCTAATTATATATTATGCAGTCGGTTGGATTTAATCTTATGTAAGACATTTATAATGATAAATACTACTATAGTTACTGGTATTTGGGATCTAGGAAGATCCAATTTATCAGACGGTTGGTCTAGGAATTTTGACCACTATATAAACAATTTCAAAAAATTACTATCTAGTTTGGGTGACGATGTTCCTGTTATAGTTTTTATAGATAAAGAACATGAGGATATTGTTTGGTCTATTAGAAACAGATCAAATACAGCAGTATATCATCAACCAAAAGATGGTTTTTCTGGAAATTTTTTTCCATTTTTTGATAAAGTACAGAAAATAAGAACTAATAATCAATGGCTTGAGCAAACAGGATGGCTAAAGGATAGTACTCAAGCTAAAATGGAATTATATAATCCTATGGTTATGAGCAAAATGTTCATGCTACATAATGCAAAAATATATAATCCATTTAATACAGAATATATGTTTTGGCTAGACGGAGGAATAACTAATACTGTACATGAAGGTTATTTTAGTCATGATAAGGTTATACATAAGCTAGAAAAAATAGTAGATAAATTTTTCTTTATATGTTTTCCATACGAAACAAATTCTGAAATACACGGATTTAGAATAGATGGGATGAATAGATACTCAAAAGCAAAAGTTAATAGAGTTGCCAGAGGAGGATTATTCGGTGGTCATATAGATTATATATCTGAAGCTAATGGATTATATTACTCATTATTAAACGACTCACTTACAGAAGGATTAATGGGTACAGAGGAAAGTATTTTCACAATAATGACCTATCTTGATGAAGATACATATAAATATCACATGATAGAGAATAATGGACTAATTAATAAATTTTTTGAAGATATCAAAAATATATCTAGTGAAGATATTAATAGCATTCATAATAAAAGTAGAAAACCTTATGAAAATAATGATGTATTGTTGTATATAAATACATTTAATTCACCTGAACAACTCCAAATGGTTTTAGATAGTTTTGAATTATATGATAATAATTTTCTGAATAAAACAAAAAAAATACTAATTAATAATTCAACTAAAGTAAATCTAAAAGATCAATATGATAAAATATGTAATAAATATAATTTTATAGAACATATATGTAAAGGTAATTTAGGAATTTGTGGAGCTAGACAATTTGCAGCAGAAGATTTTGACAATAAAAAATCAAAATATATGATTTTTTTTGAAGATGATATGCTATTAGATCTTTCTAAAAATATATGTAATGTTGGATTTTCTAAGTATGTTAATAATTTGTATGATAATATCATTAAAATAATGAATAAAGAACACTATGATTTTCTAAAATTTTCATTCGCTGAGTTTTTTGGACATAATGGAGATCAATGGAGTTGGCATAATTTACCATCAGAACAAAAAATTAAATACTTTGGACCAGTAAAGAAAAAACCACATACAAATATTAAACATATAAAAACATTTAATAATGTTCCATATGCTGAAGGAGAAATATATTATTCAAATTGGCCTCATATAATTGATCAAGAAGGAAATCAAAAATTATTTTTAGACACTAAATGGGATAATCCTTTTGAGCAGACTTGGATGAGCCACATTTATACTCTAACAAAACAAGGTATCGTTAAACCAGCTATACTATTAGCTAGTCCAATTACACATAATAGGGTTCATTTTTATGAAGGAAATGAGAGAAGAGAAAACTAATAATACTATTTTTATTCAAATTGCTAGTTATAGAGATCCTCAATTATTGCCAACATTAAGAGATATGCTTAGTAAGGCTGATCATCCAGAGAATTTAAGAATAGGTATTTGTTGGCAACATTCTAAAGATGATAGTTGGGATAATCTTGATGAATACGCTAATGATCATAGATTTAGAATTATAGATATTAATTATCTTGACTCCAAGGGAGTTTGTTGGGCCAGAAATTCAGTCCAACAATTATACGATAATGAAAAATATACTATGCAATTAGATAGTCATCATAGATTTATTGAGCATTGGGATACTGAACTTATAGATATGATTAAATATTTACAAAAAAAGGGTCACTCCAAACCATTATTAACAGGATATATACCAAGTTTTGATCCAGATAATGATCCACAAGCAAGAGTTATGGAACCATGGAAAATGAATTTTGATAGATTTATTCCAGAAGGAGCCGTGTTCTTTCTTCCTGCATCATTTGATATTTGGGATTCAAAAGATGAACCCCTACCAGCCAGATTTTATAGTGCTCATTTTGCTTTTACAATTGGAGAATTTGCTAAAGAGGTACAGCATGATCCTGAATATTATTTTCATGGAGAAGAAATTAGTATAGCAGTTAGGGCGTATACTCATGGATATGATTTGTTCCATCCTCATAAAGTTATTTGTTGGCACGAATATACTAGAAAAGGAAGAAAAAAACAATGGGATGATGATCCAACATGGTTTAAGAAAAATGATCGATGTCATCTAAAAAATAGAAAACTATTTGAAATGGATGGTGAAAAAAGAGATGTAGATTTTAGTATATATGGATTTGGTACAGTTAGGTCACTTAGAGACTATGAAAAATATAGTGGCTTAAGCTTTAACAAAAGGGCAATACAAAAAAGAGTTTTGGATCATAAGGCTCCACCAGATCCAGAAACATCAGACTTAAATGACGATGAATTTAATGCAAAATTATTACAAATATTTAAACATTGTATAGATATACAATACTCTCAAGTTCCAGAAGATGACTATGATTTTTGGGCTGTTGCATTCAAAGATCATAATGGTAATGATATATACAGAAAAGATGCAGATAAAGATGAAATATCAAGAATGAAAAATGATCCTGATGGATATTGCAAAGTATGGAGAGAGTTTCAAACAGATCAAAAACCAAGCAGTTGGCTAGTTTGGCCTCATAGTATATCTAAGGGTTGGAGTGATCCAATTACTGGCAATCTATAATGCTTCATATTCTCGGATACTGCACAGACATAAATCATCAAAATATATCTTTTTTAAAAAATAGATTACCGTCTTTAGAAATTATTAATTCTAATGAAATAGAATTATCTCAAACCTTTTATGCAAAATCGTATTACATACTTGAAAAAATAAAAACATATAACAAAAATGATTATGTTATTGTTTGCGATTTATATGATGTTTTACCACTATGGTATACAAATATAGATAGTTTATACGAAAGTATAAAAATAAATTTTGATCTAGATAAAATTACGTTTAATGCCGAAGTCGGTTGTTATCCAGATTGCTCTATTGCTAATTCTTATCCAAAACAAAACTATAAATGGAAATATCTAAATGCTGGATTATATTTTGGTAAAGTATTAAACATTATAAATATGTTAAATATATCTATAGATAAAATTAAAACCGAAATGGATCAATTGGTATTTAGTAAATTATTTTTAAGTAGTAATTTGATAGCTTTAGACTATGAATGTAGAGTATTTCAATCTGTATACGAAGGCACAATAGGCGGATCAATGAATTTGAATGATTTTTATATACAAGATAATATAATATATAATAAATATTTTAATACTAAACCATTGTTTTTTCACGGAAACGGAAAAACAAATATGTCTAAGTTATCTCCATATTTGTGACTGTGGATGCCTACCATCCCAGTTCATATATATTGGACCTATATGATCAACATCGCAAGGTAAGCATTTTTTTTGTTTGAAAGTATTAGCAAACATACAATCATAAACACTAGCGTTCCTAGATTCAGAAAAATTTTTCAAATTCGACTTATGAAATAATTGAAAATATCCTATATGATAACAACCTCCTTGAACATATTTTTTGTTTAGATAATCATTAAACGTATTATATATTCTACGCCCACAGCTATATAAGCATTCATTGCTTTTGTCTGGTAATTGATTAAATACATCAATCATACTTGTTGATCTTGGATCTGTAATATTAGATATTATACAGTCTGAGTCCAATAAAAGTATATACTCATAACTATTATCTTTAAGAGTTAAATTTTTAAAAAACGAGTTTAGAGCTCTAGCTTTATTAAAAGGATTATCATTATGATAAAATTCATTTGTTATATAGCAATTTATATTTTTTTGTTTACAAAATTCTTGTGTTGACGTATCTTTTTCTGTAGTTATTATAAAATAATAATTATTAAGCAGTATTTCTTTATTTTTCTCAAAACAAAAAGATAAATAATCTAAATAATCAACGCAAATACTTACGATTAATATTTTCATGTTAGTCATTTCTATTAGTTTAAATATTAAAAATCATATTCAATAATTACACCATTAATTACTTAAAATAAATTATGAATAATATAAATAAATACATATCAGATTGGGATAATATTCATTGCGAACAACATGTTGTTAATCTTGTTGAACAAATATATAAAAAAATTAATGCATATTATATACATGATGAGTCAATATGTGTAGTAGATATTGGAGCAAATGTTGGAAAAGTATATGATTTATTATCTAAAAAGATATCTTTAGAACAATACTATATGATTGAACCAAATATCGAACTCTATAAATATCTAATAGATAAATATAAAAATAATTCTAACATAAAAATTTACAATAATGCAGTAGGGTTGACTGATAATATTGTTTATTTTGACACTTCCTCTATGGAGTATCAAATAAAAAATAATTCTACTAATTTAAATTTTGGACTATGTAAAGTTTCCAATAATCCAACTAATCAGGAGATTAAGAGTATAAAAATATCTCAGTTTTTTCAAGATAATCCTATCCTATACGGAAAACCATGTTTTATAAAAATAGATACCGAAAATTTTGATTATCAAATATTATCAGACTTAGTAAATGTTATAGATTTATTTAATAAAAAACCCATTATAGAATTTGAAAATAACTATTTTTGTGATGGACATAGTATAGAATGGGCTCAGAGTATAGTTGATCAATATATTAATAAAGGATATCAAAAAATAGAAGTAACAAGACATATGGGTGATGGCATATTAGAACCGTATTATGAATAAATTAATAATTAGACATACGTTTAGGAATATTTCTGACAGAGGGTGTGACTACTATGCTACAACTTTTTTTATAAAACTATTTGATATATTAAAAAATAGATATCCCAATATAGATTTTCAAATTGATGAATGCAAAAAATATGAATCTATGGGATATGGTGGATTATCTAGTTGTATGCATTTATCCATACTTAATCCAATTAATAATAAATATATTCTTATTTCATTATTTGATAATTGGAAATATCATTTTAATCGAGTTCTAGGTTGGGATCCAGATAATATGGTACAATTTTTTTATGCTGGATCATTTGATTTTTTAGATTTTTATGCCTATAAACAATTAGTTTCTTACAACAAAGACTTTGTATTTCCTAATAATATTCAAGATATACATAAACAATTTTTTTATATACCTTGTTATGATTGTTTATACGATACTTTAACTAATCTTTTTAATAATAGAAATATTAATAATTTAAAAAAACCTAATTTATTTTTTAGAGGTTATTTATGGGATACTAGAAAATTAATGATAAGTAATATAAAAAATATATCTAATGATATTATTATTATTGATAAAAATACAGAAAATAATAATTTTCATTATAGCAATTTTGTATCGGAACTCGCATCTTATAAAGCATCATTAAGTTTACCTGGAGGAACTTCTATTTGTCATAGAGATATAGAAAGTTTTGCTGTTGGAACACCAGTATTTAGACCATTATTAACAACTAATTATCCAGATCCATTATTACCCAATCATCATTATATTGCTTTTTATGGTTTATGTGATTATAGTAATGAACATCATCCAACATTTGTATCCTATGAAGATTTTCAAAATAATTTATTATATTGGTGGAATAAATTAAAGAATAATGAAGAATATCTAAATTATATATCAGTAAATGCTAGAGATTGGTTCGTTAAACACTGCACAATGGATAAAAATATAGAATACGTTTTATCTCAATTAAATATAGAAAAACTTAATTATGATTAATATTAATCTTCGTGAAGAATTATCTTGTTCTGGTAAAAATTGTTTTGATAATAATTTTTTTATAAATAGCTTGAGTGGAGATATTGCTCATTTATCCTATAAAGGACTATCAACAGAGCAAAATCCTAATATTATATATCCTTTTAATACGTTAATAGCAAATGCCAAACCATCAAGAATAATAGAGATAGGAACATTTTATGGTGGATTAACATTAATATTAAGAGCACTACTTCATAATAATATGCTATATAGCTCACAAATTTTCACATATGATATAAATTGCCCTGCTCATCTCTTATCTTTAATTAATGATTCAAGCAATATTAAATCATATACCAAAAATTTATTTTCTGAATCTTATTCTGATTTTGCAAACGAAGAAAGTAAAAAAGAAATTGTATCACTAATACAAAATGATGGGCCAACTATTATACTCTGCGATGGCGGATGCAAAAAGTGTGAGTTTAATATTTTGTCTGCTTATCTCAAACCCAATGATATCATCATGGCCCATGACTATTGTCCAAATAGAAACTATTTTGAAGACAATATGAAAGGTAAACAGTGGAACTGGTGCGAGATAGAGGATAATGATATCAATAATAGTATTACTACAAATAATTTAACAAAATTTATGTATGAAGATTTTCTATCTGTCGGCTGGCTATGTATGAAAAAATCATAATACTGGATATAGTATTCCATATCCTTGATATTTTTTAATACCTTTATATTCTTTATTTTGCAAATCTTTAGCCGACTGTTTAAACACATTAATATAATCTTCAACAGTATCTAGTTTATATTTTTTATATTTTCTATTATATGATAATAACAAACTAGCACATCCCACAACAAATGGATTACTCATACTAGTGCCACTCATTAAAGCATACTTATTTCCTGGAACACAACCCAAAATATTATATCCTGGAGCAAGAAAATCTAACGAATCTCCACTACAGGTAAAGTCTGTCCTATCTAAATTTTCATTTATTGCACCAATAGCTATAGTATGATTATATTTAGCTGGATACATTATATCTGTATTTTTTCCTGAATTACCAGCAGCACAGAACATTACGCAACCTTTGCTTGCCGCATAATCTATCGCTGATTCTAGTAATTGAGCAGGGTATGGGGAGCCTAAACTCATTGTAATAAAATCTACTTTTCTATCAGCTGCCCATTTAATTGCTTTAGCTATATTATTTAAATTACCATTACCATTATCTCCAAGAGCTTTTACTGCTATTATTTTTGTTTTTGGTGCCACCCCTACCATACCTGTTCCATTATTTTCTGCTGCTATCGTTGATGAGACATGAGTACCATGACCAGCAATATCATTAACCTTTTGATTAGGATTATCAAAATTTATACTATCTATTATATTATTTTTAATATCTTCATGATTTATATCACAACCAGTATCTATAACAGCCACAGTTACTCCATCTCCTTGAGATTTATTCCATAAAGATTTAATTCCAAATTTATCTATTTCCCATCCAGTAATTTGTTTTGTTTCTGGAGTAATTCCGAATAAATCTTCTCTTGTATATGGTAGTAATCCAATTTTATTGACCATTATGTTTCTCCATTATTTTAATTTTTCGTTCTTTTATCCATGATATAAATTTGCTTATTCTTGTATGACCACACTCATCTCCGTATGTGGAATCTGGTTTTTTATCGGCAGCCATAACACAGGAGTTTATTCCTGCTAATCTATTATCTATAAATAATCCACCACCACTATCACCGCTTGCTATTATAAACTCTAGTGATGTTTTTTTATAGGAACCAGATGGTGAACAAATTAATAGATCATTGTCTATACTATCTATAGTATTTAATCCTGCTCTTCTATTATCATCAGATTTTATAGCGCCAGTTTCAAAAGTTCCAGTTAAACCATATCCGGACATACTACATACTTTATCAAGCTCATCTGTATTTTCATATAATTCAGGATAAATAGTTAATCCAATATCATTATCACAATATCCTATAGCTATATCTTTAAATCCAAAATTTTTTGGTTCAAATTCTATTGGATATTCTAAATTTATTACTTTGATTGTTTTACCATTTATGGTAATATTACAACTTTTTGCTTCCTTTATAACATGTGCTGCTGTTAATATAAATCTATTATCTATAGCCACAGCAGAAGCACAGTATTGTTTATTATCTCCAGCTATTCCACATAATTTTCCAACACAACTAAATTTTTGTCCATATTCTATATATTTCATATCTTCGTTATAAGGATCAATAGTTCCAGCAGATACTTGGAAAGTACTGCTTAATAGTATTATTAATAAAATAATATATTTGATCATAACTATCTCCAATCGTTCTAATCATACGGGAGGACAGCACTTTCCGTTTGTGTAAATCCAAGAACTTGGACAACATATTAAATCTCCATTACCATCAAGACCACAAGAATCATAAGAAATTACACCAACAGAGACAGCAGTACTGATATTCCCATTCTGAGTTACTGTGTAATTTTCTAGAATAGATTGATTATTATTATATATTCCTATAAATATATTTCCAGATATATATTCATAATTGATTGTAAAACACGAAGTAGGATTATCTGAATCACAAATTTCTAAAGCACCACCATTTGGGTCGAATCCTATTGTTGAGTCAACTTCCAGAGTATGAGCATCTGGACAAGTTACTGCCGGTCCATTTGATGGTCCTCCATCTGGAGGTTGTGGTGGAGTTGGAGGATCTCCCCAAGGATTTGTTCCCGGAGGAGGAGGAGGAGGAGGAGGAGGAGGAGATGGTGGACTAGGAGGACTAGGAGGCCCAGGAAACAATCCGCCACCACCTCCACCCGGAGGAAATCCTGGCTGATTAGGAAATCCTGGTTCTTCTTGACTATTGCAACTCCCACATTTACCATTGACAAAATTACCTCCACAAGGAGATAATGGATTAGATGGAGGATATTCACTAAATTCACCACCTCGTTTATCTTGACATTCATTTTTACATCCGCATTCTGTCATTGACTTTCCAGGTTTTTTCATTTGTTGACAAGTTAAAATATTATAACAACCATCTCCATCTTTATCAAAATAACAAGTAGCTGTTGTTTCAGAGTCTACAATACCGCCATACGTTGGAGTCTTATAAAAGTCACAAATATTTTCATCTGTAAATCCAAAATCTTCTAATGTTTTTTTAGAACAATCAGCTTTTGATGATGCTTGTATACAAGCTTTAGGTCCTTGATAACTAAAATAAGCTCCACACTTTTTCGGAGTAGCACAACATTGTGAACATATTGCATCAGATTCTTCTGATGACTGTATTTCAAAACTATTAAATTTAAATATTTTCATTATTATTATTGATTAATTATTAATGGTTCTTGACATACTGGAAGTATTGGGGGTAATGGAGTGGGATCGGGTATTGTAGAGGATGAACAATCACCACTACCACATAAATAATTTAAGCAGGATAAGTATGAATCGTGTGGACCTGTTGGATCTTGAACACAATGACCATCAAAACAAATATATCTAGCATCACACTTACAGCTACAAATTTGTTCAAATAATAATATATCATTAATATTATTTAATATTTCTATATTGCTACAAGGATTATTCGTATTCGGTATTGGTGTTGGACCTATACTTGTAGGAGGAGGACTTGGTGGACTTGGAGGAGATAAAGCTGATTGAAATGTAATCGAATTATTCATTCCGTCATATGCTACAAGAACAGGACCATTATCAAGTTGAGTACCAAATACAGAACTTATTGATTCATTACTGAATATCATTGCTCCACTAATAGGAGTATTTGATAAGTAACCTCCTGGTAAATCAATAATAATAGTTGGTTTATTATGCTCATTAATTTGAAACAAATCACCAGACGCTGATCCATTAGTCTTGCTAAATGTCATTGGACTAGTAGAAGTATGAATTTTTACATACCTATCTCCTGTACCGCCAGAACAACTTAGCATCAATGGCCCAGCATCGGTGCCAATTTCTGATCCAATAGATGGAGTATTTTGTCCTGAAGAATTATAATTAGCAAGATTCCATATGCCTGACCATGATCCTACTAGATCTCCATTATCCTCATTCCATGTCACCATAATAGATGCCAAAGATGGATTTGGTGGAGGAGGGAGGTCACAGCACTCAGCGCCAATTTCCTGTCTTGTAATTTTATCTACACATATCCAATCTGAACCTCTTTTCTCTAAAGTTCCTGACACATATTTTCTACATGGAGGATCCGGATCTGGACTAGGCGGTGGACTTGGAGGACTAGGTGGACCAGGAGGTGGCGGTGGAGGAGGTGGTGGAGGAGGTCCGGGTGGAGGAGGATTTGTCGGATCACACATTGAATTATCACATGCTGGACAATTAAAACAGTCGGATACTTCTCCATCTTGTTCTCTTATGCACTGTCCACAAGTTGCACTAGTTGGATTATCATCACAAAATACTATTGTTGTACAACAAGGATTTTTATCTTCACAAGGATTTTCTACAGAGCATTTATAAATACATCTACTATCTCCACACTCTCCAATAATAGCACAATCATTTTCATCATATCCCATAAAACATTTTCTACTTACAGAATCAAATCCTATACATGTTGTGTATGTTATTCCTTCAAGATTTGCTTCGCTACATGAAACAGTAGGCTGAGCACAATCAGTGCAACCACATGGAGATGCTATTTCTGTCCACTCATTTCCAACATTATATAAACTTGGTAAGCATTGCCAAACACACCTATTATCCGAACAAGAACAGTCGCTTCCTCCTTCAGTTGTTTGAATATTATACTGGATAGCATTCGGTATTGATAATTTAAATAATTTCATAAAATTTTAGCTGCTATTAAACACCCTTTAGCAACAGCATGAAGAGGATCTTTTGCATGTTTAACTTCTTTGATATTTAAAGGAAAGTCGTTATCGGTAATTTTTTTTGTAAATTCTTCTATGTATCCATCTGCTTGTGATGTTCCACCAGCAACTACTATAGTTAATGGATTCTTAAATTTAGGTAATAATTTATGACCAGTTAAAGCAGCAGATAATTGTTTAGTAGTATAATCTATTAGTCTTTCATAATATGCAGATACAGCAGCAAGAACAGGATTGTCTGTCTGTTCTCCTATTTTAAAACCACCAGCCTCCTTTTCCGCTTGAACAACACTGTCAGGTTCTCCTGTGGCTACAGAACTCATACGATCTATCCAATCCCCAGACTTTGTTGTGCTAAATGTTACCGTAGGTTCTCCATTAAGCATCACACAAACATTTGTCATACCAGCACCACAACTAACACCAATTCCAGTATAATCTTCATTTTCTAATTCAGCATAACATAGAGCTTCTGCTTCATTTATTGCTCTCGCCTCATAACCAATTTCTGCCAGAATTGTTTTTACTACATCTTCATGATATCCAACATCAAAATCTTCATCTTCTTGATCTACTGGTTGAGCAGGAATACAGAATACTAATTTTTCACCTTGCTCTGAAGATTTCTGAACAACTTCTTGTAAGATAAAAGCTAATATTTTTTTAGCATCTTTTTCTTTTGAGGATACGACACCCTTATACATCGGTCGCCTCGCCGTATCATTTCTTTCTACTGCTTTTTCTATTGCATCTTTTCCTAGCAGAATAAATGATCCGTCACTATCTTTAATAAAAATTTTCCCAGTTAGTCCCTTTTCTATCATTTTTGTTGCTACTGGAGTTGTAGGCTTAATAATATAAAAAGCATCTCTAAAATCTTTGTATGATATATTTCCAGAACTTATTTCTTCTGATAAAACTATAAAACTTGTTCCGACATCTAAACCTTTTGCCATGCTTTTATCCTTTCATACTTTTTAATTTACTAATAGAGGACACTATATTCTCATTGGATTCTGTTGATTGTGCAATATCTTGATATTTTTTTTCTAATCCAGTAGTTTTTATCTCCGTAACAAATTTCTTATCGTCTATATCTATTTTTGGTTTGTTTTTAGATTTTGATACAATAGACTGTCCTGGAGCCAATGCTTCAATAATATTATTCCTACCTAATAATAGTCCAATACTAAAAAATAATATATTTAAGGAGACTACACATAATATAATCAATATTTGGTATATGTCCATAATAAATAGTATTCCTTATAAATAGATTACACCTAACTTAATTATTCGCTAACTGGTCCAGACTACCATTGAAATATTTGGTATAGTGTGGGTCGTTCTCTATTGGCCAGTATCCACCTTTAGGATTATTACCCCATCTCTCTATTAGTGATTCATTTTTTTTAGCCATTTTATAGTATTTTTTCCAATGTCTATTTATTATGTACGCTGGAGATGAGTGATACCACCCTACAACACAAGATCTATCAAAATTACTTCCAACATATGCATGGAAACTATTATGACATATTTCAAACATGAATAATCGATTATTAATTGGTTTTATTTCATCAATTTTTTTGCCATTATAAGCATCATAGATGCCTGTT
>Ga0315906_10004729_pt1 | contig 17335 bp, 24 predicted proteins | sample LakEriMetagenome_4_FD_203526 | JGI IMG/M metagenome (GOLD analysis project Ga0315906, IMG submission 203526) | Freshwater fungal communities from buoy surface, Lake Erie, Ohio, United States - Buoy 2 MA122 | ecosystem: Environmental > Aquatic > Freshwater > Lake > Lake biofilm | place: USA... | reverse complement strand
ACCAAACTGTAATTATGATCTAAATTTTCAAATAATAATCTCTCCTGTTCAGTGTGCTCAATGTAGATGCTGTCATTGATTGACATAAAATCTTTGTGAATCTTGATGCCATACATTATAGTTGCATGATCTTTTTTAAATATCTTACCTATCTCCTGTAATGTTAATCCATTATTGCGGAGTAAGTTTGATAAGTAAAATCTTTTATAAACTATATGCCTATATCTATCCTTTGAGTTCAATTTATTATCTTCAATATACTTTATTATCTCTTCCATATTTTTCCTGTTATAATCATAATTATCCCTGTGCTAAATAGTAGCAGTGCCATTTTTGCCTCCTCAGCCATTTGTCACCTCCTCTACTTTGTAACCATTTTGCAGATACCATTCAAGAGTACTCCATTCCTCTTGATCATATCCAGGATCATAAAGATATCCTTCATTGTTTAACTTGCAATGCCACCAATAACCGCCTTCCTCTTCCATGGTATCTGGGAACCAAACTCTGTAATGTTTGTGTCCATTTTTAATTGGTAAGTGAAAATTGTTTTTGAAATATTCTCTTGCATCTTTAATGGACCATGTTGGATCATCATCTGTTGCAAATTCAACTCCTTTCAAAAATCCGTTGATTGTTTGAACTTCCTCCATTTTAAGAAACTTCCAAAACTGATTGACAAACTGTCTACCCTTTTCAGTGTGGATATCAAATAATGATGGATGCAATATCTCTAATTCAGAGAATACTTGTTGTAATACTGTTTTCATATTAACTAAATTTAGTTGTGTAATAAATAGCTTTGTAAGCTAAGATTAATCTTGTTGGGTTTTTTACTGTCATGCTATTTGTTTTTGTTGGTCAATATCTTTGAATAATTCTGTTTCAGTTCCTGCCTTGCCCATTGCTTTGAGGAAGTCAACCTCGACCTTTGCAGACTGGATGATCACACTTCCAATTTGTGCAATTGCCTCTGCTTTGTTTATCTCTAAATTGAGTTGCTCAGGAGTGAGCTCATCATTATCTAATCTCTCAAGAGATGCGAATAGGTGATCACGTAGATCATTAATTTTGTTTCGTGCCATTGATTTTCTTTTTTAGTTTACTATTTAATTTCATTACCTCCTGTATCTCTGCAGGAAATCTTTGTATTGTGTTCAGCTCCATGTTGCCAGATTGATGTAACATCTCAAGGTTGTTAATATCCCAATTCATTGTGTTACCATCTTTGAATCTAATGACATAACCTGGAGGTATTGGTCCATTGTGTTGTTCCCATACTACTCTATGCATCAACCTCCAATCACAGTCTTTGATTTTGATGTAAGCATAATTCCTGCCCTCCTTATCCATCCTCCAGTTGATTGTGCCAACAGGCTGTGTGTTGTGAGGTTTGCCACCTTTTTTGAACATGGTATGTTTGACTCTCTCGTAAACATCTGAACTCATTGGAACTCCTTTATTGTGAGGAGTATCACCTTTTTTAAACCTGGTTCCCTTACCACGCTCTTTAAGGTCTGCCCATCCAGGTTGATGCGTTCTAATATACTCATCTGTTTTCTTTAATCCCATTGAATAGGCTCTATTATAAACCTGCCTAATTGAGATATTCAGATCACGTGCAATCAAATCTGTTGGCTCATGTGGATAACGCTGTCTAATATGGTCATTGATTGTCATTTCTGTATCATTATTTTATTAAACTTATCTTTTATTATCTTGTATCCAAGTGACCTGTATAACTTGAGATACCTGTACACTGTCCTTTCAGTTACATTGAGATACCTTGCTATGGTATGGATGCACCTGGACTTATCTTGAAGGAGCTCCATTAACCGGATGCACCTGTACATTTTGTGTTGGTTCATATCCTCTCAATTTTAATGATTAGTTTCTCCCAAACATTGCTCATCCTTCGAGCCTCCCATTCTGCATCTGCTTTGACAGTCTTTTCTAATATCCTCCATGCTCCTCCGATGTAACCTCGATAACGTACTTTCCACATAATTCAATGCTTTTAAATAATTAATGTATCTATCCATGTCAAAGTGATCCCATCCATTGACATATGCCAGTGTAATTTTAGGCTCTCTCATGCTATCCAATTAAACCGATGTATATAAACACACCTGTAAATAATAATAATGCACCAGAAACGATTAAAATATCTCTTATGGCTTTTTGATCTTGGCTCATGCTAATTGATTTTTAAGATTAACTAAATGACTTTCTAATCTTGCAAGGCCACGAGCTTGTGTATTAAGTTTGTTCTTATACTTAGGCAGTAACTCATAGAACATTCCTTTACTTAGGTCTTTTAATGTGTCAGATGTCAATCTAATGCGAGTCAACATTCCATCAATCATGTACTCAACATCCTCAATTCTGCAATAAAATTTAATGATTTCCTCCTCATCCTCAATCTGGCCCTCACCATGACACTCCTCACATGTTACTGAATAGTCATAAGATGGACACTCATCCCATGAGTCATTTGCTGCAATTGTTCCACTGCCACAGCAAGTGTTACATTCTTTGATAAATTCTTTTTTCATACTTGATTTGTTATTGATTATTTATTAAATGTGCGTTGTCAAGCCGCACCCCTTGATATTTATTATTTTGACAATCTTAATTCTGTTACTTTAACATCTTCAATCAAACAAGTTGATAAAAACTCACTTGAATATTTTGCCAAAAATGGTAGTGTTAATGGAAGTACTTTGTAAAAATCTGATAAACTTTTACAATCATAAAGAGAAATTGATAAATCCATGTAATCATTTCTCATTTCTTTTCTGTTAATAGCTGTTTTCATATCTGATTTGTTAATTATTATAGGACAAAGTTAATATCTTTTTTCATATATGCAAATAATTGAACAAAATAAATATTAACATTTGATTGTTGATAAGTGTCGATTAGTTAAACACATGTCTAAACTATGTCTAAATAATGTCTTAAATTAGACATAAAAAAGCCCCCTTAATGGAGGCTCAGGCCATAGATACTATCTATGGTGGGGCGTTGATCCGGTAACTGTTCTTATGGTAAGTATCCAGATACTATTTTCCTACCTTGAAACGTCTAAGAATGAACTTAACTACTCTCTTTGCAATGACTTTCCAAAGACCGCCTTTAGAGTCAACTTTCACCTCCACTCCTTCGGCAGTCTTGGAAATTTCAATATCTATATTTTTACCATCTAATTTAAACTCTTTGTTAACCTCATCTTTGATGTATGAGATGTCAAGGTTTTTAGTGTCAACATCCAGCTTGATGTTGGTGCCATCCTTTTCAAGGTTGATGTCTACATTATCAGTGTCAATTTTGACTGTTTTTTTCTTTGCCATAACTATTTTATTTTGCCCATCTTGCTTTATGTCCTCTGTGGTCAAAATGTGTCCACGTGCTGTATGTACCCAATCCACCCTCTTCCATCTTACCAGCTGCAATAAGTTTCTCAATGACAGCGGCAACCTCTTTTGGAGTCATGCCGGCAATCTTAAAGTCAGCTGCCTCACCTGTGATGTGGCGTGAACTTTTTACTCCACCAACTTTTGCATTGTGTTCTGGTGATCTGTAACCACTTGTAATCTTAATTGGTTTCTTTACCTCATCTCTAAGGACCTGCAGATTGTTTGCCAGTGCCTGGATGTTTCTCAATACAGTTTCACTCAAAGCAAATCCATGCTTGTTGAACTCTGATAAGTTAAAGTTAGTTGTCAGTTGCATAATTATTTTTTTGCTAATATACGCTTTTTAGTATCAATCACAGCAACAGTGTCATTCTTTATGATCGGAGCTTGTGGCTGTTTCTCTTCAATAGGTTTTCTGTTATAATACTCATTCTTATCTAAGCAGTTATACAAGCGAGCTTTAACATCCTGCACCTCGAAGTGAGTATAAGCCAACCACATGGCAAGTACTCCCACCGCTCCCTGCTTTTTAATTATTTCTATGAATTGAGTGATAGGTAACATTTTCATTTGACTTCATACTTTGGTAGTTCTACATTATTAACCCAGTCAATGATATCTTGATCATTCCAGTCATCTTGATATGTATATCCTGCAAAGTCAACACCAAATATTGCAGATGGAGTTGTCAGTAATACATTTGCTGTACATACTTTATCAATGATGTTATCAACAACTGTTGTCACAGTTACTGTTGGATTGATAATTTCTACGTTGAATTGAGGGAATTTATAAGTTGCCATAATTTATGATAATGTTGTTCCTGTTACGGTGAAAGTTCTACATGCTATCCATCGAGCTCCTGATGTTGTTTTAGATGTTAGGTTTACCCATGATTGAGCCATTGTATAAGCTAATGTTGTTGTTGCTAAATAAGTAGTTGAAATCCAAATTGTAGCATTTAAATTAAATGGGGAGTAGTTCAAAATAAAAGCAGTTCCATAATTGCAAATGCTTTCCATTTCTAATTTATTTGGCATCCTCCATCCACTTGTAAATGTTCCAATAGACAAAGCCAGAGCCGCATCAATAGCAGCGTTCCAACTTGCTGCAACTGTAGCAATGCGATAATATCCCAACACAGTAGAACCATTATAAGTACTCCAATCAATTACTATATTATTTGCGTATGTAAATCCACCAAGCTCATCAGTAAATCTATCAAAAGTATTGAATGGATTTTTACTACCTAATATAGTGAATGATGTTGCACGTCCAGCCTCAAGATCTCCATCATCTCCTGTTCTATATGATACAGTTTGCCCTGTTTTAGTTAGGGTTGCACCAATGGGAGCAGTTCCTCCTCCACCTATCTTGACGTTCAATGCACTTATCATAGTACCAATATGACAGAACCAGATGTTAATTTAATTGATCTAAATAATTTGCTTTGAATAGGTCTAATGATTGCACCTGCTTTCAATGCTGTGCCAGGAGCTGCAATGTAAGATGACTTAACATCCGCTGCATTACCAACATGAGCAAATGAATCAAATATTGTATCCTCCAAAACAACTATTGCCTTAACAGGATTAGCCGCATAGGTAGATGTATTATTGACAATATAGGTACCACTGGCAGCTGCAAGTACTGCATCACTACCATTTTTTGAGCTTAATTCGTAAACTGATGGACTTGACATAATCTTATTTTTTGGTCAAAGATAATACTTAAATTTTTTAGTTTTTAGTAGTAGGTTCTTTTGTTCTTAAATTTGTCTGCAACCGTACACTTTAATGAGGCCTTACGAGCAAAGTCATAGTATGTTAACTCTGGACTTTCACTCACAATTACAGGCAGGTCATTGATGCAATAGTCATGGTTGTGAGCATTGTAATCTGAGATGTATAAGTTATTCTCACTTAATAGATACAAATCAACAAGTGGCTTAGTAACACACTTCAAAGATGGATCAACGAGAATCTCATACTCATTCAAGTTCTCTCTTATCACTCTCCTCATCTCTCTATTATTGTAAATGATATTATCTATCTCAGTGTTTGGTTGCCTGTTGCCAATGAATCCATTGAATCTGTAAGTACTTTCAATCCCTGAGCCTGTGAAATTGATTTGCTCAATCTCATGGTATCCATCAAAGTTTGCTCTCAATCTGGCTGTTGCAATTGCATTCTGTATTGTGAATGGCAATAGTCTATATTTCCCCCATGAGATGGTTCCTGTAATACCGGAAATATCATATTGTACTTCCAATTCATAACATCCAATTCCATCTGCATTCAATACATCAATCCATTCTATTGTAGTATAATAAGCATTGGTTTCATTAGGGAAGGCAACCACTGATGGAGTGTAAGTTGTTAACACACCATCTTTATAAAGGTTGAATGTAACAGTATCTGCAGGATCACTGAGCTTCATCCATGCACTTGTTTTATCTGTCTCCCAGCTGTTTGATGTGGACTTAGCAAGGACCAACTCCTCACAACAACACTCCTCAAAGCCTCTATCCTGTGGAGGACAAACACCTGGTATCTTAATTGACTTGTAATCAAAATACATTCTGTCCTCATTCTTAGCACATTCGCAAGCTTTTGTCTCAGTTGTCACAGCAAAGGAAAGCCATTGAGATGGATCACCTAATGGACATGGATCACTTGTCTTTAAGCTATCAATGTAAGTTCCACCCCCAACTAAATCTGTTATAAACCATGTTTCAATACCATCAAACCAGATGTAATAAGTATTACCAAAGTAAGTAAACTCAAATGTATTGAATCCATTATAGGTACCGGATGCATCAACCTCGAAATAAAGTGTTGAATAAGTACCAGATTGAAACGTTATATTAATGCAATCACACATAGCAGCCTTTTATTTTTGAAGTAAATTTAACACCATTGGATAAGTTAACATTGTTTGGATTAAAGTAACACTCAATCAATGCAACCTGTGGAGTAGGGAATGATAAGTCAGCATATAATCCAGTAATCGGAGTCAACGGATTTGCCAGGTTATTATCATAAGGCACTACAGTAGAACATATCCATCGAGGTGCAGCCTCTGTTGGTTCTATTGTAATCATCCCCCATACATTAGCTTGATCCCAAACATCTGCAGTATTGATTGTGTGATACGCACTAACCTTATGTAACTCACCTTCGACAACTACAGAAACCACTTGAGATGTGCTAACCACTTCCAAATCCATTGTCTGATCAATTGCAGGATCTGAATCATAATCTTTGATAACAATATTCTCGCTGTAAATATAGTCAAGTTCATTGATGTCAACAGTAACTCTGAGCTGTAACTTCCAATCTGTTTCAGTTCCATATGGCAACCAGTTGCGTGTCTGCTTATTTGGAAAAAAGAAAGCATTTGCATTTGGTTGTGCAATCCAATATTGCCAGCTGTAAAAGAATGGCAAGTAAACCCTCATACCATAATGAGTAACAGTGTCAATGTACGCATCTCTCTCAAGTTGTGCAGTCAGTTTCTCAGATGTTGTTGGAAGAGTTGTTATAACACTTTGAGATAGATTAACCGGATAATATCCTCCGACCTTTGGAATAGCTGTAAAATCAAAATAAGAGCTATTCAATAAGAACTCCTCATTAGTCACTGCATTAACTGACCATATCTCAGCCTTAGTGTATTTGATATCCGCATTGATAGGAACTAAAAACTTGCCAATGAATGCAATGTCATCCTCAAGATTACCTTCAAATCCTAACTTAGTCACATTATCATCTGCAAAGTTTTCTGAGTGATCAACAAATCTATGAACAACCATATCCAATACTCCAGGAGCTGGTGGCTTTTCACTTAGTTGGTCCTCAAATAATAACAAGTTTACTGTTCCATACTTGGCCCAAATATAGAATAACCGATCACCAATACTGCGTGCATCCATGAAAGTTATAAATGCAGCGTTTGGAGTAAATTCCCAGTCCCATGTGGTCACTGTTCCAACAGTTACCGGATTGCTAAATTCAAGAGTGTATCCTGCTCCACTTGGATTAAGTGGTGACGTGAGTATAATCGGAGCTGCACTTGTCTGAGTTTCAGCCAGCATGCTTAATTCACTCTGGTCTATTGTTTGATTTTTATAATATGTGGCATCCACTGGCATATATCCTGCACCAAATCCAAAGGATGCACTTGCAGAATCAATTGAGATGGTTCCTGTTTGAACTGTGTTGAACTCAAGGCCTGTAATACCACTCACAAGAGTAGCATTGGCAACACCTAAATTAAATGGCTCATCAAACCATCCAGTATCTGCACTCTCACTGATTACAAAAGTTGTATTATTGTTTGGATTGCCATAAGTACGCTGCCAAACTGTGCCGAAATAAGTTCGTAAGCAGTTGCCAAAATCAAAACTTGACTGCAACATTGGACCGTTTTGAATAAACTCCACCTCTAAATCATAAGTCCTGGTCTTATTTGGATAAGTTGTTTGGTCAGTTATGGTTGCACTCACAGCATACTGCCCTGACATGATACCAACCTGAGTACCTGTTACAACTTGACCATTGGTTGTGCCTGTGAGGTTGAATAGTATCTTGTTTACTGAGCCATCTATTAAGCTATTTGCACTCAGTGATGCAGTCTGCTGTATAAAGTTTAGATTAAGTTCTAATCCATTCCTTTTTGAGCCGCCTTTTTGCTTTGCTATGATGTAAACATATTGCGTTCCACTCTTCCAGGTTAACGTTGCGTTTACTACCATTGAATTGGCAGTCACACTTACTATCTCAACAGTATTTGTATGATGGATATTACCATTGGTATTGTAAATTATTACCTCAATATCATCACCTGCCAAAAAGCCCTCTGATAAAAAGCTCGCACCGGATAAACTTATCTGGTTTTGACCTGCAAAGTAACTCAATACTATAGCAGGCGTCTCAGTTATTGAGATGTTTTCTGTTAATGTACATGTATAAGTTTGTTTGTCACCTGCATTGGCTCTATAAAACCCCAGATTGACATTAAACATGTCATTGTAATTCTGATTACTTACTATAATTGGCATACTTATTCATTAAGTTATTGATTTGACTCATGTCTTTTGCCTGCTGTGCCTCTGATAAATCCCTTAACAGCTCATCTGCCTGCTCTGGATTGTCTTTTGCTACCTCTTTTATTGCCATGTGTGCCATAGATAACACCCCTTGAAGTGAATTAGCAAGGTTTTCTGACATTGCTTTGAGTTCATTAGCTTGTTCCTGTGTCATTAGTTTATTTTTAACAATGTTACTTTACCATTTGCCCAATCAAGCGGCTCTTTATAGGTGATTGTTGCTGCACTCTTCTCATCAATCCACTCTATTCTGAGCACCTCACACCATTTATTGTTGGTAAAAATATAATTATTGTTCTGCAAAGATACAAATTGAGATTGTCTTAATCTTATTCGAGCCTCTTCGTGTATAATATAATCATTATTTGCTATGAAATTAATGTAATGAAACTCATCCCATAGGGCTGTTGCACTGTATCTGGTATCATAGAATTGAGTGTCAAGGCTTACCTTATTTCCACCTGCAGGTGCCTGCTTAACATATAAACTTTTTGTAATACCAAAGTATTCATTAGATACCTTTAACACGTTTATTCTATCCAATACCTGAGCAACATAATTTGTTGCATTGCCAATGCCAATAGATGCAAATGTGGATGTAACAGAATCTGCCAGGGCAAAGAATGGAATTGCCAACAGCTCAATGAAACTCAACTTTCCTTTTGGAGCTCCCATTGCAAAGTTAATTCTAACCTCATTCAATCCTTTTATTGTAACAAGGTCTGCATTGGTTGTTGGAACGTTATTCTCAGTTGAGTACTCCGCTTGATGCCTTGCAAACATCTTACCATCCACAGTGTGAGCATCAGTGTAATCTAATGTGTAAGCTATGTAATATCTCTTCCATGTCTCTTCTGTATTGTAAGTGAATTGCTCATCCCTTTCCGGTTGCATGTTTAATGCAGGATCAATCTGTAAGGATGTCTGATTATCAAGCCAGTCTCTTCTCTCAATTCTCACAGTCTTATTTACAGGATCAATGAATAACTTTGCATTGAATTGCTTTAACACCTCATCAAGCCATGCTCCAAAGGTTGGAGTAGTGTCAGATGCAGAGCATGTTGGTTTATTCTTTGGATCTGCTAAGTCATTAGATATACCATCAAAGAAACTATCATTATCCTCATTCAATGGAACCGGCAAAGTAAACCAACCTGGTTGAACGTTGAATATTGTATCAGATGGAAGTGGAGTATATCCTAAAAATTGACATCCTTTGTTGAATATCTCTGAGTAATACAACCCTTTGAAGTACTTTATTCGAGGGAATAATATAGGGAATAATTGACTAAGTAATGATATAATGGCAGCCAATACACTTATCCAGTAAATGATTTGAATTACCCACTTTAACGCACCCTGCAATGGAGTGGTTGTGGTTTCTGCAAGTCTATCTGCAAAGTCTTTGATTGATTGTACTAATTGAATAGTCATCATAAATATTGAGACACTCAATTGAAATGCCATCATAGCAGCGTCATCCCTTACAACTATATATCCTAATCTTTTAGTGTCAAAATAGGTTGGATTATCTTTGATCATCAAATCAAATGAAGTACCTCGAGCTTTCTCCCAGAATGTGTCTGAGCCATTACGCCTCTTTAACTTGACCTCAATCTCATGCTGTCTGACAATAGGCTTAGCACTTGAATCTGACAAGTCAATGTAGTAATCAAGTGTAATGTTACCATCCATCTCAACAGTGTAAGGAATGCCCAGGAACAAACCATTATTTTGTATCCATGTTTTGATATATTGATTTGCCTCTCTTGGTAGGATAAGAGTATCCACATTCAAACTCAATACATCTGGATTGCCTGTGAAGTCACTCACTACCCCAATTGAATCCCTGTTACGTGGACTTACCTCAATGCCATTTAATAAATGTCTCATGATCTAACTTTGAATCTGTTGTATATTGTCGTATTACCTTTGCGAGTGGACTGTACTATCTCCATTGCTGACTGTGTTATCTCTCCCAGTTGGATGTTGGTTTCTGGTTTGTGTTTGATAACCTCTTTTAAGTCTCTCAACTCATTAACCATAATAGCCAAATCCAATGAGCTATGAGCCACATCCTGACCAACTAACCGCCCATTTTGATACTCCATTGCAAGCCTTGTTAACTGCTCATTTGTTAAGTTACCTATCTGATCATTCAATGACTTAGGAATAACTCTCTCATGTGGATGTAACACAGCGTGAAAGCCTCCTTTACCATCTACTCCTCCACCTCTTCCAGTGTCCTCTGTTCCATCGTAGAACATTGGCAGTGAACTAATGAAAGCCTGTAATAAACTTGCATCCTTAATAGTATTCATTAGGGCTGTTTTAGGATCCTTTGCAGCGTGACTTGCATAGGTTTGGTATATGGTATTAGCCAGCTCCATCCTTTGCTGTCTCTTTTGCTCTCTCTCTTTTTTCCTGTTGGACTCTGCAATGATACGCTCTTGCTCAGCTAATGATTGTTGTGCATTGATGTTACCATTGGCTGCTAAATCTCGATAGAAATCTGCTTGCTTTTGAGCCGCTGCAATCTCTTTATCTATCAATGCAATTCTCTCATCAGATTGTTTCTTTAAAAAGTCAGTAGCCTTTTGTGCGAACTCCTGTGTAGTTTTTAATTTTTCTTCATTCTTTTTTCTATCACTTTCCTTTTGCTCTTGATCTGCCTTATCCTCCGCTGCTTTGATTTGTTTGTTTCTATTTTTATAAGCTAATGCAGTGAGTTTATCATACTCCTCCTGAGTAATTTTCTTCTCATCTAATTGGTTCTGCAATGCCCACAACTCATCCTGGTAAGCATCTTCAATTAGTTTCTTATCCTTTGCAAGTCCATCCTTCATTAAGGCTGTCTCTGCATCTCTTAATTTCTTTTGAGCATCATAAATTCTTTGATCATCTGCAATCATTTGAGCAACCAATTTAGCCTCTGCCTCTGCATCAATAGCATCCCATTTGTCATTGATTTCTTTTTGCTTTGCTCTAATACTCTCTTGATATTGAGCCTGTAATTGTGCTATCTTAGCCGCCTTCTCTTTGTCATCTTTGAGCTCAGTGTTTGCATCCTCTAATTTACGCTTGTAATCAAGAGCCAACGCATCTAAATCTTTTTTCCTGCTCTCCTCTCTGATTGCCATTTTCTCATCCTCTAATCTGCGTTGGATATCAATCTCACTTTGAGCAGTATCATTGGCATTATTTATTGCGTCTTTTGATGCATTTTTATTACCTTCTTTTTGGCTAAGTATCAATCCATCTCGCTCTCCTTTCATTTGTGTAACAACTAACTTTTGTGCATCAATTGCCTTTTTACTTTCCTCATTTATTGACTTTGGATCAAATAATAAACCAGATAAAAAGTCAGCCCCCTGAGCAGTCATCTTACTAATTTCTTTATTGATATTTGTTGTTGCAATTTTACCAATCCCCAATGCCTCACTAACTAAGTTGGCAGTCTCAAGTACAGCATCAATTGGTAAGGCCATGGCTCTAAACACAAGCATGTAACCTTCCAACTGCATTCTAAAAAACATTTCAGCATATCCCTTATTCCTTACAGCCGCATCATATTCTAACTTAGCAGTCATTTCAAGTGACTTCAATTTGTTTTCTGCAAGTTTAATATCTGTATTAAGTTGATTAATCTTATATTGAATAATCTCCTTTTCACTTTTGCCCTGTAGTTTTAAAGTGTTTTCTTGAGCGTTAAGCATCTCACCTTTTAACTTATTGGCTGCAATATCTTTATCCAGTTGTTGATTGTATTTCTTTTGCTCTGCAGATACACCACCAACAGCCGCCTTAATATCATCCCAATAAGCAACCACAGTACCCAATGCGACAACCAAAAGTCCTATCCCAGTTGCTGCAATACCACCCCTAATACCACTCAATGCAGCCTTAGCAGATTTGCCCATGTTTGTGAATCCTGTACTTCCCGCTGCAACAGCTGTATTTTGAGCATTTTGAGCAGCTGTAAATTGAAAAGTTTTAGCAATTGCCGCTGTGAATCCTGCCCTAATCTCAGTAAGCATGTCACCTAATCCACCCAATGTCTTTAATGCATCACCTAATCCCGCAAGGGCTTGGAGTTTTGCCATGCCAGCAAGGATGTTTTCATTTTCAACACCCAACAACATCATACTTGATTGTACACCTTGGAAGGCAGCCACACCAATTTGCCCTGCCTTGGCAACAGAACCAGCAAAGTTTTCCATTGCACTACCTGCAGTGGCTTTTACCACAGCATTAGTATCTGCAATCTGGTCCTTTAATGCACCGGCTTGCTGTGTCATTTGTTGGAATCTTGGATCAGATGAGTCCATGTTCTGCAATTGCTGAGTTAACTCCCTTAATTGTAGCTTTAAACTCTTAGTCGCACCCTCATAATTACCTACATTTCTCTGATGTTGCCCAACAGTTGCATCAACTTTTTTGAGTTGTGCATCCAAACGTGTTACAGTATCAAGTAATTCTTTGCCCTCTGCTGTGTTTTCTTGGTTGGTAACTGCCAAATCTTTGTAAGCCTTGCGGGCTTTGTTTAATTCTGCACTCAATTTACTGTAGGCACTTGCCTCACTTGATGCCAACTTAGCCGCTTTCTCCTGTTCCTTTGCTACCCTTGCAAGTTCCTGAGCCTGCATCTTTTGGAGCTTGACAATTTCCTGCTCTGCCTTTATCTTTTGTTGGTCTGCCTGGGCTTTTAACTTCTCAATCTGTATTGATTGCTGCATTAACTTATTTGCCTGCTCTGTTGCCGCTCCAAATTGCTTTAATTGTGCAGTTGATGCCTGAGTATTGGCAGCAAGTTCACCTTTCAAACCTGTTGCAGTCGCTTTAAGTTCAGCCTGTAACTCATTAAACACTGCAAGTGTCTTAGTTGCTGAATCCCTAACTCCTTTGAACAGGTCTTCCTGCTCAAATAAATCACTGCTACTTATCTTTTTTGCCATTTTGTGCCTTTAAATAACGTTCATATTCTCTTTGTAGTGTAAAGAACTCTTTAACACTTATCTCCTTTGTCTTAATCCATTGACCTAACCACTTCGACATGTGGATTAACATCTCCTCAATCCCTACTCCACCGCCTGCAGTGTTCAAAATATTCTTTAATCTGGTCTCTTCCATCTCAATCAAGGTCAATTTAAACCGATCACCTGTAATTACATACTCCAGTTCCTGTATTGCCTTGTCTTTTATCACTTTCAATATCTTTGCATGCACCTTTGACAGTCCAAACTCCTTAATGTACTCATCATGTATCTGTTCCCACATGATTAAATCATTTTGCTCTGAGCCTTTTTGAGCCGTTCTAAGGAACTTTAACTCACCGCCTAAGCATTTATACCAATTATAGATTGGAAGGTCCTCAATACTCTGATAATATCCTTCTAATCTCTTTGTCGTACCTTTCGAGGAGTTCGATTTGTAATTTATTTTTGCTCTCCTCAGTGAGCCCAATAATGCCCTCCCCGAATTTTGTAAATAAGTTATCATTGCCTTTAATTGGATCTGCATCTATTTCAAAAAAATCTTTTCCCAACAAAAATACCATACTTCTGTAGAAATCACCACTATCAAACAAATTATATGGCTCACCTGCTCTCTTCCTACCATCACTTAACATCTCAGTAGTTTCAGAATAAGTGGTGCGACCATTATCTTTATTCCTTAATGGATTACCTGTCTCATCAACACCCTCATTGAGTAACTGATCCTGTTGAATGTACTCCACTATGATAGTGTTCTGCAAGGTTTTATCTAAAAATACTCTCTTCCATACCTCATCTGGCTTTAAAAAAGCTGCAATATTATCCAGTAAGTTGATGGCCTCCTCCATTTCAAAATCAAAGGTATAAAAAAAGACTCGCACATTTCTGAACGAGTCTCTTTTTTGAGTTTATAGTTTGAACTATTAAGCCGCTGTGAATGTTACAGAACCTGTAAATCCATCCTTAACAACTGACACTGTGTAGTCATCACCAGATACAAACGCTTTCAATAAAGTGTAAGTTCCTGCAGGTGACTCAGATACACCAGTTGGAGATCCTAATGATAACTGGTTGGTTACATCAAATATCTCCCAGTCAGACGTAGATGTCACACCTTGAAGTAAGATAGGGTTCAATGCTGTTCCATAATCAAATGTAGCATCCAATGTAACTGAAACAGTTGTAACCTGAGATGCAACCGCTAAGTTAACATCAATCAATCCAGTCAATGTGTTGAAGTCAAGGTTTGCCTCTGTTGCTGTAATCATGTACATAGTTGAATCATCAAACAAACGATCAAAGTCGAATGTTAACATGATTTTCTGTACAGTTGAATCTGTTGCAAACATGAATGTAGGGTTCCATGATTGGTTATCTACAGGGATAGGATATAAATATCCATTCACTTTTGAACCAATTAAGTTACCTGTTACGTCAACAACATACACTCCGAAGTTCACACAACGACCTGCTTTCATTTTACCTAATAAGGTTGGAGTTGAATCCTCTCCCCATAACTCACCAGAGAATGATCTTTTACCTTCTCTTAGGAATGCCATACGTCCTGAGTTAGCCTCTTCAAATTGAGACTCTGCCTTTGGTAATTCTACATTCTCAAATGCCGGTAAAGGGAACCATCTCTTTGATGCATCTGGCTCATTTACTAAGCTATTCCATGTTGGAAGTGGAGCAGATAAATCTATCCCGTTCAATGTTCCATCATTGGCATTCAATGGAACCATTATTAATTTACTTGTTACGCTCTGAATAGGAACGCACCCTGGTCTCCCTGTGTTGCCAAGACCAGCATTACAATTACATCCTGCCATTTTTTCTATTTTTTAGCATTTACAATTCTGTTTATATTTCGTTAATTTTATTCGTAGCTCAACACCACTTAAATTTGCATCCAATATGTTTTGAAAATAACCATTTGCCTGCTCAGTTCCAAACCGAGTGAAGTTCACAACCTCATAGCCCTCCAGAGTTTTATATGATGGACTGTTATCAATCACCTCAATGAACTTGCCAGCGAGCTTACTCATTGGAACAACAACATTATCAATGTGGTCCTTTGTGTAGTAGTTCACAATGTCAGTCTCATCAAGGAAAAATATCCTCAAGTCACTCTCCCATTCGTAAACACTTTCACGTCCAAACTTTTGATATCTCACATCATGCAACAACCATACTAATGGAGTCTTTTGTGTGAGGTCATTGCTGACTGCTGTCCATTCATTGTTGGCTGCTATCTTAGTGCCTGGCACAAAGTAAGGCTGTGGAAGTGTCAACACCCCTGTAGCATTACCTGCCTGAATCCACTCATCTGTCTCAATGGCTGTGATTAACAATTGACCATTAATAGGATCTGTGATATACTTTCCAACCCTTGCATAAGACGTGTCACATGTGATTGTCTTTTGCTGAATTGGATCATACAACCCAAGTATCTCATTATCTATCTGAGCGACTAAGTCCTCAACTGCCTGTGATACATCCTGTGTCATAACCAATACGCTGTTAATTTAGGAACTCCTCTGAATTTTCTATAATCACCTATGCCAACGTATGTAAGCTCTATTGTGGCATCATTATTCCCACCAGGTAAAGTGAACGTGTCACCTATTGTGTAGCCGGTTCCTGTTTGTGTTATGGTAACCTCATCAACTACTCCTGAGCCATCCTCTATGATGTCAACTTTCAACCCTGTGCCTGTGCCTCCTGTTAAACTTACATTTGTTTGATTGACATATCCAGTGCCCCCACTTGTCAAATTCAGTGTAACTGCTTGACCTAATGGGGGAGCTGTGGTATATCTTATGAAATCTCGAATTGAATTATAGGACCGTATTGCCTCATTATAACGAGTGTACATCATGCTGAATAAAGTATTAGCCACTGTACTGTTCTCATTATCTGGCTTAACTAATCCTATTGGCGTGATTTGGTTACTCAAGTCTTTGACATATTCAAAATAAATAAATCCTTTCAACATCTCTTTTATCCCCTCTGAGTCCAATTGATTTACACCCTCATATATTCCATTGAAATAATAAAAGTTGTATCCCATGTCCTCCGATAATGGATTGAATAAGACTAAGAAATTAGGGCTTTGAGGTACATTGTTTAATAGGTCACTTTTAAACTCATTGTAAAAAGTAATCCCAAACAACTCCTTTAAATATCTTGGCTCATACCGGTTGATATAATCCTGCAATTTAGCTTGATCATACATACCTGTAGATACTTGATATTTGCCCGTAAAATCTTGAATTGAAAGTATCATTTTATTTTATTTTACCATATCCTTTTTTAACCAATGCCTCTGCCTTTGAGCCTAACATCTTCCATATTTGACCTTTTGCAAGGCCAGGGAAGGTGCCATTGCTAATGAATGTATACTCTTTGGATGGATCTAAGCTCACAGCCTCAACAGTTTCAACCGCCTCAACCTGTGGAGCCTCAATCTTATTCTCAAGTTCTACATTAGCAACTTTCTTTTTGCGTGGTTTCTTTTCCATAATGGATTGAATTTTAGTCGTTGATTAGAGCTATATCAGTTGCGATATCTGATTGAACAAACGCATTAACATCATTACCTTTGATGTAAGCTACCAAACGAGCCTCACATAAGATAGTAACCATGTTACGAGTGAAGTCATCATTCTCATATCCTACTGACATATTCATGTCCTCTCTGAACTTGATGTTGAATTTAGTGAAGTCACCAACAACCAAAGTACCTGCAGTGATGTTGTTTGAAGATACGATAGTCAAACCAGCCAACATCATATTAGCATCCCAAAATGCAG
>Ga0315906_10004728_pt1 | contig 17336 bp, 13 predicted proteins | sample LakEriMetagenome_4_FD_203526 | JGI IMG/M metagenome (GOLD analysis project Ga0315906, IMG submission 203526) | Freshwater fungal communities from buoy surface, Lake Erie, Ohio, United States - Buoy 2 MA122 | ecosystem: Environmental > Aquatic > Freshwater > Lake > Lake biofilm | place: USA... | reverse complement strand
CATCACGGCGTTGAGCGCGGAAGAGGCGGAGCGCGGTGTGATCGCCGCCACCACCGGCAATCACGGACTGGGGCTCGCCTGGGCCGGCGCGGCGCGCGGGGTGCGCGTGACCATCTGCGTCCCCAAGGGGAACAACCCCGAGAAGAACGCCGGCATCAGATCGTTCGGCGCGACGCTCGTCGAGGTCGGGGACCGCTACGACGAAACGGTTGAGGCGTGCCGGGCGATCGCCGAGGCGGAAGGGCGCACGATCGTGCACTCGACGAATCACCGGCCGGTGATCGCGGGGGCCGGCACGATGGCCCTCGAGTTCCTCGAACAGGCGCCGGCACTCGACGCCATGGTGATCGCGCTGGGCGGCGGCTCGCAATCGGTGGGCGCATTGACGGTGGCCGGCGCGGTGAAGCCCTCACTGGAAGTGTACGCGGTGCAGAGTCAGGGGGCGTCGGCGCAGCACGATGGGTGGCGTGATGGCGTGCCTCGCCGTGGTGAGCCGGTACACACGTTCGCCGAGGGGATCGCCACCGGCAGTACGTACGAGCTCACCTTCGATGCACTCCGGAGCGGACTGGCGGACTTCGTGCTGGCCAGCGACGTGATGATCGCGCAGGGCGTGCGCGACCTGTGGCACATCACGCACAACCTCGCCGAAGGGTCGGGGGCCACGGGGCTCGCCGGACTCCGTCTGCTCGCGCCCCGTCTGGCCGGCAAGACGGTGGGGATCGTCATGTGCGGCGGGAATCTCGACGCGCGACGGGCTGTGGAGATTCTCTCGGGGGGGATGCCGGGGGGGTGAGGAGTGCGCGCCGGCGGCGCGCGTTGGTGACAAGGGAGGGAGCAGGGAGCAGGAAGCGGGGCGCAGGGAGCAGAGTCGGCGATGCCTGCCTCCAGCATCCTGCGTCCTGCCCCCTGCTCCCTGCCTTTTCAACAGACGCCCATCCTCATTACGCCCGCGGATGCGCCTGCCGGTACACCTTCTTGAGGCGCTCCACGCTCGTATGCGTGTAGATCTGCGTGGTGCTGATGCTGGCGTGGCCGAGGAGTTCCTGCACCGCCCGGAGATCAGCGCCGGCGTCCACGAGGTGTGTCGCGAAGGTGTGGCGCAGCGAGTGCGTGGTGAGACCGGCCCCCTCGTCCACGGCATCGAGCAGCGTGACCATGGCGTGCTGCACGGCGCGGGCGCTGATGCGGGCACCGCGTTCACTGAGGAACACGGCGCCACGCGCCACGCGGCTTGCCTTGGCGCCCCCGAGCTGCTGCAGCAGGGCGTCCCGCTTGACGAGGTACTGGCGCAGCGCGCGCTGCGCGTGATCGCCGAGGGGCACGATGCGCTCCTTGCGCCCCTTGCCGCGCACCTTGACCTGTTGCGACACGAGGTCGAGATCCGGCAGGTCGATGCCGCGCAGCTCGCTCAGGCGGAGCCCGCTCGAATAGAACAGCTCGAGCATCGCCAGGTTGCGCACGTCACCGAACTCGAGACTCTGCGCTCGCGTGGCCGCGTGCTGCATGAGCGTCTCCGCCTGCTGACGATCGAGGTAGGCGGGGAGCGTGCGCGGCAGACGCGGGGTTCCGACGGCCCGCGCGGGATTCACGTCCACCCGTTCGTCGCGATGCATCCAGCGATAGAAGCTCCGCACCGCACTCAGCTGCCGGGCGATGCTCCGCTTGGCCAGGCCACGGCGCGTGAGATGCGCCAGATAGCCGCGCACGCTCGTGCGCGTGAGCTCGTTCCAATCCCACCCGCTCGCACCGTGCGTCTGCGCAAGCCACGTGGAGAACTCACGAAGGTCGCGGGTGTACGCGGCGAGGGTGTTCGGGGAGAGATCGCGCTCCTTCTCGAGATGGACGAGGAACTCGCCGATCTCGGTGGGAAGCGGGACCGCGACCCGTTCGTCGGTCACGCGCCTGCCGTCACGAGCGCGTGTGCATCACGCCAGGCCGCCATGTGCGCGAGCCCCCGCTCGGCGAACAGTTCGCGCTTGCGCGTCTTGTCCTTGAGCACCCGGGCCGGCACTCCCTCGAGGTCGTCGAGCAACCCGAAGTTGGCGTTCATGGGCTGGAAGTGCTTGGGGTCGGCCTCGCGCAGATAGCGGTAGAGCGCCCCCATCATCGTGGTGGGCGGCGGCACCACGGGGCTCTCGCCGCGCAGCAGGCGCGACAGGTTGATCCCCGCCAGCAACCCGGTGGCGCTGCTCTCGGTGTAGCCCTCGACGCCGGTGATCTGCCCCGCGAAGAGCGTGGTGGGTGCGGTGCGCAGCGACAGGTGCGGCGACAGCGCCGCCGGCGCATTCACGTACGAGTTGCGGTGAATGCTGCCGAAGCGCAGGAACTCCGCCTCCGCCAGCCCGGGGATGAGGCGGAACACGCGCGCCTGCTCGGGGATGCGCAACCGCGTCTGGAACCCGACCAGATTCCACATGCGCCCGGCGCGATCCTCCATGCGCAGCTGGGCCACGGCCCACGGCTTGGTGTCGGTGCGCGGGTCGCGCAGCCCGATCGGCTTCATGGGGCCGAAGCGCAGCGTTTCCCGCCCGCGGCGGGCCATCTCCTCGACCGGCATGCACCCCTCGAAGTAGGGGACGCTGTCGAACTCGTGGGCCGTGAACTGATCGGCGGTGGTGAGCGCGTCGATGAACGCCTCGTACTCATCGCGCGTGAAGGGGCAATTGAGATACGCCCCCTCTTCCCCCGCCCCTTCCATCGTTTCCTTGCCCCACCGGGACTGCCGGAAGGCAATCCCCTGATCGATCGATTCGAGCGACACCACCGGGGCGATGGCGTCGTAGAACGCCAGCGATTCCACGCCCAGCCGTTCGCGGATGCGCTCGGCGAGGGCATCGCTCGTGAGTGGCCCGGTGGCGATGATCCCCGCCTCTGGCAGCTCCGTCACCTCCTCGCGCGTGACCGTGATGCGCGGGTGGGCGTGGATGCGCTCGTGCACGCCCTGCGCAAAGATCTCGCGATCCACGGTGAGGGCGCTGCCACCGGGGACGCGCGCCTCGTCGGCGCAGGTGAGGATGAGCGAGCCGAGGACGCGCATCTCGGCCTTGAGCAACCCGTGCGCATTCGACGGCTCGGTGCTCTTGAAGGTGTTGGAGCACACCAGTTCGCCGAGGCGCTCCGTGCGGTGCGCGGCCGTAGCGCGTACCGGGCGCATTTCGTGCACGACCACGTCGTGGCCACGCTCCGCGAGCTGCCACGCGGCCTCGCTCCCGGCCAGTCCGCCTCCCACCACATGCACCGTTTTGCTCATGGTGCAAAGATAGTCCCCCTCGCTCCGGGTGGAACGAGGGGGACCATGATGCTCAGGCGACCTCCGCCACTTCCTCCGTCTCTTCGGGCGTGGCCACATCCCATTCGTTGCTGCACTTGAGGCACTTCCGGAAGGCGCCGCGGGTCTTGTTGGTCTTCGACTCCGCCCCCAGATAACCGCAGTCGGGACACGGCTCGGCGACCGGCTTGTCCCACACGACGAAATCGCAGTTGGGGTAGTTCTCGCAGCCGTAGAACACCTTCGACGCCCGCTTCTTCGAGCGCCGCTCGGCGATCTCGCCCCCGTCCTTGGGACACTTCACACCGGTGGGCATGCTGCGCGTGCCGCGGCACTTGGGGAACTTGCTGCACCCGAGGAAGTCGCCCGAACGGCCGTGGCGCACCACCATCGGCTCGCCACACTCCTGGCACATGTGGCTCGTGAGCTCGGCCGGCTTCTTCTCGCCCTTGATCGGTCGCGTGTACTTGCACGCCTTGGGATGGTGCTCGCACGCCACGAAGGGCCCGAAGAAGCCACCCTTCGCCACGAGCTTGCCGCCGCAGTCGGGGCACTTCTCGTGCGCGAGCGACGAGAGGTCATAGGCTTCCCCGATGAGCTGCGGCAGGTCCTCATCGTGCAGGTTCTTCTTGATCTTCGACCACTCCTCGTCGAGGACCTCCACCCACCCGGTCTCGCCATCGGCGATCTTGTCGAGCTCGAGCTCCATCTTGGCGGTGAAGTGCACGTCGAAGAGATCGGGGAACTTCTTGACCATCACCTTCTCCACCGTTTCGCCCAGCGCGGTGGGGAAGAACCGACGCTGCTCGAGCTGCACGTAGCGGCGCTCGGCGAGCACCGAAATGATGCTGGCGTAGGTGGACGGCCGACCGATGCCGAGTCGCTCGAGCTCCTTCACGAGCGAGGCTTCCGAGAAACGCGGCGGCGGTTCGGTGAAGTGCTGGGTGGGCGTGATCGCCTTGACCGGCACACGCTCCCCCTGCTCGAGGAACGGCAGGGCCTGCTCGTCTTCGAGCGCCTTCGCCTCGCCTTCCTCGCGGGCCTCGCGGTAAAGCGCGAGGAAGCCCTGGAACTTCACGACGGAGCCCGTCGCGCGGAACAGGTACGACCGTCCCGTGGTGGGAATGGCGAAATCGACCGTGGTGGTGTCGAACACCGCCGGCGCCATCTGGGACGCCATGAAGCGCTGCCAGATGAGCTGATAGAGCTTGAACTGGTCGGCGGTGAGGTACTTCTGAATGGCCTCCGGGCGGCGCGACGGATCGGTGGGGCGCACGCCTTCGTGCGCATCCTGCGCGTTGGCCTTGCCGCTCGGATAGAGCTGCGGCTGCGCCGACAGGAACTCGTTGCCGAACTGCGCGCGCAGGGTGTCGCGCGCCGCGTTGGCCGCGTCTTCGGACACGCGCGTCGAGTCGGTACGCATGTAGGTGATGAGACCCGTCGCGCCGTCGATGCCGACGTCAATGCCCTCGTACAAGTCCTGCGCGAGGCGCATGGTCCGCTTGCTGCCGAAGCCGAGCTTCTTGGCCGCCTCCTGCTGCAGGGTGGAGGTGGTGAACGGCGCCGCCGGGTTCTTGCGACGCTCGCGCCGCTTGACCTCGGTGACGTCGAACGCCTTGCGCCCCTCGAGATCGGCGAGGATGCGCGCGGCGTCCTCTCCGGTGGGGATTTCCGGCTTCTTGCCGTCGACCTGATGCAGCTTGGCCGAGAACAGCTGCTGCCCCTTCTGCAGGTCGGCGACGATGCTCCAGTACTCGACCGGCGTGAACGCGCGGATCTCGCGTTCGCGCTCGACGATGAGGCGGAGCGCCACGGTCTGCACGCGACCGGCGCTGAGCCCCTTCTTCACCGTCTTCCAGAGGACCGGGCTCGCCTTGTAACCCACGAGGCGATCGAGCACACGACGAGCCTGCTGCGCCTCGACCTTCTTGTTGTCGATCTCCATGGGCTTCGCCATGGACTTGTGCACCGCGTCCTTGGTGATCTCATGGAACATCACGCGGCGGATCGGGGCGGTCACGGCGTGCCGCTTCGGTTGCGTGAAGTACTGCTCCACGTGCCAGCCGATCGCCTCGCCCTCGCGATCAGGGTCGGTGGCGATGAAGATCTCGCGCGCGCCCTTGGCGATCTTCTTGAGGTCGGTGAGGATGTCCTCCTTCCCCTCGATCGTCACGTACTCCGGCGCGAAGCCCTTGTCGATGTCGATCCCGAGCTTCTTGGCGGGGAGATCGCGCACGTGCCCCACGGTGGCGCGCACGGTGTAGGCGCGCCCCAGATACTTGCCGATGGTCTTGGCCTTGGCGGGAGACTCGACGATGACGAGCGACGTGCCGCCGACGGGGGCGGGCTCGAGCTCCTCCTCGATGGCTGGTGGGGCCGACCGACGCGCGGCCGACTTCCTGGCCGGCGCGTTCTTGGCCGCCACCTTCTTGGCCGCCACCTTCTTGGCCGCCACCTTCTTGGCCGCCGCCTTCCGGGCGGGAGCCTTCTTGGCGGCCGCCTTCTTGGCCGGCGCCTTCTTGGCGGCCGTGGGGGACGCGGACTTCGCCGCGGCCTTGGCGGCCGTCTTCGTTCCTGCCTTCGTTGTTGGCATCAGCTCAGTGAATCAGGGGGTGCTCGCCGCCCATGGCGCCATCATCGAGGCCGGCGTCATCCGCAAGGGCACGGATATCCGCCAGCGCGATGCGGCCGTCGACATGAACCAGCGCGCGCTCCACCAGGTGCTCGAAATCGTTGAGGTGCACGGCACCCGAAGCATAGAGCGTGACCAGATAGCCCCAAGCCTCGGCAGTGAACCGGCCGCGTTCGTGAGGTCCTTGTACCCGCAGGGAGGGTTCCCGGCCGGACCCGGAACCGATGTCGGCCGTGCTGTAGACAGTGCCTGACACAGTATCGCTGTACAACAGGGAAAGAATCTCACCAATCTGACGCCGGTCGTATCCTTTGGACGAGAGATACGCTTCCACCTCCACGACATCCGTGTCAGCGGCAAAACGTTCCCGCAACTCGTCCAGAACCGGCGCCCAGCGATCGTCCATTTCCTAACCTATCCCCTGCGTCCCTTCGCGGGCAAGTTGGACCACACGTTCCGTAACCTGTTGCGTGGTAAGCTTTTCCACATCAACTACCGCGTTCGCCTTTTCATATAACGACGAACGCGCCTCCCACAGCCGCTGCATCTTCGCCCCCGGATCGGCTTCCTGCAACAGCGGACGAACGATCCGGGAGCGCGCAATGCGCCGCATGGCCGCCTCGGGGGGCAGGCGCAGATGGACGATGCACCCGGGCGGGCTGAGCATCTCCATGACGCCGGGGTTGGTGACCCACCCGCCACCGGGAGAGAGCACCATGGGCGGTGCCGCCGCCAGCTCCCGTGTCAGGCGCACCTCGTACTCGCGAAAGGCGCGCTCCCCGTATCGCGCGAAGTACCGGGCCACGGAGCAGCCGACGCGCCGTTCGATTTCGGCGTCGAAATCGAGGAACGGGCGCTCGAGGAGCCGGGCGACGCCGCGCCCCACGGTCGACTTCCCCGCGCCGGGAAGCCCCACGAGCACGAGGTGCCCCTCGATCTGGAGGCGACGTTCGCTCACGGCGCGGACTCCGGCAGCTCAGCGCTCGATGCGCTCGTCGAGGCGGGCGAGATAGGCCTCGAGGTTGCGCTGCGTTTCGCGGAGCGAATCGCCGCCGAACTTCTCCAGGAGGGCCGCGGCCAGCACGAACGCGGCCATGGCCTCCGCGATGACGCCCATCGCGGGTACCGCGGTGACGTCGCTGCGCTCGGCCACCGCCTGCGCGGGCTCCCCGGTGGCGACGTCCACGGTGCCGAGCGGTCGCATGAGGGTGGAGATGGGCTTCATCGCCACCCGCACGACGAGTTCCTCCCCCGTCGTCATCCCCCCTTCGGTCCCACCCGCCCGGTTGGTGCGACGGCGGACATGGCCGGCGCGCGTGCGCCCGGGCGCCGCCTCGATTTCGTCGTGCACGTCGGCACCGGTCCGGCGGGCCGTTTCGAAGCCCAACCCGATCTCCACCCCCTTCACGGCCGGGATCGACAGCATCGCCTGTCCCAACCGGCCATCGAGACGCGTATCCCACGAGACATGGGAACCGAGGCCCACGGGAAGGCCGCGCACGACCACCTCGCAGATCCCGCCGAGGGTGTTCCCCTCCTTCTTGGCGGCATCGATGCGCGTGATCATGCGCGCCTCGGCGTCCGGGTCGAGCGTGCGGAGCAACGAGGCATCAGCGGCGGCGTTCAGATCGTCGGGGAGCGACGCGGGGCGAGTGGCGTCGATGCCGCCCAGATGCACGAGGTGCGACCCGACGTGCACGCCGACTTCTCGCAGCAGGACCTTGCAGACGGCCCCGGCGGCCACGCGCGAGGTGGTCTCCCGGGCGGAGGCGCGCTCGAGGATGTCGCGGGCATCGCTGCGGTCGTACTTGAGGATTCCGGTGAGGTCGGCGTGCCCCGGACGCACGCGCGTCACGTGGCGCTTGCGAAGCCCGTCCGCGTCGCTGTCGCGCGGCGCGGGGTCCATGATCTCGATCCAGTTCTTCCAGTCGCTGTTGCGCACGAGCATAGCGATGGGCGATCCGAGCGTTTCCCCGCCGCGCACACCGGAGAGGAACTCGATGCGGTCGGTCTCGATCTGCATGCGCCGCCCCCGTCCGTACCCCTGCTGGCGACGCGCGAGCTCCCTGTCGACGTCGGCGGCGAGCAGCGGCACGCCGGCGGGCATCCCTTCGAGGACGGAAACGAGCGCCGGCCCGTGCGATTCGCCGGCGGTGGTGAAGCGGAGAGGCATGACGGCAACGTACCGAGAGGGGGGGACGGTGACAATTGAAGTGGGAATGGGTGCTCGGGGGATCCCGTTCCCTGCCCGCGAGGGGGCAGGTGGCAGGGAGCAGGCCGCAGGACGCAGGACGCAGGACGCAGGACGCAGGACGCAGGACGCAGGGGAGGTACTGCCCTGCCTCCTGCTTCCTGCCACCTGCACCTCCCTCCTGCTTCCTGCACCAAAAAGAAACGGGGCGCGTCATCGACGCGCCCCGTTTGCTCCTTACCCGCCGCGCCTCACTGGCACGTCGTCGTGAAATTGTCCGGCAGAGCGACGAGCGTCACGCCGCGCACGGTGGCACCGACGAGCACCAACTGTCCGTTCGGCCGCACCGTGGCACGTACGGGGCCGATGATCGGATCGCGGATCGGAATCGTGGCGATCTTGCGATAGCAGTAGCTGTCGAAGACGTCGATCACCGGCTCGCTCGAGGCGACGAATGCGAGACGCGAACGCAGCGGGGTCGAGTTGGCCCCCGCGTTGAGCGGGTGGAAGTCCAGCCCACCGCCGCTCGGGCGACTCTGCAGGATGCCCTGGAGGCGGAGCGTGTTGTCGAAGAGGTACGTCGAGTCCCCCTTCACGGCGTTGAGCTCACCGTCGAAGTTGATGCCGACCCCCTGGACGCGGGCGTAGCTGTTCGCGATGAAGTCGGACACGTCCACCGGACGGGAGACGCCGCGGTCGATCACCGGCAGCGGCGGTGTCATCTCGAAGCCCCGCGTCACGTCGTACGTCATGGCACGGCTGCCCTTCACGGGCCCACCCTCGCCGAGCACGGTGCGTCGGAAGTTCCCCGAATTGCGCACATACGTGGTGTCGCGGAACGCAAGCTGGTCGAGGCGCACGACGATCGAATACGAGTAGCTGCTGCCGTCGGCGCGCGTGACGGTCTGACGGGCCGGTACGAGCACCGAGTCCGCCCCCACCCCACCGGCGGCGAACCGCTCGATCTCGAGCGTGTCCGCCCGGCCCTGCGTCTGCCCCATCGCCTGTTCGAAGAAGAAGTGCGACGACTGCTTGTTCAGGTTTTCCCAGCGGATCGTGCCCTGGCTCGGGAACGGCGTGCTCTGCCCGGGGGTGGGCGTCGTGGAGTAGACCGCCACCACGTCCCCACACGGGGTGCCCGGATTCACCGCTCCCACGCAGGTGGTCGCGAGATACTGCGGGCGGTCGCTGAAGTCGTAGACGGTACGCTGCGTGATGATCTGGTCGGTGTTCTGCGCCCGCACACTGGTGATCGAGTACACCATGATGTTCGGCAGCGGATACCGGTACACTTCGCGGCCGGTGGTCCCGGCGTTGAGGTTCACGTAGCTGATGTTCGTCCCGCCGGAGTTGGCCACGAGCAGCGTGTCGCCCATGCCCCCGTCCCGGTTGCGCGGCCAGGCGGCGATCCCCCACGGGCGCGAGCCCACTGCGATCGGCGCGCGGAAGGTGGAGTCGGCCAGGTTGAACACCTCGAGCCAGTTGCGCTCGATGTTCGAGAGGTACAACCGGTCCGTGCGCGGCACATAGAGGGCGTCAGCGATCTGGCCGCCGCCCGGCAGCGGGTTGGTGTACCCGGCCACCACCTGCACGGTGTCGGCGCGCAGGGCGCCGGAGCCGAAGCGGGCCACGTCACGACGGTTGTTGGCGTTGCGGGCGAACCCCGCGACGGTCACCGACGTCGGAAAGGCCGTGATCGGCACGCGCATCCGGAAGGTTCGCAGCAGCGTCGAGAAGGCGCCGGTCGAGGTTACGGAGTCGGCGACGAGCACCTGCCCCGTGAGCGTGCGCACCTCGTAGCCGATGGTGCTGATACCCACCGGGTCGGTGGCCTCCACGAACACGGTGTCGTTCACTTCCACGCGGCTCGCCACCCCGGTGCGTACCACGGGGACCGTGACCGCATTCGCGGGGCTTTGCACCGCGTAGGAGACCGGCGTGCCGAGGACGCGCTGATTGAGCGAGTCGGTGATGAACGGCGTCACATTGATCGTCGTACCGCGTACCGAGTCGGGAATGGTGAGCGTGTCGAGCACGGCGACGGAATCACGCAGCGGCGAATTGAAGCTGATCGAATCGGCCACGTTGAAGGCGCCGCTGATGCGATAGCCGAGCGTGCGCACCTTGTAACGCGCCTTGCCCGAGAGCGAGAGCACGAGCGCCTTGCCGCTGACCACCGGAGAGGCTGCGACGGGGCTGGTGATGATCGCCTGGGGCGGCTCGAGGTTCCCCACCGTGAGCGCCACGAGTGCGGTGTCGGACAGATTGCCGGCGCCATCGAGAGCCACCGTGCGCGCGTTCACCGTCGCGCCGATCGGCGCGTTCGACGGCACCTTCACGTTGACCGCGATCTTCAGCGAGGTCACGGCGGTGGTCATCGTGGTGTCATAGGCGGCCGTAATGGCGCCGGAAAGCAGCAGGCGCACCCGCTTGAGACCGATGTTGTCGGCCGCGTCGATCGTGACCGAGAGCAGCGAATCGGCGACCGGCAGCCCCTTGGCGATGGACACGCGCGGCTTCACCGTGTCGGGGAAGGGCGGGTCGATGAGCTCGTCACCACCGCAGGCGCCGAGGGTCACGGCCGCCACGAGGGCGGCCAGACCCGCGCCCGCACGCGGACGAGGAGCGGAGAAGAATGAGAGCATGGGGATGATATCCTCGTCGCGTCAGCGGCCCGGCGGCGGCGGCGCTTCGCCTTCGTCCAGGATGTGGGGCGTGACCAGAATGAGCAGGTCGCGCTTGGTCTCGTTCTTCGAGTTCTGCGAGAAGAGGCGGCCGACGAAGGGGAGATTCATCAGCACGGGGATGCCGCTGCGGAAGCGCGTGGTCTCGGTCACGGTCAGGCCGCCGATCACGGCCGCCTCGCCGTCCGCCACCAGCACCTGCGACTCGGCGCGCTGGCGGTTGAAGATCACGCCGACGTCGGTCTGCGAGATCTCGGCGCTCGAGTTCTCCGCCTTGATATTGAGGAGCACCATCTTGTTGTTCGTGATCTGCGGCGTCACCGACAGCTTGATACCGGCCTCCTCCTTCGACACGGCGGCCCGCGGGAAGAACGCGGCTGCATTGGGCGCGATGGCACCGGCACCGCCGCCCTGACCACCACCGCCCCCCCCACCCTGCCCGCCCTGCGCACCCTGCCCACCCGCATCGATCACGCGGATCGGGATTTCCTGACCAACGAAGATCTCGGCGCTCCGGTTGTTCAGGATGGTGATGCTCGGCTCCGACTGCACGTCGGCGAGCGACGTGGTCTGCAGCGCGTTGAGGAACGCCGTCAGCTGATAGCGGCCCAGCGCCGTGCTGTAGATCAGATTGAGGGCATTCGGCTTGATCGCGTTGTTCGCGTTGGCGATGCCGGCGATGGCATTGCCGCCGAGCGCGATGCGCGCCGGTCCCTGGAACGGGACGCCGCCACCGCGAGCATCCGGCACGCCGTCCCCGTCGGTGTCGATCGACGTGAGGGTGTTCGGATCGGTACGCGGCACGAGCTGCTGGAAGAACTGCTTGTTGCCGGTGCCGAGGTCGTAGGCCAGCCCGATGTCCTGGATGCCGGTGCGATTCAGGAAGATGATCTTGGCCTTGATGGCCACCTGGCGCGTACGGATATCGAGTTGCTGAATGCGCGTGACGATCTCGGGCAGGCGCGACGGCACTTCGGTGATGATGAGCTTGTTGGTGGCGCTGTCCGCTGCCACCGACCCGCGAACGACACACCCCTGTCCACCCATTTGCTGCCCGCCAGGCTGGCTGGCGACCTGATTCATGGGCATGCCGAGGTCACGGCCCGTCTGCATCGTGCTGAGTCCGGTGCAGTCTCGCGCGAGCAGCGCCTGCACGGTGTTCCGGAGCACCGTCGCCTTGGCGTAGTTGATGTCGAGTACCTGCGTGACGAGCGGTTCGAGCGCCTGGTTCGCCGCGAGGTTCCGGTAGCTGTCCACCGAGATGATGCCGCTGGCGTCCTCGGTGGCGGCGAGCCCCTGCGACTGCAGGATCGCCTGCAGCGCCACATCCCACGGCTTGTCGGCGATGTCCGCGGTCACCGTGCCGTCCACGTCCTTGCCCACGACGATGGTACGGCCGGAGAAGGTCGCGAAGGCGGCGATCACGTCTCGGATGCTGGTCCCATCGTACGATACCGTGATGCGTGGCTTCTGCTGTTGACGGCGCGCGGCGGAGATCGAGGCGATCGACGCCGGCGTGCGCGGCGTGAGCATGTCATCCGCCGGTTCGTTCTTCGCCGCCTCGCCCTTTGCCGCGTCAGACCGCGGGGGCTCCACCGCGGCAGGCTCCGCGTTCGGCGCCTCCGCCTTCGGCGCCTCGGCCTTCGGCGCCTCCGCCTTCGGCGCCTCGCTGGCGGGTACGTTCACGGGAGACTCGAGACGTCCCGCCGCGACGGCCGTCACATCGGCCGCGGGGCGGCCGGTGCTCCAGCGGGCAAACTGCACAGGCGCCGCTTCGATGTTGATGCGCACGCTGTTGCCGTCGCGCTCCACCGTATACGTGTGCGGTGCATCGAGGTCGATGACGAGGCGTGCCGTATCGGCGCGGAACTGCGACAGCCGCACGTTGCGCACGGCGCCACGGGCGAGCCCATCGTAGGCGGAGCGGATGGAGAGGCTCGCGCCGCCGAGGTCCACCACCAGACGCGCCGGGCCGTCGAGCGTGAAATGATGCAGCGCGACAGCGGCGTCCACGTCGAGCACCACGGCGGTGCCGTTCGGGGCGGGGGCCACTTCGAGCCCGCGCACCCGACCGCGAATCGTGCCGTCGTCGTTCGTGATGGCCGTGGCGGCCGAGGGGGCGGTGTGTGCCGCGGGGGCGGGCGTGCTGCCCACCAGGAGCGCGGCCATCACCGCAACGGTCGTCGGTCCCATCATGGATTCCTCACTTTCGTCGTGTCGCTGCTCAGCGGCAGCGTCTCCTGCCGATTGAATCCGAATTCCTCGATCGTGAACTGCACCGCCTTCTGGCGGATGGCACTGACCCGCAGACGGCCGAGCTGCTGCCCGACGCGCACGCGGTACTGCGTTTTGGAGTACGAGTCACGCAGGATCGCCACCGAGTTGTTGCCGGCAGGATCGAACGCGACCGCGGTGAGGCGGAGGTCGCTCAGCAGCGGGCGCACGTCGCTGCTCGACATGAGCGACGTGTACGGGTCACGACGACCACCGGCGTTGTACGAGAACGCCTCGCGCTCGATGGTGATTTCGGTGGGGAGGACCGCCTTCTTGGCGCCGGCTTTCGCGGCTGGAGCGGCGGGCGCAACGGTGCCCGCCGATTCACTGCGCACCGTCGTTGCGGGCTTTGCCTGCGCCTCGGCAGATGCGACCGGTGCGAGGCCCGCGAGGAGCAGCACGGCGAGGGAGTGCGCGAAACGTGTCATGACGCCCGCGCCTTCGAGCGCGGCGCGGGCGCCGTCTTCTCGACATAGGTCTGCAGGGTGATGGTGGCTGCGAGGGCATCCTTCTCCGAGGTGCGCACCTCGCCGCGCCGCGGGGATCTGGCGCCGGCGACGATGGAGAAGTTGACCGGCGCCACGATACGGGGCAGCGACCCCACGTTCGCAAGGAATTCACCGAACTGGTGGTAGCCGCCGATGATCGTGACCGTGTAGCGGTAGGTGTCGAAGCGCTCGCCGGAGATGACCGGCTCGGGGATCACGCCCCCCACGTCGAGTCCGGCGCGCCGCGCGGACGTGCTGACCTCCTCGAGCAGCGCCGGCACCTCATTGCCTGTGGGTACGAGCCGGCGCATGACGGCGAGTGCCGAGCGGTTCTGCGCGGTCTGCGAACGCAGCAGCTCGATGCTGCCGCTCGCGAATTCGCGGGCGGCCTTCCGGTTGGCGTCCTCGAGCTCCGCCGCGTGTGCCTCGTCGAGCGCGAGTTGCTCGTTCTTGGAGGCATAGGGATACATCCAGTAGAGCACGGCCAGTGCGATCGCCGCGAAGCCGATCAGCAGCTTGGCCTGGTCTCGCTGGTCTGAGGGAAGGAGTGCCATGGCGAACTCAGCGGACGGGGACGACGAGCGGCGTCGTGCGGACGACACCCGGGGGCGGAACTTCGTACTCCGCGATCAACTCGAACTGCGTGACGTCCTTGGCGTCGACGATCACGATCTCCGACTTGGAGAGCGTGACCTTCTGGACGAACGGTGAGCTCTCGAGCTGGCGCATGAACATCGTGAGGGCCTGAATGTCGATGGTCTGGCCGACCAGCCGGAACCCGAGCGGCGGGTGAATGGTGATCGTGTCCTGCACCGCCTCTTCACGCGCCTTCTTCTTCGCGGCAGCACCGGCTCCCACCGGTCCCGCCGCACTGGACGGGAGCGAATCGACGCCTGGCGGGAGCGGCGTCTTCGTGGTCTGCTCCATCACGGTGAGCCACGTGTACGCCGGCAGCGCCCGGCTCACTTCGTCGAGGATGTGCGCCCAGGTATATCGGTTTTCGTCGATGGTGCGGATGATCTGCAGCTGGCGCATCACCGAGTCGCGTTCCGCCGTGAGCTTGCGGCGCGCCGAGAGGACCTTGGCGTAGCGCGTGGAGTCGCGCACCGCGCGTTCCATGCGCGCCCCGACCTCCGTGGCGCGCGCATTCTGTGCCGAGAAGAGCAGACCGACCGCCGCGACGGCCACGACGACCGACGCGGCCGCGCCGATGAGCCACGGGTCCCGCACGTTGGCACTGATCGCGGCGATGGATGGGCCAAGGGACAGGCCACCGACACCGCTCTTGCCCTTCTTCGCGCCCGGCAGGAGGTTGATTTCGAGCATCATGGGTCGATTCCTCGGGCGCTCAGGCGGCGCGCAGCGCGAGTCCCACCGGCAGCATCAGCAGCGGCGCGACTTCGTCGGTGGACAGGAACTCGAGCGCTCCGTCACGCACGGCGAGCTTGGCCAGCGCATTGGCCGGCTGGACCGGGATGCGCAGACGATCGGACAGCCACGGCAGCAGCCCCGGCACACGTGCGCCGCCGCCGCAGGCGAAGACGGCTTGGATCTGGCCGAAGTTGCGCTGCGACGTGGACAGGAACGTGGCCGCCCGCTCGAGCCCGACGGCGATCTCTTCGCCGCGCGTGGCCACGATGTTTTCGAGCATCGGGTGGCGATCGTAGCCGCGCAGCAGATCTTCGGCCTCGTCGGCGCTGAGGCCGTGCTCGCGCTGCAGATCCTCGCGGAGCCGACGGGTCCCCACACCGAGATCGCGGGTGAGGATCGGCACGCCATCGTCGAGGATGTTGAGGTTCGTCGCTTCGTTCCCGATGTTCAGCAGCGCAATCGTGCCGTCGAGGGCCTCGGGATAGTTGGCCTCGAAGGCATTGTGGAGAGCGAAAGCGTCCACGTCGATGACCGTGGGCGCGGCACCGGCCTCCGTGAGCAGCGCCTGCTTGGCCTCCACGAGGTCACGCTTGGCGGCGACGAGCAGGACGCTCATGTCGAGGCCGTCTCCATCGGGATCGAGCACCTGGAAGTCGAGTTCGACCGAATCCATGTCGAACGGCACGTGCTGCTCCGCCTCCCAACGCATGAGTTCGCGGGCCTGCTGTTCCTTCACGCGCTCCATCTGGATCTTCTTCACGATCACGTCGCGACCACCCACCGCCGCAACGATATGTCTGGTCTTGACCCCCGTCGCCGCGATGGTCTGGCGAATGGCGTCGGCCACGAGGCCGTAGTCCATGACCTCGCCCTCGACGATCGCCGTGTCGTTGAGCGGGGTGATGACGACCTTCGTCAGTTCGGGCACAGGGCCGCTATGGTCGATGACCACGGCCTTCACGAGCCCCGATCCGACATCGAGCCCGACAGTGAGTTTCTTCCGACCGAAGAGCGCCATAAAGACGGGGGTTGCACAGTGAAGGCATTCCGGCGTCCCGAACCCGAACGGGGAACGGGACAGATCGACCTGCGCTGAAACGGGCACGTCACTCTTGAAACGACCCGGGACCCGCGAGGTAACGCTCCCCTCTGGGAGGCTGGCGGGTACGATGGCCCACTTCGTGACAGTGCGGCCCCCCGCCGCGCCGGCATTCGGACATTCTGACCGGAGCGAAGATCAGTACGGGAGACTGTGCCACAGCGCGAAGGGTGCCAGTGACGGCCGCGCCACCGTCGCCAGGGCCATCTCGACGGCGCAGCGATCGAACGTGATGCGCGACGCTCCGCCGAGCGTCACGCCTCTGGCACTGGTATCGACCGCTACCAGCGCACCCTGTACCGTGAGTTGCGCGGCAGAGGCGTCGAGGCGACCGAGCACCACGAGCAGACCGGTCACGTCGATGCTCCCTGCGAGGGTGAGGTCGCCCTCCGCGACCAGCAACCCCTGCCAGCGCGTCGGGCCGACCACGGCGAGTCGTTCGCCGCGCAGGCGCAGCGCCTGCCATCCAATGGTCACGGGGAGGGTCACCGGCGTGGGCCCCGACGCGCGGGCGGGAGTGCGCGCCGCCACCACGGCCATGGCGGTCTGGACGTCGGCGAGCAGGCTCGTGGGAGGTGCGAGCGGTTGGGGGGCGCTCGGCCACCCTCCACCGCCGGATCCTGTCACCGCCGAGGCCGCGACGGGGGGTACGCCGAGGGTGTCACGCCGAGCCCCGCAAGCGCTCCCGGGGAGCGCGACATCTCCCCCGGCGATGTGGACCCCCAGGGCGCCCTGCAAGGCACCGTTGGTCGCGATCGCGGCAGGAACCGGCAGGGGGGGCGGCTCGAGCCATACGGCCCGCCAGTGATCCCGGCGGCTCCAGTCCCACCGGCGCTCGGGGCGCTCCGCGTGCATGACACGCAGGGTGGCGATGAGCGGCTGGTGCCGCTCCCAGCGTATCGGGACCGGCACCCCACCCACGGTCACCGCAGCCAGCACGCCCGTTCCCGGTGCGCCGACCCATGACGAATCGTCCGTCCAGCGCGCGAGCGCGGCGGCCATCGCCGCATCGGCGAGGTGACCGGCATCGTCCCCGCGACCGCTCGCCAGCACGGCGCGGGCGGCGCGCAGGGCATCGCCGGTGAAGGCGAAGGCCAGAACACCCGCGGCCCCGATGGCCACCACGACGAACGGCAACACGAAACCGCGTCGCATCACCGGTATGAACGAAAGGACGCGGCGCGGAGGGGCACCGTGACCACGCCGCTGTCCGTGGTGGCGCCCCCCTCGATGGCACGACGTGCGGCCCGAACCCGCGCCACGATGATCGCGGCGCCCGCACGGACGGAGTCCGGCGTCGTCGCGTTTATGCCGAGCACGCCGCCG